>Ga0182027_10000994_pt1 | contig 47861 bp, 52 predicted proteins | sample 712E1DmetaG_FD_121300 | JGI IMG/M metagenome (GOLD analysis project Ga0182027, IMG submission 121300) | Permafrost microbial communities from Stordalen Mire, Sweden - 712E1D metaG (Illumina Assembly) | ecosystem: Environmental > Terrestrial > Soil > Wetlands > Permafrost | place: Sweden...
ATCCTCAACGACCTCCTTGATCTTGACCTCCAGGAGCTTCTTGACCTCGTGAGAGAACCGAAGTACGCCGAATTCGCCCTGGGGGGTCACGACATTCAGATACCACTGCCTCTGGCAATTGTGGTCCTTCAGCCAAGTCTTGTCGCTGGCGAGAATGGACTCCACAGTCTCGCTTGTATTGGTGGGATCGGCCTTGACGATGTTCGTCTTCTGTTCGAGTTCAGCCTTCTTAGAGAGAACAAGCTGGCATTCTGGGCAAAGCTGAGTCACCATGCCGCTACGGAAGTTCTTCACCTCGATGCACTTGAACGGCCTCTGCTTGGCGTTCTCGGGATTCTTCTGGTCCACTCCGGCGTAGCCAAAATGCTGACCGTAATACATCGCCCAGGTACCAGCCGAGGCTAGAGACTTCATGGGCGGAAGAATGCGGTACGTGTAGCAAATCGTACCACCTGACTTGTCTGTCTTCAGGTCAAAGTTCTTGAATCCGCCGCTACCACCGTATTTTGCTTTTCCGAAGCCAGTCGAGTTTTCGCTCATGATTCTGTATCCTTGATTGTGTAGGGTTTACTTGGTGATTTCAGGGGTGGTCTTCTTTGTTTTGAACTTCTCCTTCACCGTAGCGAACACCTTGAAGACATACTCCTTGTCTACTGTGCTCCCCTTGGTGAAGACGTTGGAGCCGAATTTGGCTACGCAGCTCTCCAGGCCACGGGCCTCGTCGGCGCACTCCAGGCCGATGAGGACTACCGGCAGGGCTGTAGCGGAGAAGCGGGTGGCATAGGCCTGCTTCTGAATTTCAGCGGCGATGTAGAGGCGATTTAGGTCGTCTCCGAAGGTATCGCGGATAGTGCCCCTCACCCTCTCAACCAAGTCTTTGCGAGTAAGGACCCTTCCGTCCTTGTACTTGGGGAGGTCCATAGCCTTGACGTTGAGTTCATGGCCCACGTCGGTGATACCCTGGGTGAGCTTGGAGAAAGCCATAATACCGAATTCTCGGGAATCGGCCAGGACAGGCTCGATAAGGTCAGCAATCCGGGAATACAGGGCATCGGCGTGGACAGTTAGGGTCCCACCCTCGTCTGCGGCGATTTTGGCGAATGCCTCGGCTTCGTCTCCAATAACGAAGATGCCGATGGTCATCTCAGCGATCCTGTCAAAGTATTGCTTGCGAAGAGGCACCAAGCGGTCCTTCGCCTCGTTGACTGTATTGGTGATAGAAGACCGAGTGCGCCAATCCCAAGCTTCAGTGTCGATATTGGCCAGCTTTTCAGTTTCCACGATTTGACGAAGCAGCTCTTTCAGGGTTTCCATGTATCTCCTTGTTGAATGTACTAATAGCGCAGTGAGTGTGGATCACTCTTCTGATTCTTTCTTTGGTAATGCAGGTTGAATTACCTTGATGTCGTCTATTCCGATGATTTTCCCTTCCCTCTTAGACAGCAGAACCAAAGCCACTGACCCGGACATCTCCTTCTTGAAGTAATCGGGCAGCTCACCCGTATCGTACCCGGGCCACTTGACTGCCTTCAGGCGCTTGCCGTCGATATCCAGTATCAATTCACAGGCTTTCTTTTTGTCTCCGTACGAGAAATTCCTTTGTTCGACTACGTAGGCAATGACGGCCATGTGGATTTTTGGGGTGGGCGCGTTAGCCCCAGGGAAAGGTGGCTCGCAATCGCTGCGGTCGAAGATAAGCACTGAATCAGGACCCATGACGATCTTGTCCGACCATGCCTTGGGAAGACCTTCGATGAGCCCTATCTCCTTGCCAGTAACGAACGGGACCCAGTGTTTCGGTGAAGGCCTGAAGTAAGCCCTTTCGTTGTCTGCTGGATAGGAGAATCCAGGGATCTTTATGCACTTCAGGTGCGGGAACAGATTCTCTGAGTAAGCCGGCAGAACAGCCTTCCTCATCTGGAAACGAATCATGGCATCCAGGTGCAGGTATTTTGCGGGAACTGCTTCAATCTTCCTCTTCTTTGATGCCTTAGCTACTGCCTCGAAATACATACCCAGTTGATCCACTGTTCCAGTATCTGGAGGGAACAGAGAGTCCATCGCTCCGCTCACGATGAGAGTGCCGACAACCGTCTTATTCAAAGCTGAATGGCCAGCCCTGGTCTTGGGCACCATGGTCTTGGTCTTTTTGTCTTCGACCATGACTGTATTGCCCTGTTCATCTTGGACCACTGTGGTATTGGCCTTCTTGAAGGCTTCGATTTTATGGCAGAAGTCGTTGATGTCTGCGTACGGACGCCCGGCGCAAAGCTGTTGGTGGGCTTTCTCTCCAATACCCAAGAGTAGAGTGACGGGGGCTCTGATGCGCTCCTTCTTGATCTCGAATTGGTCTGCACTCAGGTTTACGTCAGGGAGGTCAATCATGTGACCACAGTGACCCCAGAAGGTGTCGTTGATTTCGTTTTTGCCTGCATTCCTGAGCACAGCAGTCCACCACTCTAGGGGGTAGTAGTGCTTGAGGTAGGCGCATGCATAGCTGATGACTACGTAGCATACGGCATGTGATTTATTGAATCCGTACTGAGAAAATTTCTCCATAGAGGTCCACAGGTTAGCCGCCTGCTCTTCGCCCAGCATCGGGATGGCTCCACGGTCAAAAACCTTACGGTCCTCCATTACCTTCTTGGTCTGCTTCTTGGAGATATGAACACGAAATTCGTCGGCTTCCTCTGCTGTAGTGTGTCCGACATGCTGGAATATACGCTGGAGGGCTTCTTGGTAGATGATCGTCCCCTTAGTCTCCGGTAGCAGCTCATCTAGAATTGGTAAGCTCCCTACGGGTTCTTCGCCTCTAACTCGCCGTGCATATTCGACCAACATATTGTGCTTCTTCCCGTCTTTGTCTTCTACAAAGAAGTCCAAGGGGCCGGGACGATCAAGTGCCGTGAAAGCGGCTAAGGCCTCGATACTGTCTAGCCCCTTGTGTGCATCGCCTGCTGTATCAGTGGATTTCACATAATCGAACTCACGAAGCCACTGGAGGGCGCCAGGGGTGTTCATTTGGAACACGGTCTCTGTCTTGCCTTCGCAGATGTCTCTAAAGACAGACTGGTCTTCAGGAAGATCCCAGATGTCGGCGAATGCGCCGTTCGGTAATGGGGTTATTCTATTCGCCGATACCAATTTGCCGTCGATAAATGAGGAAGTCTTAATGTTCCCGTTTTCATACAGCAGTAACTCTTTTTCGATCAACGACTTTCTGGTCTTTAGTTCCTGGACACGAGAATCAATCTTACTGTTAGGAGGTCCATTCATGTCAGTCCCGGTGTTTGTGTACATCCTTATTGATCCTATAGCAAATCAAGTTAGGTATGTGGGGATCAGCAAGGATCCATCCAAAAGATTCAAGGGTCACCTATTTACAAGCAACTTAATCAAAAATACTCACAAAAACAACTGGATCAAAAAACTCAAGAGCTGCGGTATGAAGCCTACGTTGAGCGTCATAGAGCAGGTTTCTTTCGATGAATGGCCTGCTAAAGAACGATATTGGATAAAATACTACAAGGACATAGGATGCGATCTGACCAATGCTACTATAGGCGGGGAAGGTGTCCTTGAGCCATCTGAAGAAACTAGACAAAAAATCCGTAATGCATTCCTGGGCAGAAAGCTCACCCAAGAACAAAAGGATAAGATATCGAAAGCCCACAAGGGAAAGAAACTCACAGAGGAGCATAAGGCAGCCATTGGACTCAGCGGAATTGGACGCGTTCAATCTCTGGACAGTATAGCCAAAAGGAATGGGACTAGAGAGAAACTATTTAACGTCAAGGTGAAGAGCATATACGATGAGATGATCGAACTCTATATCGGGGGAGCATCTCAATTGGAACTGGTCAGGAAATTCCATGTAAGCAAGGACACGGTCCGTCAAATTCTATTGAATGCCAATATCATCATCAGGGACCGAATGGTAGCTGTTCATCTTAGGAAGACAAAAAGCTGAGTTCATCTTCTATGTCAGCAAGCTCCCTGCGAAGCGAATCTTCTCTCCGGGATTGTATTAATCTAATTGCACTTTTCAGATCCAATAAAGACGTGACCGAGAGAAAATCCATCTTGAGACCGCCACTCGCTTCTACGCTCTTTGGGGTATAGGCAGTCACCGGCACGTCGCTAACTATCGTCATGGGAATGAAGTCAGAGACAGGCGCGTCGCAAACACAATACCCGCAAGGGTGCCGGGATTTTGATCTCGAAAGTCCAATTACCTTCTGTACAATAGCCCATTCGTCCGGGTACTTCTGGACATATTCCATCAGGGCGGCGTCTGTTTCGATAGATCCCCGAACCCATGATTTGTCTGAGCCTTCGTACCCGAAGATAAACTCAAGGTCTTCGATACCCTGAGGGGTGTCCTCAAACAGCTTTGCTAGCCGCTCGATATCTCCCGGTACGCCCCCGTGTAAGACCCGAGCAACATCCTTCACTGATGAACGGAGCTTGAGGCTGGTGTCGATTCCGATTTGGGCATAATGGTCACCGAAGCGACGCTTAAGCCAGCCGGTATCGGGGTCTACCAGTATGTCTCGATTGCTGAAGTCCATGTCAATGTCGGGCCACTTCCCTGACCTGATGCGTGAGGCGGTCAGGAATCGTTCCATGGAGAGCCCATACCTAAGAGGCTCAACGTGAGTGATTCCCAGGAGGTATGTAATTAGTACGCCAGCAGCAGATCCTCGGCCCGGTCCACCCAATCCACCCCTTAGTTCATGTTCAGAGACGGCCTCTTCCGACAAGAAGAAGTACGGCAATAGATCCACCGTCCCATTCCGGTGAAGCATCTCGATTTCATCGGTAAGCCTCTTGACCCAGGCTTCGTCCTCCCAGTTCATTCTACCGTGCCGCTCAATTAGTTCCATTACATGCCCAAAGGTGTCAGACGGGTAGAAGCTAGTCGGCAGACTCTTGCGCGTCTTCAGCTCAAACTTATCGAAGCGAGACGCCCAGGCATAACTATTGTCGACCCACTTCTCGAATTCGGCTTCACTCACGCCGACCTTGGTCTTGAAGTATTGGAAGGACTCTTCACTGCTTTGACGGTGGTATGACCCGCTGAATTTCCATGAGCCCCCACCTGACTGAAGACGGATATCCTGGACGATCTTCTCGTCGGGGTAGGCGAAGTGGCTGTCGTCTCCGATGAGGATGGTGTCACCGTACTTCTCGGCCATGTACATGAGGAACTTGTCGCATCCAGCTTGGAGGTCTCCATCGAGAGCCCAGGGACGACACTCATTCTTCAGGAAGCCCTCACGAAGTTCGATACGGAGAATCTTGCGAGGAGGGGCGTCTACCCACTTGCGGTTTTCCATGGTGGCCAGCAGTTCTACGGCCTCATTGGGGTCCAGAATCTTGCCCTTGAGCTTCCTGGCTAGGTCTTGAACCTGCATCTCCCCGTGGTCCTTGGTCTTGAACTTTTTCCAAGGGATGAACTTCTCCTCAGTGCCGTCCATCCATGTCACTATGCAGGCTGATTGCCAATAGCTGTCGCAGACGTGAGGGAATACCTCAACGAAGAAATTCCCTGGGCGGCAGAGCCCACGTAGCTTCTCGTAGTAGGCCACAGCCATGTCTGGGTCGTTGTGGTCCACCAGATGGCGCTGGACGACTCCTGCGAGGCAGGATGATGTCATAGTGATGTTCTTGGAGCCTAGCTCCTCCAGGTCAGCCCAGGTGAACAAGGGCTTGTTTTCGGAGCCGTGCTTCTCTCTGCGGTTCAAGTCGGTACGGGAGAGCACTCGGATGAGTGTTTCAAATGCCTCCTGGTCGCAGGCCCCCAACGTGACATGGTAGTATTTTGCGTACTTCGTGAAGGTCCCGTCCGGGTCCTTTGGGACGCCAGCCGCAATCAGGATGGGACAATTATCGTCACGTAGATATCCTTCAAGGCCCAAGATGGGCTTGAGCTTCTTCTCGTGGGCAAGGTCATACACCTTACGGCAAGCCTGAAGGGTACCGTGGTCGGTTACCGTTAGATATCCGGTACCAAGCTCAATCTCCCTGTCAGCAAAGGCCTCTGGGGTGGAGGCTGTATCAAGAGACTGGATATGACAGTGACAGCTTGGGTAGTTTCTCACTGTGAAGTATCTCCAGACCTAATCCAGTACTTACCATGACGACACAAATCTGCAACCAATGTAAGATAGAGAAACAACTTGACGAGTTCTATACACGTAAGTATAGCACACTGGCAGGTGAAAAGATCTGCCATTCCCACACCTGTAAATCTTGTGCTGTGGCCAAGGTGGTAAAGAATACAAGGGACCACTGGGAGGACAGGTACAAAACATACCACCAGAAGTTCTATGCTACTGGTGCAGCAATACAAAGGTGCCGAGATTGCCGAGATAGAATGTGGCTAAAGGTTAATCAATTAAAGCAAGGTCCTTGTATGGATTGCGGCAGAAGTTTTCCGGCCGTCTGCATGGACTTCGACCACAGAGATCCATCTACCAAGAGCGACTCGATTAGCCAATTGGTAGCAAAAAGGCGGCGGTGGGAAATTATAGAGGAGGAGATCCAAAAGTGCGACTTGGTCTGCGCTTGCTGTCACCGTATCAGAAGTTCCAAGATGCTAGGCTGGAATGCCGGTGAAGGAACAGACGATGGCTAATTCGGTGAGTGAGCATCAGAACCTTCACCCAGAAGTCGGTCTGAACCACAGACGAGAATGTACGTTGAACCACCTTGGGCAGGACGCTAGCATCACCCTTGTAGATACGCCAGCCGCAGCCACAAGCGATCTCGATGTCGTCTGGCCCGGCTTCCTTAGCGAATAGAGGATGCTTGAAGATATGAGCTTTGTATCTAGAGCCAAGGACCTTGACGATCTCCACCCTCTCTTGGATCAATTCCTCCACTTCATGACAAATAGTGGGAGCGGCGTCAAAGGGTACTCCCTCTGCTTGCGGCTCCTTCTTCAGTAGCTCTTCGATAGACTTCTCGCGCACTGAATCGGGACAATCAGGACAGGGGGTGGCTACATTGGTACTGTAACAATTCAGCCATCCTTCCCCATCGCACTCCGGATTGTGCTCCTTCTGGTCCAGGGAGATGGCCTGCTGGTCAAACGTTTCCTTGTCTGCTTCGTTGTTATCCATTTTTGACTCCCATCAGCTCCCTCAGTCGATTCACTGCCTGCCGGTAAAGGTCTTCCACTTCATTCTCCACAAGGGCTAATGCATGAGCGATGATCCTATTCGGGCAACCCTCAGGATACCTCTCGAGCAGCTTCTTCAGGGAGAAGTTGAACCTCTTGAGGTTAACGAAGTCGCCTTCTTCGGCGATCTTGGCTTTGATTTCAGTGATGGTCATGGCAGATCTCTGAATGGGAGAACTTTGTTGTAGGTCGAGTGGGCACGTCGAGCTTCTTTGAGTTCCTTTTTCATCCTGGAAATGACGGACGCATTCTCCTTGACATCCATCAGAACTTCCTTGAGCATATTGAATATACCCAAATGAACCATGGTGGCTCCCCCTAGCGCCAACTTTGCGTCGGTGTATTCTCTGAGAGACACTACCTTTGCCCGATAAACCAAGAAGTCCAAATTTTTCTGTAGGGCGTCTATATGTTCTGCAGTCTTCTTCAGGTCTCTCTGGAGAGCCGCCTTCCTGGTGCCAAGCTCTAGGATAATTGACTTCCCTTGGGCGATATTGTTGGTGAGCTTCGAGATGGTGTCTTCAAGCGCAAGAAGCTCATCGAATGCTGGCATTAGTCTCTCTTGAGGTAAGGGTAGCAAACACAAGTGAGGTCAGGTGGTGTCTCTAGGTATTGGGCTACAGATTTGGCCAAATCAGGTCGGTCTCGAAGATAGGCGATAGCCATGTTGCACATATGGCAGACCAGACCTCGTACCGCCCCTGTCCTATGGTCATGATCCACTTGGTAGGTCTTGTGTTTTCCTGTAGGCGGCCCCTTACAAATAGAACAAACCCCTCCTTGTTGTGCTAAGATGGTGTCGAACTTCTCCCTGGTTAGCCCATAACGTTTCAGCCAATGATCTGGATGATCCTTCCTATACTGATGGGATTTCTCCCTCCCTGTGAATCTAAGGTCTTGCTTGTTTTCCTGGTAGTACCCTAAATAGTACTTCTTATGGTAGACGCTTAGGCATTCTTTGCAGGCTTTGCGGTATTTGCCGCTGTCTTTTCTAAACGCAAAATAAGTTTCATTCAGTGGCTTAGGTATATTACATTTCGGGCACGTTTGTATGATGTCCATTAGAAGTTCTCGAATGGCTTGATTACGTTATCAAGAGACTTATCCTTGTCAGTATATTCATCCACAAAGATATCTCTCCTATCCCCCATTATGATACCGGGAACCGTCTCAAACAACGCTTGGCAGCATGCCGTGGAAAAGATGCCGATAGATTGAGCATAGGCATCTGGAGGGATCAGACATCCGTTTGACAGGAAGGTCACGTCATTTGGTAGTCTGGTACAAGATGCCACATGTACATGGCCAACAATAAATAGGGAGTGCCTCCGTTTGAGGCCCAGATTGATTTCGTTGATTTGCTTCCTGATCCCCTCTACATCGATTGCTCTATTGGGGTACCCAGGCCGAAGAACTGTATCTCCATGCGATGCGAATATTGACATGTCAAATGCTCGGCAGGTGTAGTAGGGAGTATATGGAATCTGGACCTCTACATTTGATAGGTGAGCTGTAGTTGTTTTAATGGCGAAATAGATCATCGTCTCGATACTATCGAACTTCTGACAGACAGCCCGATCATGATGACGAGCCATGTTGCGTCCATGGTTCCCTGGAGTACAGAAGACTGTCACCTTCTTGAATTGTCCAGAAAGGAAGACTACCGCCTGAGTCAGAAGATGGATAGCAGAACAGGATTGCTCTGCAAGTGGGGCCCCATCCCTCATGTCATGGAGTTGGTTCTGAATAAGGTCCCCGAGAAGATGTACGTACAGCTCCGTCTCGCCTCGATATTGCATCTTGTACTCTGCAGCCTGTAGGACAACAGCGGCAGTGCGACGGGCTTCCTCGGCATGACCATATTGAAGGGGAACTTCTCTATTATCCAGCATAGCTCCATAGTGGAGGTCGCTCAAGACTAGGTTGAGAATCCTCTGTGTCTTCTCGTTGCCCCTCTTGCTAGTCTTGTATGCCTTCCCTACGAAGTATTTATTGGATAGCCTCTCCTGGAGCACTCCATCTAGCTGCTCCAGGAAGAGGCGATCTCGTGCTGCATTGACGGCAACGGAACGAGAGCGCTGGACGTTATTTACCTTGTCGAGTTCATCTGCACGATCTTGAAGGTATTCCTGGACTTTAGCGTCTCTTGCGTCTCGTTCTTGCCGTTTGCTCATGGGTCTCTCCTCTTAGAGTGGACTTCTTGGAGCGAAGATTACCCCTTCTCCGGAGGTGCCGGAGGCTCTACGTGGCCGGGACAGGAGGAGCAGTCGCCGCTACAGGCAGGAGCTGCCTCAGGAGCCGGAGCGAACCCCTTCTCTTCAGGAGCCGGCGCAGGAGCCGGGACGGGCTGCTCAGCGACATCGTAGATCTCGTTGATGGTGAACTTTCCACCGTTGGGGAGGTCGAAGCTGAAACCGACACCCTGGCCAGAGACCTTGTCCTTGAACTCAGGCTTGATTCCCTGGAGGGAAATCTGGACTCGACCAGCCCCGTAGGCCTTGCCGTCCTTGTCGAACTCAGTGCCAACGATGAGGCTCTTCTCGCTGACAACTGCGGCAACGACGAACTTGCCATCCTTCACTGCGGTCTCCAAGTCCCTCTTCTGGGACTCAGAAGCCGCGACAGCACGCTGAAGCAGAATGGAGTCAACTTCAGCCTGGACTTTGCCTTCGCCCACAACGTCCTCAAGAAGATTCTTTACTGCCTCCAGGACGTTCGCGAAGCTGTCGACCTTGTTCTCCATCTGGCCGAAGGCAGAATTGATGCCCTGGATGATCTGGGGGATGCTCTCCTCAAGAGCGGAGACTCGCTCTAGAGCGGACTTGGTAGCCTTACGGACACTCATCTGACGGTCGATACCCATGTGTGCTATTCCTCCTGTGAGACTTTGTTGACTAACTGAGCGACACCGACATGGTGTCCCTTCACTTGAATGTCCAGCTTGTCGATTTGACGCCCGGCTTGGATTGCGGTTACCTGTCCGAGCATCTCTCCTTGAGGCATAGGGAGCATACCGACAGGATGTCCTTGCCTTGTGATGTCCTGCTTAAATTCTGTTCCGAGTTCGTTCTTGACCACCCTATAGACCTTGTGGCCCTGACGAACTGTCTTTCCTGTGTTTTCTACCACCTCGTTCTCGCCACCCTTTGTCGGAGCAACAGTTGTCTTGGCTGCTGGGGGTGTAGGCCGCACAGGCTTCGGCGAGGGGGCAGCGGAACGGGGCTTGATTGGAGCGGGAACTGCAGCCTGCCGGAGGGTGGGCTGAACCGGCTTGGCTTCAATGAGTTCCGGCTTTTTCACGAGCCTTCGTGCCACTGCCTTGAGGGCTGCAATTTCCTCCTTGTCAAAGGGGAGAACCTGAGTTGCAGCTACAGGCTTGGGGGCTCTGATCCCCAACAGAGTCTCGAGCCTCTCCTTGAAGAACGCCCTGGCCTCATTCTCTACTGTACTGGAGGCCTCTGTGTTCTCGTTGAAGAGCTTTCCCTTGAGCAAGGTGCGATAGTACATCGCCACTTCGAACCGCTTTTCGCATTCGAGGTCAAGAGCATCGTACGAAGTCTGGCTCCTTGACGGCTCGGACATGACACTATCTACTTGCTCTTCTGTCACTTCCTCAAGGGGCTCGTCCCCGGGTGTTTCGGCATATTCTGCCGCCCTATCGGGGTCGACTTCTACGTCTTCGAATGCGTTTTGCATGGATTACTTAACCTCTGGCACCAGACCGGTGGGCGTGCCAACGGGCATCGCAACCTCCACAACGGGCTCGACCGGGTAGGTCGAAGCATCGGTCTTCGGGGCTGCAGGAGTCAGAACCTTGGGGGCCTTGACCTTGCACTCAGCGCAAGTCAGCGCAGGGCGGCCACGCTTGCCAGTCGCCGGGATCTCCTTGCCGCACTTCTTACAATTCGTCGCCATGTTTTTTCTCCTATTACGAGTTGAACTGCATTTCCTGCTGTCGAACATACTAATAGCGAATTGGGAAACAGATCTTACTTGCCAGTACTCCCAAATCCGCCAGCGCCTCTCTCTGTATCGTCCAGCTCAGTGACCTCCTGAACTTCGAAGTGACAAATTGAACGGGGGATGAGCTGAACAACGCGGATAGGTAGAGGTAGATCTGGGGCCCCGGGGTCCATTTTCCTAAGGGCGACCAGAATCTCTCCGACATATGTCCTGTCAACGACACCGACACTGTTTGCTAGGGAATATCCGGTTTTAATTATAGAACTACGAGGAACTAAATCGAAGTAGTACCCCTCAGGAGGTTGAATCTTGATACCGGTGCCATATAGTGTCACATCGCCTAATTCTTTTACCTTAGTCACTATAGCGATGTCGTATCCAGAATCAGATGTATGATGTTTCAGTAAAGGTAGGGCTTCGGGGCGGGTGAAATTGTACAGCAATTTCCCGCAATACTTCCTGTGGCCAGTTCCAACGGGGGTAAAGCAACACCAATCCAGGTACAGATCTCTCTTCCTCGGGAGATAAAAGTTAGCGCCTTCGTATAGCTTTCCTAGAAAGTCTAGTGTATTAGGATGGACTCCCCATCGTACTTGACCGTTTTTGTCGTCGTTGTGGGCAGATGGACTTAACAGACACACACCCGCTCTCATATGAGGAGAGGACGAGGTTATATTGCACTCAGGGGTCCTGTCGCAGGAGGGGAGTCTGATCGATCCGTCACCGTCAAAAAGCCCCCGTAAGAAAGCCCACTGTAGGCCTACAGGCAGATGAAGCGGGAATTTAACTATCCCATTTTTCTTCCCAGGGTTGATCCCTAGATGGCCACATATCTCCAATACCATCTTCTTTGAATATATAACCAGCTTCGCCATATGGGCGAAAGGGCGTTTATGGATAACTCCATTTCCTGCTATCCCCTTAAGCTGGTCCAGTACGTTTTTGTCTTTTTCGTGTATTTCAATCACAATAGCCCCATCTTTACGAATGGACCCGTCACTAGCTATCCACCCTAAGAGGTAGGCCTTCCCTTCGGAGTCTATGTCGGCCATACTTATTAATCCATCGGTGTAGCGTGCATTGGGATTGGCATTACCCAGATATTTGGTCTTAAGATATTCCCCTCTACACTTCAAAGAGCAGGAGGGAGGTCCTTTGTGGAGCCTAAGCCAATAGGACGGTTTTCTGACTATCAAAGTACCACATACAATACATCTAGCCACAGGAACCTCCTCGGTTAATATCACAGACATCGGCCTGTTCAACGAAGACCTCTCCAATGTGCTTGACGGCAGTAGCATAACGGACGGGCTGCAGTGGCTGCCCTGAGCGGGCACCATCGGGATATGCAGTGATACCCCTAAGCTTGGGCAGGTACTTGATTAGCATGTTCCCAAAGGCCTCAACTGTGCCGCTGTTATTGAATTCGCTACCCCAGGGAGGTAGGTTGATTGTGCTCGAGATTCCGTGGTCCACGTACTGCTGAACCCAGGCTTGGAAGGCGACCCTCTTCTCGATGTTCTCCGCTAGCACGTAAGCATCCTCAATGGAGTCAGGGTCGGCGCCGGCTTCAATCAACCTCTGAGCTGTTGGGTCAACGACGTACTGATAATGCACCACATCTCCCTTGAAGTAGCGCCTCTTGTAGGCGACACAGAAGATAGGCTCAATTCCCGTGGTACTTTCTGCAGCGATTCCAACTGTCCCATTCGGGGCAATAGCCCTGGTCTTGATGGGGACATTTAGGTCCCAAAGCTTGGCATATTTACTGGCGTACAGCCCTGAGGTCAAATAGACCTTCAGGTATTCCTCCAGTGCAGAATCAGGCTCGTACTTTTTCCCATGAGCCAAGAGCCACTCATGGAGCCCCAACAACCCCAGGCCGAGGCGACGGTTCTTGGTCCTAACCTGATCCACCTTGGCATAGGGGACATCGCTGTAGACGGTCCCCGCAAGCAAGAAAGATGTCGACAGCTCCACCACCCTCTTCATTTCGTCCAGTGAAGCAATTCGGGACATATTGATGGAACCTAGATTGCAGATGTCGCTGTCGTCTGCACTGGTGATTTCGGTACAGGCGTTCCGGAGGCATTCTCTCCTGTTGGCTCCGCAATCAACGCTGAAGCCCGGCTCGCCCGTCTTGAGCATCTGCTGGACAACCGCCCAGTAAACTCCGTAAGCCAAGGAATGATGCTCGTGTTCGTCGTTTTCGTATGCCGTAAAAAAGTCATCGTCCAAAATCACGCTGACGTTGGTCCCATCTAGACGTGCTGGGAAGTTGCTGTCCTGTTCCTTGAGGGCCTTGACCTCTTCGGACCAATTCTTGATTCGGATGAACTTGTGGACATCGGGATGATTCCAGTGTAGGCCAGCCCAGATAGCCGAGCGGCGAGTGCCACCCTGGCGGATGCCCCTCCCGGCTTCGTTCACCATCTGGACCAAAGCGATAGGACCCGTCGCCCGGCCTCCTGTCTTGCGAATCAGCTTCCCCTCGCCTCGTAGGTCGCTGTAGACCACTCCGATACCAGCCCCAGTCATCAGGGCCATGGTGGACTTATACATCAAATCCGCCCAACCTTCACGGCTGTCTTCTGCCCTCAGGGTGAGGCAGTTCTGGACTTGGTGAAATTGCCTACCCGCAGCGTACAGATACCTGCCTCCAGGCATGAACTTTCGGAGGGAGATGAGGCTCTCGATTTCCTCCACCATCGCCTTAGGGGCGTCGACGGCTTTCATGACGAAGTGAGCCGTACGATGGGCTATCTCTGGCCACGTCTCCTTGCGGCCATCAAGATCGTGGGCATAACGCTGATCTACAACAGTTTGAGCGAAGGGGCCCATCTTCATCATGTTTTCGGTCTCCGAAGTTCGTACGCCTTGAGGTAAGCTGTCACTGCTTCCGACTTTGCAACGGTAATGCAACGGCCTAAGTACTGGGTATTACACATGAAGCAGCACAGGCCTCTGACGTAAAGCTTTCTCTCAGAGTCGGGCATGTGCTTCCAGCCCTTGACGTGCTCGTGCTCGATACACAGTCGCCCCTTCTTGGGCTCCTGCTTGCAGATAGCGCAAACTCCTCCTTGACTTTCAAGGAGGAGCTGCCAGTCGGCTTCAGTCAAGCCGTATTTGGCTAGGGTAGCTGCGCTGGGGACTAGGACTTTCAGGACCCATTCCTTGCCGAGAGGATTGTCTGGGCATAGCGGATCCTGAGCTTCGCTCCCTTCTGGCCTTCACGATAAATAGCCCCAGCCTCCTTAGCTGCAAGCAGCTTTTCCGCGAGATCTCCGTCAGCCTTCTTCGCCTGCATGAGCTTGTCCAGCTCCAGGGCAACCTCAGCCACCCTCTTCTTGATCTCATCTACCGGCATCGCAGCGATGGCCTCCTTGAAGTCCTTGTCGAGGTCACTGAACGGGTCGGTGTTCTTCTTGAATCCCTTAGGCGGCATGTGTTACTCCTTATGGTTGGTTGTACTACTTATAGCGCATCAGCACTCAGGGTAGAGCTTGGCGATCCTCAGCAGGTTGGCTGCCCTCTTGTCCCACTCCATCTTGGGGTAGGCCAAATTCAGCACGAGGCAACGGGCTGCATTGGTCTCGTTGTCGTCCAAAGGGAACCTCTTGCCCTGACGGGTGACCGAGCTGATTGCCACGATATCTCCGTCGACATCAGCATCGGCCTCAACCTCGACGGGCTCTCCCTTACGATGAACGGTCATCTTGATCGAATAGCCAGACATGCGGCCTCCAGTGGTAGATGTGAGCCCGGCCGTGGCATTCCCACGGAGAGCCATCCTTATCGCGGGCCCGTTGTTGAACTAACTTATAGCGCATCTAAGACGAGAATAGCCGTTTTCGTACTCGATGTCAATAGACTGGGAAAACATGGACTTAACTTCAGAGGCGTGGTCAACCACCAAGATCAACCTATCCGAGGCGCAAGTCCGCAGAATCTCAAGACATCCTTCCTTCTCTACGACTCCGAGACCCTCGAAGGCCTCGTCCAAAATCATCCAGGACGGCACGATGCCCGTACGTCTGGAGACCACAGCGGCCACTGCAAGATCTACGGCCAATTCAATTACCGAAAACATTCCCCCCGAACACCCTGCTTTGACTGGAGTTTCATGGCCGTTTATCTTACAGACAGGGGTTATCTCCTTATTGATCCTGCCCTTCTGGGTCGTCGTTTCAGACCTGAAACTGATGGTGACATGGGAGGTATTCGGGATGGAGCCCAGGATACGGTTGGTTTCGTCACTAATCTCCCATAGACACTCATCGAAGATGGCCCCCAAAAAGCCCTGGGGCCCCACCAGGAGCAAGAAGTCCTTCTCTGCGGTCAACTTGCCTTGGTACTCTCCCGCTCGCTTCCTAGCGCCCTCCAGGCGTTTCTCTGCTTCCTGGACCGCACGGACGTTGGCTTCTGCCCTTTGTCTGATGCTGGCATTCTTCATGTAGACGGAGTTGGCCTCGCTTTTGCAGGCCTGCAGTTCAGAGTAGGCGTTCCGAAGAGTATTTTGAAGGGCCTCTACCTCATCCTTGGAATCTGTCAGTCGTTCGGTGGCGTTTCCCTGGTGGTCCTGGGCTGCCTTCAGCGCTGACGACCTAGTCGACTCCAGGGCCGCCTTGGCTTCGGCAACTTTTGCATCGTGTTCAGACTGGGATGTCATCAAGAGATAGTGATTGTATTGTTCGATGTCTGCACACTGATGCATCAACTGACACTCAATGCCCTCAAGGCGCTTGATGTCGGGATTCGGAGTGTGCTTCCAAGCCGTCTGTACGGCCTCCTCAAGCCTCTTAATGCGGGCGGGGACAGCTTCGAGCTGGCGTTCTTCCAGGAGATTGGCAATTGAGGCCATTTCAGCTTCTAGCCATTGCTTCTGTTCTACAGCCTGTCGCCACGGCTGCAAGCAGTTGAAGCATATATTTTTCTCTAGTACAGCAATTTGAGAAAGCAGATCTCGGCCCTTGGCCTTCTTCTTCTCCAGGTCGTCCAGCTCTTTGCGTGTTTCGTCCAGCTCTCGCTGCAGTTTGCGGGCCTCTTTTTGTTCGGCTTCATGAGTTGTAATGTCTTCAACGATAGCTTGCTTCAGGTGTTCCCTGGCCTGCTCCAGCAAACCATTGAGGCGTACTTCCTCGGATCGGTCGGGTTGTTGCAGGGGAGAGTTCTGAGCCACCTTGACGGCTTGTTCAAGGTGATTCAATATCGGCATGTTCTCCTGGATAATACGGTCAGTCTGGATTTGGATATCCTTCTCGATTTGAGATATAGCGGTCTTCTTGAATTGAACGGTATACTCCAGGTTCTTGATTTTGTCTTCCTTAGTGGCCACGGCAGCACTGAACTTGGATTCGTCCAGTACATCCTCTACGGCCTTTGCTGCATCTTGGATGCGGATACTTTCGTCCTGATACCTCTTGACTTCTTCGAGGTGGTAATTAGCGATAGGCTCGAGTTCTGCGATATGCTCTTTGGTCTCAGAGGCGGCCTTTTCAAACTTACCGAGGCCCAACAGAACGGTCAGGAACTCCTGCTTCTCTGAATTGGTCCTAGACAAGAACTGCCCACGAGTCTGCTGTCGGCGGTATGTCAAGGCTTCGAGCAAGTCAGGGTGGAGTCCGAGGATCTGGTATAGCTTATCCTCCAAGAGCTTAACACTGCCCTTCAGAACCTCCCCATTGATGGTCAGAGAAAGCTTCTCCCCACGAGTGACAACAACCTCCCCTTCGGGGGTATCCAAACAAAGCTCAACAGACATCGGGTCGGCCGTCAGCCACGACTGCAAGTTGGTGGCGGGGATATGACAAATCCCAAGGGCGTAAGCAATGGCAAGGTTGACTGAGGACTTCCCTGAACCAGACGAGCCACCGCTATCCAGGTTGTAACCTCTAATCAGATCAATTCCCGAAGCTGGGAATTCAATTACCGTACGGTCCACAAACGAACGGAAGGCCTTGAGGGCAACCCACTTGAGAGTGTTCATGTCTAGTTATAGCGAATGGGTGCGGTTGGACATCACACCGATGCCGAACCTGTTACCAAAACCGACACCTGTCCATGTCCATAGTTGTCCTTCGAGTCCTTTGAATTCCTTCATTGGCCGGCGCCAATAGAATTCCATTCCGAAGATCTTCATCATTATTCGCCCCTTTGCTTCTTTGTTGCTTCTGCCCTTTCCTTAAACAATCTTTCCGCATCCACAAGTCTTTCCACCCTATGGGTCATCAGATTGTTATCCAAGACCTCCACACATCGAGACGACGGAGGCCTAGGGTCTCGCAGCATCGGCTTACCGCAACACAGCTTCGGCGAGAGGTGGGGGTCTGCTTCCTCCGGCGTACAGATGCGCCGAAGGGTCTTGGGGCAGACCTGACATTTGTAGTGGTAGAGAGGCATCACTTACCGTCGCTTAGTTTGTACCAGAGCCACTCGCAGGACAACACGAGGCTGAAGTAACCCACCGAAATGAAGGTCATCGCCAGCAAATAGCTAGACATCCTCGTCTGCCTCATTGTAAGTCTTGCCTGTGACCTCAACGCTACCCTCGGTACCTGAAAGGATATCAATCACCCTTTCAGAAACCTCGTTCATTGTCTCGAGATCCGGACCTTCGCCGAGGGCCTCTGCCTCCCTGTCTTGCTTCATCTTGTGGATTCGGTAGATAGTCAGGAGGAAATGACAGAATACAAGAATGAACAGTGCATTTAGGAGAAGAGACATCATGGCTTTCTTTCTTTCTTTTGTTGTGTCATATAATCACTGACACGTTCTAGTATCACTTGAAGGCTATCTCCAAGGAGACCTAGTCCTGAATTACAGGTATTGTGAACCATTCCTCGGATGGCACCGGTTTTGTGGTCATGGTCCACCGCTGGATCTCCCCTTTCGTTATTAAATGGTTTTCCGCAAAAATCGCATTTACCACATGAAGATAGAAGCAGTTTATCAAATTCGACGGTTGTAAGTCCGAATGTCTGTAGAACGTGATAATAGAACATTTTCCTCTTGTGACTGAGATTACTCCGAGCCCAGTTGTTGTTGTAGTCTGGATGAGCGATTCTCCATGCTATCCCAGCTTTCTTGGAGCAAGACTTACAATTGCCATTTGAATATTTGTTGACATCACCGCATTTGGCACACGGCTTGTTATATTTTGGAGAACTCCTTCGGTTCCCTTTATAGGTAAATCTCCATTTTCCACAAGCCTTTTTAGCACAAGACCTACACCGACCATTCTTCCTTCTGTCAGCCCCTCCACATCTAACACATGGCTTGACCGCTAGGCAAGGGCCGTTCATTAGGGTCTCTGGTCCGCTTCGTTTGTATTAGCATCGCGCTCCCATGCCGTAGTAGCTTGGGCTTCGCTTCTTTCTAGGGTCAGATCTCTCCGGAAACAAATTGTCCCCCCCAACGTCCCAAGCAGTGTTGCGATTGATATACTATTCCGAATGGCCTCCAATACAGCAGGGGTCGAGTCCAGGATCCCCCCAGCAAGGGGAGAGACGTGCTTGCTTTCGAGGATGTCATAGACTAACAATTCCTTGCCTTGATTCATATTGTTTAGGATAGGCTCCAGGATGGTCATGCATTCGTCTTCAAATATCCCAGCATTTCTAAATAGTGTGATGACCGGCTCGTACAGAGCAGGAATGAGGACCTCACTTACAATGAGGTCGTTCTGCAGGCGAAGTTCGGCCATCGTCCGAAGCAGAGTCCATCCCCCACCCGGCAGGGCTCCGTGCTTGATGGCTCCACGTACGCCACAGACGGCATCCTCGGCGCGGTCTCTCTTCTCCTTGAGTTCTCCGTTGCTGGCGCCAATCACCTTGAGGCGAGCGATGCCCCCCGTCAGCTTTCCAATGCGCTCTTCAAGGAACATGTGCTCAAGCTGTGATTCAGCCCGGTCTAGTTGTGCCTTGAGTTCATCCACACGAAGCAAGATGCAGTCTTCCTGCTCCTGGGGGCGAGGGGAATGGCTGACTACGTTGGAACGGAATCGAGTGACCTCAAAGGAAGCAACCCCAAAACCCAAGTCATCTGGGAGTGCATGTTCAAGAGTCTCGTTGAGAGGGTCGAGGAGTGTCGCTCCAGTGATGGCAGCAAGGTCCTGGAGAAAGTAGAGTTGGCCGTTGGGGAAGGGGAACTGAGGCACCAGTAGAGGGAACACATTGAGTGAATTTCCTTCGGGGAAGTTGAAAGCCAGCAGTGACATGACCTGCTCACTGAAACCAGTGGCTACCAAGACGACGTTGTGGGGGCCACCGTTGGCTTGCCACTCCTGATGGACGAGATCCAACACCTTGAGCAGCGACTGGAACTCGGTGACCTTGCCATGGTAGAGCAAAAACACTGGCTTCTCCAGAATACAGCGTTGCGCCTGTTGGTCGTTTATATATTTGCAATAGAACTTCCCACACGAACTTTCATATCCCATGGAAATCGGGTATCCGTCGATTTTCTCGACTTCGTAGTGACTGGGCCCATTCACCTCAGCAATAGTCACGTTTCCGTCGTCTCCGACTAGGTCGAAGCACTCCATGACTGCATCGCTCAGCTCGGTGTCCCCGTTAGCTGAGATCTTCGCCACGTTCTTGAGAAGGTCTCTGCCCTCAGGGGTGCTCAAGTCGGCTTTGTAGGCGAGCTTCCTGATTAGCGGCTCGATGACTTCTTTGAAGGCTCTCTCGAGCCGGCGCACGACCTTCTGCGGGCTGATCCGGGGATTGCCTGCACAGAATTCCTTGGTGTGACGGACGATGCTTTCTGCCAGGATGGTTGCTGTAGTGGTGCCGTCTCCAGCCTCTGAAGCGGTACGGACGGCAGCATCTCGAGCTGCCTCCATCACGCAATGAGCTGCAGGGTCATCGAATCCGAGAGCACGGAAGCAAGTGACACCGTCCTTCGTGACCATAGGGCCAAGGGCGAACTCCTGCCGCTCAATCAGGACCTGTCGCCCGCCAGGACCGAGGGTACCCCCAACGATGTCGGAGATTACTTTCATGGTCTTCAGGATGGTTTTCTCTAGAGCCGGGCCCTTGGTCTGGATGCTTTTCGCGACACTCTTGATTTTCTGGTATTCCACTGCTATGCCTCCTGATTCGTTAGGGAGATCCGCTTGTGCCCCACCCAGACTTCGCTATCTTGCTGGATAGGTTTTGAGTACTCTACGATGGGCAATTCTGCCTTGGGAGTCTCTGGTGGCGATTCTACTACAGGAATTGATTTGGAGAGGACGATCTTCCTTCGGCGCAACCAGCCCTTGTCCAGCTTTTTGGACCGCATTGCAACTTGGATTTCTCCGTAGCCCTTGAGGTAATGGATGTATCGAGCGATACTTCGATGGCCAATGTATAGCGCTTTGGCTAGGTCGGCGTCTGTCCCACAATACGGGGTGGGCTGTGTCTGTAGGTATTCGAGCAATTCATTGGCTCTGGCCCTGAACAGGTTACCGCTGTCTTTGTTGCCCATAGAATCCATGTCGCTGGCCTTTCAATACACTATAGCGAAGACCTCGACATGATCTGCAATGGATATTCAAGATCAGTACCATAGCGAAACTCTCAAGTTGAAAACTCACTCCACTAAAGAGACAAAACGAATGATACAGAAGAGATCATGCAAACAAATCACCATAGCGCAGAGGTTTGAGTTGGTTGAGTAGGTAAAACGTGGATGTTACGTGGAGACCCCCTTGGAGCAACTTAAGGTCTGTACAGTAGGAGAGTTGTCCTTGCAAAGTACTGAAATCAGGTTGGCGGCACCCCCTATCTCAATACAACATACCGGAACATCAAGGGATTTTGGAAATAAAGGAACTTTACAGAAACTCAACTCGGCAAAGGGCGTCATTCTTTTGTCTGGATAGGCAGGTAAACAAGACAGACAATCGAGGGCCTCGGATTCTGTCTCTTGAAGGAAGGGAGTTTCGACTTCTTGCGATTCGCTAGATGCAGTCCCCGGATCAGCATTGATTACCCAAAGGGCTGCATAGCAACAGGTCAAACCACTGTCCAGATAAGTGTCCCTATAGGGGCGCACGTGCGACGTACCGGCGCCGTCGCGAGGCGTCAGGATATATTAGTAATGTATTAGTATAGATCAAGAATGTATCATACATTGAGCGCACGTGGGACCGAAGGGAAATTCCAGATCTATTCAATTCGCTATTTACGATATAGAGGCCTGGATCTCAACCTGGATACGCTATATCTAGGGTAAGGATACGGCCATGATTACACAAGTCTCAGCTACGAAATCAATCTTGACTGACCTGGACTTTGATGAGGTCAATAGACATCTCCAGTACCATGACAAGAGGGTGGACTTCGAAATCAAGAAGTGCAAGGACTCTAAGCCATGGTTTGTCAAGAAGTACGGAGAGGAAGCATTTCAGCAAAAGCTCGATGACTTGAAAGCAAAGAGAATCAAGACGCTCTTATTCAAGAACGAAGACGGTACCTACTGGACGTATTCCGGCATCAGCAAGTATCTAGCCGACAAGATGAGAGACCAACATCTCAATCAAGTCCAATATCCAGAACCAAAGGCAATCCCCTGGAGTAAAGAGCCTGACAAGATTCCACGTCCCTATCAGAAAGAAATCGTAGAGAAGCTTATCGAGATCAGGCATGGAGCAGTTGAAGTTGGTACTGGCCTAGGGAAGTCTTTCTGTGCCTTGTTGTTAGCTAAGCATTTCGGTCTCAAGACAGTGATTATGACTCCCTCGAAGAATATCTGTAACCAGATGTACGATGAATTCATCAAGCACTTTGGAAAGAAATACGTCGGGAAGTATGGCGATGGCAAGAAAGAATTCTCCAAGCTATTCGTTGTAGCAATCGATGATTCCCTGTCTCGAGTTGAAGTGGGTACTGAAGCATGGGATGCCCTATCGGCTGCTTCTGTTTTTATTGCAGATGAAAGCCATCTTACGGCTGCTGCAACTTTGGCCAAGGTTTGCTTTGGTCTGATGGCCAATAGTCCCTATCGGTATTTCTTCTCTGGAACTCAGTTTCGAAATGATGGACTTGACCTCCTGCTGCATGCTATCACAGGTGGAATCGTTTTCAAAATGACTGTGCAGGAGGGTGTAGACCATGACCCTCCCTATTTGGCTAAGCCTATGTTTCGCATGATCAAGATGAAAAGTAGGGTGAATTACTATTCAGACGACCAAAACAAGATGACTCGAGCCCATCTGTATTACAACAACGATGTTATCAAGACTGCAGCTTCTGTAGCAAACCAGATGGTTGAAGAACTCGGTCGCCCTGTAGTTATCTTGATTGAAGAGCTTGAACAATTCACCAAGTTGTTGCCCTATCTGAAGCACAAAGTGGGCTTTGCCCATGCTCTTTGCAGCAAGGATAATGTGGATAAGATTCCTCCAGAATACAGGAAGTCTGACCCCACCGCCCTGGTCGAAGCCTTCAATCGCCATGAGTTCCCTATTCTCATCGGGACTAGCTGCATCAGTATCGGTACCGATATCCAAGATGCAAGAGCCCTGATCTACCTGCAGGGTGGTAAGTCCGAGATACAGGTGAGACAGGCGATTGGTCGTGCTACACGCCTGTGTGATGGAAAAACAGACTGCTTCATTCTGGATTTCGATGTAAGCGAATGTGAGACGACTCATCGTCATGCCTACGCTCGTCGCGAAATCTACCAAGAGATTTACCCTGGACTCGAGGAGATGTCGGTATGATGCTCTCTGATTCAGATTCCCACTTCCGCGATTTCGCTCATACCCTGGAACGTGCAATCGAGAGGTACGGTGACCTCAGCGATGAGACTTTGCTAGCCCGTCAATGCCGCCAGATGGAGAAACTCGCCTCCCTGGAAGTGGAGTTCACCCAGACCCTCCTGAAGCATGCCTGGGGTCCAGGTGTATTCAAGGGATTTGTAGGGTACATCTGCGATGAGCGAAAGAACATCCTGGCAGCTAGGCCATTCTTCCGTGAACGTCAGGTAACATTTACCAGAGAAATCTCTAAGGCCCTGAAGGCTAGGAACCACGAGGCTCTATACGGGTTCCACATCAATTTCCAGTTCGTCCAGTTTGCCGTCAACAAGTACAAGTGGCCTGTCGGATCTCAGGTGCTGAAGATAGCAAAGCATATTTCCCAGTTGCGTATGGAATTGGTAGAGATGAACATGCCCTTGGCTATCAGTCGGGCTAGGATCTTCTGGTCTAGAACACCGAAATCCCAGTTGACCTACATGGACCTCGTGCAGATTTCATGTGACGGCTTGATTAGTGCTATCGACAAATACGTGATGCCCTTCAGCAGGAACTTCAGGGCTGTGATTATTGGCCGGATCACAGGCAATTTTATCGAGCAGTATTCTGAAACACTGGTTCATTTCTTCCCTGTGGACAAGAGGAAGATCTACCGAGCCAACAAGCTCATGTCCCGGTTAGTTCATGGCTGCGAAGGCCACTTGGATTACGCTAAGCTGGTCGAGGCCGTCAACAAAGACGTAGACGAGGCACACAAGACAACCGAGTCGGAAATAGCCGACCTACTCGCTGCTGCCTCCTGTGTTAGCACTGATGGGGCATGTCTGGATGGTGAAGACACTGCTCCAAGCATCAATCGGTTTGCTGCTCCGTCGTCATGCCAGCCTGATGTCCAATTCGAAAAACATGAGGTCATCTCGAAATTGGAGGAGGCTATTAGAAAACTGCCGATGGCCGAGCAGAAACTATTGCACATGAAGGGGATCTCACTAGGCTGATACGCTATATCTTGAATGGAGGATTGTCATGCACGATGCAAAGAAGATGATTGAAGTCCTGTCCGACCAGTTACCTCCGTCGTCCCCTCCGCAGGCCCTACCGCCAAAACCTCCCCGTGCAATCAACGGCAAGGTAGCTTGTGCTCCATTTGTTTCGATGTCGGTGGAGAAGGAGATCCGTGGAGGCATGGCTTGCCCAAAGCAGAGGGGAACGATGACCAAGCTGGAGGTCGTCCTGGATAGCGGGAAGGGGGCTGGCAATTGGTACTCGAAGGGGAGTTCGGTTTGGGTGCGAGCCGAGCAATTCCAGTTGCAGTGGGCCAAAGACGTGTTCGACCTTGACGGTACCAAGTTTATCCTTGTCCCTGAGGAACAAATCCTGCTGGTGCAGTCATGATGCATCCCATCTTGTTTCTGTGGTGTATGTTGGTCGGCCATCGTCATTGGCTCTTTAGTAGAGAAAATCCGATGATGTGGTTTACTAGTGCCGCAGGAGAGAGGCTCGAATTCCGATTCTGTGATCGTTGCGGTACCCTGCACGGCAAGAGAGGCTAACAGTGAAACTCCTGGTCGTCGGCGATGTCCATGCTGTGGCCACTGAGCTACAGGACTGCGCCACCTTGGTTGGTTTTGTGCTCGAGGTTGCAGAGCAGACCAAACCGGACCTGATCCTGTTCCTCGGGGACCAATTTCACAACCACTCCATCGTTCATGTCGATGTGTTGGCCTTCTGGAAGGCTGCCTTCATCGCCTGTCGAAAGTCTGGGTTCAAGGTGGCCGCCCTGGTCGGAAACCATGATATGACAGGCCTGGAGTCGAACCAAAACCATGCAATGCTGGCGTACACCAGCGACATCACAGTAGTCGACAAGCCCATGGTTGTAGGCGGGGTGTTGCTGCTGCCGTACTACTTTGACCCCAAGGCCTTCGTTGAGGCATGTGTGGCTCATTCCGATTGCTCCACAGTGATTTGCCACCAGACCTTTCAGGGCGGCACGTATGACAACGGATTTTACGCGAAGGATGGCGTGAACCTTGACGAGATCCCCCAGAAGTCCGTGGTATCAGGACACATTCATAAGCCACAATCTTTTGGGAAATGCTTTTACCCCGGCTCCCCTAGGTGGCGCACCTTGTCGGACGCTAATGAAGAGAGGGCTATCTGGCTTCTGAAATATGAAGCAGGTAACCAAGTAGACCAGACGGCATTTAGCACGGGGGCTAATTGCCGCCGCGTTTGGTACTTTGTTGATACAGTGGAGGCTCCCGTGAAGCTACCCTCTGTCATAAAGGACCAGTGGAGAATCGACATCAAGGGCTCTCAGGAATACGTGCAGGCCAGAAAGCAAGAACTGCAGGGACCCGGAGTCCAGGTTCGGTGCTTCCCGGACCAACAGGCGAATACCCTGCAGGTCCGGGAGTCCGAGGGCGTCGAAAAGGCTTTTACTGGGTTCATGGATAGGTATCTACCAAAGTACGGGACAACTAGAGACGTGCTCGAAAAGATGGCGAAGGAGAGACTGGGAAATGGATAGTTCTCTACCCTACAGACCCCATAGGTTCTCCGGTTATCCGGGCGCAATATGCTTGGATTGTGGAATTGAGGACGCAAAAGAGCTATGTGTTGCTATCCATCAATTGAACTGCAAGAGGAGGGGTTGCGACAATCAGTCCTGTCCAGGATGTCCATGGTGTGGTCAATACGGTTTTCCCAGTGATGCTGTCTCCGTTTCTCCTTGTCGATATTGTGGGAGAGATCCATGAGTAACGTAGGTAACAATACCACTGAGCAGCTCCTCGTCCTGAAGGCGCTTACCCGTTCTACCGGGTGTCTACATGAGGGACAAATCCTGCAGCTCAAGATGTGGACCTATCTACTCTACCCCAAGGTCAAAGTCAAGTACGAGATTCAGATTGACCAGACTCTAAAGTCAGTGAAATACCTGCTCTCCTACCCTCGTAAGGTCCCCGCAGGGCTCGCAGGGAAATCGGCTGAGCTAGAGAAGGACTTCCATTGGCTCCTTGGTGACGAGTGGCTCCTGGAGATTGTAGCGAATTCTAAGAGGGTGTTCAGGGGCACCAGACAGATCAAGGCTGGGCAGGACGCGCAGAAGAAGGTATATACCCCCTTTATCAAAGCAGTGGATGAATACGCTGATTCTTTTAGGAAGAAGTCATGACCAGTAAGTTTTTGGTATACGGGCTAGTAGATCCTCGTGACGGCCAGTTGCGTTACGTGGGGAAGTCCTGCTCTGGCCTCTGGAGGCCTACGGAGGAGTTTAATAGAGCCCTTAAGGGACAGGAGGGAGCTAACCATCGGGTTAATTGGATTAAGAATATGCATTCCTCTGGGTGTAGGTATTCGGTTGTAGTGTTCCAGGAACTTGAATCAAATGAGATATTATCTCAGGCAGAGGTATTTTGGATTGCATACTTTAGAGGGTTGGGATGTAAACTAACAAACATGACGGTCGGCGGTGAGGGAGTGGTCTACAGTGGTGTACATCGTAGAGGGTATCATCTCTCTGACGCCACTAGGGCCAAGATGCGAGCTAAGCGCCTAAGTGATAAAACAAAGGCCCTTATAGGCGCATGGAGCAGAGGGAAAAAGAGGACAGAACGGACGAAACACCTCATTCAGATGTCTCAGCCTCATCGCCGTTCTGTGGTGGATCAAAATGGTGTGGTATACCCTACAATTTCCGATGCAGCTAGATGCCTCGGTTTGGACAGGTCAAACATTAGTGCTATGCTACACGGTCGTTTGAAATCAATCGGTGGTTATATTTTTAGGGTGTCAAATGGATGAGATTGCAAGGATTCCTCTGGATGCATTGAGTGTCAGGGAGAGGTCTGCCTACCAGTTATCTGTCTCACGCAAGGAGCCCTTCCTCTCGCCGGTTCTAGCCGACCAGTTGTATCGTCTGTTCGAATCCGGCAAGACCTGTGAGGAAATCCAGGCAGTCAACAAAGGGATTACCTTGGGAACTATCGTCCGGGCTAGGGTTGATTTCGGCTGGGATGAGAAGAGGAATCAATATTTCCAGAGCCTGTGCGACAGAGCCAAGGGGCAAGCCAAACAGCTCGTGCTCGAGTCCGTGTCTTTCCTGAGCGACTTCTTGAGCGCATTCCATCGCCATGACAAGGATAAATTCGCCCGCTTCATCCAGACTGGCGACCCGAAGGAGCTGGACGGGGCCATGATGGCAGATGGTGGAGGCCTGAAACTGTATCAGAACGTGGTGGCACTGCTCTTGACTTTGACGGGCCAGGAATCAACCAAGACGATCCATGGGGTGGTCGAACACCATCACACTGTTGAGGCCCCCAAGGCAGACAAGGCACTCACTTCGGAAGAGGCATCTGCCTTGCTATTGGGGTCCAAGTAATGGACTTGAGTTCACTGTCGCCGGAGCAATTGGACTCCCTCAAGCGCAAAGCCGTACTTGTGCCTTGCAAGAGCAAGGATGCACTGAAAAATTGGGTGGGTCTATACCTAAACCTAGACCTGCCTAATTGCATCGTGGACCCCAGCAGCAACTCCTGTCCTATGGACATCCTCTGGCTTGCCTACTGCAAGATGGTAGAGGGAGATCCCGACTACACCAGAATCCTGTTCTTCGCCGCTCGAGACTGCTTCAAGAGCCTTCTGGCTTCTGTTATCGAGCTATTGTCGGTCCTGCATTTGAAGAGGGACAACTGCCACCTTGCAGCAATTGAGTCTCAGAGCCGTGTCTGCGCTAGGTACCTCCGCAAGTATGCCGTCCTGCCCTACATCAGGGACTATGTATCGCAGATGTCGGAGAGGCGCATCGAGTTTACTAGGTTCGAACGCAGCGGAGAGACCATCTCGTTTGTTGAGTACAATGCACTGAACCCCGTCGACAAGCTCACCTACACGCAGGTAACCAACTTCATCCAGGTCGTGATCGCGACAATGCAGGGTACCAACTCTGCCCACTCTCAAGTCCTCCTTCTAGACGAGCTGGACCTAGCCCCTCGCGCTCCTGTTGAGGAATCGAAGATGATTCCTACTCAGTGCGCTGACGGTAAGCCCCCTGTGGTCTTGATGACCTCCTCCCGTAAGTTCGCTGCCGGCTTGGTTCAGGAAGAGATTGACGAGGCAGAGGAGCGTGGCACACGAGTGTTCCACTGGAACCTCTTGGACTGCACTCGCCCTTGTCCTCCGGAGAGGCATCTGCCTCAGTCTCCGATGATTGACATCTACTATTCGGAGTCCAATCTCAAGGCTATTTCCGAGGTAGCCTGGGGTGAGTTAGGGGAAGACCAGAAGGAGAAATACAAGAAGACTACGGGTTATACCGGCTGCCTCAAGAATTGTCGTTTGTTCGCTGTGTGTCGTGGCCGGCTGGTGTCTGGACAGAAGTGCAAGTCCCCCCTCCTAAAGACAATTCCTCACGTTCAGAACCTATTCAGGAGTGTGGACGTTGAGGTCGCCAAGGCCCAGTTGATGTGCTGGAAGCCATCAAATTACGGCCTGATCTATCCCAATTTTGACGCCTCCCTCCACGTACTCACTGCAGCTCAGATAGCGGCCAAGGTGACCGGAGACAACTATCCCGCTTCCTTCTCCAAGGCTGATTTGATTCGTCTATTCAAGAGCCGTGACGCTCAATTCTTTGCGGGCATGGACCATGGCTACACTCACAATTTCGCAGTTGTAGCTGGAGCTAAAGATGGGAATAGGTTCTTCGTCCTCGATGTCATTTCCGCTGCAGAACTTGAACTGTCTCAAAAAATCGAGGTGTGTACTTCGCGCATCAAGGACCTGAACCCTGTCATCTACGCAGACCCCGAAGATCCCGCTTCCAACAAGACACTGAAGAAGCATTTCCGGATGCGTGACTGGAGTAAGAAGCCGGGTTCCGTTGTGGGAGGCATTAGTATCGTGCGGTACAAGCTGATGCCTACCATGGGCAATGAGCCTCAATTGTATTTCCTGGGAGGTGACTCAGACGTTGAGACCTTGGTTAAGGACTTCTCGAAGTACAGGTGGATGCTAGACAAGAATTCAGGAAAGCCCACTGATATCCCCAGCGAAGAAGACGACGACAGAATGGACGCCCTACGCTACGTGATTATGAACGTATTCGACAAATCAGGCAAGCTGATGGCTGCCCCCGAGACTGCATCAGAAAAACGCTCCCTGGAGGCTATATCCGGAGGAGGTTCTCTGCAGCAGGGTAATTACTCTCAGAGCAACTGGGCCTCAAAGATCATCCAGGAGTGTCTGCAGCCTACTTCGACTCCAGGTCAAGACGACGCAAATCAGTCCCAATCCTCCAAGGGTAAAAAAGGTGGATTCATATGGAACTTGGGATAGCAACAATCTTTAGATAGCGAAATTCCTGAAAGGGACCAATGCAAGCCTTCTTAAATGTGTCGTCATCCGTTGTGGCGTATGGAGATGTGACAGCCAATGCCAATCCGGCTCTAAAATACGTAGACTGGAAGAGGACTCTCGGCCCTGTCCCGGTCGTCAACCCCGAGTCAAAGTCGCTTACTTTGCAGCCCGGGGAGACCAAGCTGGTATTTGACGGGACTAGGACGACCACCATCGCCTCTGACACCCAACTTGTCTTGACGGCCAGTATCCTCGACCCAGCTAGGTATCGTTTCACTCAAGGGACTGGGACCGCCCCGGGATTCAGGACCAATCGCGCTCTGGTAACTTCGAGTGTCCCCTTGACGCTGGTGGCAAATGCCAATGGTACCCTAACTATGGATGCAGGTATATTGCATCCCTTCTCTGGTGTGTCTATCGGGGATACTATTTTTGTTCCCGGGCCGACCACAGGAGATGTGACCGCTGGATTTGATACATACAACGAAGGCGAGTGGATCGTCTTGGGTCAGTCTTCATCTTCTCTGACACTCGTGAGGAACGGGGATTTCAGTGGGGTGTCTGAGGCTGTCACTCCGGCTACAAATGCTGTACTAGCTTATTCTGCCAGTGGCGTCCAGGTGGGAGATGATGTCGACCTCAGCGCAGGATTTGCCACTTCTGCCCAGAGGGTGTATCAGGTAATGGTAGTCACAGCCACTTGGTTTGAGGTAATTAGCGCAGCTCCCCTGGCTCCGGAAAGTGCCACGCCAGGGGTAGCGGGCATTGCCTTCTACTCGAGCAGCAAGAGCTTCCTCAGGGTCGAGTCAGACCAGAGCTGCGTAGTGAGGGTGAATGGGGACACGGGGAACTATAACCACCTTCAGCCTATGACCGATGGTGGAGTTGGATACTACGAGAAAATTGGCCCGTCGTGGTCCTTGACGCTGGTCAACAAGTCTCTGGTGTCAGCCAATGCTACGGTGATCTCAGCCGAATAAGAGGGACCATGTCTAGAAAGAGTCAGATCGAAAGACCGGAGCTAACCCCACTCGCCAAGTCGGTATTGGAGTCTCTGGTCAGCTCCGACCGTTCTTTTGTCTCCAAAAAGCATAGCTCCCCAAAGATGATGGGGAACAACGAGATAAGGGAAGACGACTCCCCACCTACTCTGGTCAAGTCCATCCTTAACGTGCTGAATGGTGGCCACGGTAAGGATAGCGAAAATAGCATCGAGCGCCTCGCGTTTGAGACGGACCCTACACAGTATAATATGTACGCCTCGGTCTATCGGGCCAAGGTCAAGTTACTTCCCGACATCATCCTGAAGCGTATCGCCATCCAGGACGATTTGGTCGCGTCAATTGTCAATGCACGTTCCAATCAGGTCGGTTCATTCGGCCGCTTGCGCCCGAATCGACACGAGATCGGATTCATTATCGAACCGAAGTCCGGAGTCATGGACAAGGCCGACACAAAGCAAAAGGAGGCCCTCCAGAGGCGTATGGACGAGGCCCAGGTGAAGCTTGAGAACTGCGGCCACACCACAGGTTGGACCAAAGACGACAGGGTCACTTTCTCCCAATACCTTGGGATGAGCACTCGCAATGCAGTTGTTGTCGGTAGGATCGCCACTGAAGTCATCTGGGTGGCAGACGCCAAAGCCGGTGGAGAGAAGAAGTTCCACTCGTTCCGCCCTATCGATGCAGGTACTATCTACAGGGCCGTTCCCCAGCAAGAGGCCGCCCAGGCCGTTCGCGACAACGCACGTCATCTGCTAGAGTCCCTCAAGAACAAGAAACTGGAGCCAGAGAAGTTCCAGAAGGACGAATACACTTGGGTGCAAGTGATTGAAGGCCGACCGGTTCAGGCATTCACAAGTGAAGAGTGCATCGTCCACAATTTCTATCCTGTGACAGACATCGAGCTGGACGGATACCCACTTACCCCTCTTGACACCATCATCAATGCCGTCACCACACACATCAACATCACCCAGCACAACAAGGTCTATTTCCAAAGTGGCAGAGCTGCTCGAGGTATGTTGGTCATCAAGTCGGATGACGCCGATGAAGGTGTAGTCAGCCGTATCCGCCAGCAGTTCAATGCCAGCATCAATTCGGTCGGCAACGCTTGGCGTATGCCCGTGTTTGCCGTTGGCGCTACAGACGAGATTGACTGGAGCCCTATCGACAGTGGCGCTAGGGACATGGAGTTCCAGTTTCTCTCCGACACTAACGCCCGTGTCATTCTCTCTGCCTTCCAGATGAGCCCAGAAGAGCTTCCCGGCTACGCCCATCTTTCCCGAGGTACTAACAATCAGGCTCTCTCCGAGAGCAACCAGGAATACAAGCTAGAGGCACACAGAGACGTTGGTATCCGCCCCCTCATCAAGACCTGGGAAGACTTCATCAATGCTCGCATCTTCCCCCTCATTGACCTTGAGTTGTCGAGGATCTGCACTGTCAAGCTGGTCGGTCTGGATGCGGAGACCGCTGAAAAGGAAGCTGTCCGTATTCAGCAAGATATGGCCGTCCATATGGACATGGACGAAATTCTTGACACTGTCGAGAAGGAGCCAGTAGGCAAGCGTTGGGGTGGCGAGTTCCTTCTCAACCCCCAGTGGCAAGCCGTTGTCGACAAATACCTTACTGTCGGTGAGATTCTGGAGCATTTCTTTGGCGTAGAGGGTGCGGCTAAGAACCCCAGCTTCGCCTACATGAGGGACTCGTTCTGGTTCCAGTTCCAGCAGATGCAGCTAGAACAGGCTCAGATGCAGGCCCAGCAGCAGGCGGCACAGATGCAGGCTCAGCAGCCCCAGCCGCCCCCAGGAGGCGACAAGAAGGGTCCAGACGGTGGTGGCCAGCCCCCGGCCGGTGGTGGCGAACAGCAGCCCGCCCAGCCCCCTGAGGGTGGCGATCTGACGCGCAGCCTTGACCAAGCAATGGTTCTCCTGTCGAAGTCTGAAGGGCAGCTACCCCCAGGCAAAAAGAAGCTCCTCGCCCAGCATCGAGAGACCGTCTCTAGGTTCATGACGGGCTGGGAGAAGGACACTGCTGAGGCGATGAAGGAAATCCTGAAGGTTGCGGAGAAGTTCGAACCCAAGCCCAAGGAATAACAGTGTCTACCTACCGATTTCAGCTACCTCAGGGTGCTGTGAAATCAATTCATGGTGCAGTTGATGCGCTATTTGATCGGGCCAAGGCCCGCATGCTGGGACCCCAGAGTGTAGACAAGCGCATTGCTGTAGCTTTCGACAAGACCTTTTCGATTCCCGGTCTCTTCCTGGCTGCCTCCCGCGATGAGGACGCTAAACCTGACGAAGGTATCCTCAAGACCCTTCTCGGCAACGTTGGTAACTATATCGATTCGTATCGTGAGGCCACTAAGGTCAAGGTAACCAGGGCTGTGGATTCTTGGCTGCAGGAAGCTGCCATGACCGGCGTTAAGACGGACATGGAGACGGTTCTTGGCGGTGAGCTGGCTACCGTCTGGGGCAAGGTGACTTCAGACATGCAACGCCTCGTGGATACCGAGGCCTCCAACGCCAGGAACACTGGGGCTCTGGACGGAATCATCCGTGTCAATGCAGCCCACGAGATTGAGGACCCGGTAGTGGTGTTTATCGTCGTGCGCGATTCGAAATTGTGTGAAGAGTGCCGCAGACTTCATCTCATGGACGATGGGGTGACCCCCAGAGCCTACTATATTTCGGAGCTAGGCCATTCTTACCACAAGAAAGGTGAGGACACTCCAAAACTTGGAGGGCTTCACCCCCACTGTCGCTGCAGCCTAGTCACCATCATGCCGGGGTTCGGATTTAGCGATGCCGGCTCCATCGTATTTAAGGGTATCGGCTACGACGTTATCAAGGAGCAGAGGAATGAGAAGTAAAGAGGAAAGGGCCGAGTACAATCGTCAGTATAGAGAGAAGCATAAGGCTGAGTTGGACAAATACCAGCGAGAGTATTCAAAGAAGCACTCTGCGAAAAAGGTAGAGGAGGTCCGTCTTTGGCGGCTAGCTCATCCCGGGCGGCGAACATACAAGTTCACCGAGTCTGCGCGTAACGCCCAGTTGCGATACAAGTACGGTATTGAACCCGAGGCTTTTGATGCCATCCTAGCGAAACAGGATGGCGTGTGTGCGATCTGCAAGAAACCAAGTGAGGAGCGGTTGCACGTAGACCATGACCACAAGACCAATAAAGTGCGTGGACTGCTGTGTGGAGGGTGCAATCGGGCTCTCGGCCTCATGAAGGACAGTCCCGAGACCTTGCGTGCCGCTGCAGAGTACCTAGATTCCACTTCCGTTGGCGAATAACTCGACTCGTGCTTTTGCTCCGGATTTGTAATACGATAGCCGCCCGGCCTGGGGAGACTACAGTGGTGTATTCGTAATTCCCGGTGCGTTGCATGTCGATCTCCCTTCAGGTGGTCAGCTTCGCCAAGTCGTATTCCTCGCGCTTCACGTTGTAACTCAGGGCGTAGTTACAGAGGGCCTCAGAGTCCCACATGCTGACGGCATCTTTGATGTGGAGGCTCCAGAGCTGCCCCTTCTGGGTGAGGTACTCCCGAGGGAAGCACTTTCGCACCGCGATATACCTGGGGGGCTCAACAGACTTCTCGATGGGGATGGAATCCAGGTCCTTCAGCCAGCTTCGGACATTGTCCCGGAGAGTCTGGACGAACTCGTCGCTGGCGTTTACCAGACTGCCAAGGCGAGCCTCAGCGATACGACACAGTGCATCCCCTGCGGTTCGGTTCTGAAGTTTGTTCACAGGCATTTGAAGCTCCTATAGAATCTGGATTGTCACAACTCCACGCTGGGGTTTCTCCCGCTCTTCTTCTTTGTCTGGCGGCGGCGGTAGTGGAATCTCGAGCTGGGGCCTCTGCTCCTCTCGTCTCTCGTTCTTCTTGAGTTTGTCGATCATCCAGTCAGGGATCATGTCAGGCCTCGAAAACGACGGGGTTGGTCAAGGGATAAGCGACTTCACCTCGTCCATCTCCATGCTGCTTGTGGCAGTCTGGACACATACAGGCCCACATGCCTCTGAAGCCTGTCCTGCCGTCGATGAACTCGTTGGTGATCTCCAGTCCACAGATATCGCAAGCTTGAGGCACGTCCCCGAACCATGTCTTTATATCGTTGTTCTTCATGTCGTCCCTTCCTTCTGGTCTCGTGCAACGTGATGTTTCCAGTGCTTTTTTACCAGTGGCCAACAGATGGCCCCTATGACTCCATCGAAGATCACCATGAGGAGCAACTCAAACTCCCAGTGGGATGCACTCTGCAGCAGGGAGACGAAGGTTTCTGGCTCGCATTCACACATAGGGGAGGGCCATGTCATACTTGTCGAACTTCTTGGTGATTTTCTCGCAGAGCTTCACCGTCGCCTCGTTGCGGAGGTCGAAGTAACCCGTGGGAACGCACTTAGCCCACGCTTGGATACAGGAACAGAAAATCCCGAAGATCTTCTGCTGTAGGGTGCGGTGCGAGTAATTCGTGATGTACCCAACGAACTCCTCCATGTCCTCCCTACTGCATCCGTTTGCGAAATTCTCGAGGATTTGAGCTACCTCTCGTCCGGTCTTGTCTGCCATGTTGCCTCCTTGATGTTTTCAAGTATAGCGAGACTCTGGGGGACTGTCAAGTTAATAGGAGGGTGCGGGCCAGATGGTGATCTGGTTTCCTCCGTCGAGGTAGGTCCGCCCTACACCGCACCCTCCGTTCACTTCTTGCACTCAGCGCAGATGACCGCAGGGCGGCCCCTCTTGCCCGTGGGGGCGATTTCCTTGCCGCAGGTGCGGCAGAGGTGCTTCGTCTCCTCTGGGGCCGCTGTAGGGGCGACGGGAGAGGTAGCTTGGGCCGCCTTGAGGTCGGCGAGGTGCCGAGTCTGTGAAGGGGTGAGGGGAGCAGCGGCGATGATCTGGGCTGCAAGGGGAACCACCTCCACGGCCTTGGGCGGATAGAACTTCTTGTGGATGGCCTTGCACTGCTCCCAGAGGTCGTGGATGTCTGGGGACAGGGCAATGTCGACGGTCTCGCCGCCAACACTGTTCACCCTCTCCAGGGCCTGATCCGTGGTCTCGCCCGGCAGCATCTCGATGAAGCGAATCCTGGTCATTTGTTGCCTCCTGATATTTCAACTATAGCGCAACTCAGGGAGTCTGTCAAGACCCTAGCAGAAGATCAACCCAAAATCGGTGTTGTGCTTGGTCCTGAGGAGGGCGAGGGCTTCCATCCCGGCCCAGGTTCGGCTTTCCCCAACTGACTCCACCTCGACGTACACCTTCTCGGTGCCCTCAACGGTCACCCTGAGGCCAGCTTCACGGCATTTCTCGGCCAGGGCGGTCACCATCGTGGGGCCAGTCCATGCGCTGAGCTTGTGGGTCATTGTTTTCTCCTGGTGGGAGGCTGCTCTCTGCCCCCCAGAGTCACACACACACGGCTGTGTGTCCACCGCCTCGCAGTTTCGAACCTGCTAGGCACATCTGTCCAGATAGTACAGGGCTGCCGGTATTCTGTCAAGTGGTTCGGTTAAATATGCGATCTTACTAGCAGTAGCAGTGCGCTATATACAGGTAGAGGAACTTTCAACTATGAACGGCAATCTTGAGGACATGCCTACAAAGGGACCCAAGGACAGGATGGTTGAGGCCTACCTGTCCGGCCTGTCGGCTGCAAAGGCAGGTAAGACGGTGGGCTATAGTGAATCAGTGTGCTTAAGTGAACTAAAAAAGAGGGGCATCCCTGTGCGTAAGAAGAAGTGGGTCCTTGCCCTAGAGCGGGGTCGTAAGGTGTGTTTCAAGTGCAAGGAAGAAAAAACCTTGGACCAGTTCTTTGCGAATAAGTTTCTTAGGGACGGGGTAACTACTTGGTGCCGGGATTGCACGAAGAAGTCCAATAAAAAATGGCATGATAATAATGTCGAATATCATCGTGGACTGAACAATGAACATTACCTCCTTCACAAAAAGGAGAAGCACGCTAAACGCATGGAGCGGTTACACACAGATCCAAAGGCTCGTCTTATCCACCATCTTAGGTCTAGGTTGAATGCCTTTTTCGGGGGCAAGAAACCAGCACATACTATGGACTTGGTCGGCTGTTCTTTAGAGGTATTGAAGGCTCATATCGAGTCTCTCTTTACCGATGGGATGACCTGGGGCAATTACGGAGAGTGGCATGTGGACCACATTATCCCGATGGCGAAAATTGATTTAGCTAACCCTGAGTCCATCTGGAAGATCTGTCACTATACCAATTTGCAGCCGCTTTGGGCAAAGGATAATTTGACCAAGGGGTCCAAATACGAAGAGCAATCTTCTTCATCTGGAGATCCATAATGAGTTCAAACAGAGGGATGATTATCGATGGGGCACTGGCCACCCAGATGATCGACAGCTCTGGGGAGACCCTGATGATTGAAGGGGCAGATATCTCTTCTCTAGAAGCGGGTGATGGAATAGCGAATTTTGAGCATCTCGGACCCGAAGATCGAGGTTATGGACAAGAGATAGTTGGCAAGATCATCTTCGCTAAAAAGATTTTTGGTCCCGAGGATTGCGACAATGACAGACAGAGGCTCTTCTGGGATAAGGTAAAAGCTCCGCTTGTTTATGGCATGATCCGCCTATATGACGCCGCTGGTCATGCCGGAGCCAAGGCTCTCGCTGCACAGATCCGAGATCATGTGGCAAATGGTGAACCTCCAACTGTGCGCTACAGCGTTGAAGGCACCACCCTTACGAAGGATGGCAACAAGCTCGTGACTTGCATTATCCGCCGCGTAGCCTTGACCCTAAAGCCTTGTAATAAGACAGCTTTTTCAGGCTTGGTCGAGGATTCTAATGCCCCTGAGGGCTTCGAGAAGAACCCTGAAGAAGCGACCAAGGATATCCTGAGTTCTCTAGCAGAGAAGTGCGAGCACCCAAATTATACTCGCCTTGGCGGTTCCTTCGAGTCTGAATGTGGCATCATCGATGAGGACTCCCTTCTGAAGTCGCTCATCAAAATCAAGGCCCTCACCGCCCTGGCGAAGGCCACTGAGGCTGGCACCTACGCTGGCCCAATGAGTTCTGGTGGCGCTTGTCTGCAGCGAGAGGATCTTGGAGAGCGCAAGGAAGTCCACAAGCTCTGGAAGGATCAAGCCCTCAAGGCTTGGCACGATTATGATAAGAAGAACGAGACCTTCGACAAGTCTGAGTTCAGCACGTTCCTTAGGCATGAATTACCTGAGGTTGACGATAGCTTCATCGACCGCTTCGCGGACCTGATTGACGACTACAAGGTCAAGGTGGGCGCCCTGAAGAAGGCCGCCGAGGATACCTCGTTCGATTTCGGCCACAACGTGGCTCCCGGTACCGAAGGGCTGCAGGCCCCACCTCAGGAGGAGCCGGAGAAGCAGGGTCCACCTGTCCTGACTCTTCGTGGTACCCCCAAGCCTCCCAAGCTCTTCAAGGACAGGGGAGGCGTGCAGGTTCCCGTCAAGAATTTCGTGTTCGATGAGGAGACTGGCACACTGCACACCCCTCGCGGCTCCCTCAAGATGTACATCCCTGGCCGAGATAGGCATCCTGGCGCCAAGGAAGCTTTCCACACCATCATGAATGATCCGAAGGTCAACGAAATTCATGACAGGGCAATGGAGGGTTGGTCTAGGGTTAACGGACTTCTTAAGGCCGGGAAGCTTCCACCTGAAGTCGTCATGCATTCAGTGCTGTTCTCACAGATGTCACCTTCGACTCCGGTTCCTGTCCAGGAGCTTATGTACAGTGTGGACGGAGACACAATCTTAGAGTCATGCACAGGCGAGAAGAGATTGGCGGATTTCGTTCCCGGGGATACCGTCCACGGGGTAGGGGACTTAGGTCAGGTTCTCGAGACTTCCGTTGTGGCTCTCCACGATCACGGTATTCTGGCCGGCTTTGAAGTCGAGTTCGAAGATGGATACAAGATCGTCTGTTCCAAGGACCACAAGTTCTTGACAGATCTAGGGCAGGCGCCCCTCTACGCTATAGTTCGGGGCGGGTTGGAGGTCTATAGTGAACCGGGCATGCAAGATAGGTGGCTGGCCAAGCAGGTGCGGCCTTGTCTTTCAAAAGGACAAAGAATTCAGAGAGCACCGCAAGAACTGTCAGAAATGCAAGGAAATTCGAGCCAAAGCCAGGGTGGAGTCTGCCCAGAGATGGCACAGGGAGCACCCCGAGGAATCCAAAAATCTTGTCGGGGCTGGAGTCGCTGGGATGGATCGTTGGCGTGCCGAACATCATGGAGAGGAGATTTCCGGAATCAAGCGATGGAGGGAGCAGAACCAGGACGCCTACAAGAAGAATCAAGCTCATTCTGCTGCGGCGATGAAGGAGTGGCAAAAATCACATCCCAAGGAGTTTGCGGCTCACTGTGTAGAACTGCCGGCTTTAGCAAAGAAGTGGAGACAGGAGCACCCCGAGGAATTTGCAGCAAATACCAAGAGGATGTACGAGACCCCCAAGACTGGGAGTACATCCTCCAAGGCCGAGAGATGGCTTCGGGCATCCGGGACCTTGGTTTGGCCGGAAGTTCGGATTCGCTGTGGCGAAGAGCGCAAGCAAGTGGACTTTGTTTCTCCGGACCACAAGATTTGGGCGGAAGTGGACGGCTACTTCCACTTCTTCGAGTTTCGGGGCCACACCTCTCTGGCGAGGATCCAAGCTCGCGACCAGATGTTAAATCAGGAAGCATTGGCCCGTCAAGATGTGACGTTGATTCGATTAGCGGGGAGTTGCTTTATGAGGGAAGGCAAGATGAAGCCGGAATGGCTCCAGTGGTTTACAGTCATGCTCCACTCGCCTCAACCGGGAATCTGGTGTTGCGGCGAATTGTATCAGTCCGTTATGTGGGCGAACGACACATGTACGATCTTGAAGTCTCCCACCCCAAGCACAACTTCCTCCTCCCCAACGGGGTAGTCACCAGCAACAGCACCCTTGTGGACTCCATGAAGGAATATGGGATTGATGCTCGTCATCCCAACTTCCCCATCATGGAGCAGGATTGGATGAATCGCGAGAAAAAGCTACCTCAGTCTTCGCGAGGCTATTTCGAGGGAGGCGGAAGCAAGTTCCTTGTGGCGAAGCAGTCGTTCAAGAAGGACAAGATGGGTAAGGAGTTCATCCTTGATGAACGAGGCAATAAAATCCCCCGCGCAGCGGCAGGTGACGCCCAGCCCTACATGAATCCTCATCAGAAGTTCAGCCGTATCGCTGAATACAGCAAGAGTCACGATTGGCTCGAAAATCTAGTTAAGAAGCATGGTACGGACGGCCGAGCAATGGTCCGTGAGCTGATGGCCGCTAAGTCTGGAGAGAATAACATACCTGGGCTCAAGCAGAAAACTGGCCGGTATATGGCTGGTATGGCTGGCGCAGGTAATCAGTTCGTTCCAGACACACACATGGTTCGCTATTTGTTTGGTCTAGAAAAAGGACCTGATTCACCCACCATCGACTACCTAAAGAGTGGCCTTTGGCGCTCTACCACTCAGACTACAGACGCCCTAGACGGCATTGATAGGTACTACTTCAGACATCACGATGCAGTCAAGCACATGCTCCAGAGTCCAAAGTGGGGGCATCTGTTCAAGGACGACCCCGAACAAGCCATCTTCCCTGCCTTCTGGAAGAACTGGGCTGCTATTGCCCCACACGAGAGAGCCAGAGGGTACGCTGGAACTAGCGACTCTTCTACCGAAGGCACAGACCACCGTCCCTTCTGGGAGGCTATCGATCCCTTCCTTGGCAAGTCCGAAATCCCAGATGCATACACCCCTGTGCATACTGCCCGCCTACATCGTCATTGGGCCCAGCAATATGGGGAGATGCCAGCACTCATGATGTTCTATGCTCACCTTGTTCCACACCTCTTGAAGAATATCGACAAGCCAACGAGCCCAGCTATTAAGTCGGAGCTGCTGGTCATCAACCTAAAGAAGGCTTTGTCTGAGGTTCTGCAGCAGCCTTCCCGTGGTGTAGCTGTAGGCGGTGGGCAGAAATACGAGATCCTTGCGGAGCATCCCGATTCGTACGTGGGAAAAGGCAAGGAGGGCCTTGTCCGTCTACCCAAGTCGAAGCAGGGTACCCACTATGATGTGAAGGTACCCGTTTCTACGCCCGGCCCCCGTCCCGTAGTGGATTCCACAATTCATGGTATCCCGGGCCTCAGCGACGACCCTGCCCAGCAGCAGTTGATTCATGGCCTGGACCTAGGTGGCCATGACCTGAGCCACTCGGAGTGGTTTGCTAATAACGGGAAGCCTGTTTTCCTGCGAAGTGATGCCATGGAAAAAGGCTGGGGTTCGGTTAAGGCAGAGCCAGCCTACTACAATGCCGCTCGAGATGTGTTCGGGCTAAACCAATACCTGCCTCTGTCTGCGGCCTTCAGACATCCTGTGGGAGACCATGATTCTTGCGCCACCGAAGGCATTCCGAACCTGGAGCACATGGACACAGATGAAGCTAATCGTGTCCGGGGTGCCCATGCATTTGTTCTGCATCATTTAGGTGGCACAGGCGAGTTATTGAAGTTGGGGATTATGGACACCGCCATGGGAGTTGACCACAGTGACCACAATACCCACTTCAATTTTGCTTCAGAGCCGCACCTTCGTTTGACTGACAACGGGAATCAGGACGGCCTTGCGCTGAACAATCCACCGGGCGAACCCGCTTACCTAAGGCACTACGGATATGCTTCGCAAATGCCATGGCAGGCCAAGTCGGTTCCTGATTCGGTACACAAGTGGCTGCGGGGAATCGACTTTCGTCAATTAGAGTCTTCCCTCGCTAAGAGCGGTATGCCTTATCATCAGGCGGATGAAGCTTCTAGACGCTTGATGGAAATGAAGGCACACTCGGTCAAGTTCGGACAGACTGCTACTTGGGGATCTTTACTTATATCTCCGTGGGATGCGCTATAGGATATATGATGGGCATCGTCTATCATATTTTCAATACCGTCAATGGTAAATGCTATGTTGGACAGACATGGCAATCTCTAGACAGGCGATGGAGAAGCCATTTAAGGAATGGGAATTGTATCAAATTACATCGAGCCATCTTGAAGTACGGGCAGGATTGTTTTATTCGGTCCGTATTGACTTCGGGGTTAACTAGTCAAAGCCAGATGAATGAGGCTGAGATATATTGGATGGAGTATTTTGATTCCATCAAGTTCGGGTACAATCTTCGAGAAGGTGGCAGTAACGGGCGGCCTTCAGACGAAACCCGCAGAAAAATTGGTGCTGCTTCTCTGGGTAGAAAGTTTACTAAGGACCACAGTGATAAGATAGGTGCTTTCTGGAGAGGTAAAAAGAAGTCAGCAGAACAAAAAAAGAAGATCTCTATGAGTCATTTAGGGCTCAAGGTTGGTCCTCAGTCGGTGGAGACTAGAGCTAAGATCAGTGCCTCTCTTAAAGGCATCCCCCGCCCTGAAGACGTGCGGTTGAAACTTAGTATATCAATGGGTGGTCGTTCGTTCTTTTGTCCTGAAACCTCAGCGGTATACCAAAACCTAAATGAGGTAGCTAGGCTACTTCATCTCGTCCCTTCTAGTATTCGTAAGGTACTTAGGGGGAAAATGCATCAAACCGGTGGTTACACATTTAAGTACATAGAAGGAGCCTAACGTGCCACTTCGACATTTGCATTCTGTATTTATGACGAAGGTTGGGAACCAAGGTCAGGTCTCCAGACATCTGGCTGGTCGCTTCTTGACTGCAGGAAATCATCTGCATGTACTTGAGGATTACCATGGTCTCCTCAGCAGGCATTTGAATGAAGGTCCTTTGGATACGGACTCCTTCAAGAAGATTCACGAACTCTACAATTCGCAATATCTGCATGTAGCAAATCAGCAAGAGATTGAAGACGGAAAACACCCCGACATCCTGCCTGAGGCCAAGCTAGATCCGAAGCCTTCTCGCCGGCCGTCTTCTTTCGAATATCAACATCAGGGGAGTGAGCGTCCAGACTTCATTGACTTCCACGAGGGTGTGCCCCATTTCAATGGAGTGCCCACAACTCACGCTCATGTCCACTCCTTGATGAACAACGTACAGAACGGCCTCGGAGTCATTCGCTACAAGAAGGACAAGGGCAGCGAGATCCAAAAGATGGAGTCCGTCCTTGATTTCTTGATGAAGGCCGATTCCCCTGACCTCAGTGGAGTCTTCTCGAAGCTGCGCGAGCTAGTCAAGGATGGTCACCTAGACCCAGAGCACGAGAGAGTTCTGGCAAATCACGTCTATAGGGACCCCATGATTCCCGAGGTAGGTAATAAGTTCGCCTATTCCGATTTCCTTGCTCGCCCCAAGCCGGGCGTGCATATTATGCTCGACGGAAATTCCTTCAAGAGCGTAAATGACAGATATGGGCATGCCATGGGCGACGAGGCCATTAAAGCAATGGGGCGGGCTGTACGTTCTGCTGCGGATTCCGTAGGGCAAGACAAGGCTAAGGTATGGCGCATTGGTGGAGACGAAATGGCTGTTCACGTGCCGACACATGAACATGCCGCCTCTTTTGCCCGTGCTCTCCGATCTAACTTGGAGGCTATAGCACCTATCGGCGGGAGTCACAGATTAAGTATGAGCATGGGGTTCGGTTCGAATCCAGAGGAAGCCGACAAAGCTCTGTATCACGCCAAGTCTCAGAAGTATACACCCGATACAGCAGGGTTAGACGAAGCCCAAAGGAAGGCTATTTACCCCAAGGGCACTGAGCCTAGCTTTGCCCACTCTTTGGTTCCGGGATTTGAGGGACCAATCCCCCTTGACCAAGGTCAGTTGAACCTGAAGCCGATCCCTCCACCACCAGTAAAGGATAATCCCCGGTTGGCTCAGTCTCCTTTACCCGTTGGGCCATCAACTCCTGGGCCTTCTCGAGTTTCCTCTGCAGTGAAATAGTTTGGGTTCCGTATAGGAATGAGGCTATCTTTTGCACTTCTGTCTTGCGGCTATTTTCTGCTATCCAGATCCTTCCTCTTGGAGCGACTCGCAGCGTAATAGAGAGTTGATTGTATACGTATGAAGTGAATTCATCTATGGTCGCCCTGGATCCGCATAAGCCCAGCCTGTAACCTGTTGTCGAAGAAACCACCCACCCATCTCCGTCTACCATTCCCCTCCAGAAATGTCGTTGTAGGTTAGAGTCTGTGCTTCGCCATGGGGTGTAGGTTAGGCTCTTCGCTGGATATATCCCCAGGGCCCTCAAGTCTGATACCATACCCGTTGACCTAAAAGCAAAGGCAACGCATCGCTTGGCCTGAGGTCTTATCGGTGAGTCGCTACCTATCGCATGAGCAAATTTCCTGAGATGCTCTAGATCTGCGATGGCTAGGTTAATCTGTACCCTAGACCCGTAAACATTTCCGTCTGCAGCTAGAAAACCAAGCCAATAGGCTTTGGCTTCTGTATCGATGTATGAGAAAAACTCCGTGTTCAGAGAGTGAGCGAATTGAGCACAGCTTCTAATCACTACGTTCTTTTTGCGTAAAGCCAATCTGACTCTATTGGCACTCACACCTAGACCATCAGCGATGCGTTTAATGCTGTCTCCATTTTCGTATTGACAAATAATTTTGTCCCATGTGGCTTGATCTAAACGAAAAGGTCGCCCGGTTCTTGGTTTGATACCTATACCTAAGCACCTTTTGCACCTATTCTTGTATTCGTAGAAGCATAGGGCCAGGGGCAATAGATCGTGGCAGTAGCCACACTCTCTTAACCCCCTTTTTGTGTTACATATTTTGCATAGGTTATTAGACGCTAACTTTGAATTTGATGAGTGACAGTTTGAGCAGCCCATATCATGTAGATTGCTACTCCCCTCGTCCTATTGAGTTTGCAACTTAATCTTCTTTTTGTACCTGAGAAACAAAAGGCCTTTTACCTGCCGTACCACACTCAAGGAGAATGAAACATGAACACTACCATGAAGGCAATCGAGATCATGAAGGGCATCAAGGAAGAGCTAGACCTTCGTCTCGGCCTGACTCAGGCGACCTCGCTGCTCTCGTCTGTTATCACCTATGAGGCCCTGTCGTCTCAGGTGTCTGACGGTTCGACTCTGCATCCCGTTATGCTCGTCGGCGACGACACCAGCACTCACGTCACCTTCCGCATTGTTGTCAAACCCATCGAGTGGGCCCTCGCCAAGGACGTTCTTGGTCTCGCAAGCCCAGTCTATACTCCCCACGAGATTCTGCTTGGTCTTGAGGCCACCAGCGCCTTCGCTCAGTATGTTGGCTATGCCGAGCTAGCCGTTGTGGTTTCCGTCCTTGCTGCTCGCGGCTGCCGCCTCACCATCTTCGCAGTTGGTTCCGGCGATAGCTTCGACACCGCAGACTTCCTGACTGCAAACCTGAAGCAGGTCATCGAGCCGAGCGTCAAGTACCCCATGATCATGTCCCAGTAATTTCGGGTCGAAGATCGAAAAGGAGATTTTCATGTCTATGAAGATCAAAGACTCCGAAGTTAAGAAAATCCTCGCCGAAGTCGAGACGGAGATTGGCGCTCTGCTGAAGTCAGAGTCCGACCGTCTCGCCAAAGGCCATGAGGAAAGCCCCGGAGAGGGCTCTGCCTCTGAGGGTTCTGCTGGTGGCCCGCCTGAGGGCTCCCTTTCTGCTCCTCCTGGACCAGAAGATACCTCGGGCGCTCCTCCGATGGATGGTTCGGGCGCTCCCCCCGTCGATGACGGCTCTGGCGCTCCTCCGATGGACCCCTCTGCCCCTCCGGACGGTGCGGTTCCTCCTCCTGGAGCTTTCCAGGACCCTGCCGCTGACCAAGGGCCGGTTGACCCTGAGATGCTGATGGCTGAGTATGCCAAGCTACCTCCCGAGGAGCTGAAGGTCCATTACATGGCGGCTAAGGCTGCTCTCGCTCAGGTCATGGGCGGGGATCCCGATGGTCAAGGGGCTATTGCTCCTCCTCCTTCGCCCTCTCCTGCTGGCCCGCCTTCTCCCTCCCCTTCTCCTTCTCCTGCGCCCCTGGCTCAGGCTGAGGTCCCTGCGGACATGAAGAATCTGCCCGCAAATGGTGGAAGCCAGAAGGCCGCTGTTCCCGATGCAATCAAGTCGGAGACTGCAGTTGAAGGTACCGCTCTTGCCAAGGCCCAGAAGGATTTCGATGAGAAGTCCGCAGACCTAGAGAAGCAGATTGAGCTTCTGGTCAAGGCAGTGGACATGGTGATTGGGCAGCCAATTCGGAAGGCAGTTACGGGAGTGTCGTTCGTTCCGCGCACTGTCGACCCGAAGGCTGAGCCCTCGAAGGACGAGATCAACGCCAAGCTGGGCGAAGTGATCCGTGGCAGGAAGCTCTCGAAGTCGGAGAGCGAGAGGGCAATCGCCTACAGCATGGGTCACATTGGCTACGAACAGATTAAGGATCTGCTCGAGAAGAAGTAAAACCTCAACGCTTTGAAAGAAAACAAGGAGAATCAAAATGTCCCAGACAATCGAAGCAATCAGTTCACTTGTCAAGGCTCTGGAAGCCGGTTCGTACAACGTCGCTCCGAGTCAGTTGGTGCAGGGTGCTGCACTGATGACGGAAGACCTCAGCAACGTCATGCAGGTTGTGACTGCTGATGAGAAGGCCGCCAAGATGCAGAAGGATCTGAAGACCGAGACCTGCAAGAGCACTCTTGCACAGTTCGACCGTCAGCTCTCCTATGGCGTCATGGGTGGTTCGGCTCAGCTCGAAGGTCACGTTGGTCAGGAAGAGACCAGCCAGTACACACGTATCACCGTTCCGATGTGCTATTACTCGCACACTCGGCGTGTGACTCTCGTCGCGACCATGGTCAATGCTGTCGACGGCAAGAAGGCTGATGAAAAAGCCGCTGCAGACGCTGCAAAGAAGATCCTCTTCGATGTCGAATTCGACATCTTCCGTGGCAAGGCCGATTTCTCGAACAGCGGCGTGTTCGACGGCAACCCCATGGTCATCCCGGCTCTCCCCAACATCCTCTCGCTCGATTGCCAGATCCGCATGTCGGACTCTGAGCGTCAGGCTCAGGACCAGATGTTCGCAGAGTTCGGCAGCGATGAATCATGCATTATCGCTGGCGGCTCGACACTGCAGCAAGAGAACATCGAAGACGCCTGGACACGCAGCCAGATGAATCATGGCGAAGCCGATGTCCTCTTCGTTGACCCGAAGGTCCTCTCGAATTACAACAAGATCACTTACGCCAAGGAGCGTATTGTTCTTGCTGGTTCGCCTCAGGAAGCAACCGGCGCGACCCTCCGGAAGCAGTGGACCTCAGGTGGAGTGGTTGAAGTTGAAGCCAGCCGCTTCCTCTCTGGCAAGACCAGCCCTGCTCCCTCGCGCCCAGCCGGCCCCAGCCAGCCCACGCTGACTTCGGTGACTCCTGGTGCAATCAGCGGAGTGACCACAGGCTTCCTCGCCGGTCAGGTGTACACCTACAACGTGACGGCATGCAATGAGGTTGGCGAGTCTGTGCGTTCGTCCAACACCACTGGCACCATCGCGACGACAGGACATGGCGTGACCCTGGTTATCGCTGACCAGTCCAGCGTCAGGTTCTTCAATGTGTACCGCAGCGCGGCCGGCAGCTCCGTCTGCAAGTTCATCGGGCGCGTCATCAAGGGCTCAACCACCACGACCTTTATCGACATCGGCAACAAGCAGCCGGCGTTCGTGAGCGGTCTCCTGGTTCAGAAGGACACGATGGCTCTGAAAGAGCTGGCTCCGTACAGCCGCCTCAAGCTGGCAGTCACAGAATTGTCTCAGCCGGAGGCACATTTTAGATTCTTAACTTTGTGCGTTTATCAGCCAAGGAAAAATGTCCTAATTGACAATTTGCGTTGATAAGTGCTGGAAACTACTAGGGTTTCCGATACCCCGGGTTCAAAAGATCCGGGGTATTCTTTTCGCTATAACTTAGCTGAGGTGAGCGAATGGCTTCTAAAATTTGCGTTAAGTGCGGTAAGGACAAGAACCTGGACTTGTTTGACAAGCATCCCAACGGTAGGTTTGGCAAACACCCCCGTTGCAAAGAGTGTCGCAAGCCCGAACACCACAAGATGTATGAAGATAACAAGGAACGTTGGGTGGAACGAGATAAGAGATTGAGAGAAGAGGATCCCGAAGGGTTCAAACAAAAGAACAGAGAAGCCCAAGAGAGGTACCGGGCCAACCCTGACAATACCATCAAGCTCCGATACTTGAAGACTCGCTATGGAATTACAGTTGAACAATTCGAGGAAATGGAGCGCAAGCAAAAAGGGCTGTGTGCTATCTGCGGAGGTCCCCCTACAGGGCGCTTTGATCGGCTACATGTAGATCACGACCATTTGACCAAGAAGGTACGGGGGTTGATTTGTTTTGATTGCAACGTGGGGCTGGGGAATTTCAAAGACTCTCAAGAGTTTTTGGATCGCGCCTCTTCCTACCTTGCCCGCTTCGCGGAACCCACCGACTCCCTGACCTCCTCCCAACTCTAGCTGTTTCGCTATAGTATAGTGTGGAGGAAATCATGCACAAGAAGAAGAAGCTGCTCGTGGACATGGATGGCATCATCGCTGATTTCTTCACGCCCCTTTTCCGCGACTACAAGCGCCTTACAGGC
>Ga0182027_10000995_pt1 | contig 47853 bp, 37 predicted proteins | sample 712E1DmetaG_FD_121300 | JGI IMG/M metagenome (GOLD analysis project Ga0182027, IMG submission 121300) | Permafrost microbial communities from Stordalen Mire, Sweden - 712E1D metaG (Illumina Assembly) | ecosystem: Environmental > Terrestrial > Soil > Wetlands > Permafrost | place: Sweden...
GGTCCCATAACAGCAATTTCAGCAGATGGCCATGCAAAAACAAAATCAGCGCGGAGATGTCGCGAGCTCATGGCAATATATCCTCCGCCGTATGCTTTTCTGAGGATAACAGTTAGCTTGGGAACAGTAGCTTCACTATATGCGTAAAGAACTTTAGCTCCATGCCGTATCACACCTGCATGTTCCTGATCCACACCAGGCATATACCCCGGCAGGTCGACCAGTGTAATAATAGGAATGTTAAAAGCATCACAATAACGGATGAATCGTGCTGCTTTGTCGGAAGAATCAACATCAAGCACACCTGCCATTTCGAGAGGTTGGTTAGCAACAAACCCCGTTGTTCGTCCTCCCATTCTGCCAAACCCGATCACAATGTTTTTTGCATAAAGCTCCATTATCTCAAAGAAATCCGAATTGTCCACAATTGCCCTTATCACATCTTTGACATCATAAGGCAGAGTCGGATCCTCGGGGACAATCTTATTAATATCATATTCAGGTTTCGGTTCACCGGGTTCAAACATTCTGGCTTTCTGCCCATTATTCCAGGGTATAAAAGTGATAAGTTTTTTGATCTGATCAAAACACTCCTCCTCGCTCAAAGCAAAGAAGTGAGCATTACCTGTTATTTCACTATGCACTCTGGCACCTCCGAGATCTTCCATCGAGATTTCTTCTCCAAGGACAGTTTTTATCACCTCGGGTCCGGTGATAAACATTTTTGAAATATTGTCAACTACAAATACAAAATCGGTAAGAGCAGGTGAATAAACGGCACCACCGGCACACGGTCCGAGGATAACCGAAAGTTGTGGAATGACACCACTGGATATAGTGTTACGGAAGAAAATTTCACCATAACCGGCAAGCGAGTTAACGCCTTCCTGGATCCGAGCACCGCCTGAATCGTTAATCCCGATAAGTGGCATTCTCATCTTAAGGGCGTGATCCATAATTTTGGTAATCTTTCGCGAATGCATCAATCCCAGTGACCCTCCGGCAACTGTAAAATCCTGAGCAAAAATGGCAACAGGAGCACCATAAATAGTCCCGGAACCGATAATTACACCATCGCTTGGCAGCGACTTCTTATCCATATCAAAATCACGTGCATCGTGCTCAACAAATAAGTCATACTCATTGAAGGAATTTTCGTCAAGTAATGCCATAATGCGTTCTCGGGCCGTTCGTTTCCCCATAGCTTTCTGCTTCTCAATAGCCTGTTCTCCTCCGCCAAGAAGAATCTTCTCACGTTTTTCCTGTAGTTCACGTATCTTTTTATTGACTGGCATATAAATCGGTTTTAATTATCCGTTATGAATCTTTTTCTATTATGAGAGCTCAATTTCCGGGTACAATTTTAAGGAAATTGTACGAGTTATAACCTATTTCGGGGCCAATTTATAAAGCACAAGACCTATTACTGAATAAATGATGTTTGGGATCCACATCGCCAGCATTGGGCCAAGGTTACCTTTGAGACAGAATTGTGAAGCAAACTGTAAAAAAAGAATATAGGAAAAACTAAGTCCAAGACCAATTCCGATATTCATACCGATGCCTCCCCTTATCTTTCTCGATGATAAGGTGACACCGATAAGTGTAAGTACAAAAACAGCAAAGGGATTAGCAAACCGTCTGTATTTTTCAATAAGGAAAAGCTTAAGTTCATCCGATCCCTGGAGCCGTAGGAGTTTGATATAATTATCGAGCTCACGTGACGTCATGGTTCCCACAAAACTGGGGTCCCTGGAAAAATCACCGGGTTTTATCGTCAGAGAAGTATCAATCTGCTTACCCTTCGTGATAATCTCCTCATTTCCTTTTATTTCGCGGATATAATAATTAAGTGCAGTCCACTTATGTTTGACAGTATCATAAATTACTGAAGTGGCTGATAGTTTCGATATGAGTTTTCCACTATCAATTTTCTCTATTGTGAAATTCTGTCCTCTCTGACTCAGAGGATTGAAGGTTCCCATATAGACTAAAATATCTTTAAAAACCTGCCTATGAATATTTTCTACTGTTACTCTTTTGCTGGATGAATGATAGTACTTATCTTCAAAATCCATCCTTATGAGGTTCGATTTGGGGATAACAAAATTAGTAAGAACGAAAGTAAATGTCGCTATGATAAAAGCTGAAAGAAAATACGGCCACATTATCCTCCGGAAACTCATTCCACTGTTCAGAATCGCAATTATCTCCATGCTTACCGCCATTTTAGAAGTGAAGAAAATAACGGCAATGAAGACAAACAACGGTGCAAAAAGCATAGCGAAATATGGAATGAAATTCATGTAATAGTCAAATATAATCGCCTTCACAGGAGCCTGCTTCTCCATGAAGTTATCGATTTTTTCTGCGAAATCAAATACAACAGCAATTGTCAATATCAATATAAGACAAAAGAAGAAGGTACCAAGAAACTTCCTGATAATATAAGTATCTATAAGTTTGGGCTTCAGAAAACCTATAGCCTCTCTGAAAGCTTTTTTATCATCAAGTATTTCCATTTTTTAAAATTACCTTCTGCAATTTTTTTTCGTGCTTCATCAACCAGCTTCAGATAAAAGGCCAGGTTATGAATACTTGCAATCTGAGCTCCGAGGTTTTCACCTGACATAACAAGGTGCCTGAGATATGCCTTCGAATAACATAGACTTACTGCTGACGGGCCATCAGAATCTATCGGACTGAAATCATCCATCCATTTTCTGTTCCTTATATTGATAGTCCCCTCACCGGTAAACAGCATTCCGTTTCTTCCGTTGCGTGTTGGCATAACACAATCGAACATGTCAATGCCTCTTTCTATCGATTCAAGGATATTGACCGGAGTACCGACTCCCATAAGATAACGTGGTTTCTCATCAGGAAGTATCTCATTTACAATCTCTATAATCCTGTACATCTCATCCGCAGGTTCTCCGACAGACAACCCTCCGATTGCATTTCCGCCCAGTCCTGCAGAAGCTGTTTTTTCAGCTGATTCTTTTCTCAGATCATCAAATGTTCCCCCCTGAACGATCGGAAAGAGTAACTGTTCGTTACCCCATAAAGGGTCCGTTTCATTATACCTTACAACTGCCCTGTCGAGCCAGTGATGTGTAAGTGCAACTGATTTTTTGGCATAGTTATAGGAACATGGCCATGGAGCACACTCATCGAACGCCATCATTATATCTGCACCTATAATACGTTGAATGTCAACTGTATTTTCAGGAGTAAAGAGATGCTTCGATCCATCAATATGTGATCTGAACATTGCTCCTTCATCAGTTAGCTTTCTGTTCCCCGTTAACGAGAAGACCTGATAGCCTCCGCTGTCAGTCAGGATCGGACGCTCCCATGACATAAAATGATGAAGCCCCCCTACTGCCTTAAGTATCTCAGTTCCTGGACGCAGATAAAGGTGATATGTATTCCCAAGTATAATTTTTGCATTAATATCCTCTGTCAGATCACGCTGCAAAATACCTTTTACCGTGCCACCTGTCCCCACAGGCATGAATATCGGAGTAGGGATATCTCCATGCGGCGTTTTCAGAATGCCTGTACGCGCCTTTGATTCCGTATCCCTGCTCTCAATTACAAACATATAGTAAAACTTCTTTTCCCGAAGCTCAAAGGTAATTTTTCCATACGGCTTATAAAATTATAAGGAATTATTGTTGTAATTTATTTTTTGCCTTTCCGTTAATCTTATTAATATTGCTGACATATTTGGAAGTCAGATGGCCGACCACAAAAATACTTTGCTTTTAGTTATTTTCTGTATCTTTTCATCAACTGCTGTTGTACAGTTATTCTATTATCTTTTCTTTTATCTCTCAGTTTATTTAAAAAGACTTCCTGAAACGAAAAGGACCAGAGAGCCGGTTTCTATAATAATTTGCGCCAGGAACGAAGCAGAAAATCTATGGAACTTTTTACCTACAGTACTGGAACAGGACTATCCCGATTATGAAGTGATTGTTGTAAACGATTGTTCTGAAGACAATTCCTATGAAATACTTGGAAAATATCTGACACAATATCCACATCTTAGAATCTCCACAGTAAACAAAGATCCCAAATTTACACACAATAAAAAATTCGCCCAGTTCATCGGAATAAAAGCAGCAAAGAATGAAATTTTACTCTTTACTGATGCTGATTGTCAGCCAGAATCAGATAAATGGCTTGAAGGTATGACATCACATTTTGATGAGAAAATTAATTTTGTGCTTGGATATGGTGGATACCTCAGAGAGAATGGTTTGCTGAACAAGTATATCCGATACGACAGTATGACTATCGCGATGCAGTACCTGGGTATGGCTATACTCGGTTTACCCTACATGGGTGTCGGAAGGAATCTCGCATACAAGAGGTCGGTTTTTTTCATGAACAAAGGCTTTGGCTCGCATAACCATGTTATATCAGGTGACGATGACCTGTTAGTTAATACCATTGCTACAGGTAAGAATACATCAGTTGAGTTCAGAATGGGAACTCATACCAGGTCGATTCCATGCTCTGACATTAATGAATGGATAAATCAGAAAAAAAGACATCTGACAACTGCTCCATATTACAAATTCAGAGATAAATTCCTCTTAATAGCTGAGCCATTAACAAGAATGCTTTTCTACACATCATTCATTGCACTACTATCCTTCATTTTTCTCTGGCCCTGGGTATTAGCTGTTTTTGGGCTAAGATTAATAACCCAGATTATTGTTTTTACTCTTGTTCAGAAGAAGTTGAATGAACCTGGATTATTAGCTTATTTGTTATTTTTCGATATTTTTTCACCTGTCATCAACAGCGTTATATTTTTAAGTAATATCCGGAGCATATCAGGCAAAAACAAATGGAAATAGGTCACGAATTATCGGACAAAGCCAAAGGCGATCTGTTACTTGTTGAAGAAGCAAAGAAGGGAAATGAAAAAGCTTTTGCCAGCCTGATGAACCGCTACAGGGATTCCATTTATTATATGCTTCTTAAAATGGTGAATAATGCATCTGACGCCGAAGACCTTACTATTGAGGCTTTTGGAAAAGCTTTCAGGAGCATTGATTCATATACACCTAAATTCGCCTTTAGTACATGGCTTTTTAAAATTGCAACAAACAACTGTGTTGATTTCATACGAAAAAAACGACTCTCTCCTACCCCGTTTGATCATCTGCAGGATAATTTAGAAAATGTTACTGTAAACATTCAATCAGACTTGCCCGATCCCGAAGAGTCACTAATTAATCACCAGAAGATAGCAGCGCTTAAAGATATAGTGAACCAGCTAAAACCAAGATATAAGTCACTGATAGAGCTTCGTTACTATAAGGAATACTCTTATGAAGAGATCTCATCAGAGCTCAATCTTCCAATCGGTACCGTAAAAGCACAATTATTCAGGGCTAAAACTTTGTTATATAATATATTAATCAAAACAGGTCACAGATAGTGTCAGAATGCATTTTCAGGTATTTCCCGTTTTTGTCAGATATTCAGAAAGATAAGCTGTCGAAGTTAAAGGTGATATACGACAGATGGAACAGCATAATTAATGTAATATCACGCAAGGATATGGACAATTTTTTTGTTCATCATGTTCTTCATTCACTATCAATAGCAAAGGTCATTAACTTTTTACCAGGCACCAGCATCCTTGATGTCGGGACGGGAGGTGGTTTCCCGGGAATACCACTGGCTATCCTGTTTCCCGATTCTGAATTCACCCTTCTTGACTCAATTGAAAAAAAAATCAAAGTGGTTAGAGCAGTTTCAGATGAACTTGGATTAGAAAATGTGGTCGCGGTTCGTAAACGAATTGAAGAAGAGAATGGTAAGTTTCAGTTCGTTATAAGCAGGGCAGTGACAGGATTCCCCGAATTTGTAACTCTTACTGCAAAAAATATCAGCCGCCATGGAACCAATAGACTGAATAATGGAATATTTTATCTCAAGGGAGGCGATCTGACAGTTGAGTTATCACAGATTAAGAAAAAAGTAACAGTGTGGCAAATTAAGGATTTTTTTGATGAATCTTTTTTTGAAACTAAAGTGATTGTATATCTGCCAGTTTGATTTTTTAAAAAAAAACATCTTCCCGGTTTTTATATTTCAAAAAAGTACTACATTTGCAGTCTCAAATCAGAAGTTAGTTAACAAATATTATTGAAAAGATGAAAAGGACATATCAACCATCAAGAAGGAAGAGAGTAAATAAGCACGGTTTCAGGGAAAGGATGTCGACTCCTAACGGTAGAAGAGTTCTTGCTTCACGCAGAGCAAAAGGCAGGAAGAAACTCTCAGTTTCGCCTGAGCTTAAATTAAAAGGATAACATACATTTTACAATATTTGATTAAAGGTGTCTTCTAAAGGGCGCCTTTTTTGTTTGATATATTTTGATGGAACCGCTCCGCGGTTAATTTGATAAATACTCAGGAATGCGTGAAAATCCCGGAGGGATTCCATCAATAATAGATATGGAATGCATGTGCATTTGTGAACCACGGAGTGGTTCCATAAATATTATGAACATATCTATCTTTGCGCAAAAAACTCTTAATCTTTCCTATTATTCTTACATTTACAGGATTTTTAAATAATAATATGTCCGACCTTCTTACCCATATAAACGATAAGGATCTCCGGGTGATTGCTGATAAGATAACAGGCAATATCCGTATAACTCCTGAAGAAGGTTTGTTCCTTTTTAAAAAAGCTGATCTGTCTCTTCTCGGTCTGCTTGCCGGTATTGTCAGAAGAAGGCACAACGGAAATCTTGCATATTTCAACCGTAATTTTCATATTGAACCAACTAATAAATGTATTTATAATTGCAGGTTCTGTTCTTACCACAAACCTGAGGGTGATCCTGAAAGCTGGGAATACAGTCATAAAGAGATGCTTGACATTGTGAAACGTTTTGACAATAAGGCCGTTACTGAAGTTCATATCGTTGGTGGTGTACATCCTTCATACGACCTTCATTATTGGGGATCGTTAATAAAAGAAATTAAAGAGTACCGGCCTGCCCTCCATATAAAGGCTTTTTCAGCAATTGAACTTGATCATATGATTTCACTTACAGGATGCTCAATTGAAGAAGGATTGACACTTTTAAAAGGATATGGTCTTGATTCTATTCCGGGAGGTGGTGCTGAAATATTCGATGAAGAACTCAGAAAGAAAATCTGCAATGAAAAATCATCGTCTGAGCTATGGCTGAGAATCCATGAAACAGCACACAGACTTGGAATTACATCAAACGCTACTATGCTGTATGGCCATATAGAAACATACTCTCACCGCATTGATCACATGGAAAGACTTCGTATTCTTCAGGATAAAACACATGGATTTAATGCCTTTATCCCATTAAAGTATAAGAAGTCGAACAACAGTATGTCATATCTGGGTGAAGTGAATACAATTGAAGATCTGCGAAACTATGCAGTCTCAAGGATTTATCTTGAGAACTTCCCTCATATCAAGGCATACTGGCCAATGACTGGTAAGGAATGTGCGCAGATGTCTCTCTCTTTTGGTACGGATGATATGGATGGAACAATTGACGATACAACAAGAATCTATTCGATGGCAGGGTCAGAAGAGGGAAATCCGGCGATGAGCTCCGATGAGATATGTACGATGATTCGCCAGTCAGGATTCATTCCGGTAGAAAGAGATTCACTTTATACACCCATTTACTCCCCAACCTCATCAGTTTAAAATCCCAACATCTTATCTTATAATTTTATCAGTACCTTTGCGTTATTACTAATGTTCAATCTGGTTGTATGAGCTTAAAAAACTTTATCCTGAGCAAACTATTTCTTAAGAATCTGGGATTTGCCATTATCATTGTCGTTGGAGCAGTAATGATATTGCTTATCTGGATGAACTTTTATACAAGACATGGGCAGGCGCGGCCTGTTCCCGATTTCGTAGGACTTACAATGGAGCAGACTACGAAACTTGCAAAAAATAGCAGGCTCCGGTATCAGGTAATTGATTCAATTTACACAACAGCCGTTCCTCGTGGCTGTATTGCTGAACAGAATCCTAAACCAGGATTCAAAGTGAAAAAATGGAGGAATGTCGTCCTTACAATCAATGCATTTCATCCGGAAATGGTAGCAATGCCAAATCTTATTGATCTTCCAAAAAGACAGGCAATCTTGCTTGTTGAAAGTTCCGGTCTTGAAATCGGACTCTTAAAATACAGACCCGATCTCTCTATAGATGTTGTTATCGATCAACAATATAACGGGAAGAATATCCACGAAGGAGATTCACTGCAGAAAGGTTCAGTGATCGACCTGATATTGGGGAAAGGATTAAGTAACCAGCGTACTTCTGTTCCTGATCTGTTGGGTATGAAACTTGATCCGGCAAAAAATAAAATTCTTATTTCATCACTTAACCTGGGCTCTTTTGTTTATGACAATACTATAAAAAAAGGTGCAGATACCATTAATGCTTTTGTCTATAAACAGATTCCGGAATTTAAAAACGACGCAACTCTTCAACTCGGATCTGCAATATACCTTTGGCTCACAGTTGATTCAGCAAAACTTAAAGTTGATTCAACCAAAATTGTTTCAGATACAATCCCGGCAATAACAATTTCAGACAAAAAGTCTAACTAACCCGGATGTTAAAAAGGATAATCCTATATATAATATTTCTCAATGCATGCATGGTTAATACTCCTGCACAGGAAGTAGTCACCGGTCTCCAATCAAATTACAGTATCATACATAACTCCGAAAAACGTAAGGGAAATAAAGAATTGACTTCTACTGACACGCTGGTCCTTCCGTTTTTTGATGATTTCTCAGGGCATTCAATATTCCCCGACAATAAGAAATGGACAGACAACTATGTATATATCAATAATACATACTCCGACCGGCAAATCACAGCCGGAATAGCCACTTTCGATGCATTAGACAATTCCGGTAGAATGTACGCGGATGCTTCTTCATCGGGATTTGAAGCTGATCATCTTACATCTCAGCCTATAAATCTGAATTATACCGCATCTGATAATATCTGGCTGAGCTTCTTTTATCAGGCAGGTGGTCTTGGTGACCCACCTGAAGCGAATGACAGTCTGACTCTTCAGTTCTTTTCGCCCGATGAACAAAAATGGTACTCGGTATGGAAAGTTGGAGGCAGCCTTGATCAAAGATTTAAACCAGCCATTATCAGGATTGATGAAGACCGTTTCCTTCAAAAAGGTTTCCAGTTACGGTTCGTTAATTATGCCAGCCTCAGCCCAAACCTCAGTGACCCGTCGATGGTTGGAAATTGTGATATATGGAATGTCGATTATGTTCTTCTTGACAAAAACAGAAACGCCGGAGATACGATATTTGCCGATGTGGCATTCACACTTCCGATCCGCTCATTGCTCAAGAGTCATGAAGCAATGCCTTGGAAACAATTCTTGCAGGTCTATCTGCAGGAAATGGGCTCTTCAATACTTGTTCATTATCGGAATAATGATACAATAACACGAAATATAACCCGTAATTTTGAAATATGGGATGTTTATAATAATTCTCAGGCCTACTCTTTCTCTGCAGGAGCAACGAACATCGCGCCTTTAACTAGTATTGATTATAACGCTAACCTTGTCTATACGTTCAACACAAGCAATAATGATTCAGCTCTTTTCAGGATTACAGCCTCTCTTAAGACAGATAATTTTGATCCTAAGGGAAACGACACATTAGTCTATTATCAGGTTTTTAAAAACTATTTTGCATTCGACGATGGTACATCTGAAGGCGGATATGGTATAAACGGACTTGGCTCCAGAAATGCTATGGTAGCTTACAAATTCGTCTCATACATGCAGGACACTCTTAGAGCAATACAAATATGCTTCAACGACAGCTATCAGCACGCTAATCAAAGAGAATTTGATCTTGTTGTCTGGGACGATAACAATGGGATTCCCGATAACATACTTTATACCAGGGAAGATGTCATGGTTGAACAGGGTGAGGCGATAAATGGTTTTTATAATTACACTATTCCTGAAGGTGTTGCGGTAAATAATATATTTTATGTCGGATGGAGGCAGCGCTCCGAGTCATTTCTTAACGTGGGTTATGATGTTAATACTCCTAATGCCGGCAAACAGTTCTACTGGTTAAACGGTGAATGGAGTAAGTCACAGGTTCCGGGCAGTATAATGATAAGACCTGTTGTAGGTTCTCCACTTTTAATTACATCTGTTCATGACACCTATATTAAGAATAAGAACCTCATGAAAATATGGCCAAACCCGGCAAAGGATTATATCAATATTGACCCGGGGGAATTGCAATTGTCCGGATCATCATATATAACCATAACCGACCTGAATGGACACGAACTTATAAAAGTTCTTTTCAGTGATAAGGTCGATATCTCTTCACTACATGATGGCATGTACTTTTTAGTTATAAATATCAATGGCAGACCTGTTGGATATAACCGGTTTATTAAATCAAGGTAATCACAAAAAATGACAGAAGAAGAATTAGTCGATCAGCAAGAACTCTTTGAACATTACAGGTTTAAGGCAGATCCAGGACAATCACACCTGAGGATTGATAAATTCCTGTCTGACAGGCTGGAGAATTCCTCGAGGACACGTATTCAGAATGCCGCCAATGCCGGGAATATTCTGGTAAATAATAATACGGTTAAACCAAACTATAAGATTAAACCGGGAGATATTGTACAGGTTGTTTTGCCGACACCTCCAAGAGAAATTGAACTTATTCCCGAAAATATCCCTTTGAATATTGTTTATGAAGATGATGATATCCTGGTTGTTAATAAAGAACCGGGTATGGTTGTTCATCCTGCTTATGGCAACTATACCGGAACACTCGTGAATGCTCTGATGTGGCACTTCAGGGACCTGCCTCTTTTTAATACCGGTGAGAGCAGGCCTGGTCTGGTTCACAGGCTGGATAAAAACACTTCCGGGATCCTTGTTATTGCAAAGAATGAATATGCACTTAACAGGCTCTCAAAACAGTTTTATGACCGTACCACCGATAGGAGATATAATGCGCTTATATGGGGTATTCCCGATCCTCAGGAAGGAACTATTACCGGGAATGTCGGCAGGAGTATAAAAGACAGGAAGATTATGCAGGTCTTTAAGGATGATACTGAGGGGAAGACTGCAATAACTCATTATAAGGTTATTGAGGATCTTGGTTATATTTCACTGATTGAATGCAAACTTGAAACCGGACGTACGCATCAGATCCGGGTTCATTTCAGTCATATAAAACATCCTTTATTTAATGATGTGGAGTATGGTGGAAATCAAATACTTAAAGGTACAACATTCACAAAATATCAACAGTTTATTAAAAATTGTTTTAAGATACTGCCACGTCAGGCATTGCATGCAAAATCGCTGGCATTCAATCATCCGGTAACCGGTAAAAGACTCTTCTTTGATTCCAGTCTGCCAGATGATATGATACAGGTAATTGAAAAATGGCGCAAGTATATCTCCGGAAGGGATACTGAAAAATAATATACATTGCATATTGTACAGGGCACAGGACGTGGGGCACAGCGCTCTGAGCTCTGTGCTCTGCGCAAAAATTTACCAGCTTCCGCCGGCGCCACCTCCACCAAAGCTGCCGCCGCCGAATCCACCGAATCCGCCTCCTCCACCACCGCCGCCTGAGAATCCGCCCCAGCTTCCGCTGGAACCACCTCTTCCAGAATTCATCATGCCTAAGAGCATCCAGAATGGTAATCCTCGGGTACTTATATGTTTATTATTAGATCCACCCGAACCCCTGGAAACCATGATGATGATGATGAAAACAATAAATAATATAAGTCCAAAGGGAATGTTTTTACCTGTACTTCTTTTCGCCTTCTGACCATACTGAGCAGCTGAAAATTCCCCTCTTGCCAATGACATAAGGGTACTTGTGGCTTTGTTTAACCCACCATAATAATCTCCATTTCTGAAAGCAGGGAGAATCTCGCGATCAACTATTTCGCTGCATGTTAAATCGGGAATCGCTCCCTCAAGACCATAACCCGGTGCAATTTGTACCTGGCCGTTAGAATCAGCAGTTTTTGGTTTGACCAGTACAAGTACACCATTATTCAGCCCTTTCCGGCCGATACCCCATTTCTCCGCCAGCCGCTGTGCATAATCCGCTTTATCATATCCCCCGAGTGAAGGAACAATAACTATAGCGATCTGAGTAGAAGTGGAATCGTTGAAAGTAACAAGCTTTTGTTCGAGCATACCTGCTTCTTCCACTTTTAGCATCCCGGCAAAATCGTTTACTAACCTTGGTGGAACCGGTCGTTCTGGAATACTCTGTGCAAATAACCCGTCATTAGAAATTGTGCAAAATAAAACCGTAAAGGCCAGCAAATACAAACTTTTCTTTATCATTTTTTTACTCCCCTTTATTTATTGAATGAAATTTCATCGGGCAATTCGTTTACATCATCCTTTCTGTGAGGAAAATGAATTTTAAGGTGTTTCCCGGCGAGTAAAATTCCTTCTGAAAGGCCTTCTGTGAACTTCCCCTCTTTGAAATTCTTTTTAAGCAATTCGCTTATATCATCCCAGAAACCGTCATGAACTTTTGCATTTATCCCGGAGTCCCCAATGATCGCGAATTTTCTGTCTTTTACAGCAAGATAAAACAAAACACCATTGCGTTCAGCGGTTTTATGCATACCCAGCTTTTTGAAAAGCCATGCAGCTCTGTCGAGAACATCACCCTTTAATGTAGATTCGATGTGCACTCTGATTTCGCCCGAAGTTTCCAACTCAGCCTCCCTGACAGATGCAAGAATCTGAGCCTGTTGTTCTTTCGAAAAGAACGATGAAGCTTTCATTATATAATGTATGAATAAATATTAGAATTTAACTTCCGGAGCTTTTTCAGCACCTTTTTCAGCCTCAAAATATGGCTTTATCTGGAATGAAAACATTCCTGCAAGAAAATTTTGAGGAAACTTCCTGATATAAGTATTATAGGTTAAAGCAATATCATTGAATTTTTTTCTTTCAACTGAAATCCTGTTCTCGGTTCCTTCAAGTTCTACCTGAAGATCCCTGAAATTCTGTGTAGCTTTAAGTTGGGGATACTGTTCAACAACAACCATCAGTCTTGACAATGCGGAAGACAGCTGCCCCTGTGCCTGCTGGAACTGTTGCATGTTTGCGGCTGTCATCTTGGTCGGATCAATTGTGACGGATGTAGCTTTCGATCTGGCTTCAATTACCTGAGTAAGTGTAGTTTGTTCAAAATTGGCAGCACCCTTGACAGTATTGACAAAATTTGGTATGAGATCAGATCTGCGCTGATAGGCAGTTTCAACATTGCCCCATTGACTGGTAACAGACTCCTGCATGGTAACCATACCATTGTAAACTTTTGTGCCCCAAAGTACTACGGCTAAAACAATGAGTGCCAGAAAAGCAACTACTATAATCGAAATAAGACAACCTTTTTTCATTTTTATTGATTTTTAAAATTTCCACCAAAGGTAATATATCTGCAGGTTATTTAATGTCTATAAATTAGATTATTTTTGAGATGAAAAATTAAACAAAATATGAAGACTATCGCAATAGCTGCTGGCGGTGACTCCTCTGAGTTTGAGATATCTGTAAAGAGTGCTGAGGAAGTTGGCAAAATCTTATCCTCCAGATATATAGTTTATATTATCATAATCCGGGGAACCAACTGGTACTGGGAAGATCAGAAGGGTCGTTATCATAATATTGATAAGAACGATTTTAGTCTGGCATATAACGACTACAGGATAAAATTCGATGGAGTATTCATTGCAATTCATGGTACACCCGGGGAGAATGGTCTGCTTCAGGGGTACTTCGACATGATGAGTATTCCGTACTCAAGCTGTGGTGCATTCTGCTCTGCCCTTACTTTTAATAAACAGGCATGCAAACTCTTTCTTAAAGAATTTGGGATCACTATGGCTAATGCTGTTCTGATAAGAAAAGGAGAGACTTTTGATCCTGTAAACCTGATCAACCAGACAGGTCTTCCATGTTTTGTTAAACCAAATGACAGTGGTTCCAGCTTTGGTGTCACCAAGGTGAAAAAGAAAGAGGATTTGTTGTCTGCAATTGATACCGCATTTAAAGAGAGCGATGAGGTGCTTATCGAAGCTTTCATGAACGGTCGGGAAGTTGCCTGTGGTGTTGTTAAAACAAAAAGCAAAACGATCGTTCTTCCTGTTACTGAGATTATCAGTAAAAATGAATTTTTTGATTATGAGGCAAAATATACTCCGGGGAAATCTGATGAAATTACCCCGGCTGATATGCCTTTGGAAGTAACAAACGAGATACAAAGAATAAGTAAGTTTGTTTATGATCTCCTTGGATGTAAGGGAATTGTCAGGGTTGATTTTATAGTTATAGGAGAAAAGCCCTTTTTTATTGAGATAAATACTATACCGGGTATGACTAAAGGAAGTCTTGTTCCGAAACAGGCCGCAGCTGCCGGGATATCACTTGAAAAATTATACTCTATGGCTGTTGAGAATATGTTTGACTAATTTTCCTTCGCTAGTTTTAGGGCCGTGGTGGTTGTATAGTACTTCGTAATCATCGCTGGTACCTCCCATTCCGGCAATTTGCCTGCTTTCAGATATTCAAGAAATTTGGCGGTTACCTGACCAAAATGCTCTTCATGACTTACCCTGTACTTTTCAGGAACATTAATCTTGAAGGTGGTAGTGTTAACGGCTACTATCTGAAGACTATCATAAGGCAATGTTTTAACAACTTCTTTTAATTCTGAAGCGAAGTCATTCATTGTTAATCCTTTTATATTTTCGATATACAGTGTCGGCAGAAATTTTTCCTCGGCACCCTGCCTGATGATCAGATCGCATTTAGTTCCGTGCATGACTGAATAGTGCGTATCATCGCCTCCCGGAGGAGCCTGATATTTCCACTCAACAGAAACCTTTGCAAAAATCCCTTTTATCTGATAGACCATTTCTCCGTTTGCAAAAACATTCAGCTTTCCGTCTTTAATATCCTTCTGAAGATAACCGGGAAAATCATCAAACCCGGTAACTCCTTTAAACTCTTCTTTTGAGATAAGGGTTGGCCATCTTTTTGCACTTACCATCTTTATGTCTGAGGGATTCAGAATTTGTTCGGGGAAACATTCCCATTGAACAAGGTCAACAAGATGTGTTGTCACATCGACAATCCCCTCACCCTGTTGCTGAACATCGAAATACCATTCAGGGCGAAGTACGGGACTTCCTGAAACAACCTTGGAGAAATGATGCACACTTATTTTGGTTACAGCGGGTTCTTCTTTACTTCCCGTAGTTAATACACCAAAAACTTTAGCATTTTGTGAAAGCAATTTCTGAAGAATTGTAGTCACCTCATATCTCTCTGTCATAATATCGTATAAGAGAACTCCCTTTTCCCTTGCTGTTTTAAAAGCAGCTTCCAGAGCGGGAAAATCTTCCAGGTGGATTATCATAGGCTTATCTGCCAGCACATTGAGACCGGCACTGATCGATTTCGTAATATATTCGGCCTTTTTCCTGTTATTCCCCGATAAAACCACAACATTGCCTGCTTTTTCAGTAAGCATTTTTTCAAAGAAATCAGGACCGGTATATACTATTTCATTCCATGACGTGGGATTAACTGCTCTGCCGTTATACGATTTGATCCTGCTGAGATGCTGCAAATAATCAGGTCCCTGTGGTGCATAAACATGCACTTCTGGAGAAATCAGATCGTACATGATTTTCTGGACAAGGGCGGCATGAAAATGTCCCGGATCCACTGTGATCAATTTTACCTTATAAGTTTTTTCCATTGAAGAATCTGATTTGATTGGTTGTTTCCTGGTGCCACTTGTTCCACAGGAAGTAATAATCATTATGGAAAATAAAAATATAATTAGTCTTTTCATTGTTTAAAAGTTTCAATTAATCGACTTATGTACTCACCCCCTTTTCTTTAGTGCCTCCTGCCTGTACAAATCAATCGGATCGCATGTACAAACCAGATTACGATCGCCAAAACCATCGTCGATACGTCCGACAGCAGGCCATAACTTATTCTCCACAACCCAATTAAGAGGAAAGGCAGCTTTCTGGCGATCATAGCTATGATTCCAGTCATTTGCCGTAACAACCCTTACGGTATGTGGTGAGTTATGCAAAACATTATCCTCTTTATCTACTTTACCATTCTTTATCTCCTCTATTTCATTCCATATTGATTTCATGGCACTGATAAATTTATCGAGTTCCTGAAGTGACTCTGATTCAGTGGGTTCCACCATCAGGGTTCCATGAACCGGAAATGAAAGAGTCGGTGCATGAAATCCATAATCCATCAACCTCTTAGCTATATCTGCTTCGGTTATCCCTGCTTCTGTTTTAAAATTCCTGCAATCAAGTATCATCTCATGTGCAACAAACCCTTCAGTTCCGGAATATAAAGTCTTAAACCATCCCTTTAGTGATGTTGCTATATAATTGGCATTTAGTATCGCATATTTTGTAGCCTGAGTCAACCCGTATGAACCCATCATCATCACGTAGGCATGAGAAATAGTAAGTATATGCCCGCTTCCGAATGGTGCACCTGCCACAGCAGTTGTACCATGACTTCCTCCTGTTTTAACAAAGTGGTGGGATGGAAGGAACTCCGCAAGTTTGTCATTCGTAAGTATCGGACCCATCCCCGGGCCGCCACCTCCATGAGGTATGGCAAAAGTCTTATGAAGGTTAAGATGACAGATATCTGCGCCGATACGTCCGGGATTTGTAAGCCCGACCTGTGCATTCATATTTGCGCCATCCATGTAAACAAGTCCGCCATTTTCATGGATGATATCTGACATTTCTACTACTGCTGCTTCAAACACACCATGTGTCGAAGGATATGTAATCATAAAACCGGCAAGATTATCTTTATGCTCCTCAGCTTTTTTCTTCAGATCCTCCACACTTATATTACCCTTTTCATCACATTCCACAACAATTATCTGCATACCGGCCATAGCGGCACTTGCAGGGTTTGTTCCATGAGCAGAAGAGGGTATCAAAACTATATTTCTGTTTCCTTCTCCCTTAGTAAGATGATACTCTCGAATTACCATTAGTCCGGTATATTCTCCGGCAGCTCCTGAGTTTGGCTGAAATGAGATTGCTGAAAAACCCGTTATTTCTTTAAGCGCCTCTCCTAATTCATCCATAATCTGATAATAGCCCTGTGCCTGGTCTTTTGGAACGAAAGGATGAATATTTCCAAATTCCGGCCAGCTCATCGCAAACATTGAACTTGCAGGATTAAGCTTCATAGTGCAGGAACCGAGGGAAATCATACAGTGAGTAAGTGAAAAATCTTTTCTTTCGAGCATTTTGATATACCTCATCATCTCAGTCTCGCTATGGTACCTGTTAAAAGCTCCCCCCTCCAGGAAAGATGACTTTCTCAAAAACTTCTCTTCAAGAATTTCACAATGGCAATAAGAGTTGATCCTGACCTTTTCCTTACCTGCTGCCTTCACAAAAATGTTTACGATAGTATCTATTTCTTTTATTGTTGTTATTTCATCAGTGCTTATAACCACAGAATTATCGCCAGAATAATAGAAGTTCATTTCTGCTTCAAGTGCGAGCTTTTTAATAGTTTCTATTGAAACGCCAACACCAGGGATTATTTTTAAGGTATCAAAGAATACAGAATTCAGTTGCCTGAATCCCAGCTCTTTGAGGTTGTAATTTATTGTACATGCCGCATTATGGATATGTTGTGCAATATTTTTCAATCCTTCCGGGCCATGGTACTGAGCGTACATGCCCGACATTGTGGCAAGAAGAGCCTGAGCAGTACAGATATTTGAAGTAGCCCTCTCTCTTTTTATATGCTGTTCACGTGTCTGCAATGCCATCCTTAATGCACTGTTTCCCTGGGCATCAACCGATACTCCGATAATTCTGCCGGGCATACTTCTTTTAAGCTCGTCTTTTGTAGCAAAATATCCTGCATGCGGACCTCCGAAACTCATAGGAAGGCCCATCCTTTGACTTGAACCAACAACAATATCAGCACCCCACTCTCCCGGAGGAGTCAGAAGAACAAGGCTCATCAGATCAGCTGCCACTCCTACAAGAGCTCCTGCTGTATGAGCCAGATTAGTAAATGATTTATAGTCTCTTAACTCACCTGAAGCGGCTGGATATTGTACAAAAGACCCGAAGTAAGATTCATCAAAAGTAACTGTAGTGTATTTTCCTGTAACAAGCTCAATTCCAAGTGGCTTTGAACGTGTTTTTATCACATCTAAAGTTTGAGGGAAAATATCGTCATCAACAAAAAATTTATTAGCACCGGCCTTCACTGAAGCTCTCGACCGGGCATTAAACATCATTATCATAGCTTCTGCAGCTGCTGTTGACTCATCGAGCAATGAGGCATTGGCAATCTCCATACCGGTGAGTTCAATGATCATAGTCTGAAAATTCAGTAATGCTTCGAGACGACCTTGCGAGATTTCAGCCTGATAAGGAGTGTAAGATGTGTACCACGAAGGATTTTCAAGAACATTCCTGATAATTACCGACAGAAGAGCAACACCATAATACCCCTGACCGATGAATGAACGGAACATTTTGTTTTTCTGACCGAGAGATTTAATATGATTAAGATATTCAAATTCACTCATTGCTTCCGGAAGTCTTAGCGGCATTTTGAGCATGATAGATCGGGGAACGGTTTTTTCAATCAGCTCTTCAAGTGAATTAACGCCTATAGTCTTCAACATCTGTGGCAATTCATGATCGCGTGGTCCATTATGTCGGTTAACAAATTTATCTGATGTCATATATTCTGTTTTAATTGATCAAAATAATATTAGTAAGAAGTGAGAAATTAAGAATGATAATTATAAGAATTTGATTACAAAATTAACAGGATATTAATCACGTAAAATATGGGTTGGAATTCATTTCCCGTTCGATTGTTGTTTCATTTCCATGACCAGGATATACGATAGTTGAAGGAGGAAGAACAAATAATTTGTTCCTTATGCTTCCTATAAGTGTGTCATAATCACCATCAGGAAGGTCGGTTCTTCCAATACTTCCGGCGAAGAGAGCATCACCTGTAAAAACACAATTGTTTTTTTCACTGTAGAAGGCAAGGCTTCCGGAAGTATGACCAGGGACATGAAGTGCAACAAGTTCTGTCGTTCCGAAAGTAACCATCTGATTATCTGCTATGAAGCCAGCAGGTTCGGGCGGATTATCCATTGTCAGGCCAAAAAACATAGCGTGCTGGCTTGCATTTTTTCTGTTCATCTCATCAAATTCACTTGAAAAAGTTCTCAGACCATACTTTTCGAGAACAAACCTGTTTCCAAAAACGTGATCAAGGTGGCAATGTGTATTTAATAGTAACACCGGATTAATACTTTTATCCTTTATGAAATCTTCAAGTCTTTCATATTCCTGCTTATCGTAGCAGCCGCAATCAATTATTGCACAATCACCCGAGTCATCAACTAGTATATAGGTGTTTACCTCAATTGGGGAAAAAACAAGATTATAAATTTTCATAATAAATTATTTTCCATTTACAGTTCCTTTAAGCATAGGTACAAAAACAAAATTTCCATGTTCGGACTGCTCGAAACCATCAGGTCCGGTACGTTCCACAACAGTCATAACCTGCGAATTGGAATCACCAAGAGGTACAACCAGCCGTCCTCCGGTTTTAAGTTGTTGAAGGAGTACCTCAGGGACCTCAGCGACAGCGGCAGTGATAATAATACCATCAAATGGGCCATACTGGGGCATACCGTCATATCCATCACCATAAAAAAAATCTGCAGAATAGCCTAGTGAAGTAAAAATACTCTGAGCTTTTACAAAAAGCTCTCTGAAACGCTCGATAGTATAAACTTTTGCTCCCATCTCGGCAAGTATCGCTGCCTGATAACCCGACCCGGTCCCAATTTCAAGAATTTTATCCCTTCTTTTCACTCTTAGCAAAGAAGATTGCACAGCAACTGTATAAGGCTGTGATATTGTCTGACCCGATGTAATTGGGAAAGCTTTATCAACATACGCATGAATGAGAAATGCAGGGTCCATAAAGAGATGCCGTGGAACCGTATCAATGGCTCTCAGTACCTCTTCATCCGAAATCCCTTTCTGCCGGAGCTCTGCCACAAGTTTTTTTCGCTTTCCTTTTGCTTCAAATGTATCAGTCATATGATCTTCCGGATCAATATTTTATTTCCGACAAAAATATAAAAAATGAGGACAGTAACCGTCTGAAGTTGTACTCATTTCTTAAGTAACCCCAATGAGCTTTTAATATTACTCCAGATTAAATCTTGCTATGGGTTTATACACCGGTCCTGATTGAAGGAGGATGCTTTCGTAAAGGATAACCTCGGTTACCGGGATTATTTGTATTTCAGAATTTTGATATTGTTCAATTAAGGCTTTAAGTGTCTGCTTGTCATTAAGATGTTTTATTCGTCCGATTGTCAGATGAGGATTAAAAGGACGCTCCTCCAGCTTAATGTTCAATTCCTTCAGTCCATTCATAATAATTTCATTAAGATGCATCAATTTTTCAGATGGTTCAATACCGGTCCAGATAATACGTGGATCGCTCAGATTTCTGAAAATACCCGAACCATTGAGAATTAGTTCAAATCTCCCGGTTCCATTGCATTTTTCCTTCAACATTGAACTGATAGCTTTTATCATTTTCTCCTCTGTATCGCCCAGGAAGGCAAGAGTAATATGGATATTGTCGGGACTTGTCCATTTAATTATGTCTTTACTCAGACCAGATTTAAGTGACGAGATCATCTTTAAAAGAGTCTCTCCAGCCTCAACTTTCAATGCGATAAAAATGCGTTTCATTTTATCAATTCTGTTCACGGATTTTACTTATAGCCTTCCTGCATCAATTTCCAGGATGATTGATTCGATAAGCGCATCATCACCGTATGGATCATATTCTTCTTTAAGGTTTGTCCCGAAAATACGGGCAATCCCCTGCCAGAAAGCGGCGGCAAGCTTTCCATGGTAATCTTTTATAAGCATATATGATGTATTCTGCGTCTCCCTGTCAATCAGTTTAATAAGCAAGCGACCCTGAGTGATTGTCATATCCCGTATGTCGCCTTCATAATCTGCAAAAACATCCTTTTCCACCTTTTTCAAATAATTTTTACGTTCCTTATCACTTTTGATATTATTCATATCCTCGTTTATCTTGGCTAACCTGTTCCTCACTATTAATGCATAAGGATAAACTTTCTTCAGGTTATAGACAAGTCTATCGTATTTACGAAAATCGCTTTTTTTAGGGAATTTGGCGTGGGCATAGACAGTCACTTCTTTTATTTCAACTTCCGGCAATGTCACACCATTTCTTTTCACGTTCTGCAGCAGGTAAGATCTTCCCTGCAGAGTATCATTCCTCTGTTTTAATGAATCAATCTGTCCCGTGGAATCAGCGACATAAAGAAAGAATACCAGTATTGCGGATATTAATCTCACGAACAAATTTTCTGCAAATGTATCAAATTCCGGGCCACATCTTATTATCCATTGAGGTGCTTTTATGGATCAGAAAATCAGGAAAACCTTAATTCCGGTTTGTATTGCACCTTTTAAAAAGTACTTTTGTTAAAAGTATTTTTATGGCATTCTCAGTGGAAGATCTCGACGATCAGAAACGATTCAGATTATTTCTGACTATTCCTTACAAGAACCTGATTCAGTTTGTATTTGAGTATTTGAAGAAAAAATCAGGACTTATGTTTCTCTTCTGGATTCTTTGTCTTTTATTTCTGTGCATTACAATTTTTATAAGGATAAAAGTTGCAGGAAACTTCCCGATAACTCACATTCTATTTCACTCTGTGATCGGGCTGATAATTCTGCCGTTAATCTGCATTCCGTTGCATGAACTATTGCATGTTATACCTTATTACTTTTCCGGAGCAAAAAATATCAGAGTTGGAATGGATCTTAAACAGTATCTCTTTTATGTGACAGCTCACAGGTATGTTGCCACATCACTTCAGTTCCGGATTGTGGCATGGACACCTTTCCTTATCATAAGTTCAGGGCTGACACTTCTTATCTTACTTCTGCCCGGTTTATGGAAATGGAGTCTTTCGCTCTTCCTGTTCGCCCATGCAACAATGTGTGCAGGCGATTTTGCATTACTAAATTTGTACTATCTGAACAGAGATAAAAAGATCTACACCTGGGATGATCTGGATAAAAAAGAGGCAAACTTTTATGAAGAACTAAGTTGAAAGGTTGAATAGTTGAGTCCTATTTTAAAATCTCTTTTGCCAGTTTCAGTATATCATCCTCTTTAACAATAGGTTTGATTCTGAAAGAGTATTCATATTTTTTATCAAGCAACCGGTATTTTGGATGAATTAGTGCACCCCATGAATTATCACCTCCTACACCCATCTGCCCCAAATCAACATTCAGGTTTACCAGGTCGCGTGGCTTAACATCAATAGTATGAGTATTTGCGGTTTTCGCATCTTTCCTGTATTGTGATAGTTTTCCCGGAGATTCAAAATCATCATGAATATTATTGAGAGCAGCAAAACAGATTAAAGGATCTCCGCTAACAAGGATCCCACTTCCATTGTCGTTTGTCAGGGTAAGCCATCTTGTTTCGGTCTTGTAACCATTTTCCTGAGGCCTGATATAAGGAGTATACTGGTCGGCAACAGTGCTTTCATAGAGACCAACATCAGCTGAAGTCTTCCTGTCAACATAATTCTCATGAGGTCCACGTCCGAGCCATTTCAGATTGGTAAACTCCTCAGGAAGCTGCATCTGCATTCCCATTCTCGGAATCTCCGGAATGTTGTCGGATAATTTTGAGAACTGATTTTTAATCACTACATCAGCCGATCCATAAATGGTGAATGTTGTTGCATACCCACCTATCTTCTTCCCACTCTCATCCGGAATGTCATAATTAAAAGTAGCCACTACCTTTCCTAATTCAGGCTGACTGATATTCGCTTTAGTCACAACTGTTCTTTCACCGGCCTTTTTCCAAACCCCAAGCAACTTATCCATGTCGTAACCATAGTCGTTATCAGTAGGTGGTCTCCAGAAATCAGGTTCCGGACCTTTTTTGATAATTTCTTTCCCTTTGTAATTGAATGATGTCAATCTACCGGTACCCAGATCAAAAATTATCTTCATGTCAACTCCGCTTACTTCCAGTTTCTTATCAATAGTCTTCGTTTGGAGAACAGCAAGTTTATCCTCTTTCGTAATAACAGGCTTCCCTTCTACAGGCAATTTAAACTGTGCAGTAGCATAAACATGATCTTCCGGCACATAATTCCATTCATCACTCCTTGAAAACCTCATATTAAGAAAATACTCAGCTCCCGGAATAGGATCTATCTTTTTAAGAGGTAACAGGAAAGCTATTTCTACTTTAGGCCTGAAGTCAGGAAGCGGAATTTTTCCGGATTGCACTACTTTCCCGTCTGATACAACATCCCAATCAAAATTAAACTCTGACAAGTTAGTAAAATCATATTTATTCTTAATTTTTATCATCCCTGTTTTGAGGTCAACCGGCTCAAAACCAATATACTGATAAACCTTATTTACTTCAAACAGACCAGGATGTGGCGTTCTGTCGGGCCATACGAGGCCGTTAATGTTAAAGTTCCCATCGCTGGGGATACCTTCCTCACCATAATCACCACCATATGTCCAGTATTTTTCACCATTTTCATTCGTCTTAAGAAATCCCTGGTCAACCCAATCCCATATAAATCCACCCTGCAATTTTGGATATTTTTCTATGACATCCCAATAATCCTGGAGATTACCTGTTGAATTGCCCATTGCATGAGCATACTCACACATTATCATAGGTCTGTCGTTTTTTACATCCTTTGCATAAGCTTCTATTTCTTCAATAGTAGCATACATATTGCACCAGATGTCAGTATGCCGCTCAGGCGTATTCGTGCTCTTTTCTGCACGTTCGTACTGAACCGGACGTGTTACATCCTTTCCTTTAATCCATTTGTAGCCATTGAGAAAATTATGACCATCACCGGCTTCATTACCCATCGACCAGATTATGACGGAAGGGTGATTCTTGTCTCTCTCAACCATTCGTTGCATTCTGTCAAGATGTGCAGCTGCCCACTGGGATTTGTCTGCTAATGTCACATCTTTATCATACCCTATTCCATGAGATTCAATATCCGCCTCGTCAATCAGATAAAGCCCATATTTATCACATATCTCATACCAGAATTCCTGTTGTGGATAATGGCATGTTCTCATGGCATTGATGTTATTGCTTTTCATCGTCCTTATATCCTTCAATACTGTTGCCTCATCAATTACATGCCCTGTTATTTCATTATGTTCATGCATATTAACTCCTTTTAAACGGATTGCAACACCATTAACAAGAAGCTGTGAATTAACAATTTCCACCTTTCTGAATCCGATTTTTGTACTTACACTTTCATAGATATTTCCGTTTTTGTCTTTAAGGCTTATAACCAATGAATAGAGATTTGGCTTTTCTGCTGACCATCTTTTTACACCCTGAATGTTCTTCTTAAAATCTACAGATACCTTATCGCCTGACAGTTTGACATCTTTAGATTCTGTAAAAAGCATTTGTGTGCCTTCATAAAGAGATGCAGCAATGACAAAATCATTATCATTTACTTCAGCACTCTTTAAAGAGACATCAACTTTCAGAAGACCGTCAACATAATTCTTGTCAAGGTCGCCAACCGCAAAGAAGTCTTTTATATATGTCTTTGGTCGTGCATGAAGGAAAACCGTCCTCTGAATACCACTCAATCTCCAGAAGTCCTGATCTTCCAGATAACTGCCGTCGCTCCACCTGTAAACTTCCACGGCAAGTGAGTTTTTCCCTCCTTTAAGATATTTTGTAATATTAAATTCAGCAGGCATCTTGCTATCCTCGCTGTAACCAACAAGTTTCTCATTTACCCATACATAAAAGGCTGAACTGACAGCCCCGAAATGGAGAAATATTTCTTTATTTTTCCAGTCAGATGGCACTTTGAAATTCCTTTTGTATGATCCAACCGGATTCCAGTCATGAGGAATAGCCGGTGGAACTTTTTTATATGTATTAGACTTCGAATTGAATACATCCTCATATGTCCAGAATGGGTAAGTTATATTAGCATAAACCGGAACATCGTAACCCTTCATCTGCCAGTTTGAAGGCACCTCAATATCCTTCCAGTCGCGTGTATCATAATCATCCTTGAAGAACCAGAATGGGCGCTGATCTGGTGTTTTAACCCAATTGAATTTCCATAAGCCGTCAAGCGATCTGTAGTTTGGGGAGTTTGCTTTTATTGCTTCAAGAGCACTTTGTTCATCGGCAAAACTAATAAGAGATGCATGCGGATCCTCTCTGTTTATATTAAATACCTGCGGATTTTCCCAGTCGCGGGGCTCCTTTTCAGTGAAGGGAACTCCTTCATATTTGCTTAGTTTTTTACATGCAGAAAACGAAATGGCAATCATAAGGATATAAAATGATATTCTCTTCATGGCGTCTGAATTTTAACGGATATAAAGTTAATAAAAAATGTATTCGCACAATTGTCAAATCATTCTACCTGACAATGTCAGAAAAGCCCAATTTAATCATTCAATTCCAAGCTGTTTATTAACAATAGAGATATCGTTATGTGAATTAATGTTTGTGAAGGCTCTTCTGGTCTTTTCGGATCCTTCAATTTTCAAGTATCGCACATCTGCCTTTTTGAAAAACTCTCTGATAGAATAATCGTTAGTTCCCTTAAGAAGGTAATCTTCGAGAATTCTGAGAAGAGTTTTTTTATATATTCCATGAAGTGGTTCGATATAGTGATCAATCTGTGGAATAAGAACATCGCATTTATTATGCCATTAAATCGGTTACTGGCACCACCAGCCAGTATTACTCCTGAAACATTATGGACCATCAGAACAATCCTTTTATTACACCATTCTTATCAAAACTGTTATTAAATTCAATGGGAAAAATCAATTTTATTTGCACATCTACAGTTTTTTTTATAAATTGATAGGTTGACATTTATAGCCATTAACAAATGTAAAAAATTAATTCAGCTCTCAGACATATCTTCTAACTTACACATAATAACCTGACTATTATGGATAAAAAAATCACCGCACTTTATGCTGACTACAAGCAAGGACAGACAAATCGACGCGATTTTGTCAGAAAACTTGCTATAATTGCCGGCAGTTCGGCTGCTGCGATGGCTCTGCTTCCTGTTCTGGAAGACAATAGTTCAAAAGCTTCCAAAACTATTCAGGATAATCCTGAAATTATGTCTGAATTTATAAGATATCCGGGTGAAACAGGAGATATAAGGGCCTTTCTTTCACACCCGAAGCAAGGTAATAAATTTCCAGCTGTGATTGTAATTCATGAGATATGGGGACTGAATCCCCATATTCTGGAGGTTACAAAAAGGATAGCAAAAGAAGGTTTCCTGGCTTTGGCCCCGGATGCTCTCTCTCCACTGGGAAATACACCTGAAAATGATCAGGAAAAAGCCATGTCGATGATACGGGGATTGGACCAGGGACAAACGGTCAAAAACTTTGTGGCAGCCGTAAAATTTCTAAAGACTAATCCGCTTTCGACAGGGAAAGTGGGGTGCACGGGTTTCTGCTGGGGAGGAGGTATGACAAACCAGGTGGCAGTCAATTCACCTGATCTAGATGCTGCAGTTCCTTATTATGGCATGCAACCGGCTGCAGATGACGTAGCCAGAATAAAAGCCCCCCTGATGGCACATTATGGTGCAAATGATCCGCGTATTGATGATGGAATACCAGCTTTTGAAGAGGCATTGAAGAAATATAAAAAAGAATATCAGATATTTATTTATGAGGGAGCGGGCCATGCATTTAATAACGATTCCAATCCCGAACGGTATGATGAAAAGGCGGCCAAACTTGCCTGGTCAAGGACGATAGCTTTCTTTAAAGAAAAACTGAAATAAAATTCTCTTCTATTGCCTCCACGCCTCTGCCACTGCCTCAACAAATGGCCGGCAATGGTTGAAAAAATATTTGTACCCATTGCATAGATAGTTTAAGCCGGTCTCGCCATCTGGCGTTAAAATGAACCGGTTTTTCGGGCACTCCCCATTACACATTGACCTGACTTCACATTCAATACAATATCTCGGGAGCTTAACAGATTTAGCCCTTCCAAATACTTTCTGTCTTTCACTTTCAAGAAAGTATTTCAGTGAATGATCCATTATATTTCCTATCAGGTAGTCTTTATTTACATAATGATCGCAGGAATAAAAATCTCCATTATGCTCAACGACTGGTACACCACCACAGTTAATTTTGAAAATGCATAATGTATGTTCCTGATCAAATGCAGTCCGGGCAGCCTCCTCAAAGATCTGGATTTTTATTTCGCCTATATCATTTTCAATCCATGTGTCAAAGACTTCACTCAGAAAATATCCGAATTCTTCGGACGGAACTGAATCTCTGCTTACTCCTGTGGAGGAACCACTATCAGGTTCGACAAGGGGGAGAAAAGTAATATATTTAGCTCCCATCTGTTTGAAAAAGTCGTAGATAATAAGCGGATGATTAACATTTTCAGCATTTACAACACAAAGTATCTCGGGGATAACACCATGTTTCTTTAAAAGTTGATATCCTCTGTTAACCTGCTGCCATGTTTTACTTTTATCTTTTGCTCGACGGCAGGTATTATGAAACTCAGCCGGACCATCAATACTGATACCAATTATAAAACCTTCCTGAGCAATAAATCTGCACCACTCTTCATTAATAAGCGTTCCATTAGTCTGGATTCCATTCAGAATCGTCTTACCAGCAGGTTTGTGAGCAGATTGAAGTCTCAGAACCTTCCTGTAGAAGTCAATACTTGCCAATAAAGGTTCACCGCCATGCCATGAAAAATTTATAACATTTTCTGTCGATGCCTGAATGTGTTGTATAATATATTCTTCCAGTATATCGTCAGTCATAAGAAAGTGATCTGTATCCGGATACAGACTTTTCTTACCCAGATAATAACAATATCTGCAATTGAGATTACAGGTTGATCCGACAGGTTTGGCAAATATCTGAAACTCACGAGATACCGTTTTCATCATCTTCCCATTTTATGATATTCTCTGTGCCGCGATCCGGAAGATTCATTCTTATGCGCCATTCCATTGGAAAATAGTTATTCACCCTGTTACCTAGATTATTAGCGAATCCGAGGTTAATACCCTTATAGGTTACAATATTCCATCCCTTTGCCGCATTATGAAGCATGAAATTATCACGTCTCATGAATGAAAGTGCTTCGGAAAGATTAATTTCGTTTCCCGGAAAAGCATCCGTCTTTAACTGGTGTGAAATAGCAAGTTCATGCGAAGGCAGATAATTATTGTTTTTAATTACAAATACTTTTGTCCCGGGTTTTACAATCTTCAGGTTCCTGTAAAGATGCAGGTAATCATCCATAGCACATGGAACAGCGAAAAGTTCTTCGCCCCATTTGAAAATTCTGTCTTTTGAAAAATGAGTCCATTGATTTACAACTTCAAGATCATTTTTATCTGGCTGAAGTTCAGTTTTCCTCTGGCTTTTTACTTTGGTCTTTTCCTGCTGACTGGTTTTCCTGATAGCTGAGATAAAGAATCCCTCACCCCTTATCTTATCGGGATAAAAGCCGTATCCAAAAATACCTTCGAAGTCGATTTCGCTTATTCCCTTAAAAGCTGAAACATCCAGCTGGATACATTCTGCCTCTTTTTTCCCTATGAACCATTTTATGTTTTCTTCATTTTCTCCGGGATTAAAAGTGCAGGAACTATAAACCAGTATCCCGTTTTCCTTCAAAGCAGGCCAGACATCCATCAATATCCTCTTCTGTCTTTCGGAGCAATGAAATGTATTCCCGACAGACCATTCCCTGACAGCAGTTTCGACCCTGAACATGCCTTCCCCAGAGCAGGGAGCGTCTACAATAATAATATCAAAAAATCCTGATAATCTTCCGAATGTAGCTGGATCGTTCTGTGTTACCAGGGTATTTCCCGAACCCCATTTTGTAATAGTTTCAGCGAGAATTGAAGCTCTTGACCTGATTGCATCATTAGCAACCAATAGATTATCCGGACCAATAATATCAGAAAGATGAGTACTTTTCCCTCCCGGAGCCGCACACAGATCTAGTACCCGGAAATTTTCGGACAAGACAGAAGTTTGCCTGATTACCTGTTCAAGGAACATACTTGAGGCTTCCTGTGGGTAGTAACACCCGGAATGAAAAAGCGGATCAAGAGTGTAAGATGGTCTGTTTTCCAGATAATATCCATTGCTGCACCATGGAACAGGTTCAGAGTTTAATGGTCTTTTGTTCCACTTTGAATGATTAATTCTTATACTTACCGGAGATGGCTCTTCCAGAGCCTTCAGGAGAGCTTCAGAAGCAATATACTTTTGAGAATGAATTCTTTTTACAAATTCTTCAGGAATCATTATCAAAATATTAAAACCATTACTTTTTTTTGTTGTGTTTTTTCCATAAAAAGAAAACAGGAATACCAAGAATCACAATTCCCAAGCCGGGGAATGTATAATCTGGTTTATAAATTAAAAGAATTATCATTATTGTTACCGTAGTTAAAATATAAATTGATGGTATAACCGGGTAACCAAATGCTTTATAAGGTCGTGGAATGTCAGGTCGTTTTACCCTTAGTATAAATATTGCAAGGATAGTTAATGTGAAGAAGATTAAAACAGCAAAGATCACATAATCAAGAAGATTTCCATATGTACCTGACAAACAAAGAAGTACGGACCAGATTCCCTGAACGACAATTGCAAAACCAGGGACACCTTTTTTGTTTAATTCTCCTGTTTTTCTGAAAAAGAGACCATCTTTTGCCATAGCATAATAAACACGCGGAGCAGCCATTATAAGTCCATGGTTGCATCCAAAAGTACTTATCATAATAAATATGGCCATAATAACAGCAGCGTAATCTCCAAATACAACACTCATTGCAGATGTTGCAACCCTGTCGTCTGTTGCATACTGGATACCGCGGCTAAGCACATCGGCACCATTGGGAGATCCTGCCAATGGCAGAATTTTAATGTAGATAATATTTGTAAGAATGTACATTATTGAAACTATCAAAGCCCCGAAAAAGAGGCTTAAAGGAACATTCCGTTTCGGATTTACTACCTCACCCGAAAGATAGGTAACACTATACCATGCATCTGATGAGAATAATGAGCCTACCAATGCTGTTCCTATGGCAGTAATAAGAGAAAAACCGACAAGAGGGATCACCTGGTTACCCGGGCCCACCTTACTTGCCTGCCAGAAGACTTCTTTATTTATTTCCCATGAATTTATATTTTTTGTAGCAAGAAAACCTATGGCAACAAATCCTAAAAGGGCAATAACCTTTGTTGATGAGAAGAAGTTCTGAACTGTCTTTCCGGTTACTATTCCCCTGGTATTGAGCCACGTCAGGAATGATATCATACCTATGGCAACTATCATTGTGCTTTTGATCTTCAGAGGACCTGCCCGGAAAAGGATATTCTTTTCGGAAACCCAGGGAAACAGAACACCGGAAAATTTTGCAAATGCCACAGCCACGGCAGCAATAGTTCCGCACTCAATAACAAGGAAAGTGGTCCAACCAAACAAAAATCCGATCAGAGGATGATAAGCTTCCTTCAGGTAAACATATTGGCCGCCTACATGTGGCATCATTGAGGCTAGTTCGCCATAGCTGATGGCCCCGATCAGAGTCATTATGCCTGTGATGAGCCAGACCACCAGCAACCAGCCCGGAGATCCCACATTCCGAGCAATATCTGCACTGACTATGAAGATTCCTGAGCCAATCATTGCACCGGCAACAATTGATATTCCATCGAAAAGATTTACACGTTTCTGAAGGAGATGGTTTTCTTCCTGCATCATATCAGTTTAAATCAACAAATTTAACTATTCAAATGAGACAGACGAAAATTGAAATATTAATTTTGAGAAGGGGAAAGAAGTAGTAAATTTGATTTTGCGAAACTTCATAATCATACTAAAAAACTAAATCTATGAAAAAGATTATTTCATTAATCTCTATCTTCTTCCTCTTTTTAAGTGTAAACGCACAAAAATATGACCAGCTAGCCAAAACTCCTCCTATGGGATGGAACAGCTGGAACAAGTTCGGATGCAATGTAAGCGAAACTCTTATAATGGGGGTGGCAGATGCAATTAGCAGTAACGGGATGAAAGATGCCGGCTACGAATATGTTGTAATTGACGATTGCTGGCAGGTAGCAAGAGACGAAAACGGCGAAATAGTTGTTGATAAGGACAGGTTCCCTCACGGCATGAAGTTTCTTGCTGATTATGTACACTCAAAAGGTTTAAAATTCGGAATTTATTCCTGTGCCGGAACGTTAACATGCGAGGGTCGTCCGGCAGGGCGTGGTCACGAATTCCAGGATGCCCGCACTTATGCCCGATGGGGTGTCGATTATCTTAAATACGATTGGTGTAATACTGGTTCACAGGATGCAAAATCCTCATATTCAACGATGCGTGATGGTCTTTTTGCAGCTCACAGACCTATTGTATTCAGTATATGCGAATGGGGATCAAACAAGCCGTGGGAATGGGCAGGAACCGTTGGTAATTTATGGAGGACAACCGGGGATATCTCTGATTCATGGAATAGTATGATCAATATTTTCTCTCAGCAAAAGGACCTTGCCAGGTACGCAGGCCCTGGTCATTGGAATGATCCTGATATGCTGGAAGTAGGTAATGGAGGTATGACAACCGAAGAGTATAAAACCCATTTTTTGTTATGGTGTATGCTTGCTGCTCCTCTTCTTGCCGGGAATGACTTACAAAATATGTCACCTGAAACCAGGACAATTCTTACAAATAAGGAAATCATTGCTGTCGATCAGGATACTCTGGGGAAACAAGCCATTTGCTGGAGGGATGCTGGAAACTATCAGATCTGGATAAAAAGACTTGCCAATAACGAAAAAGCAGTTTGTCTACTCAACGGCAGCGATGAGAAAAAGACTGTTCTTGTGGACTTCTCTCTTCTTGCAAAAGCAATGTCAGAAAGATCACAATTTAAACTCGAAAATTTCAAGGTCAGAGATTTATGGGAACACAAAGATCTTGATTTGAAAGAAGCATCAATGTATATTGATATCCTTCCGCATTCGGTGAAGGTGTACAGGTTTATTAAGAAATAAAGTATGATCCTTTCTGTTGCATGTAGGGAAAAGTCGCGACTGTTCCCTACATTTAGAATTTGTCCCGCAAAGCGGGAGAGTTACACAGAGAAAATCTAAAATCAGTTTGCGAACTGAACCTCTTTCCCTGTTAATCTGATCCTTCCGGTCAGCACCTGTGTAAACTGGGGATCCAGATAACCTTTGAAACCAGGTTGCTTGCCTCCTACCGAGATGGTAAAGTACCCCGGCTCAATTACCCGTTTTGCCTTATTATTGATCATCGAAAATTGACGTGGTTCAAGTTTGATCTCGACGATTTTACTTTCACCTGGTTTAAGCGAAATCCTTGTAAATCCTTCCAGCTGGCAGATTGGTCGGGGTGTTGATGCTTTTTCATCTGTTAGGTAGAGCTCAACCACTTCATCTCCTTCAACTTTTCCGGTATTTGTCACTGTAACTTTAACAATGACTTTTTCTCCCGCAACAACTTTTTCAGGAACAGATAAATCGCTGTATTTGAAAGTTGTATAGCTAAGCCCGTAACCGAATGGATACAATGGTTCCTGAGTAAAAAACCTGTATGTCTTCCCGGTCATATCGTAATTCTCGAAAGCAGGTATCTGATCAATTGATTTATAATATGTTACAGGAAGTCTTCCGGCAGGATTATAATCACCAAACAAAACGTCGGCAACTGCATTACCACCCTGCTGGCCACCGTACCCGGCAAGCAAAATTGAGGCAGCTTTCTCCTGAGCTTTATTAACCGATAAAGCACCGCCATTTGTCAATACTACGATGACAGGCTTCCCGGTTGCTATAATGGCATCGAGAAGCTTTTCCTGCACGGCCGGAAGATTCAGATTTGTACGATCACCTCCGCTGAAACCTTCGATTTTAATAGGCATTTCTTCCCCTTCAAGTCGCTGCGACAGACCAAGAACCAGTACAACAGCATCAGCCTCTTTTGCAGCGCTTATAGCTTTATCTGTAATATCAGGACGAGGAGGTGTCCATAATAGCCCAATAGTAGCATTCCCGGAATAGTTCTTATAGAAAACTTCTATTTTGTACTTTTTACCTGCCTGAAGTTCAGCCGGAGTTTCAATATGTACAGGTTCATGCTCATTCAAAGAAGAAATTATCTTCTTACCGTCAAGCCATACTTCATAACCTGATGTACCCCATGTTCCCAGTGCGTATGTTCCTGTAACAGGTGGCACAAGATATGATGTCCATTTTATTCCAAAATTATTATCCGGTATATCATATCTTGGAGACAGATTTTCCCAATAGAAATTAATATTGTCATCAACTCTTGTGAAAACAGGCTTCCCGTTCATCTCCCTGTTATTAAAATACTCTCCATAAGCACCCTGATGTCCGTCAGGCGTCTGAAGATATCTCGAAGGAATGGGAGATAAATTATGGACCCCTTCTGCAAGATCACTACCTTCGGCATAAATTATTCTTGTATCGGGATTAAGTTTATTTTGAATGCCTTTAAGAATAGTGACAGGATCTTTAGGTGTACCATTATAATTTCCTATAAGCGATTCAAAGTTGTCTGCATTGGGGCCAATTACGGCAATAGTTTTAATATCTTTTGGCAGCGGAAGGATATTTTTATCATTCTTCAGGAGAACAATAGATTTCTGTGCAGCCCAGCGTGAAAGTGTGTTATTATAATCAGAGCAGTTTACAAAGAACGGTATTTGTGCATACGGGACCATCTCTTCGGGATCAAACATTCCAAGTTTGAACCTTGCCGTAAAGATCCTCTTTACTGCAATATTGATATCGTCCTCTTTAAGCAGCCCTCGCTTTACAGCTTCAGCCAGGTTTTTATAATCAGAACCGCATTCAAGATCTGTCCCGGCTTTTAAGGCATCTGCGGCGGCCTCAGTAGCATCCTTTGCGAAATGAGAAGCCTTATAGAAATCAGAAATTGCCCAACAGTCGGAAACAATATAGCCCTTGAAACCCCACTCATTACGCAGGATTCCATACAGGACAGGGTTGGCACAGCATGGATAATCTCTGAACATGTTATAAGCGCCCATTACGGAGTAGGCACCCGCATCTACCACAAGCGTTCTGAATGCCGGAAGGTATGTCTCCCTGAGGTCAACTTCGCTTACCTTGGCGTTAAATGAATGTCGCAATGGTTCAGGACCTGAATGAACTGCATAATGCTTGGCTGTAGCAACTGTTTTGAGATATTTGGGATCATCGCCCTGCATTCCTTTTACAAACTCATAACCCATCCTTCCTGTAAAGTACGGATCCTCTCCATATGTTTCATGCCCTCTTCCCCATCGGGGGTCGCGGAATATGTTAATATTCGGCGACCAGAATGTCAGTCCCTGGTAGATGCCCGTTTTACCTCTTCTCTGGGCTTCATTATATTTTGCCCTGGCTTCGTCTGATATTGCATTTGCCACATTGAATAAAAGTCCTTCATCCCATGAGTTTGCTATGGTAATTGATTGGGGGAATACGGTCGCGTAGCCTGCTCTTGCTACGCCGTGCAGTGCTTCATTCCACCATGTGTAAGCGGGAATACCCAGACGGGGAATTGCCGGTGCAGTATAAACCAGCTGATCGACCTTTTCCTGAAGTGTCATCCTTGAAACAAGATCATTGACCCTTTCTTCAAGAGGAAGTGAAGGATTCCGGAAAGGGAATTGGGATGGGCTCTGCTGTGCCCTTAATATAATTGTAGTTGCAGACAAGAATAAAAACAATACAAGTGAAAATACCTTTTTCATAAGTAGAAATCTAAAATTGTTTCTAAGGTTTAAATATGAATTAAACCTTAGGCAATGTCCATGGTTCTCTATAACTAGGAATAAGAAAATTGTTGGCTTCTGTGTCATTTGTAAATTTTGTTCCATCCCAGATGAGCTTTTTCCCAGTCCGGTAAGCAATGTTACCAAGTGCAGAGAATTTTGCGATATGTGCACCAATCTCCACACTGGCATTGGTATTAGGATTACGCTTATTCATACATTCCAGGAAATTTGTCACGTGCTTATTCAGCCCTTTCCCGGTTCCTTTTGCAAGGGGCACCGCTTCCATCCTCAATTTCCCGTTAACATCTTCAGGAATTACTTCCCAACCATCGCGATCCACTACCAGAGTTCCGTTTTCACCGACAAAACCCAGCCCGTGGTTACGGCCATAAGCACCATCATTAATTCCAATAGCATGGTCCCACATAACATTAAATCCGTCGAATTCATAAATAGTTTGTAAACTATCAGGGGTCTCGCACGCATCGGTCGGATAACCATATTTTCCGCCCATAGCCATTACCGATTTCGGGGTAGTGACATTCATACCAAACAAAGCGTAATCAAGAAGATGAACGCCCCAGTCTGTCATCAAACCACCGGCATAATCCCAGAACCACCTGAATGTGAAATGGAAACGGTTCCTGTTGAAAGGGCGTTTGGCTGCCGGCCCCAGCCACATATCATAATCGACTCCCTGAGGAACTGGCTCATCGGGCAGAACCGGAATTGACGGGCACCAGCCCTGGTATGAAAATACTCTTACAAGTCTTATTTTTCCGAGCTTGCCTGACTGTATAAAATTAACAGCATCCTGCCAGTGGGGATCGCTTCTTTGCCACTGACCAACCTGTACAACAGTTTTGTTTCGTTTGGCAGCGTTCACCATCAGATTACATTCTTCAATAGTTCTTCCCAGCGGCTTTTCACAATATACATCTTTCCCGGCATCACATGCAGCAATCATCTGCAGGCAATGCCAGTGGTCGGGTGTTCCTACGATAACTACATTGATATCTTTGTTGTCAATCAGCTTTCGCCAGTCTTTATACAGATTTGCAGGTTTCTTACCCCTCATCTTTTCAACATCAGCAGCCCGGTGGTTAAGCACACTTTCGTCGATGTCGCACAAAGCAAGACATTCTACCTGTGGATGATCAAGAAATGCAGTCAGGTCAGCAAAGCCCATACCGTTGCATCCGATAAGACCGACATTGATCCTGTCGGACGGTGCACAACCAGTTAAAGCACTGGATAATGATGGGACAAGGCCAAGAGCTGCAGTTGTAATTGCTGTATTTCTTATAAAAACTCGTCGTGTTGTCATATTGTAAAATTATTTATTCCAAAATCTATTTTACTGAAAATCTGTAAATGGTTACTGAAGCAAAGGTTTCGCCAGGATTAAGAACTGTAGTCGGAAAACCAGGATGATTCGGGCTATCGGGATAATGACCTGATTCGAGACATAAACCCGATCTGAACTTGAACACTTTACCCCCATGACCGGTTTTTGTCCCATCCAGGAAGTTGCCCGTGTAGAGCTGCATTCCCGGCTGATCGGTAATCACTTCAAGCATACGGCCACTGACAGGCTCATATACAACAACATCAACCTCTTCTTTATTATCCAGGACATAATTATGATCATAACCTCGGCCAAGTATGAGCTGGTCATACTTATCACCTATTCTTTCTCCAATTGCATGAGGTGTGGTGAAATCAAAGGGTGTTCCGGCAACAGGACGAATCTCTCCTGTAGGGATCATAACAGAATCGACAGGAGTGAAAGCTGAAGCCTTGAGTGTCAGCACATGATCAAGGATATCCCCGTTTCCTGCCCCGTGAAGATTGAAATACGCGTGGTTAGTAACATTCACTACGGTTTTCTTGTCAGTGGTACATTTGTATGCCATAACAATCTCATTGTTGTCTGTCCATGTATATACAACCTCAGCCTTTACAGTACCGGGGAAGCCTTCCTCCATATCGGGACTAACATAGGTAAATTTAACAGCAGGAACTTTACTATTCTTAATTATTTCTGAGTTCCAGACAACACTGTGCCATCCGAGAGGGCCCCCATGAAGTGTGTTTGGTCCATTATTAATAGGAGTATTATATTCTACACCATCGAGTGCGAATTTTCCTTTTGCAATCCGATTGGCATATCTTCCGACAACTGAACCGAAAGACATATCACCTTTAAGTGTTTCATCAAAAGTGTCATACCCGAAGGTAATATTATCCTTTTTCCCATTCTTATCCGGAACCTCAATCCAGTTTATCTTTGCTCCGAAATTAGTAAGTCTTATGACATTACCTGCTTTATTTGTAAGAGTAAACAGATAAACCTCTTTCCCATTGTGTGTACCGAAGACATCCTTTTTAACCATCTCATTATTTTTTACTGACTGGTTGCAGGATGTGAATATTACTGAAACCAGTGTTAGTGATAAAAACAGAATTTTTTTCATTATTTATATAGATTAATTTTTGCTAAAATTAATAAAGTTTTCTCACCACTTTCCCTGTCTGTTAAAATAAAATAGGTCTTATTGAAAGCAATCAATTGTAACATATTCCCTTTGTGTTCCATTGAGTTTTACTTCGTGACCCTTTGTGGTTAAATGGAGCTAGGTAAAATCATTTATTGTACAAAGCTTCAAGGGCACCTGCAAGATAAGCAGCCGGTGCATTCCAGTTAATTGCTATCTCATTCGAGGCATAGGAGCACACAGAGTCAGTATATGATTCATCAGGAATTTTGGATGGGTATGTTTTGCATCCATCCTGCTGCCCGGGATTTGGCCCTCCGACTATTAAACCCGGAATAGGATCGGCAATACCGTCCGCTTCTGATAAGCGATGATGAGGAAACATTGGTGTCTTGTGGCCATATCCTGTTACAAATGAATAACCTGTGGCATTACGACCTAAGACATAATCAAGATTTGTAAGTGCCCAATCCAGATATTTCCTGTTTTTTGAAAGCTTGTACGCCTGAATCAACAGAATCCCCTGGTTAGTTGCAACTGAATTGCTTCCCCAGATAAAATCTCCGGCTGATTTATCTATTACTGTCATATAGGCACGGTCAGCAATTCCTTCTGTCATCTTATCAGCAGTCGTAATAATTCTCTCTTTCAGCACAGGGAAATCCCTCTTTGCTGAATTTGTCAGTTTCTTTTCGAACCTGGCAAGGGTATAGTATCCAAGAAGTCTCACATTATCCCATGATGGTAACGGCATAAGTGTATCAGGGAACATCGGATATGCATTATAATAGCTCTCTTTTCCGGTACTTATATACAATTCTGAAGCTGCCCAGATAAACTCATCGCTGAAATCAGAGTCCCCATAACCGCCCGTATTTATTACCGGTTTGAACTCTTTATTCATAAGATTTTGATCATAAGCCATTTTTGGGTTTTTCACTGCCCAGTCCCAGGCTTTCTCAGCAGATTTCATGCAGGAATCCGACAATCCGGGAAATACTTTTTCGAACTTAGGGAAAATACGTCCTGCCTGTGCCATTACAGCAGCGAAGTCGAGTGTAGCAGCAGTTCCTTTTGGAACAACATAACGCGGAGTTACTGCGACGGATGGCATAACAAATCCGTCGAAATTGGCATTCGTTATTTTATTGTACACACCTCCGTCACACAGGTCCTGCATGGTAAGCATCCATCTAAGGTTCCAGACAATCTCATTAAGCAGATCCGGAGCTCCGTTGCCACTTTCAGGAATATTTATTCTGAGTGTATCAAAAAAGGCAGGGAAATCTTCATACAAAGAAAGTAACGTGCCCATTGTAATGCCACTGTTCACAATGTACTTATTATAGTCACCCGCATCGTACCATCCCCTTGGACAGGAGATAATTGTTCCTGCAGGACGGTTTGGGGAGGCAGCTGCAGGATGAACAATGACCTGAGTATCTGGGTGACCTGCCGCACGACTCCATTTGCCGGCAAATTCAGGCAGAAGCGGAGTGGACATCCTTTGAAAATAAAAACCTTTAATAAGCGCTTTTGTCAGGTTGCTGAAAACATCAGGTTCAATTTCGAAGGTATAGGAATCCCCAAGTCCTGGTAAATTCAATTCATATACACCCGGTTTTTTAACTGCTGAAAAATCAGCAATCCGGGTAACTTTAGGAGAGAACTCCGATTTGTGAGGAGCGCTCAGTTTGGACTTGAATACAACCTCTCCCGATGTTACTGACTTAATAAGAAAATCGCTGGAGTTATCATCAGTAATAACAGCGACTTTAGGAGCCTCAGGATAGAATCCGATCTGGTTAAACCGGATTTTGGATGCAGCGTCCTGCGCCGTCAAGAATGGCACAATGGAAGCGTACGCTAGAATAATTAAAATTAATTTTCTCATAATCAATAAAGTTATTCCTTTTGTATCTGACTAATTCAAATTATAAAACACTTATATAACATTCTGCCTTTCAATTATTTCCAGGCACATCCTGGAGTCATGATATGGACATTTCCAGAATCCTGCCTTATCCTCTTTAATATTAGGCTGCAGATTTTTATCAACGCTCCAATACCATTCCCCGTTTTGTTTGTCAACCAGATGACAAGATATAAATTTCCAGGCTGCCTGACTAAGATTCAGGTATTCTTCTTTCCCCGATAAGGTATAGGCGTTCAGAAAACCAACGACGGTTTCAGCCTGTACCCACCAGTGTCTGTCAGAATCAATATGTCCCGACTTGAAAAATTTTTCATAAATCATACTCCCATCGGCCATTATCCCCTCTTTTGATGCTCCGGCGATCCTGAGACATATCTTTTTCACTTTATTGATTATAGTTTCGTCACCAAGTACCAGGGCAGCTTCGTAAATCAGCCACGACGATTCAATATTATGTCCATACGAAACAAGGTCAGTTTTATCGTTCCATTCTTCATCAAAGAACATGTTGAGATTAAATGTCTTGCTATTAACGATTTTATCGGTAAAAACATTGATCAGTCTTTGCAGTTGTTTCTTCAGCAGATCATCTTTCCAGATTCTGTAAAGATTTGTATAAGCTTCCAGAACATGAAGATGAGTATTCATGGTCTTTTTTTCATTTGCATCTTTTGCACTAAGACGAAGATCGTCAAGGACTCCCCATTCTCTGGAGAAGGCTTCAAAATATCCATCAAGCTTAATGTCATAACTGTGCTTCTCAATCAACCTGAATAGTTCGATTGCTATCCCGAGGCAAGTCGTGTCATTTGTAATCCGGTAATATTCTGTCAGTCCATAAATTGCAAATGCCTGGGCATATATCTGTTTTTTGCCGTCTTTCATCTCTCCTTTATGGTTTAGAAGCCAGAATACTCCACCGTATTCCTTATCAAAGAAATGATTAAGGAGATAATCTTTTGATCTTTCAGCTGTTTTAAGATAACCGGGGTTCTTTAGAATTCTGAAAGCCGAAGAAAAAGACCAGAGAATCCTGGCGTTTAATACACATCCTTTGTCAGCATCATTGTAAACGTGACCTGAACCATCTATCCTTCCGTAGAATCCACCATCTCTGGAATCTGTCATTTTTGTTATCCAGAATGGCAGAATATTAGTTATCAGTTCTTCTTTAACTTCTGATTTAAGTATTTCCAGTTTGCTTTTTGACATATAGTTATTTTTAATTTGCCCCCCACCGCCCCTAAAGGTGGGCCAATACTCAGTATTCAAGTGTATATCTCTGAATAACTGCGAATTAGTCCCCCTTCAGGGGGAAGGCCGCCTAGCGGCCAGGGGGCACTTTATTCTTTTTTACTTGTTTCTCTTCTTACAGCCAGTTCTGCACTTATAGTCACCATCTTCTTCTCACTAAGCGGATAAATAAACATGAAGAATGCTCCTAATAAAGTCCCAATTGCCGGGAAGAAACTCAGCATCATTTTTATGCCTGTCTGAGCTTCAGCTGTTTGAACAACATTTGCCTTGAATCCATAATATCCAAGCAACCAGCCTGCCAGTGCACCTCCAATTGTCCATCCGAATTTCTGCGACATAGAGGATGCCGAGAAGACAAGACCTGTAGCGCGTCGTCCGGTTTTCCATTCCGAATAGTCGGCTGCATCAGCATACATCGACCAGACCAGGGGAAAGATAATGCCCGCACTCATACTGATTAAAAACTGAAATAAAAATATGAGGCTGACGCTGTTTCTGTCGAGCCAGTAAAAGCCAATACTGAACACAGCTGCAAAAAGCATTGCATATAAGAAAGTATATTTCTTACCAATCCTGTCTGAAACAGGCTTAGCAAGAATTACTCCGACAATATTCGCAGCCTGTCCCAGAACAAAATAAAGACTGCTGAAAGTAATTGTAAGATTGATAGCTTTTATTGAAAAGGCGCTTTGTCCCTGTATATAGTATTTGAAATAATAGATGGCAGCTCCGTCGCGTATAGAGTTAAAGAATATTGCTGCGATACCCGCACCAAGCAGAATGAACCAGGGAGAATTATGCAGTAGGTCGTTAAGGTCTTTTTTCAGCGAAGTCTTTACTGTTACGGGTTTAATGCGTTCGCGGGTCCACGAAAAAGTGAACATGAAGAAAGTTATTGCAATAATTGCAAATACCACTGCTGCCAGCTGCCATCCGAGCTGAAGGTTAATCCTTCCTTTTCCCAGTTTACTGAAGATATCAACCAAAGGCTCAGCGAGTGCAAGCACAAGCAGACTTCCTCCAAATGCAAAAATAAATCTGAAAGTAGCCAGGCTGGTCCTCTCTTTTCCATCGGCAGTCATAACTCCCATGAGTGAAGCGTAAGGCACATTGATCATGGAATACACCATCATCATAAGGGAATATGTAATGAATGCATAGATCACCTTTCCTGATTGTGCAAATGAAGGGGTTGTGAATGTAAGCACTCCAATAATTCCAAACGGTAAGGCAACCCATAGCAGGTATGGCCTGAACTTCCCCCAGCGGGTTTCGGTACGGTCGCCAAGGATCCCGACAAACGGATCGAAAGCGGCATCCCAAATCCTCGTGACAAGGAACATGGTTCCGACAAGAGTTGCAGAAATCCCGAAAACATCGGTATAAAAAAACATCAAATACATTGAGAAGAGTTTCCAGAACATGGAACTAGCGGCATCACCAAACCCATATCCGATCTTTTCTTTCAGTTTCAGCTTTTCTGAGATCATAGAGATAGTTATAAAGTGTGGAAAAATAATTATTTCTTCTTCATCAACTTAAGGTTTTTGTAGATCAGTTTTTTCAGTGTTTCAACTGAAGCAGCTGACCGTAAACCATCTGCAGGCGTATGCATGCAATAATCGACGAGTTTATCAATGGTCGATACAGCAACATGCATCCTTGTATCTGATGAAGCATAATAAATAAAAACGGATCCGTCATCATCGATAATCCAGCCGTTTGTAAATAATACATTCGAAACATCCCCCACTCTTTCTTCCCCTTCAGGAGCCATGAAAAAACCGGCAGGTTCTGCTATAAGCTTTGAAGGATCCTTTAAATCAGTCATATAGAGATAAAGAACGTATCTCAGACCGGCGGCGCAACCTCTTACGCCATGAGCCAGATGCAACCATCCTTCAGCCGTTTTTACCGGATGGGGCCCCTCCCCGTTTTTCTGTTCCTTAATTGTATGATAATAGCGGAAGTTAATAATTTTCTCTTCTATTATCTCAGCATGTTTAATATCATCTATTAGTGCCCAGCCTATACCACCTCCTGATCCGGCGTCTATAAATCCATCCTGAGGACGGGTATAAAGCGCATACTTACCGTTAACAAATTCAGGATGAAGCACAACATTTCGCTGCTGACTCCTCGTCTTGAGATCGGGAAGCCTTTCCCAGATTTTTAGATCGTGTGTTCGCGCGATACCTGCAGCAGCTACAGCGGAAGATAAATCACCTGCAGGAGCTGAAGGGTCTTTCCTTTCAGAACAAAAGATCCCATAGATCCATCCGTCTTCATGTCTGGTAAGGCGCATGTCATAAACATTCGTGTCAGGATTTTCTGTTTCAGGTATAGTAACCGGGTAGTCCCAGAACCGGAAATTATCAACTCCGTTGGGACTTTCTGCGATCGCAAAAAAAGATTTTCTGTCATTGCCTTCGACACGGACAGCGAGTATATATTTCCCGTCAAATTTCATGGCGCCGGCATTAAAAGCCGCATGTATGCCAAAGCGTTCCATCAGATGAGGATTTGTCCCCGAATTAAGATCATACCTCCAGAATAAAGGTGCATGATCTCCGGTAAGTACCGGATATTTATACCTGTAGAAGATGCCATTACCCGGTTCAATTCTCACATTTTTCCGTGATAAAAATTTCAGGTGTTCTTCAGTAAGAACATTTAATCTTGATTTGAAATCAGTCTTCATGATAAACTTAATTTATTGTCGGTAACCTTATCTCTTTCTATTTCATTTCATTGATTCCAGGTTCTGTGGCAACACCTGATTTCTGAAATCCTTCTGATTTTATAGGTTTTTTGACAGTTCCCGGATAATTGTCATCTCCATGGATTCCGTCAATATAATAACCGGTTTCGGTATTAGTTGGAAACCAGACCATCATCTGTCCTGCACCGCGATTATTCCAGAGTGCATATGGAATTAATTTAACAGGTTCTTCGCCAAGCATTTCGACTTTGCCGTCAAGGGTTTTCTTTGTCTCAAAACCCGAGGTTTTAATTACCTGTATTCCATTAAGAAGAGAAGGTTCAAATTCTGTTGTGACAGCAGCATCTTTTTTAACAACCAGGTCAAGCACATTTCCGGAATTGTTATCGGGCCATTCAGCACAGAAAATGACAGGACCTCTCTGAAAAGCGATTTTATCTCTGTCTTCTATTACTCTTTCATCAGCAATAACTTTACGGACCGGCATTGGAAAATCAATTTCAACTTTATCTCCTGATTTCCATTTCCTGGAAACTAAAGCATATCCGTCTTCAATTTTAATCTCAGTATCTTTCCCATTTATCATTAGCGTAACAGGTTCAGTATCCTGATCAGTAAACTTATAGAGCCCTCCTGGCATAGCCTCATTTTGAGCCCATCCCGGAATCCTGATTTTCAGAATGAATTTCCCGTTTTTCTCCGGATTAACAGTTATTTTAACCTTCCCATCCCATGGGAAATTTGCTTTTTGAGAGATACTGACCTTTCGTTTACCAAGGGTGATATTTGCATCATTGGAGATGAAGAGATTAACATAGAGTTCTTTATCTGTTACGGCATAAACATACCCTGGAATTGCAGGGACAAACCTGGCAACATTCGAAGGACAACATGCACAGCCGAACCATGCCTGACGCAGATGCTGACCATTAGATTCAAGAGGGTTGGGATAGAAAAACCTGTCGGCTGATAAAGATACCCCGGAAAGCATGGAGTTATAGAGTGTTTTTTCAAGTATGTCTATATACTTCGACTGCCCATGTAAAAGAAAAAGTCTGTGATTGAAGAAGATATCCCCGATTGAAGCGCAGGTTTCGCAATAAGCTGACATATTTGGTAAAACAAAAGGATCCGCAAAGCCTTCATTTCCACCGCTGGCACCTATCCCTCCAGTCAGATACATTTTCCCGTAAACCAGGTCTCCCCATATTTTAGTAATCGCATTCAGATAAGCAGCATCGTTCTCAATAGCAGCAATATCTGCCATCCCGGAATACATATAGGTCGCTCTGACAGAATGCCCAACTGCTTCAGTCTGATCGACAGGTTTCAGATTAGCCTGATTATACGACCGGCCATGAAGACCGCGGATATCAAGAAAAAACCTTGCCAGGTCGAGATACTTCTTTTCTCCTGTAACTCTGTAAAGTTTTACGAGTCCCATCTCAATTACCTGGTGACCCGGATATACTTTAACCCTGTCATTGCCAAAATCTCTATTTACAAGATCAGCAGATTTTAATGCTATGTCAAGCATTGTTCTTTTACCCGTTGCCTGAAAATGTGCAACGGCTGCCTCATACAGATGCCCAAGATTATAAAGCTCGTGGCTCAGTACGGAATCCTTTTCCCACCTGTTTTTTCCAGCCCACTCATGAAGTCCTTTACCACCATGCTTCTCTGCAATTGTACGATTAGTGTAAAGATAGCCATCTTGTTCCTGTGCCAGACCTATCTTATGGATAAGGGTATCAAGATAGGCTTCAAGCTTTGGATTGGGGAATGTCTGAAGGGAATAGCTTGCACCTTCAATTATCTTGTATACATCCGAATCATCGAAAGGGTAGATTGTCTGGAATTTGCCGGTATCGAGGCCTGCTGCAATTTCAAAATTTTTCACTCTACCTGTCGATTCACAATAACCGAAGGCAATAGGAATTGTCACCGAAGCATTCTTTTTTATCCTCGGAGCCCAGAAATTATCTGTAAGTTTAACCGCAGTGAATGGTACCGGCTGAATAGGATAATCTGCTCCTGTTGAAGACTTTTTAGCACATCCTGAAACTAACAATATTCCGCAGGTGACTGTAATTAGTACTTTAATGAGTTTATTCATTTTATACTATTTTGTCAGTTCTAACACAACTACTGATTTTGATGGCATTGTAATACTCAAAATCCCGTCCTTCAGAGTAAATCCGTTGAAGGCAACCGGTTTTACGTTTTCCGGATTTTCAAAACTGTTATATGAATTCATTTCGCTGGCAGTCAATACTTCTCCGGAAACCTTTTTGAAGGAATCGCCTATAACAGGACATGTTATAGTAATAGATTTGTTGGGGTTAAGATTTGCAAGGGAGATGTGCACTTTCCCGTCTTTGTCAACAGATGCTGAAGCTGAAATAGCCGGTATCTTTTTACTGCCATAAGTGTAATCTTCGCATCTGACGTCAATATTAAGAAGCTTAGCCTCCTGATGTACCCTGAACATTCTGAAGACCCAATAGGTAGGCGTCAGAACCATTTTATCGTCCTTTGTAAGGATAACTGATTGAAGGACATTTACCATTTGTGCAAGGTTTGCAGCCTTAACTCTGTCGGCGTGCTGGTTAAAAATATTCAGATGAATTGCTGCGGTTATTGCATCGCGCATTGAATTCTGCTGATACAGGAAGCCCGGGTTAGTACCTGGTTCGACGTTGAACCAGTTTCCCCATTCATCAACAACGAGTCCTTTTGTTTTCTCAGGATCATAGCGGTCCATAATAGCTGCATGTCCTTTAATAATGAAATCCATCTGCAGATTCAACCGCATCGTTTCAAACCATTCTCTCTCATCGAATTTAGTAGCAGATCCTTTAAAACCCCAACCATCCACAACAGAATAGTAATGTATCGATAATCCCTGAAACATTGCCCGGGTTCCTGCATCTTTCATCAATGTTTCTGTCCATGCAAAATTATAATCGGAAGGACCGCAGGCAACCCGGTAAAGCTGATTCCCGGAATAGTTGCCCAGGAATGTCGAATACTGTTTCATGGTGTTTGCGTAAAACTCATCTGTCATGTTTCCGCCGCAACCCCAGTTTTCATTTCCAATGGCAAAATATTTTACTTTCCATGGCTTATCGCGTCCATTTTCAATACGAAGATTAGTCATAGGACTTACAGCGTCAGAGGTAAGGTATTCAATCCAGTCTGCCATTTCTCTGACTGAACCTGATCCTACATTTCCGTTAATATATGCATCACAGCCAAGCAGTTCAGTGAGTTTCATAAACTCGTTGGTTCCGAAGGAATTGTCCTCAGTAACACCACCCCAGTTTGTATTTACAATAGAAGCTCTTTTTTCTTTCGGACCAATACCGTCTTTCCAGTGGTAGGTATCTGCAAAGCAGCCACCCGGCCAACGGAGGTTTGGCACTTTAATCTCCCTCAGAGCAGCCAGAACATCATTTCTGATACCATATGTATTTGGTATTTTAGAATCGGGGCCAACCCACAGGCCACCGTAGATACAGTTACCCAGGTGTTCTGAAAAATGCCCGTATATATCTTTGCTGATAACCGGGCCGGGATGATTTGCAACTATTATTAACTGGTTAACGGATATCCGGTCTTCTTTCTGGGCATTGGTATGTGTACCAGCCATCAGGAACAAAATTATTAAAACGATGATAGATTTCTTCATGGAAATTATTAAATTAAATTATAAGATTAATCCATTGTATTTCTTGGTGTTACTTCGTGTCTTAGAGTCTTGGTGGCAGTCTTTTTTTTGCCACCAAGAAACAAAGGTACAAAGGGTCACAAAAAATCTTGACTTAATAATGTTCTCCTTTTTCAATCACTAAACCAAGCGACTTGTATTTCCTGAACAGTGTTTCATATTTCTTAGCTCTTGCAGGATCGGGCCGATACTCTTTTTCAAATCCGCCACCCATAGCTTTCTGAGCAGAAGGAATGTCTTTATAAACTCCTGCTACAACCGATGCGGCCATCGCAGAGCCCAGGGCACAGGTCTGTTCAGAGGCTGCAACTTTTATAGGCATATTAAGAACATCTGCAACTATCTGCATTACAAAAGGATTCTTTTTTGCAACACCTCCGATGGCTATTACACCGTCAATACGAATCCCTTCAGATATAAAACGTTCGTTAATCATTTTTGAGCCGAATGCTGTTGCTTCGACAAGTGCCTTAAATATCCTTGGTGCGTCAGATCCCAGTGA
>Ga0182027_10000997_pt1 | contig 47826 bp, 35 predicted proteins | sample 712E1DmetaG_FD_121300 | JGI IMG/M metagenome (GOLD analysis project Ga0182027, IMG submission 121300) | Permafrost microbial communities from Stordalen Mire, Sweden - 712E1D metaG (Illumina Assembly) | ecosystem: Environmental > Terrestrial > Soil > Wetlands > Permafrost | place: Sweden...
CCCCTTACCCCCCCTTGCACGCCTCGGCCATCCAAGCGACAATCATTCGTGGCCGGCTGCCGCCGGTTCTCGCTTCGAGATCGAAGAAAAGGAGAATCCGATGCGATTCGCCATAGTTCAGGTCGTTCTATTGGCTTTGTGGGAGGTTCATGCCCAGACTGCCCCAACTCCGTTGACCTTCGAAGTCGCGTCCGTCAAGCCCAGTGCGCCGGATGCGGCGGGCGGCGGCCGCTTTCCGATGATGCGGGAGACGATGCGGCAGATGATGCGGAACAACCGCCAGCCCGGCCTGATTCCGATGACGGACCCTGGCCGCGTCCGGCTCGAAAACTGGGCGTTGCTCGACCTGATCGCCGCCGCCTATCGTGTGCCAGCCACCCAGGTCTTCGGTCCGTCGTGGCTTGCCGATCAGGCCTTCGATATCGAAGCGAAGATGCCTGGGGGAACTCAGAAAGAGCAGTTGAACGCCATGCTGCAATCGCTGCTTGAGGAGCGTTTCGGGCTGAAGGTCCATCGCGAATCACAGACGAAATCGGGATTTGCGCTGGTCGTAGGGAAAAGTGGGCCCAAGCTGAAACCCGCTGAGCCGCCGCCCGTTCCCACTCCGGGGCTCACCGGGGAGGAGCAAAAAGCGAAGGACAAGGAACAGGCTCAGCAGCAGACGGACGCCATGATGAAGCGGATGCAGGAGCGCATCCAGGAGAACCGCGAAAACGGTACACCCTTGGGCGGGATCAGCAGCGCATCGTTCGATTCCATCACGAGCGAAGAATTGGCTGCGCGCTTGGTTAAATTCGCCGAAGCCCCTGTAATCGACCAGACTGGTTTGACAGGGAAGTATTCCGTTAGCATCGAGACCTGGAAGAGCCCCGACGTTCCAGGCGGCACAGTTTTCGATGCGGTCGAAAAACTCGGGCTGAAACTGGAACCGCGCAAGATTACCGTCGAAACCGTGGTGGTTGATCAGGTCTCCAAGACGCCCACGGCGAATTAGGAGGCCTTGCCCATTTTGCGATTTCAGCAGGCGCTCTTCCAATAACCCCAAGAGACGGGATTGTAGGAAAACGCCGGCGCGAGTCCCGCCCATCTGTGCGCTCCGCTCTTGACACCGCCTTCCGCCGCCACCCCTTCCCCACGGCCTTTCGCGTTATACTACCGACTGATACTCAGAGGGTTGAGAAGGGTCGAATGAGCACCACGCAGGCTATTCCAACAAGCCCGCGCGAAGATCTCTCTCTTGCGCATAAGTGCCTCTATTACATGAGCTTGATGCGCGAGCTGGAGGACCGCATCGAGCGCAAGCTCTACCGCCAGGGCAAGGTTTTGGGCGGCGTGTACGTGGGCCGCGGGCAGGAGGCCATCTCCACCGGCGCCGCGCTCCTGGCGGACCCCTGCGACGTCCTGTTCCCCTCCCATCGCGATATGGCCGCCTACCTCATTCGCGGCATTTCCCCCGGCCGCATTCTGGCCCAGTACATGGGCCGCGTGGATGGCGTCACCCGCGGACGCGACGCCAACATGCACATGGGCGACCTCAATCTCAACATCGTGGCCATCATCAGCGCCCTGGCCGCCACTGTCCCCGTGGCCGCCGGCGCCGCCCTGGCGCTGAAGTATCTGGGCAGGAAGAACGTCGCCATGTGCTGGTTCGGGGAAGGCTCCACCAGCCTCGGCCACTGGCACGAGGGCATGAACCTGGCCTCCGTGCAGAAGCTGCCCGTGGTCTGGATCTGCAACAACAACCAGTACGCCTATTCCACTCCCATGGCCGCCCAAATGGCCTGCGCCAACGTGGCCGACCGCGGCCCGGCCTACAACATTCCGGCCGAAATCGTGGACGGCAACGACGTCCTGGCCGTGCATGCGGCCACCGCCCGCGCCCTCGCCCACGTGCGCGCCGGCAACGGCCCCTATCTGCTCGAGTGCAAGACCTTCCGCATGACCGGCCACTCCGCGCACGACGCCGCCCACTACGTCCCGCCGGAGTTGTTCGACGAATGGGGCAAGCTCGACCCCATCGTCCGCCTGGAAGCTCGCATGGGCGCCGAAGGTTGGGCTACACGGGATGAGATCGACGCCATCCACGCCGGCATCCGTAAGGAAGTGGAGGATGCCGTGGCCTTCGCCGAGGCCAGCCCCTACCCCGATCCCGCCACCCTCATGGATGGCGTCTACGAGAGCCAATAGCCATGTCCACCACCTATTTGGAGGCCATTCGGCAAGGATTGTGGGAAGAGATGGAGCGAGACCCCAACGTCTTCCTGATCGGCGAGGATATCGGCGTCTACGGCGGCGCTTTCAAGGTGACTGACGGCTTTTACGAGCACTTCGGCGCAAAGCGCGTGGTCGATACGCCCATCTCGGAAGCCGCCATCGTGGGCGCCGCTATCGGCGCCTCCTACATGGGCCTGCGCCCGGTGGCCGAGATGCAGTTCGCCGATTTCATAAGCTGCGCCTTCGATCAAATCGTCAACTTCGCGGCCAAGTCCCGCTATCGTTGGGGCGCGTCCGTGCCCATCGTGGTGCGCGCGCCCTCGGGCGGCGGCATCCACGGCGGTCCGTTCCACTCCCAGAACCCCGAAATGTGGTTCGTCCGCACGCCTGGATTGAAAGTGGTGGCCCCCGCCACCGCATACGACGCCAAAGGCCTCATCAAGTCCGCCATTCGCGATAACGACCCGGTACTCTTCTTCGAGCACAAAGGCCTTTACCGCCGCATCAAGGAGGACTTGCCGGCCGAAGAGTATACCGTCCCCATCGGCCAGGCCAAAGTGGTGCGCCAAGGCAAGCATCTCAGCATAATCGCCTACGGCGCCATGGTGTGGACGGCGCTAGAAGCCGCGGACCAGCTTGCCGAAGAAGGCATTTCGGCCGAGGTGGTGGACCTGCGCACGCTGCTGCCGCTCGACCGCGAAACCGTTTGCGCCAGCGTGAAGAAAACCTCCAAGACGCTGCTGTTGCATGAGGATACGCGTACCGGCGGCATGGCCGGCGAACTCGCCGCCAGCATCTCCGAAAGCGTCTTCGAGTACCTGGACGCGCCCATCGTGCGCGTGACCGCTCCCGATACGCCGGTGCCATATAGCCCGCCACTCGAAGACGCCTTCCTGCCAAACCCCGCCAAGGTCGTCGAGAAGGCCCGCTGGCTGCACCGCTACTAGGCACGGTCAAACCTGATGCGCATCTTCCGGCTTTCGCCAATCATCTTAATCTTGATAGGCTTTATCCATCCAGCGCGCTAGAATGGTCCTAGGAATGCCACGTCTCAGCTACCTCAGCACCCTCGAAGCCGAAAGCATCCACATCATCCGCGAAGTGGCTTGCGAGTTTCAGAACCCGGTGATGCTGTATTCCATCGGCAAGGATTCGTCGGTCATGCTGCGGCTGGCCCAGAAGGCCTTCTATCCGGCCCCCATTCCGTTCCCCGTACTGCACGTCGACACCGGATACAAGTTCCGTGAAATGATCGAGTTCCGCGATTCCTACACGGCTCAAATCGGTGTCAGGCTGATTGTCCACACGAATCGCGCCGCGCTCGACGCCGGGGCCACCCCCTTCCGCCTTGGCACGGCGCGCTGTTGCGGGTTGCTCAAGACCCAGGCATTGCTGGACGCTCTGCGTGCAGGCGGCTTCGATGCGGCCTTCGGCGGCGCCCGCCGCGACGAAGAGAAATCCCGCGCCAAAGAGCGCATTTACTCGTTCCGCGACTCCGCCGGCCAGTGGGATCCCAAGAATCAGCGCCCCGAATTGTGGAATTTGTACAATGGCCGCGTCGAACCCGCCGAGAGCATACGGGTCTTTCCGCTCTCCAATTGGACCGAACTGGACGTCTGGGAGTACATCCACGCCGAGCGCATCCCCGTCGTTCCGCTGTATTTCGCCCAGGAGCGCTGGGTGCTCGAGCGCGGCGATTCGCTGATCTCCCTCGAACAGGATTTCGTGCCGCGCCTCCCCGGCGAGAAGCCCACGCTGGTGCGCTGCCGCATGCGCTCGCTAGGGTGCTCGCCCTGTACCGGCGCCGTTCGCTCCGATGCGGACACCGTGCCCAAAATCATCGAGGAGCTGATCGGCTTCCGGCGCTCCGAGCGCGAGAATCGGGTCATCGATTTCGACCAGGAAGGCTCCATGGAAATCAAGAAGCGCGAGGGCTACTTCTGATGGCCGCCGCGCCCCAAGCCCAGCTCTTCGAAATCGAGCAGTTCCTCGAAGAGGAGCGCCAAAAAGACCTGCTCCGCTTCACCACCGCCGGCAGCGTCGATGACGGCAAATCTACCCTCATCGGCAGGCTTCTGTACGATTCCCGCAACGTCTACGAGGACCAGGTCCGCTCCGTGACCAAGGCGTCCGTCAACCGCTCGGCTGGGCCAATCGACTTCTCCCTGCTCACCGACGGGCTGCGCGCCGAGCGCGAACAAGGCATCACCATCGACGTGGCCTACCGCTATTTCGCCACCGCCCGCCGCAAGTTCATCGTCGCCGATACGCCCGGCCACGAACAGTACACCCGCAACATGGCCACGGGGGCGTCCACCGCCGATCTGGCCATCATCCTGATCGATGCCCGCAAAGGCGTGCTTCCCCAATCCCGCCGCCATACCTTCATCGCCTCCTTGCTGGGCATCCGGCGCCTGGTCGTGGCGGTCAACAAGATGGACCTGGTCGATTACAGCGAAGCCGTCTTCAATGCCATCCGCGCCGAGTTCCTTGAGTGGCATGCCCACGCGGACCAGTGCTATTTCCTGCCGCTAAGCGCGCTGGCCGGCGATAACGTGGTCGAGCGCAGCCCCAACATGCCGTGGTTCGATGGACCCAGCCTGCTCGAGTACCTGGAAACCGTCGAGACCGGCGTTCAGGCCGCCGCCATCCGCCAGCCGTTCCGCTTCCCCGTGCAGCGCGTCATCCGCCCCAACCAGGACTTCCGCGGCTACGCGGGCCAGATTTCTTCCGGAACCGTGCGGCCCGGCGACGAGGTTCGCGCCCTTCCCTCCGGCCGCCAGACGCGCGTCAAATCCATCGCCACGTTCGACGGCGACCTCAACGCGGCCTGCGCTCCCATGTCGGTGACGCTGACCCTCCAAGACGAGCTGGATTTGAGCCGCGGCGACATGCTGGCCCAGGCGGACCGTCCGCTGGGCGCCGCCGCCCATCTTGAAGCGCGCCTGGTCTGGCTGAACCAGACTCCCCTCGATCTATCGCGGCGCTATCTGCTGAAGCATACCACCCAGCTTGTCTCCGCCCGCGTCACCGCGCCCCGGCGGATCGACGTCCACACCCTCGCATCGGAACCCGTCGCGACCCTGTCGATGAACGATGTCGCGACGGTCGAAATCGAGACCAGCAAGCCGCTCTTCTTCGATCCCTACGAGATCAACCGCGCCACCGGCAGCCTGGTGCTGATCGACGTCGAAACCAACGCCACCGTCGCGGCAGGCATGATCGTCCGGGCCGTCGCGGCGCACGCGACTCGTTCGGCCGGACCCGTCACGCCCGCGGAACGGCGCGCGCGCTTCGGGCACCGGCCCGCTGCCATCTTCACCGGTCCGCGGGAATCGCTGGCGGCGCTGATCGAGCGGCGCCTCTTCGACCGCGGCTGCGCTGCCGTCGTTTTGCCGAACGCCACCGCCGAGGGACTGCGCGCCCTCGAAGCCGCCGGAATGATCGCCATCGCCACCGGCGCCGATGGGCCCGCGTGGCCCGAAGACGACGCGCTAGCGGCCGAAGAGATCATCACTCGTCTGTTCGAGGCCGATCAGAGCTTTGAAGAGGGAGGCGGCATCTGATATGGCCACGGAAAAAACTCTCGCCGCCCAACGCGTCATCGAGGAAGCCCTCGCCGGCCCGGGCGAGCCCTGCGTCACCTCGAGCTTCCAGGCCGAGTGCGTCGTTCTGGTCCACATGCTGGCCGCGCGCCGTCCCCGGATTCCGGTCCTCTTTCTCGACACCGGCTATCACTTCGCCGAAACCTACGCCTACCGCGACCGCATCGCGGCGCTGCTCGGTCTGAACGTCGTGAACCTGTTGCCGCGCCAAACCGTGCCGCGGCAGGAAGGCCAATTCGGAATTCTCTACCAGACCGCGCCCAGCCGCTGCTGCGAGATGCGCAAGGTGGAGCCTTTGTTCGCCGCCCTCGAAGCCTACGACACCTGGTTCACCGCCTTGCGCCGCGACCAATCCCCCACCCGCGCGAATTTAAAGGGGACAGACGCATTTTCTCTGCCCAGTGGAAAGTCCCTCCTCAAAGTCAGTCCCCTGGCCGACTGGACCGCCGCCGACGTCTGGGCCTACTTGAAGCGCCACGGCATTCCCGTCCTTCCGCTCTACGGCCGCGGCTACACCAGCATCGGCTGCGAACCGTGCACCCAATTGCCCTTCGATCCGGACAACCCGCGCTCCGGCCGCTGGGGCGGCCAAAAGCTCGAATGCGGCATCCACATCCAGCCTAGGTGACTTGGTGGCGCGGGCCTCCTGGCCTGCGTGTGAGTCCACCTTCGGCAGCTTGCCCGCCTTATCCGTCCAGCTCGATTTCCTGCTGCTGCATCCCTGCGTAGGGGTACACCGCAACCTTGACGCCGCTTCCCTTGCGCGCCCCAGGAAATCCCCGCGGCTGGAATGGTCGTTTGGCGCAGGCGCCCTCTTTCGTTCGCTAATTGCGAGGCTTGTAGGTCTTGCTGAAACCGTTTCGAGAATTGGTGACGGTGAACGTACCGTCCGCCTGGGCCGACAGCCGCAGCCACTTGCCCTGGCACGCCGCGTCGAGATTGGCGATGTAGTCCTCCGGCGGGTTATTCTCCTTGCCCCCCGCCATCGAAAAGTGCACTTGCCAGATGTCTTCCATTCCGGGAGCGTTGCGGAGAATCGGCCAGCTCGGCGGATCGCCGCCCTTGCGCGCGCCGTTGCCCATAATAGCCACACGCGCATGAATAGCCGGTTCCAATACCCCGGACATGCCTTTTTCCTGCCCGTGCACGCTCACCTGGTAAACGTCCACCGTTCCGATCAGATTGTTGGGACACACCAGCTTGTACTGGTAAAAAGCTTCCAAATCCGCCAGATCCAACATGCGGAACTTGCCCAGCGTGAACAGCAGTCCGATGGACATGTTGTCTTCGTGGTCCCCCACTCTCTCAGCCTGTTGGGGCGTGGCGGCGCAGGCTGGGTTGGGGGCGCCGGCGCCGGGCAGCGCCGTCTCTATGCCCTTGGTGGCCGCCTCGATCACCGTCACGTCCAAGCCTGCGATGGGGATCTTGTCTCCCGGCTTGACGGACATGTGGGGCATCGCGTCGCGCACCGCCGCGAAGGGATTGTAGCGGCTTTCAAAACCCCTGTTCAGGGTTTGCAGCGAGCCATTGTCCACGATATGCTTCACCGGGAAGGCCGCCACCAGCGCCGGAACGTCTCCCAGGTGATCGATATCGTAATGCGAGATCACCAGATAGTCGATCTGCTTCAGCCCGGCCGCTTTCGCCGCTTCCACGATCCGGCCGACGTCCCGGCCGTTGTTGCCCGGCCAGCCGGCGTCGAACAGCAAGGATTCTCCCGACGGCGACACCGTCAGCACCGACTTACCGCCTTCCACGTCAATCACCGTGGTTTCAAGCGTACTGGCCGCCGGCGCCGCCGAAACCAGCGCCGCTAGACATAAAACCGCATAACCGATCTTCATAGGACTGCCGATACCCTCTCAGCGTGAGATTATAAGTGGTTTCACGACCGCGAGGTGAATCATGAGGCGGATGCTACTACCGTTCCTGTCGGCCGCGCTGCTGGCGCAGGCCCAAGACTACACCCGAGGCATCGGCGTGTACCCGGGCGACCCCAAGGAAGATTTTTCGCCGGTCATGGCGGTCGATGGGGCCGCCTACCGCAACCTGGCGCTGCACCGCCCGGCCTACCATTCAACCAGTTACGACTACAATCTCACCGCGCAATTGATCACGGACGGAATCAAGACCGCGGCGCTGCCCCGCTGGGTCTCCGTTTCCACCAGCGAGGGGGCCATTCTCGGGAAAGTCGAACGCGAGATCGTTCTGGACGGCAACGTCACCTCCGCCGTGACCCTGCGCGGAGCGAAGACGTGGCTCCAGCTCGGCCTCGAAGGCGGCGACGGGCCGCTCGAAGTGGATCGCTTCGACCTGATCGCGCGCGGCCAAGCCAGCCAGCCGCAGCAGCCCGGTGGCTGGAAATGCACCGTCGCGGGCTCCGACGACGGCCAGACCTGGGAGGAATTGGGCAACGCCGCTGGCGCCGAACGTCCAGACAGGAATTTCAACCCGTCCGTGGCCTTGAACGCGCCTTCGCGCAGCCGCTTCTACCGCATCGAGTTTGACGCGCCGGGCGTGGCCTCCATCCAGGTTTCGGAAGTGAAGTTATTCGACCGCCGGCAGCCGGTGCGAGTCGGCGGACCTTACAGCTTCACCAGCGCCTGGATGAGCGCGGGCGGCGGCGAGCAGTGGGTTTACGTGGACTTGGGCGCTCCCTGCACCTTTGACCGCGTGATGCTCTATTGGATTCGGCGGGCCGCGGCAGGCGCCATTCAGGTGTCCGCCGACGCCGCGAAATGGATGGATCTCGATCCGCTGCCCGCCTCCCGGTTGTTGACCGACGATGTTAAGCTGGCGCGTCCCGCCGCGGGACGCTACGTGCGCGTGCTCATGACCAAGCCCGATGCGCCGGGCGGCTACATCCTTAGCGAAATGGAGGTATACGGCCGCGGCGGACCGTTGGCCAAGCCCAAGCCCGCACCCACCGCCCAGGCCGATGGCCGGCTCAACCTGGCCGGCGGCGCGTGGAAGCTGCAACGCGATTCGCTGGTCCAGGCGGACGGCGAAGCCATTTCCAAACCGGGTTTCGAGGATAAGGATTGGGTGACTGCCACCGTGCCCGGCACCGCGCTGACCAGCTATCTCAACATCGGAGCGGTCCCCAATCCGGATTTCGGCGACAACCAGCTCATGATCTCGGATTCGTTTTTCTACGCCGATTTCTGGTACCGGGACGAATTCGTGGCGCCGCCCGCGGCCCAGGGCAAACACGTCTGGCTCAACTTCGACGGCATCGATTGGAAGGCCGGCGTTTTCCTGAATGGCGTCAAGATCGGCCGCATCGAAGGCGCCTTCATGCGTGGCCGGTTCGATGTGACCGATTCCATTCATCCCGGCGCCAGGAACGTCCTGGCCGTGCGCATCGAGAAGCCCGCCACGCCCGGAAGCGTCAAGGAAAAGGGCAATGGACGATCTGTCAACGGCGGCGCGCTGGGCGCAGACAATCCCACCTTTCACGCGGCCGCCGGCTGGGATTGGATGTCTACCATACGCGGCCGCGACGCCGGCATCTGGGCCTCTGTCTACCTCACCCAAAGCGGTCCCGTAACCATAGAGGATCCGCTTGTGACCACCGCGTTGCCGCTGCCCGATACGTCGCGCGCCGATGTATCGATCGAAGCCACGTTGCGCAACCGGGAATCCCGGCCGGTCACCGGCGCGCTGCATGTAAGATTCGGCCCGGTGGCGTTTGACGCCGCCGTATCCCTGGATGCGTCGGCCTCCAAGACTGTCAAGTTCGACCCCTCCACCAACCCCGCCCTGCGGCTGGCGAACCCCAAGCTGTGGTGGCCCAACGGCTATGGCGATCCAAACCTGTACCCCGTGGAGCTGAAGTTCACTGCCTCGGACAGGGCGATTTCCGACGTGCGGCGGTTCCAGGCCGGCGTTCGCCAGTTCACTTACAGCGAAGCGGACAATTCGCTGAAAATGTGGATCAACGGCAGGCGTTTTATCGCTCGCGGCGGAAACTGGGGCTTTTCGGAGTCCATGCTGCGCTACCGCTCCCGCGAGTACGACGCCGCCGTGCGCTATGAGCGCGACGAGCACTTCACCATGATTCGGAATTGGGTCGGTCTGACCGGCGACGAGGCTTTCTACGATGCCTGCGACAAGTACGGCATCGTGGTCTGGCAGGATTTCTGGCTGGCGAATCCCGCCGACGGCCCCAATCCCGACGACAACGGCCTGTTCCTGCGCAACGCCCGCGATTACATCCTGAAGATCCGCAACCACGCTTCCATGGGCCTCTACTGCGGCCGCAACGAGGGCATGCCGCCGCGCGCGCTCGACGAAGCGCTCAAAGCTCTCACCGAAGATCTCAACCCCGGCCTGCACTACATCCCCAGTTCCGCCGACGATAACACTTCGGGCACGGGAACCTATGTGGTCACCGGCCACGGTCCCTATCGCAACGAGCCGCGCAAGTACTATTTCACCAACCCGCCCGTGAAATTCCACAGCGAGATGGGCTCGCCCAATGTGGTTACCATGGACAGCCTGCGTTTGACCATGCCGGAACCAGACATGTGGCCGCAGAACAAAGTCTGGCCCATGCACGATTTCGGCCTCACCGGCGCATTCCCCGCCGCCATCGCCCAAAGCTTCGGCGCAGCCGACAATGTCGAGGATTGGGTGAAGCTGGCGCAATTCGTCGATTACGACGCCTATCGCGGCATGTTCGAGGGGCAGAGCCGGACCCGCCTGGGACTGCTCATCTGGATGAGTCACTGCGCCTGGCCTTCGCTTCTGTGGCAGACCTACGACTACTTCTTCGACCCCGGCGCCGGCTACTTCGGCGCCAAGAAGGGCTCCGAGCCGCTCCACATTCAGTGGAACGCGGCTCTTGACACGGTCGAGGTGGTCAACTACAGCGCTGGCGGCGTTCGCGGCTTAAGCGCCCACGCCGAGATCCTCGGCATGGACGGCGCCATGAAGTGGGAGAAGACCGCCGCTCTCGACAGCGCCGAGGACAGCACGGCCTCGCCCATCAAGCTCGAGTACCCCGCCGGCCTGACGCCCGTGCATTTCATCCGCCTGACCCTGACTCGCGGCAGCGCCGTGATTTCGACCAATTTCTACCTGCGCGGCGAGCCCGAGAACGATTACCGCGCCATCCGCAACCTGCCCAAGGCGAAGCTCGAAGCCGCCACCAGGGCGCAGCGGCAGGGCGCCGCCTGGGTGTTGACCACGGAGCTGCGCAACGTATCCGCCGCGCCCGCGCTGATGGTGCGCTTGAAGGTCGTGCGCGAGAAAAGCGGCGACCGCATCCTGCCCGCCATCTACACCGATAACTACATTTCCCTGATGCCCGGCGAGCGGCGCGCCATCCGGACGGAGCTGAACCACGCCGATACGCGGGGCGAGCGCCCGCGCATGGTAGTGGAGGGCTTCAACACGGGTGAAGTGGTCGAACGCTGATTCCGTGAGGCCATGCAACGCATCCGCCCAATCCGCGCCGCCCGGGCCGCAGCCGCAGCCGTCGCGCTGCTGGCGTTGGGGACCGCGTGCCGCGCGCCTGGGCCGCGCCCGCCGGTCGACCCCGCGCTCGCGGCGTGCCTCCCGGCGGATACCCTCGCGCTGGCGGGCGTGAACTTGGCGCAGTTGCGCGCCTCTGCCCTCTACCAGAAGCTCCCGCCGGGCGCGGCGGCGTTCCTGCAACCGCTCCGCGACGCTTCCTACCTGCTGCTCGCCAGCAATGGAAAGGACGTTCTGGCCGTCGCCCGCGGTTCCTTCCGCGAGCCGCCCGCCGGCGCCGTCCTGCTGGCCAAAGATCTGGCCGTCGCGGGCTCGCCGCAAGCCATTCGCGCCGCCACCGCGCAACGCCAGACGGGCCGGACCGGGGCCGCCTGGCTTCTCGAACGCGCGCCCGGCCCCGCCTCCGCCAGCCAGATCTGGGTGATCGCACAAGGTGGCGTCGCGTTCCCGCTTACCGGGAATGCCGCCAATCTCAACCGGTTCCTGAGCCTCGTCGAGTACGCGTCTCTCGCCATCCACCTCGATGCCGGCGTTCGCATCGACGCCCTAGGCGCCGGCCGCACGCCGGAATCCGCTCAACGCCTCGAGGAAACCTTGCGCGCCTTCTTCTCCCTAGCCGCCGCCGGCGCCCAGCGCGATCGCCCTCTTGCCGGCCTGCTCCATTCGGTTCAGCTCCAGCGCGACGGCCTCACAGTCCACGCCGCCATCGCCGCCACCCCGGAGCAAGCCGCCAACCTGGTGGGGTCCGCCTTCTTCAGTCAATAAGGCGGACGGCGCATCTACCGGCAGAGCGCCGCCGCCCCCGCAATCCCGGCATCGGCGCTGTAGCGCGCCAGCACCAGCGGGATCTCATTGGCGCGCGGGTTGATCGCCCATCCGGGCAGGTTCCCCCGCATCCGGTCGAAGAGCGAACTCATCAACTGCGCCACGCCCCCGCCAATCACCATGATCTCGGGATCGAACCAATCCACCACGTTGCCCAGCCACACGGTCAACAAATCGGCCGTCTCCTCAAGCACCGCGGCGGCCAACGCATCGCCTTGGTGATACGCTTCTCCCACGTGCTCGGCCCTGACGCCGTCGATGGTCCCGCCCGCCAGCTCCAACACCTTGGTCGCCGTGGAAGAGGCGGAGATCTTCGCGCGAGCCCGCCGCGCGATCGCCGGACCGGAGCACAGAATTTCGATGCAGCCCCGCTTGCCGCAACCGCACAGAGGACCTTTGTAGTCGATGGTGGTATGCCCGCCTTCGCCGGCGCTTCCGTTGCGGCCCCAATAGATCTTGCCATCGAACACAATGCCCGTGCCGATGCCCGTGCCCAGCGTGGCGTAAAACACGTTCGAATGGCCCGCCGCCGCGCCCCACAGCGCTTCGGCCAAACCGGCGGCGTTGGCGTCGTTATCCACCTTGGTGGGCTTCCCGAAGGCGCGCTCGGTTTCCGCGCCGAGCGGGAAATTGCGCCAGCACGGCAGGTTGGGAGGGTTGAGAACCACTCCGGTCCGCGGATCGAGCGGACCCGGCGAGCAGATCCCGATGCCCTTCACCGCCGATCGCGCGTCCGGCGCCAGCGCGAACAGGGCTTCCACCGCGCCCTTGACCGCCGCGAAGCCCGTGGCCGCGTCCGCCGTCGCCACCATCGGCACGCGCGCCTTCTGTATGATCTGTCCGGTGGCATCCACCAGCCCGGCGGCTACTTTGGTGCCCCCGACGTCCACGCCAATCGTCATGAGTTCCGGCATAGGGTTGTTTCCGACCGTGGATGGTAGCATCCTTTCGCCGCGCCAGCCATTACTATGGAATGGAATGTTCGATTGGAAGCAGGACCCTCATCGGCGCTGGAATGCGCTCACCGCGGAGTGGGTGCTGGTCTCGCCGCATCGCACCCAGCGGCCCTGGTTGGGCCAGGTGGAACCCCCGGCCGCGGCCGTTCAGCCGGAGTACGACCCCGAGTGCTATCTCTGTCCCGGCAATGCCCGCGCGGGCGGTGTGCGCAATCCCGACTACGCCTCCACCTTCGTCTTCGATAACGATTTCGCCGCGCTCAGGCCCGCCACCCCCGTGGATCGCTTCGACCGCGGCGGTCTGCTGATCGCCGAATCCGAGCCGGGCCTCTGCCGCGTGTTGTGCTTCTCGCCGCGCCACAATCTCACCATCGCCAACATGGCGCCGGCCGACCTGCGCACCGTGGTGGACGCCTGGGTGGAACAGTTCGTCGAGATCGGCGCCCATCCCGCCATCGATTACGTTCAGATCTTCGAGAACCGCGGCGCCATGATGGGCGCGAGCAATCCGCATCCCCATTGCCAGATCTGGTCCAACCGCACCCTGCCCAACGAGATTCTCAAGGAGCAGGCCAGCCAGGCCGCATGGCGCGGCCGCCGTGGCAACTGCCTGCTGTGCGAATACGCGGACATCGAACGCTCCGAACGCAGCCGCCTCGTAGAAGAGAACCAGGATTTCCTGGCGGTGGTTCCGTTCTGGGCCGTCTGGCCGTTTGAGACCATGGTCGTCTCCCGCCGCCACCTTTCGGGCATCGACCGTCTCTCCGATGCGGAGCGCAACGGCCTGGCCGACATCCTCAAGCGCGTGACCGCCCGCTATGACCGCCTCTTCGGCGTATCGTTCCCCTACACCATGGGCTTCCACCAGCGCCCCACCGACGGCCAGGACCACCCCGAGTGGCACCTGCACGCGCATTTCTATCCACCGCTGCTGCGCTCCGCCACGGTGCGCAAATTCATGGTGGGATACGAAATGCTAGCCACGCCGCAACGGGACATCACCCCCGAAGCCGCCGCCGAGCGTCTGCGCGCGCTGTAGTCCGGCCTCTCTTAGCTGAAGGCCGATGGCCGAAGGCTGATGGCTTTCTGCCTACCCCAGCGCCGCCTTGGCGTAGGCATACGACTTCTTAACCGCCTCGGCCCGCGTCCCATCCGTCCGGTAATCGCAATCGATGTAGCAGCGAATCGGGTACTGCTTGTCGCGGATCAGTTGCAGCACCTGCTTCACCGGCGTATCGCCCTCGCCGAACGGTACGCTGGTGCGGTCCTTCTTGCGGTCCTTAACGTAAAGGATGGCCATCGGCTCGGGATGCTCCTGGACGAACTTCAGGGCGTCCCAGCCGCCGCCCGTGGCGTCCCCGATGTCGAGACAGATCCGGAACTGTTTCGATAGCGCCACGCCCTCCAGATACTGCTCCGGTTTCGTGATCTGGTCGGGATTCGCGCCGTTCATGTCGGGACGGCCCTGCAAGCCCACCAGCAGGCCTTGCTTTTCCGCGATGGGCGCCACCCGCTTCGCCATCGCGAAACCAATCCCCGAGGTGATCAGCTTCGCGCCCAGGGCCTTGGCTTGCTCGAAGGCGCGGTTGATGTCCTCGTCGGCCGGACCAAAATTGGATGTGTAGGACCACATCTCGATGCCCGCGGCGTTGAACTTTTTGCGAATGCCCTGGAAGTACTCGATCGGCGCGGACGCCCGCCATTTGGCCAGCTCGTCGCGAGCCTGCGCCCGCTCATCCGCGCTGGCCTGCTGCGATCGCGACCGGTCCGAAAGCTCGCCGGGTTCGAGCAATGGGCCGTAAGCCTCGCACTCGCCCAGACCGCACTCCACCATCGACTGGACCACCGTGTCCAGGATTCCGGTGCGCGGTCCCGACAAGGAGAACACGTAGCTCTGCAATCCGAATTGTACGCCGCGTATTCTCGAATCGATGCCCGCCAAGGCCGCCGCCAGCGGGGCCGCGCCTAATGCGACTCGCGTGAAATCGCGTCTCGAATACATGCCTTGCCTCCCTGAGTCCCCCATGCCCCTACCGGAACAACTGCGGCGCGAACTCCGTCAGATAATCGCGCCAGTTGCGCCACACGTGGCCCTCTTCCGAAGCCGTGAACGAGTGTTTGATCTCGTGCTTCTGAAGCGCGTCGGCCAGGCTCTGCGAGCTTGGAAACAGGCTGTCCGTCTTGCCGCACGCGATGTAAAACACCTTCAGCTTCTTGTTGGTGGCCGCCGCGTCGGCGAAGAAGTCCTTGTACTGCTCCTCGAAGTTCTGCCCCCGCACGCCCGCGCTGAACGACCCGATGGCGTGGAACACGTCAAGGTGCGTCATCCCCGTTTGCAGCGCCTGCCCGCCGCCCATCGAGAGACCTGCGATGGCCCGGTTGTCGGCGTTGGCCGTCGCCCGGTACAGTTTCTCCACGTACGGAATCACGTCGGCCAGCAAGTCGTTCTCCCAGGCGTTCCGGTCGGAAGGCTGCTGGCCGGCGCCGAAGTAGACCTCCTGCACCGGACGCCCGTACGGCATCACCACAATCATCGGCTTGGCTTTGCCCGCCGCAATCAGGTTGTCCAGGATGATGTTGGCCCTGCCCGCCAGCACCCACCCATCCTCCGTATCGCCCGATCCGTGCAAAAGATACAGCGTGGGGTACCGCGCCGTCCCCGCTTCATACCCGGGCGGCGTGTACACCCAGATGCTTCGCGCCGCTCCCACGGATTTCGAATCGTACCAGTTGATGTGCACCGTCCCGTGCGCCACGGCCTGTATGTCCCACGGCGCCGGCGCATCGCCATGCACTTCGAACATGGATTCCGAAGAGCGGTCCCCCAGCTTGACCATGGGGTTCTGCGGATCGGCCACGCGCACCCCGTCAATCGCGAAGCTGTAATTGTAGATATTCGGCTTCAACGGCCCCACCGTAATGCTCCACATGCCGTTGTCGGCCTTGGCCAGGGCTTGATTGCCCTGCACGAAATCGCCCGACAATTCCACCGTGGCCGCCTTCGGCGCGGATAACTGGAACGTCACCGTTCTGTCCGGATTCACCACATACGTGGGCCTTTGGGGCGTCATCCCGCCGCCCACCCTGGGCGCGGCCGCCGGCGGCGCTTGGGCCGCCAGAAGCGAACTAACCGCTATCGCAATAGCGCACACGCATATCTTCGACATGCCCAGATTATATACGGAATCGGAGCAGCCAATGGGCGGGCGCGCCGCCGCAGGCTTCAGAACCCCGACGGCTTCACCCAGAAGCTTTCCTGCCAGGTCTGTCCGGGCGCCAGGTATTGCAATTCCTTGTAGATGCCCTTCTGCGCCAGGTTCATCGCATCCGTGATGCCGGCCATCGGTTCGAAGCAGATGAAGTTCTGCGTCGGCCCGGCCGGGAACCACACCACCGCCGCCTTGAACTGCGGCCCGAACGTCACTTCGACCCTTTCGGACTTGCCTTGCAGCCACATGGTGGCCTTGCCGCTGGCGTCGCGAATCAGATCGCTGAATAGGTCGTCCAGCTTCGCCCCTTTGAGCGAGCCGCCCTTCGGCTGCGATGGCAGAAACTTCTCGATCGCCTCCGTCTCGCCCGTCGGAATATTTTGAATCGCCACCCAGTGGGTGCGCGCGCCAATGCTGAAAGTCCAATCGTCGCGCGGCGCATCGTCGACCTGGAAATACGGGTGGAATCCCAGCGACACCGGCATCGGCGCCGTGCTCAGGTTGTTCAGCTTGACCGTGACTTCAAGCGTCCCGTCGTGCAGCCGGTGCGTCATCTCGATGGTGTGGGCGAACGGAAACTGCGCCATCCAGTCGGGGTAGCGGTAGAACTCCAGCTTGCTGGTGACCCACGCGGAGTTTCCATCCGCTTTGGCCTCCGCCACCTGCCATTGATCGGTCGTCGTCAGCAACCCGTGCATCGGAATCGGACCTCGCACATTGCCCAGGCCCGCGTTGAACGGATACTTCTTCCCGTTGGCGTAAAACGCCATTTCATCCAGACGGTTGGCCCACGGCTCCAGGAAGGGAATGCCGCTAAACGATCCGCGCTGCTTGAATTCCGCCGCCGAAGCCATCGGGAATTGCAGCACGTTCTTACCCTTCACCGTCATCTGGAACGCGTTGTTGCCGCGCGAAGGCATCACGGAGACGGCCGTTTGGCGCGCGCCGTCCTCCAGACGAATGACATCGCCCTCCTGGTGAACCGAGTACTGCCCGAAAGCGGGCCAGACAAGTACGCACAGAAATCCAACGAACCTCATGGCTCCCGATTCTAGCAGACCGCCGCGCGGCGTGATATAAGTCGTCTGCGGAGGCACTCATGTCCCAGGCGACGCGCCGCGATTTCTTGAAGACCGGCTTGGCCGGGCCGCTGCTGGCCGGCGCTCGAGGCGTACCCGCGTGGGCGCGGAAAAAGTCCGCGGCGGATTGGGTGACGCTCGGCCATTCGGGCGTTAAGGTGACCCGCCTGGCCTTCGGCACTGGGACGTTCAGCGGCCGCGTGCAACGCGTCCTCGGGCAGGATGGGTTCACCAGCCTGGTGCGCTACGCCTACGACCACGGCATCCGCTTCTTCGAGACGGCCGAGGGTTACCGCGGCATGCCCCAGATGCTGGCCGCCGCCCTCCGAGGCATTCCCCGCGATTCTTACCGCTTGATGACCAAGTTCGGAGCCGCCCCCGGCGCCGACGTTGCCGCCAAGATGGACAGCCTCCGCAAGGACCTCAATACCGAGTACCTCGACATCGTCCTCATGCACTGCCTGCGCGGCCCCCAATGGCCGGACCAGACCAAGGCCATTCAGGACGGCTTGTCCGAGGCTAAGTCGAAGAAGATCGTCCTCGCGCATGGCGCTTCGGTTCACGGCCTCCAGGCCCTCGGCGCATTTCCCGGCAATAAGTGGCTCGACGTCGCCCTGCTGCGCATCAACCACTCCGGCGTGAGGATGGATACCCCGGACCTGCGCGACACCGACGATCTCGGCGACGTGAACCAGGTGGTCTCCCAAGCCAGGAAGATCCACGCCCAGGGAACTGGAGTTCTGGGAATGAAACTGATCGGTGAGGGCCAATTCACCCAGCCGGAACAGCGCCAGGCCGCCATCGACTTCGTCATGAAGCTGGGAACCGTGGACGCCGTCACCATTGGCTACAAGAGCACCGCCGAGATCGACGAAGCCATCGAGCGGATGAACCGCGCGCTCAACGCGTAGGAACAATCGGGACCGCGCCTGCCCGGCGGCCGCGCCCGGCCCCCGAGAATGCCATAATCGCTATTGACAGACAATTGCAAACCGCAATATACTAATCGCATATTGCAATAATAGGACGCCGACAATGCGCTTTTCTTCTACCTGCACCTTCCTGTTGCTGGGGTTGGCCGTGTCACCGGCCTCCAGCCAGTCCGGCAGCGGCGCTGCTGCCCAAACCGCGGCTAAAGCGGCCGATCTCTGTTCCCTCGATGGCCGCGTGCTCGACGCCGTGACGGGCGAGCCTCTCAAGAAGGCCACCGTGACGCTGACGCTGAGCAACGCCAACCCGGCGCCCGCGACGTCGTTAGCCTCGCTTCCCCAGCAGTTCAGCACGTCGTCGGATGCGTCCGGGCGGTTCGCCATGAAGGATCTGGACCCCGGCGCCTACCGCCTTCAGGCGTCCCGCGCTGGTTTCGTCACCGCCGAGTACGGCTCGCGCGGACCATCCAAGCCGGGTACCCCGCTGACGCTGGTCGGCGGGCAGCAGGCTAAAGACCTCGAGGTCAAGCTGACTCCCCACGGCGTCATCGCCGGCCGGGTCCTCGACGAGGACGGCGCCCCGGCCGCCTCCATGATGGTGCAATTGCTGCGGCCCACCTACACCGGCGGCAAGAAGCAGCTCACCACCGCCGGGTCGGGCCAAACCAACGACCTCGGGGAGTATCGCATCTTCGGCTTGCCGCCGGGAAGGTATTACGTGACTGCCGGCTCGCTGGCGGCGGGATTGGTCGGGTCCATCGCCGTGGACCGCTCAGCCGTGCCGCAGCCTGAAGAAAACTACGTGGCGACCTATTATCCCGGAGTCACCGACCCCGCCTCCGCCACGCCGGTGGATGTCGCGCCGGGCGCTCAGATTCGCGGCATCGATATCTCCCTGGCCAAGCGGCGCACGGTTCGCGTTTCGGGCAGCGTCAGCGCTCCGGCTCCGGTCCCGCTGTTGATCCTGGCCCCGCGCAGTTTGGCGGGCGCGCTATCCATGCGCATGGTGCGCGTGGATTCCCAAGGCAAGTTCGAAATCCGCGGCGTGCCGCCCGGCGCCTACACGCTGTCCGGCTCGGCGCAGCAAAACGGCAAGACGCTCTCCTCCAAGCTTTCCATCGAAGTGGGGCAGAGTCACATCGAGGGGCTGCTTTTCACGGTCGGCCCGGGGGTTGCGGTGTCCGGGCGGGTGCGCGTGGAAGGGGACGCCACAGTGGACATCTCCAAGGTCAAGGTGCGCTTGCAGCCGCGCGAAATCGGCTTGGGCACACTCCTGGGGGCGATGGGGTCCCTGCTGTCCGGCGGCGAGTTGGCAGGCGATTCCGGTAAACTGGACGACCACCTCGGCTTCCGCTTCGACGACGTAAAGTCCGACCTCTACGACGTCTCCTTCACCGGATTGCCGGACGGTTACTTCATTAAGTCGGAGCGCTCGGGCAGCGCCGACGTTCTGGTTTCCGGCCTGGATGTGTCAAACGCCGCGCCCGAAGCCGTCGAGATCGTTCTTAGTCCCCACGGGGGCCAAATCACTGGAACCGTCCGGACCGCCGGCCATCAGCTCGCCGCCCAGGCCACCGTGGCGCTCATTCCCCGCGACAAGGAGCGCATCGGCCAGACGGCCTACTACCACGATGCGGCCGTCGGCCAGGACGGCCAGTTCCATTTCAAGAGCGTGCCCCCGGGCGACTACAAGCTGTTTGCCTGGGAGGATGTCGAATCCGGCGCGTGGCTCGACCCCGATTTCATGCAGCCGCTGGACGACCGGGGCTACGCCATCACGGTTCACCCGGACGGCCATGAAAACGCCGAGCTGATGCTGTTCCCGGCGGGCGCCTCCGTGAAGTAATCCGCGCTAGATCGGAGGGTCGCGGCCGCGCCGCGGCCCTCACCGCAGCGATTGCAGAACCTCCGCCACCTTGGCCAGCAGCGTATCGGCGCTCACCGGCTTGGTAAGCACCGCCTGCGCGCCCAGCAGCCGCGCGATATCCAGATACTGCCCTCCGAACGCGCCCGAGATGGCGATGATTCCGATCCCGGGCATCTCGTGGCGCAAGATTCGTATGGTCTCGATCCCTTCCTGTTGGGGCATCACCAGGTCCATCAGCACCAGGTCCACTTGCCCCGCCCGCACTTCCTTGAGCGCCTGCTCCCCGTCCGCCGCTTCGATCGCCTCGTATCCGCCATCCTCGAGCGCCGCCCGCAGAAAACTGCGCACCCCGGCTTCATCGTCCGCAATCAGAATGCGCGCCTTGTGATGCGCCGCCGCTAGCATCTCCCGGACTTTCAGGGCAAGCTGGCTGGGGCTGAACGGCTTCTGGATGAACTCCGTTCCCTGCTCGAGCACCCCGTGGTGCACGATGGCGTCGTCGGTGTACCCCGACATGAACAGCACCTTGATTCCCGGACAGCGCTTCGCCAGCCGGTTAGCCAGTTCCCGACCGCTCAAGTTCGGCATCACCACGTCGGTCAATACCAGGTGAATGCGCTCGCCCTCCCGCTCGCACAGCAGCAGCGCCTCGCCGGCATTCTCCGCTTGGATCACCTGGTAGCCATAGGCCCCCAGCGCCGCGGCCGCGTATTTCCGGACATCCGCCTGGTCCTCCACCACCAGCACGGTCTCCCGGCCTCCCTCCGCCGGCACGTCCTCCGGCTTGCTCGAATCCGCCGCCGCATCCTCCACCTTGGGAAGATAGATCCGGAACACGGTCCCACACCCTGGCTCGCTGACCACCTCGATGAACCCTCCGCTCTGCTCGACGATGCCCTGGATCATGGGCAGCCCCAGTCCGGTCCCCGCGCCGAATTCCTTGGTGGTGAAGAACGGTTCGAAGATGTGCTGGCGCGTCTCTTCGCTCATTCCCGCGCCCGTGTCGCTCGCCGTCAGAACCACAAACGCCCCCGCGCGCCCTCCGGGAACCGTCCTGGCCTGGTTCTCGTCCCATCTCACCACGGCCGTCGCGATGGATAACTCGCCGCCGTTGGGCATGGCGTCCCGCGAGTTCACCGCCAGGTTCATGACTACCTGCTCCAACTGGTGCGGGTCGGCGCGGACCGTGGCGGCCTTCGGATGCAACTCGACGAACAGGTCCACGTCTTCGCCCACCAGGCGCGCCAGCATCGGCCGCATCTCGGAAATCGCGTGGTTCAAGTCGAGTACCTGCGGCTTGAGCACCTGCTTGCGGCTGAAGGCCAGCAGTTGCTGCGTCAGCCCGGCTGCCCGCTTGCCCGCCTTGTAAATCTCCTCCAGGCTCTCCTTCAGCGGATCGCCGCCCTTCATGCTCCGCAGCAGCAGGTGGCTGTAGCCGTTGATCACCGTCAGCAGGTTGTTGAAGTCGTGCGCCACGCCTCCCGCCAGACGTCCCACCGATTCCATCTTCTGCGCCAGCATCAAGCGGGTTTCCGCTTGCACCCGTTCGGTGATGTCGCGCGTCACCCCGAGCAGTTCGGCGGGATGCCCCGGCCGGCCAGGCAACAACGTGACCGCCACCTCGGTCTTCACCACCGAGCCGTCTTTGCGAACTTGGTCCAACTGGGCTACCTCGGTGCGCGCGGACTTGTCGCCGGCCTCGAAAGCCGCCAAACGCTCCGTCAGGCGGCTCGTGGCGTATCGGTAGGATTCCGGCGTTAGGACGTCCGCAACGTCCTTCGTCGAGAATTCTTCCGGGGAGTATCCAAGCAAGCGCCGCACCGTCGGGCTGACGTACGTAAACCGTCTGGACTCCAGGTGCAGCATCCAAATCATGTCCACGGTGTTCTCCGAGATCAGCCGGTAGCGCTGTTCGCTCGTGCGCAGCGCTTCCTGGGTATTGCGCTGCTCGAGCGCAATCGCCAGGCTGCCCGCAATCCGCTCCATCATGGCGATCCGTTCGCGACTGAAACGGTCTGGACGCGAATCGTTGAATTGCAGCAAGCCCAGCGTCTGGCCGGAGCTGCGCAGAGGAATTAACGCCAAAGATTCGAATCCGGGGCCTTCGCAGCGGCAGTGCCCGCGGGCCTGGCGCTCGTCTTCCACAGTCGCGGCCCGCAGCCGGCTGGCGCTGTTCGTCCAGAAGCTTCCGCCTGCCGTGTAGCAGGGCATGTGCGGGTCGAAGCGCCCGGTTAGCGCCTCGCAGCATCTGCATTGGGTGGCCGGCTCTCCCTGGCCCTCGCCCGGCATTTCCCGGTTAGCGTCCCGCGCGCATGGATAGTCGTCGGACCGGACAAACTCCGGCGGGAATCCACGCGTCTCGTAACGGGGAAACTCGCCGCCGTCCCATACCCCGATCCCCACCGTCTCGCAGCCCGACCACTCGTGCAGCCGCCCCGTGATCGCGCAAATCAGCTCACGCGTATCGCTCGAGGCATTCATCATGCGCAATAGAGCCAACATGGTTTCGCGGTCGGCTTCATGCTGCTTGCGCTCGGTAATATCGTCGAGCACCGCCACGAAGTATCCCTTTTCCGGGCTATAGACCGAGACGGACCGCCACTGCGAAAATGGCATGGAATAGGTCTCGAAGCGCTCGGATACGCCGGTCGACGCAACCCGGCCATAGGTCTTCAGAAGATCCGCGCACTGCTCGCGGAACTTCGGGATGGCCACGGAAACGAGCTGTCCCGAAACATCCCCCGATCCGGTCAGCTTCGCGAATGCGCCGTTCGCTTCCAGAATGAGAAAATCCACCGGACGGCCTTGTTCGTCGTACATCATCTTGCAGTAGGCCACGGCGTCCAACATGTTCTCGAACAGGGAGCGGTAGCGCAGTTCGCTGAGCCGCTTCTCCTCTTCGGCTTGCTTGCGCTCCGTGATGTCGGTGCTCGAACCGCGGTATCCCCTGAACTCCCCCCGTTCGTCGAAAACCGGCATCCCCGTGCTCGATGCCCAAACGCTCCGGCCATCCTTGGCCCTTACCTGCTTTTCCAGGCCATGGAATTGTCCCTTCCGCGCGAACACCTCGGCCGCCGCCGCCCTGAAGGCTTCGCGGCCTTCCTCAGGCGCGATATCGTAGTAGCGCTTCTTGCCGGCCAGTTCCTCCGGCCGGTACCCCCACACCGTCTCCGACACCGGGCTGACGTAGGTGTACAACCCATCGACATCCATTTCCCAGATGATCGTCCGGCCTTGCTCCGCGAGCAGATGGTAGCGCAGGTTCGCTTCTTCCACCTGCCGGCTCGCCTCGCGCCTGGCCGTCACGTCGCGGACAATCGCCACCGCCTGCCATCGCCCGCTCTTTTGGACGGCCGCCAGCGAGAGCTCGATCGGAATCTCGCTTCCGTCCTTTCGCCGCGCGGTCATTTCCATCACTTTGCCGACCAGCGGCCCTTGTCCCGGCTTCTGGAAGAACGGAAAGTTCGCTTCGCCCCGCCGCCACTCGATAGCCGGCGCCACGATTTCGTGAATCGGCAGGCCCAGCGCCTCGGCGGCCGCGTAACCGAACATCCGTTCGGCCGACGGGTTCCACAGGGTTACCCGGCCGTCGCCGTCAATCGTGACGATGGCATCGAGCGCCCCGTCGCACAACCCACGGAAAGTCGCCTCGCTCTCTTGCAACGCCGCCACCATTCGCTGGCGCTCGGCCTCCGCGTCAAGCGCGTCCAGAGCCAGCGACATGTCGCGCGCCAACTCCTCCAGCCGCTCGACCTCCGCCTCCTGAAAGAACCCTTCCTCGGCGCTGTGTACGCACAAAGTCCCGCGAGCGTTGCCGCGCAATCGGATCGGGAACGCCGCGCACGACGCGATATCCGCGTCCATCGCCCTCAGGTGGCAGTCCGCGTCCGACTGGCTGGGCGACATCACGTTGCAAACGACCGGCTTTCCTTCTTTAATAGCCCGGCGGTTCACGGCGCACTCGCTGGCGCGAATCGGGTAGGGAAAACCTTGTTCGTCGGTGTCCTGAGCGCATTGGCGGATCTCGCCCGTGGCTTCGTCCAGGAATCCGATCCAGGTCAGCCGAAAGCCGGCGCGCTGGGTGGCGCTCCGGCAAATGCTCTCGAGCAGTTCCTCGCGGGAAGTAGCTCGCGAAATGGCCTGGTTGGCTTGCGTCAACAGCTCGTTCAGGGAGGCCAGCCGCCGAGCCCTCTTCTCGCGTTCCTTATACTCGGTTATATCTTTGAAAATACAGACGATGTTCCTCGCCTCCGACCGGAAAGCCACCACTTCGAAATGCCTGCCCAGCCCGGCGTGATACTGCTCGAATCGGCTCGCTTCACCGGTTAACGCCACGCGCCCGTAGGACTCGATCCAACGTTTCTCCGTCCCCGGCTGCACTTCCAGCATAGTCTTGCCGAGGATCGCGGCCGCGGACAGGCCCGTCATGCGCTCGAAGGCGGGGTTGACCATCAGGAAGCGAAAATCCGCCAGCCGCCCTTCGCCGTCGAAGATCGCCTCCTTCAGAGCGCATCCGTCCAGCATGCTCGAAAACAGTAGGCGATAACGCTCTGTGGCCGCCTCGAATGCGCGATCGCGCGCCGGCCCCGCCGCCGGCCTCCCTGAGAGCAGCCCCTGGATCGAGTCCGCCAGCCGCCCTGCATCCACCGGAAACGGCAGCAAGCCGTCTCCCCCCAGCTCGACCGTGGTTCTGGCCGCCTCCTCGCCAGTTAGAGTCGCCGATAGCAGCAGAATCGGAACGTCTCGAAGGCCCGGGCGATCGCTCGAACGCACCCGCCGGCACAACCGCCAGCCATCCACATCCGGAGCCGAGAGGCCGCTCAGGAAAACATCCGGGAGTGCGCTGTCCGGCGCAGCCACTGCCTCGTCCGCGCTGGCGAAAGCCACCACCGCGTATCCCTGTCCTTGGAGAATGGTTGAGAGAGCCGACTGCTGAATGGAGTCGAAGCCAACCAGCGCCACGGTCCGCTGTGCAAGTTGTGCCATCGAAGCGTCCTTTCAATGACGCGCTCAGTGACTGAGTGCTCTTTGAGGCGCCGGCGACGATCGGATCGACACGAAGAGAGCGACCGCGGCGTCCCCACGTTCCGCTGGGGCAACCGAATCCAGTATACTTCATCTCATCCCCGCCCAATAATGAGGTTCGGGGCCCTAAAGTCGAGAACGCTCGCGGGGGCCGCGGAAGGCCATTCCCGCGAAGCTGACCACGCTCCGGGCGTCGATATTCCATTGCTCGTAGCGCAGAATCTCGCCTTTCAACTGGGGAGCGGCCTTTAGAAACGCGTAGAATGGCGCCGATCCGCACCATTTGAGGGGGTCCCGGTCGGGGATCGTCAAGTCCCAGAATCCGCGCGCGTCGGAGGCCGCGATGCGCTCCATGCGGGCCTGGTCGCGCGCGGCCACTTCGGTCATGCGGCCCTCGTTCGCGGACGCCGTGAAGTCGTCGCCGTAACGGGCGCCCATGTGGGCCATATCGACGCCCAGAACCCAGAAGAGCCGGTCGCCTTCGCGTTCGCCCAGCTCGCCCAGGGCGTCCAGAAAACGCTTGACGCGGTCGTCGTCCTCGGGTTGGCCGCCGCCCAGGATGCTGTGCGCGAAAGAGCCGCAGAGTATCGGCAGAATGCGCACGTCCGGGCCTAATGCGTGCTGCAGGAAGACCACCTGAAACTCCACCGTGTGCTCGAAGGAATGGCAGTAGTCCTCCATGACCGCGCCCTCGCCCCCGTGCTCCGCCAGCCACTCCACCAGGCGCGTGTCGCAGGCCGCTTGCCCCAGCGGCGTCACGAAGTCCTTGCGGGTCAGGCCGAACGTCTCCGGGTCGCCATAGTGGGAGGTGGCCAGGATGACGAAAGTGCGCTCGCGATGCTCCGGCCCCAGCAAGCCATAGGCCGCGCGGTAGCACCGCCAGCCGCCATCCGGGCTGACGTGCGGAGCGGCGATGCCGCGCAGCAACCCGGCGTCGTCGGAAGCGCCGGCGGGGTCGGCTTGCATATATTGCGCCATGGTTTCGCGCAGTTGCTCGGGTTCCGCGGGGTACGCCGAGCCGGCGTGGGCAGCCTCGCGGACGGGCCTTTCCGCGAACTCCCGGCGGCGCTGCCCGCGCATGGCCGCGAAAGCTTCGTCTTCCAGAAAGCCGGCCGTACTGAGCGTGTCCGCCAGTTGCCGGGCGGTCTCTCCCACCTCCAAGGCGCCGGTCAGACGCACCAACATAGCGCGCAGGTCGAGGTCGGTCTGCTTCCCGTCGAAGCAGCCCAGGCACGGCGCCAACATCGGCGGAATCACCAGCATGTCGTCGGAATAGTGGTACGGGTCGCGAAGTAACACGCCCGGATGGTCGGGCCACGGCGACGGCATGGCATCGAGGACGCGGCGGAGGCGCGCAAGCGGCTGGGGCAAGTACCATCGTACCGGATGCCGGCGGGGACCGTCGGGCCCCGATGCTACACTGGTGTTTCTACCGGCATGCTGTCCATCGTCATCCCGATTCACAACGAGGAACCCTCCATCCTCCCCTTGTACGACCGGCTCACCGCGGTGGCCGACAAGCTTGGCCGGCCGTACGAGATCTTGTTCGTGGACGACGCTTCTTCGGACCGCAGCTTTGTGCTGCTCGCCAACCTGGTCGAAACCGACGGCCATTTGAAAGTGATCCGCCTGCGCCGGAATTTCGGGCAGACCGCGGCGCTTTCGGCGGGCTTCCATGAGGCCCAGGGCGATATCGTGGTCGCCATGGACGGCGACCTCCAACACGCCCCCGAGGACATTCCGGCGCTCCTCGCCAAAATCGACGAAGGCTTCGACATCGCCTCCGGCTGGCGCAAGCATCGCGTCGATAACCCACTCAGCCGCAAGCTGCCCTCCCGTATCGCCAACTGGCTGATGGCCAAAGCTTCCGGAGTGGATCTGCGGGATTTCGGCACCACCTTCAAGGCCTACCGGGCCGAGATTCTGAAGGACGTCAACCTCTACGGCGAACTGCACCGCTTCATCCCCGCCCTGGCCAGCTTTTACGGCGCGCGCGTGGCCGAAGTGCCCATCCAAAACGTGCAGCGTTTGAGCGGCGGATCCCACTATGGCATCGGGCGCACCTTTCGCGTGATGTTCGATATCGTCACCATCAAGTTCCTGTTGAAGTACTTCACGCGCCCTATGCACTTCTTCGGAACGCTTGGCCTGATTGGGACCGGCTCCGGCGTCGCCATCATGGTTTACCTGACCATTCTGAAGCTGTTGGGCTTTGAAATCGTCATGGCGCACGGCCCGCTCATGTTCGCCGGCGGCTTGCTCCTGCTGGGCGGCTTGATGATGTTCACCACCGGGCTGATCGGCGAGATGATGATGCGGACCTACTTCGAGAGCCAGGACCGCCGCATCTACGCCGTGCGCGAGATCCTCACCCGCAAGCAGCGCGGCGTCCCCGGCGCCAGGTAAGACGCCTTCCGGCTATCTCCTATCGGCAGTATCATTGTGCCTATGCGAGTGCGCGAATTGGCGGCATGGCTTGGCGCGACCTTCGAGGGCGACGGCGAGATGGAATTGACCGGCGTCGCGCCCCTTGAGACGGCGGGGCATTCCGAGGTCTCCTTTGTGAGTGGCCGCAAGGCCGCGGCCCAGGCGCAAGAGTCCTCCGCCGGGTGCCTCATCGTTCCCATGGAATGGATCGACTCCAGCCAGCGCACCGCTATCCGCGCGCCCAATCCGCGCACCGCCTTTGCCCGCGCCATGAGCCGCTTCTATCCCACCATGGAGATCGAGCCGGGCGTCGATCCCACCGCGGTGGTGGCCAAGGACGTGGAAATTGGCGCCATGGCCTTCATCGGCCCGCACGCCGTAGTGGGCGCAGGCACGCGCCTGGGCGTCGCCTCAAGCGTCGGAGCGGGCTGCTACGTCGGCAAGCGCGTGGTGTTGGGCGAAGGCTGCGTGCTGCATCCCAACGTGACGGTTTACGACAACGTGGACATCGGGCGCGGCTCCATTCTGCATTCGGGGTGCGTCATCGGAGCCGACGGCTTCGGCTACGTCATGGAGCACGAGCGCTGGCACAAGTTTCCCCAGGTCGGCCGCGTGGAGATCGGCGATTTCGTCGAGATCGGGGCCAATTCCTGCGTGGACCGCGCCGCCATGGGCGTTACCTCCATCGGCGAAGGCACCAAGCTCGATAACATGGTCCATGTGGCCCACAATTGCCTCATTGGCCGCCATGTTGTTGTGGCCGCGCAGACCGGCTTTTCGGGCGGAGTCACGGTCGGCGACTACGCCGTCGTCGGCGGACAGGTGGGCATCGGGGATAAGGCCCGCATCGAATCGCGCGCGGTCCTCGGTTCCGGGTGCGGCGTCCTGACATCGAAAATCGTGCGCTCCGGCGAAACCGTGTGGGGCACCCCCGCCCGTCCGCTCAAGCAGCACCTCGAACAACTCGCCAACCTCGCGCGCCTGCCGGAATTCCGCCGCGAGATCGCCGACATCAAGCGCCGCCTCTCCGAACTGGAAGGTTAGGCGGCGTGGGGTTGGCGATTCGCCTGCGCTCGCCTGTCCCGTCTACGCCAACACTGGTTGCGCCTCCACCGTTTCCATCCCCCGCGATCCGCACGCTTCCACCCGGTCCCGGCCCCCGTCCTTCGCCTGGTACAGGGCCAAATCGGCCTCTCTAATCAACGCGTCCACCTCCGTGATCGCCGGGTTTAGGCGCGAGGCCACCCCCACGCTGCAAGTGACCCGCAGGAATGCGCCCGCAACCTCAAATGGCTCCGCCGCTATCGCCGCGCGCAGCCGGTTCCCTTGGGCGTGCGCCGCAACGGCATCGCAGCCCGGCAGCACCATCAAGAATTCCTCGCCCCCGTACCGGCCCAACGCATCGTATCGCCGAACCACCGACTTCATGCGCCGCGCGCCTTCCCTTATAACCGCATCCCCGGCCAAGTGCCCATAGGTATCGTTGACCGCTTTGAAATGGTCGAAATCGGCGATCAACAGCGCCAGCGGGTGGCCTTCGCGTTGGGCCCGAGCCGCTTCGTTATCAAGCGCTTGCAGCACGGCCGTGCGGTTCAGAAGCCCCGTCATTCCGTCGTGCGTGGCCTGTTCCCGAAGCGCCTCGCGGGCCAGCACCAGCTCTTCTTGAAGATCGAGGATGCGACGCCCGGCGCGCAGCCGCACCCGCAGTTCCTGGGCGACGAACGGCTTCGTCAGGTAGTCGTCGGCCCCGGCTTCCATGCCATCCACCAAATCCTGCGACTCGGTCCGCCCCGTGAGCAGCAGGATGTATTGGTACGGCTCACGCCCGGTGGACCGTACCCGCCGGCACACCTCTACCCCATCCATGCCCGGCATCATCCAGTCCAGAATCGCCATCCGCGGCGCGTCGTCCGCCTGCAGAATGCGCCATGCCTCGTTCCCGTCGCACGCGCCCACCGCTTCGTATCCCCACTTGGTCAGCATGTTCCGCAGCATGGATTGGAAGACCGGATTGTCTTCCGCTGCCAGGACTCTCATCCGCCGTTCAGTCTCATGGATCGGCAATTTGCTTCTCTAGTGTCTTTATCGGCTGTCTTGCGGTTTTCCTTACGGGACGGGTCCTATAGCGTGGAATCGCGCAGCGCTGCCTTGCTCGCGGAATCCTCTTCGCGCGGCTCTGGAAGCCGCCCCGTCCAGTCGCACCACGCCCAGGCCAGCGCCGTCACCAGCCCGAGCGCCCCGGCGATCAAGCCTATGGTCCGAGCGCTGTAATACTGCGAAGCGATGCCCGCCGCCGCCATCGACACGATCATCGTCGACCACCGCAGCGACTCCATCGTCGCGAACACCCGTCCGCGGAATTCATCGGGCGTGTGCCGCAATAATTGGAAATTGTTAAGCACGCTCGTGACCGCCATCCCGACCCGCGAGAACATCATGGCCACGAGAGCCAAGCCATACGTGGACGCCTGGCTGAAAACCATGTAAGCGGCCCCGTGCGCGATGTAGGAAATCGTGATCGCCCGCTTGTAGTTTGCGAAGCTGGCGCGGCGGCCGGCCAAGTGAGCCACGGTTCCGCCCGCCAACAGTCCGATGCCCGCGAAGCCCCAGATTCCGCCGATGCCCGCCGGACCGCGGTGGAATACCTGCTCCCCGAATAAGGCGAAAAGAATCTGCGCCGCGCCGCCTCCCAGCGCCCAGCCTACCGAGACCATGGCGATTCCCATCATCAGCGGAACCGAGCCCAGATAGTCCAGTCCCTCGCGGTACTCGCGCCAGGGCTGCACCACCCCGCCGGCATCGCGCCGGTTGGGCCGGAACCCGCCTGGCGCGGCGATCCGCCAGATGGCGCCCGCGGAGAACGCGAACGACAGCGAATTAATCGCGAACGCCCATCGATATCCCAGTTGCGCCGCGCTGTACCCCGCCAGCAGCGTGCCCGCCGTCAGCGTAGCCCATCCCGTGGTCTGGGTCAGGGAATTGGCCGTGTACAACTCCTCCGCGCTGGCTATCGAAGGAAGCATCGCCGCCCGCCCGCTGGTGAAGAACGGCGAGGCGAACATCAGCGCGCCGCTCAACAGGTAGAGCAGCCAGGGACGCGGTTGGTCCACCGTCAGAACGAACGCCAGCGCCACCACCGCCCGTATCAGGTCGCTCGCAATCATGATGCGCTTGCGGTCGAACCGGTCCAGCAGAACCCCCGCGATCGGCCCCGCCACCATCGCCGGTATGGCCCGCGACAGCATCACCCCGCTCACCACCAGGCCCGAACCGGATTTCTCCATCACCAGCGCGAATACCGCGATGTTGTTGAACCAGTCGCCAATGTCGCTCACCACCTGGCCCATCCACGTGTAACGGTAGTTGCGATTATGGCGCAGCAGGCCCCACAGGCTGGTCATGGAAGCTTCAATGGTAACAGGCGGCCGTCAGGTCTCAGGTGCGCGCGAGGCTTCCCGATATCGGAGCGGGTCGATCCGGCGGCGTGAGTGGCGCGGCGCCAACCAGAAAGCGCTTCATCGACCTGCACAACGAGGGCCAGAAACCCTTTCGGAGTCCGCCTGCTCAGCGCGCGCCGCCGGCCGCCAGCTTTCCTGGCACAGCGTCCTGAATGTCCGGCGACGGCGGCAACTCAGGGTCGTTCTCATCCAAGACGCTTGCCGGAAGCGATTTGCCGGCCTTGGCGCCAAGCGCCTTGAGTTGCTCCACCTGATTCGCCAGGCTGCCTCGGCCGGAGGAAAGCTTGGCCATGGCATCGTCGTAGGAGTCGCGGGCCTGACTCATGCGATTTCCCAGCGAGAGCATGTCATCCACGAATCCGACAAGCTTGTCATAGATCTTGCCGGCCCTCGAGGCGATCTTTTCGGCATTCTTGTTGCGGTCTTCCACTTGCCAGACGTTGGCTACGGTGCGGAGAGCGATCATCAGGGTGGTAGGCGTGGCTATGGCAACGTTCGCGTCCACCGCTTCCGTGGTCAAGCCCGGGTCTTCTTGCAAGGCTGCGGCGAGCGCTCCCTCGATCGGTATGAACATCACGACGTAGTCGAGTTGGCTGCCAGCGGCCGAGTGGTATTCCTTGCTGGACAACGCCTTGATGTGCGAGCGAATCGAGGTGAGATGGCGCTTCAGGTGCGCCGCCCGATCAGCCTCGCTTTCGGCGTTGACGTAATCGTCAAACGCGACCAAAGACACTTTGGAATCGATCACGATCTTCTGGCCGCCGGGGAGATTGACTTCCACGTCGGATCTGAGCCTCGATCCCCCCTCGGTGGCGTAACTTTGTTGAATGACGTACTGTTCGCCCTCGCGCAGGCCCGAGCGCTCCAGGATCGATGCGAGTATCATCTCTCCCCATGCCCCTTGCGCCTGAGCCTCGCCCTTCAGCGCCCGCGTAAGATTAGAGGTCTCGAGGGTCATCTTGGCGCTGTGCTCGGAGAGCGCGCGTATCTGCTGGACCAGGGCTTCGCGTTCTTTGGCGGTCTCGATTTGCGCGCCTTGAAGCCCCAGTTGGAATTCCCCGAGCTTGTCGCGGAGCGGCTTGAGGACGATCTCGATTTGTTCCTTGTTCTGCTTGCTAAAAGTCTCGCTGTGGGATTGCATCACCTCGGCCGCCAGAACTTTGAACTCCCCCGTCATGCGTTCTCTGGCCTCGGTAAGCAAGGCCAGCTTCTCGACGGTTTGCTTGCGCTCCTGCTCGAGGTTGGCTTGGGCGGCCGCGAATCGGGTGTCAAGATCCGTCTTCCTCTCCTCGGTGGAAGCCAGGCGCATCTTGAGTTCCGCGAGGGCGGAATCGCGCTGCGACAGGGCTTCGGTAACCCTCGCGGACTCCGCATCCGTGGCGCTCTTGGCATCGCGCAAACGATCGGCCAACTGTTTGCTTTCCGCCAAATCGCGTTCCACCTCAGCCAGGCGCCCAGACCTCTGCTCCTCGACCGCCAGGCGGCGATCGAGGCCGGATTTCTCCTCCCGGAGCGAAACCGCCTCGGCTTCCAGTTGGCGCAATCGCTTGAGTAGGAATACCAGAAGGATCGACACGATCACGGCGAAGACGGCTGCTGCAACGGCCACGAAGAGCGGCATATGACCTCACGGACGGCTGGGGTGGACCCCTTCGGTGAGACACGAAGGAAAAGACGCAGTTACCGTTCGATGATAATTCGTTTTCTCCCGCCAGTCCAGAGTTTATTCCGACAGTACCGGTGAAGCGGAGACGGGCTCTGCTGGCGAGCAACCCGATCGAGCGATAGCCGGTGCGGAACTCATCGCGGACGATGAGAAGAGCGTGGTCCTTCCGATGCGTTCTTTCGCCTGGGCCCGGGGCCGACCGGCGGGAGGCGCCGCAGACCCGCCGGATGCCAAGGTGCGACTCGCTCGGGAAGATGAGACCTGGAGAGTCCATAAAGCAAGCAGGGCAGCCGGGAACGCCGGAAACCTGCCCCACTTGACTAAATGTCTTAGTGGCCGACGTCGACGAACTCGGCGTCGACTACGTTGTCCTTGTTACCGTCGTTCTTGGCGCGATTTTCGCCATTCGGAGGTGGCGTCTGGGCGCCAGGTTGCGCGGAAGCGGATTTGTACATTGCTTCGGCCAGTTTGTGGCTGGCGGAAGTAAGCCGGTCGACCGCGGCATTGATCCGGTCCGGGTCGTTCTCCCCAATGGCTTTCTTGGTCTCCGCGATGGCCGATTCGATTTCCTTCGCGCCGGCCTCCCCGATCTTGCCGCGGTGCTCGTTGAGCGTCTTCTCGACGTTGTAGACCATGGCGTCGGCCTTGTTCTTGGCCTCAATGGTGTCGCGCAACTTGCGGTCGTCGGCCCCATGTAATTCGGCGTCTTTGGCCATCTTCTCGACTTCGTCCTTGGAAAGGCCGGAAGACGAAGTGATGGTGATCTTCTGCTCGTTGTTGGTCGCCGTGTCCTTCGCGGCCACGCTGAGTATGCCGTTGGCGTCGATATCGAAGGTGACTTCGATCTTAGGCAGGCCGCGCGGCGCCGGCGGAATGTTGCCGAGTTGGAATACGCCCAGCAGGCGGTTGTCGTGCGCCATGGCCCGCTCGCCCTGGTGGACCTTGATTTCGACCGACGACTGGTTGTCGGCCGCCGTCGAAAACGTCTCGCTCTTGCGGGTGGGAATGGTGGTGTTCCGCTCGATCAACTTGGTAAACACGCCGCCCATGGTCTCGATACCGAGCGATAGCGGGGTTACGTCGAGGAGCAGCACATCCTTGACTTCGCCGCCCAGCACGCCGCCCTGAATCGCAGCCCCGATCGCCACGACTTCATCCGGGTTCACGCCCTTGTGCGGCTCTTTGCCGAACAGGTCGCGCACCAGCGCCTGGATTCGCGGCATGCGAGTCTGGCCGCCCACCAGGACGACCTCGTCGAGTTGCTGCGGCGTCACGCCGGCGTCCGCGAGGGCCTGCTTGCACGGCCCCACCGAGCGCTGGACGATGTCCTCCACCATCTGCTCGAAGCGGGCCCGCGTGAGCTTCATGATCAGGTGCTTGGGTCCGGTTGCATCCGCGGTGACGAAGGGCAGGTTGATTTCAACTTCGAGGAGGGTTGACAACTCCATCTTGGCCTTCTCGGCGGCTTCCTTCAAGCGCTGGAGCGCCATTTGGTCCCTGGTCAGATCGATGTGGTTTTCCTTCTTGAACTCATCGACGATCCAGTCGATGATCCGCTGGTCGATGTTGTCGCCGCCCAGGTGGGTGTCGCCGTTGGTGGATTTGACTTCCACCATTCCCTCGCCCACCGTCAGGATGGAGATATCGAAGGTGCCGCCGCCGAAGTCGTAGACGGCAATGGTCTCGTCCTTCTTCTTGTCCAGTCCGTAGGCCAACGCGGCCGCGGTCGGCTCGTTGATGATGCGCAGCACTTCGAGGCCGGCGATTTTTCCCGCATCCTTAGTGGCCTGCCGCTGGGCGTCGTTGAAGTACGCTGGAACGGTGATAACGGCCTGGGTGACCTTTCCCCCGAGGTAGGCTTCGGCAGCCTCCTTCAACTTCGTGAGAATCATGGCGGAAATCTCGGACGGCGACTGCTTCTTGCCGTTGATGTCCACCCTTACGTCGTCATGCTCGCCGCGGACGACTTTGTAAGGGACCATCTTCATTTCTTCGCTGACTTCGTCAAAGCGGCGTCCCATGAACCGCTTGATGGAGAATATCGTGTTTGCCGGGTTGGTGATGGCTTGCCGTTTCGCGATCTGGCCTACCAGGCGCTCGCCCGTCTTCGTGAACCCCACGACGGACGGCGTAGTACGGGATCCCTCCTGGTTGGCAATGACGGTAGGCTGGCCGGCTTCCATAACCGCCACCGCGGAGTTTGTGGTACCCAAATCGATACCGATGATCTTTCCCATGTCCTCAATAACCTCTCATTTGTAAGATTTCCGATTACGACCGATCTCTTCTAGTGCACGCACTGCGCCAACGCTTGGCTACAACCGGGGTTTACACGGGACGCCATACGTTCAGGAGCATGGCCGATCTAATCGAGGCGATGGACCCGAGTTACTGCGACTCCAACCCGGCGGAGCGTGCAAGGCTTGCCGTCCGTGCGGCAGGAAGTGCAGGACATATGAGGAAACCGCCCCTCCGCGGCGCACGCGGATTGCGTAGATCGTCATCTCTAGCGCCGCCTTATCCTTGCCTTCCGCAAGGGCCATCGGCGCCCAGGGTATTCATCCGCTCCGGTGTCACGAAGCCATCCGGGTTTTCATCGAACACAGACTTGCATTCACGACTGCAGAAATGGCGCCTATTTCCGGCGTGCTCGGAAGAAACGGTAGCCCAGCTTGGGTCTAGCGGCATCCCGCAGACCAAGTCTAATTGCGCCGCGGTCGATCGCGTGGCCATCTTGAAGTCGCTCCTCTTCCTATTGAGGACGTTGCACGAATGTGGCCAAATGCGGAAGGCGACCGCCAACCTCACGCCCCCCGACTGGCTGTCCGCGTGCAGTCTGCTCGAAGGCCGCATCGGACAAATTGGGTGGCTACGGGCTGCGGTATTGGGCGCGTTGGGGCGCTCTTCGGAACAGTCGCATGAGTTGCACGCAGTTGTTTGCCCGCGCCGCTGCCGATGGCTGCCCGGTTCTGGAGGCTAGATCTTCGTGTCGTCTTGGAAGGCTGTTTGATCGTTCGGCATAGGGGGTCGCTTCGACGGCGCACTCCAAAGTGCAGATCCTGCATCTGCCGGGTTGTGCTCCTAGAGATGACTACACGCACTCGATGGCGCGCGGTGCTGGCGATGGTTGCGGCCGGAATACTGGCGGGTTGTTCGCCATCGATGAAATCAACCGATGCACGCGGCGGAACGGCAACAAGGTCTTCCGGTACTCCCCTGAGCGCTGAAGGTCAAGCCTTGCTTCAAGCGGCCATCAACAGTGGCAAAGCGGATTTGCGCTGGCCCGATTTCAGCGATTACAGCAAGCGTGTAAAGGACTTCTACGACCTAAACGGCAACTCCTTGTGGTGGGTCAAGAACTTGGCGCCGACCACGCAAGCGCGACAGGCGATCGCACTCATGCTCCAGGCTAGCCAAAAGGGGCTGTCCGCGGACGACTATGATGGTTCCCGTTGGAGCGATCGCCTGGCGAAACTCAAGCCCGCGACGCCGCAGCCGGCCGAGGCGGATGCCGTAAGATTCGATCTTGCGCTTACAGTTTGCGCGATGAGATATATCTCGGACCTCCACATCGGTAAGGTGAATCCGAAGCGCCTGGACTTCGCTTTCGACGAGGAGTCCAAGAAATACGATCTCGCCAAGTTTCTCAAAGACCGTATTGTCGACGGGCGCGACGTGGCCGGCGTCCTGGCGGAAGTGGAACCGCCGTATCCCGGCTACCGCCGTACCCTTCAAGCGTTGCAGTCTTACGCGGAGCTCGCCAGCAAGGACGACGGGGAGCAACTCCCGCCCGCAAAGAAAACGATTGGCCCCGGCGACGACTATCCCGGCGTCCCACGGCTCACGCGACTACTCCGGCTGCTTGGCGACCTGCCGCCCGGCGCCGATGTTCCCGCGGATGAAACGGTTTACGCCCCTGCCCTGGTGGACGCCGTCAAGAACTTCCAGCGCCGGCATGGCCGGGACGCGGACGGACGAATTGGCGCACAAACCTTGGCCGACTTAAACGTGCCCCTGAGCCGCCGGGTACAACAGATGCAACTGGCCCTGGAGCGATGGCGGTGGTTGCCGGACGCCTATCGAAACTCGCCCATCGTCGCCAATATCCCCGAATTCCGTCTTCGCGCCTATGACAAGGATTTTAACGTCGGCGTAACGATGAACGTGGTGGTGGGCAGTTCCTTCGGCCGCGATACCCCGGTGTTTGCCGACGCCATGAGCTATGTGATTTTTCGGCCGTACTGGGAAGTTCCGCTTTCCATCGTCCGGGCGGAACTGATTCCACACATCCTGAAGGACCCCGGTTATTTGAGGAAGAAGGGCTTCGAGATTGTGGACAGCCGCCAAAAGGTGGTCGGCGCGGGGCCGGTGGCGCGCAACACTTTGAGTCGGCTTCGAGCCGGCAAGCTCTTCATCCGGCAGATCCCCGGCCCAAAGAACTCGCTCGGCCTGGTGAAGTTCGTCTTTCCCAATAGCGACGACATATACATGCACGATACTCCCGCCACCGAAGTCTTCGCAAAGTCGAGGCGGGATTTCAGTCACGGCTGTATCCGCCTGGAGAAGCCCGCCGACCTGGCCGCATGGGTGCTGCGCGACACTCCCGGCTGGAACCCGGAGCGCATTCACGCGGCCATGAACGGTAGCGCTCCCCAACAGGTGAATCTCGCGCATCCGATTCCCGTCATGATTGTATATATCACCGTCGTCGTTCTGGAAGACGGACTGGTGCACTTCTATGACGATATCTACGGGCACGACGCGGCCCTACAGCAGGCCCTCGCGAAGGGTTACCCGTATCCTAATTGAATGGGTGAAGCCCAGGAATCCGTGCGGACCGCTCGATCGAGCCACAAATTACCAGCGGCGTACGCGTCCCACGTCCACGTGGACGAAGTTGGAATCGCGATAGTAGCCAACCCCCCCGCGTTGAAGGCGCAGTGCAGCGTCCCGCAGCGCGGCGGTGGCAATTCCCGGTAATCGAATGTCGATAGCTTCCGCTTGCATGTGGAGACTGTTGCGAGCAACGCCCGTATGCGCGCTCCGCGTACGCAGGAATTCGTTGCTCCATGGCGTGCGATATCCACAGATGACATCGATCTCGCCGCCGGAATCGTTCAAGGAAGCCGTCAGGTCGGATAGCAGGTCGAACAGGCGCGGATCAAAATGGTGCACTTCGTTCGTACGATGGTCCCGGAGGTAGTGGTCGATTTGGGCCAGGGATTCCGGCAAATAGTTATCACCCCGGCGATAAACGATATCGAGCCGCTCGTTGGTGTGGGTATGATATAGGCGAAGCCGGTATTCGCGCGGGGAGACAGTCGTGGATCTTAGCGTTTGCCCCAGGGGGGCGCCAAGCGATAGGACGACTAGCCACATAGCGCCGCTGCGGAGGCCCAATCTCATTTACCCAATCGTAACATTAATGGATCGCGAGGTGTGGCGGCCCACAAGGCTGAAGCCGACGCGAAGAACAACCCTTCCTGCCGCAGTAAGCGAACGCGATGCGGCTTTCCAATCACCCTTGAACCAGTCGCGAAGCAAGCGACGGATAGTCGGTGTAGCCTTTTTCCGAGCCGCCGTAAAAAGTCGATTCGTCCGGCGTATTGAGCGGCGAGTTCGACCGGAACCGTTCCGGAAGGTCCGGATTGGCGATGAACAAACGGCCGAATGCCACGGCGTCGGCTATTCCGTCGGCCAGCGCCCGCGTCGCGGTTTCGCGATTGAAGCCGTTTGCGGCAACCAGGGGATCGTGGAACTCCTGCCGCAGTTCTTCTAAAGGCACCGGGGCCGCGCCGTGCCGCACGTCGTCTTCCGTGGACACGATAAGGTGCGCATAGGCGAGGTGGAAGGGATTCAGTTCGCGCAACACGTAGCTGAACGTTGCCAATGGGTTCGAATCTCGCATGTCATTGAAGACGCCACCCGGCGAAAAGCGAATGCCGACGCGGCCACCGCCCCATATCTTCGTGACGGCTTCGGTCACTTCGAGCGTAAGCCGGGCGCGGTTCGCAACGGAGCCGCCGTAGCCGTCGGCGCGATGATTTGTGCCATCGCGGAGGAATTGGTCCAGAAGATAACCGTTGGCATTGTGGATCTCTACGCCATCGAAGCCGGCGATCTTGGCGCGTCGAGCGCCGCCGTCGTACTGCGACACGATGCCAGGCAACTCCGCTGTTTCCAGGGCGCGCGGGGTAACGTAAGGCTGCATGCCGGTCTCCGTGAGAGCCTGGCCGGACCGTGGGGCGATAGCGCTGGGCGCGACCGGCAACGCGCCGCCCGGTTGGAAGCTGGGGTGAGAGATGCGGCCCATATGCCAGAGCTGAAGGAAAATGCGGCCGCCGGAACGATGCACCGCATCGGTGACCCTGCGCCAGCCGGCGATCTGATCGTCGGTATAGATGCCGGGCGTGTTGGGGCAACCCGTCCCCTGCTGGGAAACCGCTGTGGCTTCCGTAACAATCAGGCCAGCCGACGCTCTCTGGGAATAGTATTCGGCCATCAATGGAGTCGGCGCCCGGTGCAGTCCAGCGCGCATCCGCGTGAGCGGCGCCATAACCAGGCGGTTCGGCGCTTCAACGGCGCCCAAACGAATGGGTGTGAAGAGAGTTGGAGCACTGCGCCCGCCGATTCCGCCGCGTTGCGAGGCTTTGACGGCCTCTTCCGCTTCGATATGCGTCTTGCAGACAGCTACGGTTCCGTTGACCTCGGACATGTTCCAACCTCCGTTGGCATCCTGCGTTGGCCCGTGCAAATCCAGGCCAAGGCGATGCCTTCGCTGCTGCAATGCACGCGCAACGCCAACATCTCGCTGGGTAAGCAAACGGTTCGATCCCGGTGGTCCAGAGTGCCCTTAAGATCGAGAGGCCAAACGGCAAGCGTGCAGAATCTGCCGTTACCAGTGCAAGGTCCGTGCCGGATCCGGCCGGCCGGGCGACCTACTACGAACACCGATGGTCTGCCCCGCCGCTCGGATGCATTCCGGTCACTACGCTACGGTTGTTGGAGTGCGCCGCTTCAGGCGTCCCGGTGGACGCTGGCGAGCGAAAAAGCGGGGAGGCAGACGGTCACGTAATCGGCGCCGGCGGAATCTGGGGTGGAATAGCGGACCCATTCGCCGGGCTCGACGTCTAGACACTGGCCGGCGTGCATGTCGAAGGCCCCGCCGGCGTGCTCCACGTGGAGACGTCCGGCGAACATGAGGCGGTATTCCCGATAGTCCGAGCGTTGTCCGATGCCCACCCACCCCGGGGGCGATTTCACATGGGTGATGGATATCTCTTCATCGCCGGTATTGACCAGACCGACGAACTCATCGGCCTTCTTGTTGATGTTGCCGACGCACTGAACAACGGTAGGAGAGACGATTAACTTGGGCATGGCTCAATTGTACAGCGCAGGCGCGGCGGCGGGAGTCGCGCATCCCGGTCCTGAGCGTCTGAAGGCGCTACATGTTCGGGGAGATGGCTTCCTCGCCGGCATACCGATGATTGGTCGCTCCGGTGGAACTGTCGAAGGTGTCCAGAGTCGCCGCTGGAATGCAAGGCAGGTCCGCTCCAGAGGTTCGCGTGAAGGTCACCACTCCGCGGATCAAAGCCCGGACGCCGGATGCCCCGGCGCTTATGAATGGAAGGCGGGCCGACGCCACTTGCCCGGTCCCCAGGATAAACGCCGTAGCGGTCCCGATTGCAGTTCCGGCCGCGTTGAAAAATGCAATACTGCCGGTACAGGATGCAGCCGGCCCGCTCGATGGTGCGTTGGCTAGATTCACGACGGCTATCTGCGCCGTTTCGGTGCTGCCCAGTCCGACCAGAAACGTTCGCGTCACCGTGGCGCCGCTCTGCGCTATGGCGATGGCGGCCAGGCTGAAAACGGCCGTTGCCGCGCCTACGGATCTTCTGAACAACATGCAATCATTCTCCGGTCGTGGCTGCAAGGGCTGCACTTCCCTTGCGGAAGGGAACAGCCAATACGCCCGCTCGGGGACTTTCAGAGCATGTAGGGAGCCACAATCGGTCCGGATCGTGAGCGATACGCGAACCACAGTGGCCGATGGGCGTTCGCGAAGGTGCTCGGGGCTAATCCTGGGAGGAATCAGTTGCCAGAATGCGGCGCACCGATGTCCGGCCGATCCGCAGGCGGCGGGCGATTTCCGACTTGCCGAGGCCGGCGCGATAGAGTTTCCGGACTTCGGCGGCTTGTGCGGCCGCGCTCGCGGGCCGGCCATGGCTCGCCCAGCGGGCGTAGTCGGGTCCAGCGTCTCCGTCAGCGAGACGAAGCCCACTCCGAGATGCTCCAGCTCCTGGAATGTCGCCAGCAGATCTGCTACCGACCGGCCCCAGCGGTCCAGCCGCCACACCAACACCAGGTCGATCTCCCGGCGACGCGCGGCTTCCAGTACTTTCTCACGAGCCTCTCGTCGCGCCGCCCCGGAGACCTGCAAAGCGATGGTCCAGCCCCGTCGGGCAGCATATTCGCGCATGGCGTGGCTCTGCATCGGAAGTGTTTGTCGACGCAGAAATGCCCAGGAGCGTCATCCTGCTTCTTAGGAGTCGGCCGAAAACATGGGAAACGTCCTCTTATAGGCGGCGGTCGGAGAACCACCCTTGGGGAAGCGATCGCGGCGCAACGAATCTTCTCCCCATTCCGCGCGGTACCATACACGTCTGGCCCTGATGGCGATCGACAGGTTCACCTTCCTGCGCTGGGGAGCCGTCCTGCTCCCGGGCGCGTTGCTCTACTTCTTCCCCGTGCCGGGCTTCGACGCGGGACAGCGCCACCTGCTCGCGATCTTCCTTGCGACTATCGTCGCGCTGGTGGCGCGGCCGGCGCCCATGGGTGTGAGTGTTCTGCTGGCTATGACGCTGGCGGCGCTCACCCACGCTGTACCGGCCGCGCGCGTGCTTTCCGGGTTCGCCAACCAGATCGTCTGGCTGATCTTCGCGGCCTTCCTGTTCTCTCGCGCCATCCTGGCGACCGGGCTCGGGATGCGCGTCGCATATCTGTTGATCCGCCGTTTCGGATCAAGTTCGCTACGGCTTGGGTATTCCGCGGTGGCGTCGGGCGCGCTGCTGGCGCCGTTCGTGCCCTCCGACACCGCGCGCGGGGGCAGCGTGGTCTATCCGGTGACGCGGAGTCTGGCGCAGGCCTGCGGCTCCGAGCCAGGGCCGACGGCGGGGCGCATCGGGTCGTTCCTGATGCTGGTGGGATTCCACGGAAACTACATCGCTTCGGCGGTATTTCTGACCAGCATGGCGGCGAACCCACTGATCGCCGATTTCGCCTGGAAGACCGGGCACGTGCGCATCACTTGGTTAGGATGGCTCGCCGGGTCCTGTGTCCCGGCGGCGCTCTCCATGGTTCTGGTCCCCTACCTCATCTACCGCTGGCATCCGCCGGAAATCCGGTATACGGAGGCGGCCCGCGCGCTGGCCGTCGAACGCCTAAGAGAAATGGGGCCGATGAGCGCCAGGGAACGCGGCTTGGTGGCGATCTTGGCGGCGGTGATGGCGGGCTGGGTAACATCCCCGTGGCACGGCGTTCCGAATGCGTTCGTGGCGTTGACTGGGGTCTCCGCGCAACTGATCTTTGGCATCCTTACCTGGGAGGACCTGCTGGGCGAGACCAGAGCTTGGGACGCCCTCATGTGGTTCGCGCCGCTGATCATGATGGCCGACGAACTCAATTCGAGCGGCGTCGTCAAACTGGTTTCTCAAGGGCTGTTCTCCCGCATGGCCGGCTGGCCGTGGGGCGCTGCGCTGGCCGCGCTCGCGCTGGTCTACTTTTACGTGCACTATCTGTTTGCCAGCATGACGGCCCACGTGACGGCGCTCTACCCGGCGTTCTTCGCGGCGGCGCTGGCGGCTGGAGCGCCGCCCATGATGGCGGCTCTCCCGTTGGCGTACCTGTCCAGCCTGAACGCCGGGATGACGCACTACGGCACGGGTTCCGCACCCATCTTCTTCGGCGCCGGTTACGTGCCGCCCGGCACGTGGTGGAAGATCGGATTCCGAATCTCGCTGGTCAACGCCGCGATCTGGCTTGGCATCGGTCCCCTGTGGTGGAAAGCGATTGGCCTCTGGTGATCGGGGGGCGCTCACCGAGCTTTGGCGCCCGCGGTCCCTTTTTATTGTGGCGACAAAACGAGGGCGGCGGGGGCGATGGTATTCCTCCCGATAGGAGAATCACATGTTGTCGTACTACAACGACAACCAGCGAAAAATGCCTACCATGAGTACCAAGCTATTCGCAATCAGTAAGTTACAGCGGTAGGCCTCCTTCAGCGAACGGTTACCATCGCTACCACACGACCGCACAGCGGCTTGGACCTCAAATGGACCTCACGCGAAGGGTGTCTTCGAAAAGAATAGGGGTCAGTCTTTGAAAACAGTGGTGGGCCCGTGGCGACTCGAACGCCAGACCTCTACCGTGTCAAGGTAGCGCTCTAACCAACTGAGCTACGGGCCCTCGGCAGGCTGTCGAAACCCTGAGTATATCATGGGCCGCCTTCCCCCGCCGCCGACTGGGCAATGGCTTGGCGCCGGCCGGACTGCCGCGCGACGGTGCTATGATTTCACTGAACCCGTGGCGCCCGAAGAGGTACTCGCCAAGCTTCGTGAAAGGATTGTCGCCTTCGCGGCATTTCATGTATCGAGAGATGCCGCGGAGGATGTGGCGCAGGAAACGCTCATGCTGCTGCACGAGAGGTACGCGCATCTCGAGCGCCCCGAAGACCTGCTGCCGCTTTCCTTTCAAATCGTCCGGTTCAAGATCATGAGCCTGCGCCGGAAGGCGGTGCGCCGGGGCGAGTATAACCAGGTTTCCGTGACCGATATTCCATTGCCGGATCTCGATTCCAACCCGGCCGACTATTTGGAGCGAAAGGAGATGCTCGAACGCCTGACGGGCGCGGTCGGGCAACTGGGAGAACGTTGCCGCCAGATGATCCGCCTGAAACTTCAGGGAAAGCCGTTTCCGGAGATTCAGAAGATCATGGGGGTGAAATCCATCAACACGATCTATACCTGGGACCACCGGTGCCGCCAGCACCTGCTGGAATTGATGGGCGGCGATTGGGCGCCGGGAAAGCGATGAGGCCGGACCAGATCCACAAACTGCTCGGCGGCTACGCCACGGGGACGCTCACGGCGGAAGAGCGGCAGGCGCTTTTCGAGGCCGCGCTCGAAGACCAGCAGTTGTTCGACGCCCTGGCGCGGGAGCAGTCCCTGCGCGATCTGCTGGGCGACCCGGCCGCCAAGGCGCAGCTTCTGGCGGCGCTCGGCGAGGCCCCCGCCACGTGGCGCCAGCGCGCGGCCCGGTGGATGTGGGGGCATGCCGTGGGGGTCGCAGCCGTGGCTTGCCTGGTGGCGATGGCCGGATACATGTTCCGGCAGGCGCGCTTTACGCCGCCACGGGTGATGATGGTGGCGACGCAGCCGACCACGGTGGATGTGACCGCGCCGCGGACGGCGCCCACGCCCCCGCGCCGCGTCTTCGATCTGAACAGCGTCCGCCAGGCCGCCGCGCGCCCGCCTGAAATGCCGGCCCCGCCCTTCTTGCGGCCGCCTCTCCAACTGGCCCAGCTCATGCCTCCCGCCTTGGCGCGCGGCATCGGTGGCGGGTATGCCGCGATTCCTCAGCCCGCGGCCGGCGCGGCGTCACCGCTCGACACCGGGGCGAACCCCACGCAGCATTTTGAGCCGGCGATGGACACCATAGCGGAGGTCCGGCCAGCGGCCGTCGGCGCGGCGGTGCGGCCACCGCAGCTTCAGGCGGACGCCGGCCAGGGCGGCGATGCAACCAGCTCCGCTACGGCCGTCCCCGGTACGCTGACGGGAACCATCGTGGATTCCAGCAATGCGGCCGTACCGGGGGCGCAGATCGAAGTCGGGAACCTCACCACCGGAGCCGTGCGTAGAACGGTTTCCGGGCCTGATGGGGTATTTGTCGTTAACGGCTTGTCGCCATCGAAGTACAGCCTGACCGCCAGGGCCGCCGGCTTCAGGCCTCTCGATACCGGCAATCTGGACGTCACGGCCAGCGCGTCCCTCAACTTGGGGCATGTGAGGTTATCGCTCGGCGCGGTCCCCGAGAGTATCGTGGTTACCGCGGCCGCCACGCCTTTACGGACGGCGTCCAGCGAAAACGCCAAACTGGTGAACGGCCCCCTGAGGTCGACGTCCTGGAAACTCGATCCGGCGCTGGTGGCGCTGCAGGGGCGCGCCCATAACGGCGAGGCCCGCGTGCGGATGACCCTCACGAATGCATCGGCGGATTCGCTGGCGCAACTGCGCAGAGCGGGTTTCATCGTCACGCGCCAGGAACGCAACCAGTTGACCGGGCGTATCGCGGTGGCAAAGCTGGCAGCCGTCGCGCAGTTGGCGTTCGTCGTGTGGATCGCGCCGCAATAGCCCGCCAGGTGGGGCGGGCCCGGTTACAGCGTTGGCGAATCGTTCCCCAGCAGCGCACGGCGCACGATCTTAATGGGTGGATAGCCTTGCCGCAGGAACGCGTCGTGGAATTCGCGCAGACTGTACCGCTGCCCCTCGATCGCTTTGTAATCCTCGCGCAGCTTCAGGATCTCCAGCTTGCCCAGGGTGTAGACCAGGTAGGTGGGGTCGGAAGTCCCGCGCTTGGCTTCCTTCTCGGCCACGGGCCGCACCTGGCGCGCCTCCTTCACGAAGAACTCGACGGCTTCCTCAGGGGTCATCCCGCCGGTGTGCATGCGGATTCCCACAATGAAGCGGGCATCGCGCAGCAGCGCGTCCTGCAACTGGCCGAGCCGCAGCATGGCGTCGCCGCCGCCGTAGCCTTCGTCGAGCATCATCTGCTCGCCGTAGTGCGCCCACCCCTCGGCGTTCGAGGAGCACCCGAGCAGCTTGCGCACCTTCGTGGGCGCCTGTTGCAGCCATAGAAACTGGGTGTAATGGCCGGGGTAAACTTCATGCGCGGCGGTACTGAGAATGGTTCCGCGGTTGAACCCTCGCAGATATTCCTCGGCCTCTTGGGCGGGCCAGCCCGGATCGGGCAGCGTCACGTTGAAAAAGGCCTCCTTGGCCACCATCTCGAACGGCCCCGGCGTATCCATGGAGGCGGTGGTCAGCGCGCGCATGAAAGGCGGCGTTTCCTCGACGGTGGCCGGCGCGGTGGAGGGGATGGTGACAATGCCGCGCTTCCCGATGAAGTCGCGCAGGCCGCCCAGCGTAGCGCGAAACGCCTCGAGCAAACTGGCGGCGGCGGGGTGGTCGTTTTCGAGGCTTTGCAGAATCTGCTCCGGGGTGCGCCGGGGATCGATTTGGCGCGCCACGCGTTCGAACTCCGCCTGGTTGCGGCGCAGGTCCTGGTTGCCGATTTCGAGCAGGCGGTCGAGCGGAATATCCACCATCTCGTCGTACAGCAGTTTCTTGCGGTAGTTCTCCGCGCCGATGCGGAACTCGCCGCGCGACCGCGCCAGCAGATCGTCCTTGAGGTAAGCCTGATAGGCCTGCAAAGCGTCGAGCACGCCCCGATTGGTCTTCTGAAACTCCGCCTGAAGCGCCGCGTCGGCAACCTGGCGGAAGGCCGCCGGGACGTCGTTCCGGAAGAAACTCACAATGCCCGGCATCTGTTCGAGGGCCACCTCGGTGTAAACCCGCGGCGGATTCTTGAGGTTCTCGCGGGCCGATTGAAACACGCGAGGAATCAGCCGCTCGCGCGCCATCGCCAGCTTCAGGCGCTGCGCGGGCGGGGCGTAGCCGCGGCTCATCACCACGAAGATCGCGTTCGTGACGCCGGAGGAGTAGAGGTCCGGATTCTTCTCCCAATCGCGGATCGAATCGAGCGTCAAGAGGCGGCCGCGAACCTGCGCTAGCGCCAACTCGCGGTCGGCCGCGGCGGCAGGCGAGAGGCCGCGCGCATCGAAGCTCTGAAACCGGCCCTCGAATTTCCGCAAGGCCGCGACTTCCGCACGCACCTCGGCCGCCGACATGGAGGGCAGTTGGGAGTCGTACTGGTGGAAGCCCGCCTGCGTGCCCTGCACCGGATCGTAGCGGAAATAGACTTCATCGAAGAAGCGGTCGGCCAGCTTGGCGAAATCCGCGTCGCGGGTTTGGGCAAACGACGCGGCAATCGGAAGCAGAAACAAAAGGATCGGCCAGTGTTTCATGGTGTGGATAAATCAGACTGTATCCATCCATTATAGCGGCGGCGGCGCTCCTCCAAGCTGACCGGGCTCTTCGAGGCCAAGACGATCGCCCCTAAGCTAGCAGGATGCTGAAAAACCCGAAAAAGCCGCGGGCCGCCGATCAACGCCGATCAACGCTGATTGAAAACACATGACTTATCCACGTTCATCCATGTTCATCGGCGGCTGAATTGCCTTTTTCAGCAGCCTGCTAGGGTTCGTGGGTGCTTTCAACGCGCCCCGCACAGCTTGACTGCAATCGTCAGCGCTTCGGCCGCTTCCGCGGCGTCCGGCTCGTAGGGCGCATCCGGATACCGAAACGCGGACGCATAATCAGTCAGTTCTTCCGCTTCGCGGAGGACGGGTTCCAGGGTTGGATCAACGGCGGCGCACGGCGACCCCAACTCCGCCAGGTTGTGGGTCTTCCGAAACGCAATCTGGTGCAAGGTCAAGAATGCTTTGGCGGACTTCTCGGCGGCCTGCTGGCTCAGGAACACGGAACGGAACGGGACGGCTCGATGTCCACAAGAACCTGCGCGGCATTGCGGTCCCGGGCCGCTTGCCGGAGCCACTTCGCAGCTTCGTTACGCAGCAATTCGTCCGGCGTCATAGAGCAGCTTCCCTTCGCGCACGATGGTGGCCGGCAGCGATGCAACAACGTGCGCCGCTCGGGCATCGAAATCGCCGCAGGGCAATCGAACCACGTCCACGGCCGCTTCGAGACCCCGAAAATGCCGGTGAATGCTCCGGTCGCGGTAGAGGCTCTCGGGCGCATCGTCGGGCAGCAAAACGCAGAAATCCAGATCGCTGTCGGTCCCGGATTCCCCGCGCGCTTCAGAGCCAAAGAGGTAGATGCGAACAGGCCGATAGAATTCCACCAGCCGCCGGGTAATCTCGCCGATGGTCTCCTGCCTGGTCATCACAAGC
>Ga0182027_10000998_pt1 | contig 47801 bp, 26 predicted proteins | sample 712E1DmetaG_FD_121300 | JGI IMG/M metagenome (GOLD analysis project Ga0182027, IMG submission 121300) | Permafrost microbial communities from Stordalen Mire, Sweden - 712E1D metaG (Illumina Assembly) | ecosystem: Environmental > Terrestrial > Soil > Wetlands > Permafrost | place: Sweden...
AAGTTCAATTTTCGATTCGGGCTTCAAAACATAAGAGTCAAGATCGAAGAAAATGTTTTTCATCACAACCTTCTCCCCAATTTTGATTGGTTTTAGTGGAACATCTTTTGAAAATGGCTCTGTATAATCACCATTGCTCATTGTAAAATTATCCGAATAAAAAAGATAGCCCTTTTTATTGACATTCAAGGCATAATCTTTTCCAGCAGGGATGCAAATAATAAAACCTCCGTCTTCGTTTGAATTTGCCTCCATGATAGTTTTAGCCGATGCAAGATCGATAAGTTCAAAGTGTGCCCCCAATGGTTGGTTGGTTTCGGCATCGAATACTTTGCCCTTCATATACGAAACCGGTGTAGGACGGACATCCTTATAAAGTTCAAAAGTGAAAATATCACGGCCATTTTGACCAAGTCGATTTGAGGAATAGTAGGCTTTATTGCCCTGTGCATTAACAATGATGCCCTCTTCATTAAAATGGGTATTGATAGGGTAACCGAGGTTTTTTGGTTTAGTCCAGTGGCCTTCATCAATGCGCCGTGAAACGAAAAGATCATATCTGCCAAATCCCGGCCAACCCTTTGAAGAAAAATAAAGTGTCTGATTATCAGGATGGATAAACGGCGATTGATCATCAAATGAAGTGTTAATACTGTCGCCCAGGTTAACAGGTTCGTTCCAGAAACCATTTGCAGAAAGTGTACTTATCCAAATATCAAGTCCACCCTTTCCTCCAGGGCGGTTACTGGCAAAATAAATTGTTTTTCCGTTTGCCGAAATGGATGGCTGGGTTTCCATGGCAGCAGAATTTATCGGTTTTCCCATGTTTTGGGGTTTAGTCCAATGATCACCTTCTTTTTTCGAATAATATAGATCACAACTGCCATAACCATCTTCACGATTGCATCCAGTAAAAATCATCAAGTTCCCATCAGCCGAAATAGTTTGGGCGCCTTCATTTTTAGGGGTGTTTAACGGAGGTCCAACCGGTTGGGCTTGACTCCATTGGCCATTCTCAAACGTTGAATAATAAAAATCTTCCTGTCTATTATGTAATATTTCAGGATTGCCAGAATCAATAGGAAGAAGCACGGTAAACACAAGAGTTTGCTCATCGGCCGAAAGGCTTGGCCAATACTGGTCATATTTTGTATTGATATTAGGGCCTAAATCCTGGGGGTTAAAAGGAACTGGATTTTTTATAGCTTTAATAGCAAATTCGCAACTTTTTTGAAGTGCTTCAACATCTTTTCGAAATTTAGGGTTTTGTTTTGGGTATGAAAAATATTTTTTTACGTGTTCCAAGGCTATATCGTATTGTCCATTATTGAATTCAAGGCTTGCAAGGTTCGAATAAACCGGTGGAAAAAAATCCGGGTTCAATTGAATGGCTTTTTTTAAAGTTTCAATGGCAAGCGAGTCCTGACCGCTATCGCTATATAATTCGCCCAAAAAGAAATATGCTTCGATGAATTTTTTATCAATAACAATTGCTTCTTCTAACAGGGAAATAGCTTTTTCAAGATTATAAAGATTTGCCTGGCTCAGCGCATCCTGATAGCATTTGATTGCTCGTTTCGATTTGGTTGATAATTGAGGCTGAGCTAAAAGGTGGGTTGAAAAAAGCGCTAAAAAGAATATGATTATAGTAGCAAATTTCACAGCTATTAATTTTAAATTCAAATTTAGGGTTTATTAGCCTTTTATTCTAAATTTAATCACTTTTTAACATCTTACAATATATGGAACGAAAAATAGTTATTGGTCTTGCTTCTTTTGGAATGTCCGGGAAAGTATTCCATGCCCCCTTAATTATGTGTCATCCCTCGTTTTCTTTGAAAAGCATTGTAGAACGAAGTAAAAACGAGGCAAAAAGCATTTATCCGTCTGTTCATATCGCTCGTTCATTCGACGAACTTCTGCACGATGAGGAAATTGAATTGGTTATCGTGAACACACCTGATCATACCCATGCTGAATATGCTCATAAAGCCCTGATGGCAGGAAAACATGTTGTAGTGGAAAAGCCTTTTACCTTGCATGCTGGTGAAGGTGAGGATTTGCTCAATCTTGCTGCCAGAAAAAATTTGCTATTAACAGTTTTTCAGAACCGAAGGTGGGATGGCGATTTTCTCACAGTTCAGAAACTGGTAAAAAATGAATTGCTTGGCCGACTTGTGGAATACGAAGCCCGATACGATCGTTACCGTAATTTTATTCAGCCCAATACTTGGAAAGAGGAACCATCTACTGGCACAGGAACACTTTATAACTTAGGCTCTCACTTAATTGACCAGACGCTGGTGCTCTTCGGTATGCCTAAAGCCGTTATTTCCGATATTCGTATATTGCGTACTGACGGAAAAGTTGATGATTTCTTTGAAGTCATCCTGCACTATAGCAATCTAAGGGTTGCGTTAAAAGCAAGCTACCTGGTTCGTGAACCTGGCCCACGATATAGTTTGCATGGCACACAAGGTTCATTCCTGAAATACGGCTCTGACCCGCAAGAAGAAGCACTTAAACAGGGTCGTATGCCTACGGAACCTGGTTGGGGCAAAGAACCTGAAGAATACTGGGGTATCCAAAATACGGATAGACAAGGCTTGCTTTACAGAGGAAAAATTGAAACTATTCCTGGGAATTATCTTGCATTTTACGATAATATTTATGAGGTACTCGCTCATGGAAACGAACTGGCAGTTAAACCTGAGGAAGCAATAGCGGTCATTAAAGTAATAGAGGCAGCTTTTGAAAGTAATAAAGCCAATAAGATGATAAAATTATGATTTGTAAAATTTTATAGTTGCCTTTAGTTAAAAGATACAGTTAACGTAAGTTTCAATGCAGTATTGTCCCATTCATTTGAATATGCATAAACACCCCAACGATAATATGCCTCAGCACCCAAACCGAGATAAAGATAATTTTTAATGTTCATCTTTATTAAATTGTTAAGTCCTATCCCTGATTCAAAATATCCTTTTTCCTTTGATTTAACCTCAATCAGTTTGTGATTTTCAGGATGAGAAATAGTTCCATAACTCACGCTTTGAAAAATAGAAAATTGGGGACTGAATTTTTTGATTTTTAACAGTATTGAACCAAAGTTGTGAGAGTAAAATAAGTTTACATATTGATCAGACACAAACTCATATCTATTCATGGTTTGAAATGCATTTCGCACAGAAAAAGGGGCGCTTTTATCTTTGCTTCCATCGGCAGTAAATAATAAAAAGTATGGGACTTGCTTATCAACATATCCGGCTTCTATCCTGATTTTGGATTCCCCCATTTTTTTTAAAACGAAAGATTTATATAACCCGCATTCAATCCGGTTATAATCCAACATTCCTCCGAATAAACCTTTAATCCCTTTCGTATAGGTCATATAGATTGTAGGATATTTGGTACCAAGGCTTATTCTTCGTTTGAATACTTTTTCAATTTTTTCACCATACGAGTATTTTATAAAAGCTTGAAATGAGCAAAGGGTGGTTTGTTGTCGCAATTCTTCGTCCTTAAACGTATAATCGTATTGTGGGGACCTTGTTTGACGCTTCACAGTGATTTGAACTTCTGCATATTTTAAAGTCCTGAAACTTAAATCTGTCCGGTATTCAATCACTCTATCCAATCGCGAAATAGCATAATTGCCCCAATAGCTGTTCAGGTTGTCTTTAAGGAGACTTCGAAAATCGGATATTCCGGGTTCCAGGGCAGTATTTTGATAGCCAAATATAACATGGGTTTCATGATATCTATTCAGTGTCAAATCTACGTTAGTCCCAAATTTCCATAAATGGTCCTTAAATCCATAACCACAATAACCTCCCAGGGAAAAAAATCTTGATAATTTATCATTAGTTTTAAGGGCTAAACCAAGTCTGGTACCTTCTGCCCCGTTTTTATAGTAAAATTTAGTAATATCTACGTTAAAAATTGAGAATGGTGATTTTCCTAGCGCACCAATAGGAAATTCACCAAAAGACAGATCCTCAACAATTTTCAATTTACTATCAAAGTCTAGTTTTTTTCCAAGGCTATCCATTTTGTGATATGTCAGTTTTTCTTTTCCTGATAAGGTATCAATACGTTCCCTTTGCCAAAATGCATCATCTTTTCGTCCGGCATTATCCTCGATAGTCATCCATTCCAACCCAAGGTCTGATGCCTTAATATCTGGGTTTATTTCAACGTCTTTAATGTAACTGCTTCCAATATAGACAAATGGTTGCTTTGTGAGTCGTGCTTCAAAAAGTAGTTGTTCAGGAAACCACTGGTTGTTAGAGATTAATTGATACTTTTGTTGAATTTTAAATTCAAAAAGACCTTTTTTGAATGGTTCGGCAATCACGTTTTCTATTGCGAAGTTATTGGTATTTATATAAAGCACACCCTTCAATCCGTCAAAATTTTTATGCGGAAAAGGCTCGAAGGTGATAATAAAAGTGGTATCGGTTTCATGAATGATAGTATCTTTCAAACGAAAATGATAATTTCTTATACTGCCATTGCTAATGGGATTTACGTAATTTACCATAGCTAAAGGTATCACTTCATTATAAAATGCAAAAGGCTGAAATCCAGTTCCTAAAAACGTAAAAGATGGATCCTGGAAACCAGATACCTTTGTTGCTATAACTTTATCTTCAATCCTGTCCGGGCGAAGAAATTTACGATTTGATACCGACTCAATCACAAGCATTCCAGCACCCTTCAGTTTAGCAGAAATATTTTTATAGAAAGAGCTGTCTTGCGAAGTAGCCTCATGAGAAATCCTGGGCTCTAAAAATAATTTATTGTAAATCTTGCAACTATAGGAAGAAAGTTTCTCGGGATTATTAATGGATTTATTTTCAATAACTTTTCTTATAATCCGGTGGGCAGGATTTTCACCGGCATGCACTACTACTTCTTCAAGTTCTAAAGAAATTGCGGTAAGTTCGACCACCATATTTGCCAAATTGCCTGAAAAGTTTTCTATAGAAATCACACGGGGTTTATACCCCAGATAATTAAAAGTTAATGTTTTGCTATTGTCCCTATTTATCAAAACGAAATTTCCTTTGATATCCGAGACAAACCCTCTTGGAGGATTTACCTGGTACAAAATCGAAACGAATGGCAATGGTTCTTTGGAAGAGGCATCAATAACTTTACCTCTTATGGTTTGTTGACCGAACGAATGGTTAAAAATATTCAGAAACAGAAATATCAGAAAACAAATTTTATGATACATTGGTCAATCGTTATTAAACATTATATAGATTTATGTGTAATTAATGTCGTTTAGTTAAGTCATTTTGCGTGCTTTCACCCCTCCCTAAATCCCTCCCCATTCGGGGCGGGACTTGGCCTTCCCCATTTGGGGGAAGGTTGGATGGGGGTAAATAAACGTTAACAAATGACATTGGGATTTAGGGGGTAAATTAATAAGCGATAATTTATAATTTATAATTGACATGACACTAAGATTTTAGTTCAAATATTTTAAATCGAATCAATTTTAGTTTTTGTAAGAAATAGGAGAAGGAGGTTTTAAGTACACCTAATCCATAAAAAGTACTACGCCTAAGGTTAATAGATGAGGCATCGTCAAAATATTTAGTAGGACATGTTATTTCAGCAATATCAAACCCTGCATAAAAAATTTGGGCGATCATTTGATTATCGAATACAAAATCATCCGAATTTGCTTCAAAATTAATGCGTTGCAATACCTCCCTGGAAAATGCCCTGTAGCCTGTATGATATTCGCTAAGTTTTTGGTTCATTAAAAGGTTTTGAATAGAAGTAAGAAAACGGTTGGCAATATATTTATAGATTGGCATTCCACCTGTTAGCGCCCCTTTTCCTAAAATACGTGAGCCAAGTACTACATGAAAAACGTCATTGGCTATGAGGTAACACATAGAATGAATTAATTTTGGAGTGTATTGATAATCAGGATGTAACATTACAACAATATCTGAATTTAGTTCCAGCGCCTTGTTATAGCAACTTTTCTGGTTACCTCCATAACCTTTGTTCTGTTTGTGTTCAATGATATGCTTAATACCTAATTCACGGGCAACTTTTATAGTATCATCTTTACTTAAATCATCTACCAGAATTACTTGGTCAACAATATCAAAAGGGATTTCATGATAAGTCATTTCAAGGGTTTTGGCGGCATTATAAGCAGGCAAAACCACAGTAATTAATTTGTTATTAATCATTTGGAGAGCATTATTTTTGGGTTAATATCTCTTTTCACGAAAACATATCCGTTTTTCTCGTATTGGATTTTCAATTGCGGATACCGATCTAAGTATTCTTTGCACATGTAATTTTTTATAACAAAATAGACGGGTTTATCAATGTTTCCTGTAAGTAACCAAGTCTCATTCCAAGAGTTGGGATTTGAGGGTTTTTGCTTATTAAAATAAAATAAGTGGGCATAACTTTTAAAACCTAATGTTTGGATATAGCAGTCTTCCTTTTGTTTATCTTTATAAAATTCTATTGCTGCATGTTGAGTATAACCTTCAATCCGGGGTGTAATATAAAGCATAGTGGCATAGGTAAATAACAAGGTAAAGATAAACGTTGCAATTATTTGTGTTTTTTGGCTCAGCTTGTGAGATACATATAACAATGTAATGACAACAATAAATATAATCCCTATGAGAAATTCATATCCGTTCCATGGAACATCGGCATGAAGATTACCAATAGCAAACTGATCGGAGATAATACCTGATGCTATAATTTTTTCCTTATTCATTACAATAAGTTGCAATCCAATAATTATCAATCCCCAAAAAATGGTTAGACATATAATTAACGTTTTCATCCATGTGGGAATACGCTGTTTCAACTCATGAAATTTAAAAATCACATAGGCGCTAAGAAATGTTAATGGAAAATAACACAATGATGAATAATGGACAATCTTTGTTTTTACTAAGGTAAAGAGTATGAGCACAGTCCAGAAAAGGATCATCATCCAGTTTTTAAATTCGTGAACAGGTTCCCGGTCATATTTCCGCTCGGGGCGGAAACTCCGCAGAGCAAAGACAGAGGCTGGGAACACTCCTAAAAATAAAACTACAAAATGATATAGAAAAAATCCTCCATGTCCGGCATCTTTAGTGCTGAACAACCTCACTTGATAAATCATAAAATCTTTGATAATTTGAAAATTTCCGTTCATTGCCTGAAGGATAAACCAAAAGCCACCTACCAAAACTAAGATGATAGCAAAAAGTAAGACATGCAAAAAATTTATTTTTATCCTGAACATTTTTATACTGAGCAATATAGCGAACGTTAAGCCATAAATCAACAGCGCAACCGGGCCTTTAGTGAGAATGCCAAGGCCTATAAAAAAAGCTGAGAGACTGATATATATGATTTTATTTTTAGGAGTGTTTGTAAGGATATTTTGAGAAGCATAATAAATGCCCAAGAAAATAAATAAATTAAACCATGGGTCAATGATACCCGATTTAAAGTAAAAAAACGGGAGAATAGAACTTGCATAAGCCAAAACCCACAATAATCCGAAATGACTATTTACTAATTTGCGACCGATATGATACAATACCAATAGGGTAACGATACCGCACAAAGCATTAGGAAATCTTGCCGCAAATTCATTGATCCCAAATATTTTCATGGACAATACCTGCATCCAAATAAACAGGGGAGGCTTTTCCCAAAATGGTTGAAAATCAATCTGTACTGTTAAATAATTTTTAGTAACAATCATTTCACGGGCTGCTTCGGCAAAGTTGATTTCATCCCAATCAAATAGATGTATATGACCAAGGAATGGAATAAAAAGCAGGCTTGATACTACAATGATAATGACTTGTATTAACCGGTTCGATAAGTTGTTGTTCATTGAGTTCTTTTTCGGGTTATGGTGATCAGACTTTCGTCTAACCAGGTTTTATTTATAGAGTAAATCCAGGGATAACAAAAAACTGCTGTAAGTAAACCAACAAAAGACCCGGCCATAATATCAACCAAAAAGTGCTGCGAAAGGTAAACTCTCGAATATGCAACCAGGCCTGCTAATATAAACATAAGCAGTTTAAGCCAATTTTGTCGGGCAATCAACGCTAAACAAAAGAAAACCCCAAAAGCAGTAGCTGAATGTCCGGAAGGAAAACTATTACAGCAGTATTGTTTAACGCCTTGCACCAAATGTAAGTGGTAATTCCCTTCAAAATATTTTATTGGTCGTGCCATATCTTCAAACACAAGACGTTTAAGCAATTGGGTGAATAAACCCGACAAAAGGAAAACCACTACTAATAACAAAACGCCCCTGAACCTGATCATCAGCATTATTACAATATATAATGGAAGAAGGCTTCCGTCACCAAGATAAGTCAAATATTTAAAAAACACGTCAAAACAGACTGAATGGCGTTGATTCAACCAAATATGGATGTCGGCTTTTGTAAATTGTATTACAAAATATCCGCAAACCACCATAACTACAATATATGGTAAATAAAACCATTGCTGATGTAATAAAGGTTGTCTCATAGTTAACCAAATATGCACTAAAAATAAAGAAAATTATTAAATCGGCTTTTGAGCTTGTTATAATTTTAATATTTTTACCGGTATTATATATTGAAAAATAGTAGTGCTTTCTGAAATAATGGGAGAATGTAAAGTATTTTTTGAAATTAGAATCCAATTATCAGTTAAACATGAGCAAAGTTAAAAACAATTGGGAACGCCGTTGGCATCCAATCTTGAGGGAATGGGTAATTATTGCAGCAAATACTAACGAACGTCCATGGTCGGGCGCTAAAGTTTCTGCTATCGGAGAAACAAGCCCTGAACATGATCCGGGATGCTATTTATGTCCAGGTGTAACCAGGGCATCTGGGGCTCAGAACCCAAACTACTCGCAGCCTTATGCATTTTCCAATGACTTTTCATCTTTTGGACTGAATGCACCAAATATTCACCTTAATAATCCTTTTGAACTTGTAGAACCTGCCCAGGGAATCTGCCGGGTGATTTGCTTCACACCGAAACACAATGTTACATTGGCAGAAATGTCGATATCTGAAATTGAAGATGTGTATGCTTTATGGCAAGAAGAATACCGCTCATTGGCAAGCAACCCGGTAATTAAAAACGTGTTGATTTTTGAAAATAAAGGAAAGGCTATCGGCGTATCTAATCCACACCCTCATGGCCAGATTTATGCTACCGGCTATGTGCCTAAAATTGTGGAACGCGAAGTGGAGTCAGCTGCAATTTACCGTCAGGAAAAGGGGCGCTGTATATTTTGTGACCTGTTAGAACACGAATTATCAAGAAAGATACGCATTGTTTGCGAAAACGAGCATTTTGTTGCCTTTATGCCCTTCTTCGCGCGCTTTGTTTACGAAACCTATATTATTCCTCGTCGCTGTGTAGCAAGGATTACAGAACTTACTCCCATAGAGTTAAAAGCTTTGGCTTCTATCCATAAGGATATGATTGTAAAGTTCGACAACCTTTTCGAAATGTCGTTTCCCAATATTACTATGTTACATAATGCCCCAACAGAAAACAAACCTGAGTATAACGATTTTCATTTTCATATTGAATTTTATCCGCCGTTACGTTCACCGGATAAACTTAAATATTTGGCCGGTTTCGAATCAGGTGGAGGTAATATCATCAACCCTATTATGCCGGAGGAGGCAGCAGAAAAATTGCGAAGTATTTCAGCGATTCATTATAAACAACGTTGATTTTATACTGTAAGTCAAAGAAGTGTAACGTTATTTCACCTTTATTACCTTTCTGATATACTTTTTGTTTCCATCCAAAACATATATTAGGTAAACTCCTGGAATCAACTTATTGGTATTTAATGTAATTTCTATTTTCTTTTTTGTTTTTTGTTCAAGTATAATATTGCCATTCAAATCGACCACCTTTATTATTCTGTCTTTTTCAGGTTCGGATTTAAACCGTATGTTCAATTCCTCTGAAAATGGGATAGGAGAAGCTTGGAAATAATCATCAAATGATGGTAAATCGGGTACTTTATTAATAGTAACATTTTTCAAAAGCCATTCTTGCGGGTCAAATTGAATTGAATCAACATTCTTATCTACCAGTATTTTGAATATTTTTTGTGGTTGATCCTGATAAAGTCTTACCATAGTGTCGCCATTTTTAAATGCCAATTTTAGGTCAAAATGCATTTTGAAGAAGGGTACTGATGCTGAGATTGGTTTTTGGTTCGATGATAATGTAAGCATATTGTTAGATACCTTCCATGATAGGTCAAATTCTGGGTTTCCTTTTCCATAGTACCATTGGTCAAAGAACCATGAAAAGTCCTTGTTTGATAACTCATTTACAACTTTTAGGAAATCCTGTCCGGTGGCTATGGAATTCTTATACTCAGTGAGAAATTGCCGTAGTATATTGAAAAACAATTCGTCATTATTCAATTCATAACGTAGCATGTGAATAATGGCCGCACCTTTTTTATATGTCAGACTACTATTAAAGATTCTTAATTCATTATTTTTGTCGCTTTGAGGAACAAAAACTGATCCTTCCGGATTGGATAATGCCTCCTGATGGGCCTCTTTCATCCAATTGATGGCTTTTTCATGAGATTCAAGCTCATCTGAAGCGAGATATTCAGCATAAGACGCAAATCCTTCATTTATCCATATATCTTGCCAGGTAGCACATGTGACTGAATTACCAAACCATTGGTGCGCCAATTCATGCGCAACAAGCATAGAACCAAAATTTGCCAGGGTTGTCATGGTCTGATGTTCCATTCCTCCTCCTATAGGAGCCACACAATGTCCGTATTTTTCTTTCCAGAAAGGATATATGCCAAAGGTTGAAGAATAATATTTCAAAAAAGCATCTGTTTTATTAATGGCATCTTTGTTATTTTCTAAATAATTAGGACGGTTGTAAATATAGTTTTGTACCAAAACAGAATCATGATCGTTAAGCCTGGTATAAAAACTATAATCCTTATAATCGGCAACAGAAAAAGATAATTGATAATAAGCCAGTGGATACCTTGTTTTCCATTCGTAACGAACTTTATCGCTTCCTATTGGTGTAATGCCTGTTAAAATTCCATTCGAGCCAGCCTTGCAGTTTTTGGGAATAGTTATGAATATCCAGGCCGAATCGGCCTTATCAGGCAGATATTGTTTACAGGGAAACCATTGTTTAGCCCCAAAAGGTTCTGAAAGCGTCCAGGTAACAGGTATATTCCATGTATTGTCGCGCTTGCTGCTAAGAGGTGAAAAAAAACCGTTAGATGCTACAGAACCTTTATAATAAACAGTAACAGATAATAACTGTCCGATTTTGGCAGTATTAGGAAGGGGTACTTTAACAATATCACCTGAACGAATAGGAGATACCTTGTGATTATTATCAATATAAACTGAGTCAATGGTAATGTCAGAAGATAGTTCAAACCTGAATGTGTCGAGCAAATTTATAGCAACTTGGCTAAGTATTGTTGTGTTTCCTGCAATATATGGGATAGTATCGCTTGCTTCAATATCAATTTTATAAAATTTAACATCACATTCCTGGTACCAATCAGGATCAGATTTTATATCTTTTCCATTAAACGAAGCAATCGTTTCTTCTGCTGAAATTAAAACGGAGAGTATAATTAATGCAATGAACTTCATGTAAATTGTCGTTTTAATATGGTCAAGTTTTCTTGAAAATCTAAAATTTAAATTTTCCTGGCATTAGCCAATAAATACTTTTCAGCGCCGACCGACCATAACCCATTGGTAATCTGTGTTAATTTGTGCAATTCTGCAAAGAAAGGATCGGTTTTGCCTTTCTGGGCGAAATCAGAAATGGCAGTTAATGGTAACGAAATATTGGTATAAATTAGCTTTTTGCCCCCAGGAATTTCCGGTAAGTGTTTTGTTGTTTCAATCACAGCATCGAGACCGCCTATATGGGTTATCATGGCCGAAGGATTGATGTTTCCTTTGGACATCATGTCGAGCGATTCGACCATGTCGTCGGTATTACCTCCGCTGGTTCCCACAATATGCGTAAAGGCATAATGAACGTTGTAAAAATTTATTTCAGCCTTGAAATTAGGATCAGAGGGACCTGCAAAGAAATTTAAACAACCATCAAATGCCAGGATACGGTCGCCTTGCTCAACAACAGGCTTTACAGGAGCAAATACTAAAACATCGTCGTAACCTGCGCCATTGGTAAGCGACATAAGGTACTCTTCGGGTTTCGCATTAGCTTTGGTATTTACATATATCAGTTTAATACCCTGTTTTTTTGCTTCTTCAATAGTGTGGATTGATTGTGCACGGTCGAGACGGGTCTGGTCAATGTCGGTTACTACAACCAAACCGGGTTTTCGGTTGCAGTGCAGTGCATAGTCAATAGCCCCAAGCCCCATTGGCCCAACACCAGCTAAAATAGCCAAGTTACCGCCTTCCTTAATACCCATTTGGTGGATATATATACCGTTTTTAGTATGATAACTGGCATGGAAAGCCCCAACAATACATGACATAGGTTCTGCCAGTGAACCGAGAAAATAACCATCGCCATGATAGTTGAGCAAACAATTCATTTCCATCACTTCGTTGGGAATGATAATATATGTGGCATCTCCACCAATGAACCTGTATGAGTATCCGGGAGCATTAAGACTGCCTTTGTAATTAAGCGCTGGTTGAATGGCAAATTTCATCCCTGGTTTGAATTTATGTTGCCATTTTTTGCCCACATTAACAATCTCCCCGCAGAATTCGTGGCCAATTATGGTAGGGTTGATATGCACATCTTTTGGAACACGTTTATGATCAGCCCCTTGTTTAGTTGCTTTGTAACTCGACATGCAGATACTGTCTGAAACTACATGCGCGAGGATTTCACCATCCTTTATGTCAGGTAATTCAAATTCTTCAAGTCTCAGGTCGTCTTTTCCGTATAATCGAACTGCTTTGGTTTTCATTAAATAATGGTTTCTAAATTGTTAATTATTTTTATCTGTTCGAAGTAAATCTTCAAATCACCAAATATTTAGCTCAGCATATTCTGTCCACCGGTTACAGGAACTGCCTGACCGGTCTCGTATTCCTGCTCGATAATATAATAAATAGCACGCATTACGTCTTTTACTTCACAGCCGCGGCCTGCAGGAACCTGTTTTTCATAAAATGCTTTCACTTCTGCAATGGTCTTGGCCCCAGGAACTTTTCCTGCATTAAGGTATTGAACGAACAAACCCTTTTCCGGATCGCTCCATAGCGGGCCATCGAAGAAATTACCCGGGCAGATTGAATTTACTTTGATCCGGTAAGGCATTAGCTCAAGCGCAAATGACTGGGTTAAACCAATTCCGCCAAATTTACTTCCGGCATAGGCAAAGTTTTTATTGCTTCCTTTGAGTCCCGATTTTGAGTTTATCTGGATAATATCTGTGAAATAGTTTGATTTATGAGCAGCCTGAAGCCTGAGCACTTCCGATGCATATTTTGCACATAGAAAATAAGCATTATAATTGACTTTTGTCATCAGATCGAATGTTTCGGGCGACATTTCGTCGAGGCTGCCCGCACGAAGGATACCAGCATTGCTAATAAACACATCAAGACCACCGAATGTTTTTACGGTTTCAAAAATCAAGTTTTTTACCGAATCAGGTTTTGAAACATCTGTGTTAACAAAAATAGCATGGTTCTTCTTAGCTTTGGCATTAAGCGCGTTAGCGGTTTCTTTTCCTTTATCTTCGTTAAGGTCAGCTATTACTACATTAGCGTTTTCAGACATCAGGTCATCGGCAATGCCAGCGCCAAATCCTTGCGCGCCACCTGTAATGATGATAGTTTTATGCGCCACTTTTCCTGCCGTTATGCCTCCTTTTGATACCGAACGTCTATAGTTTTCTACTTCCCAATTATCGATGAACGAAATTTCGCGATCATTTAAAAATTTAGGCCCTCCAAAATTTTCACTCAGAAAGCTTATTTTCATTAAATCTTCAAATACATCAAGGGCAATTTCTGCTGATTGGTAATTGTCTTCCACGGCTATCAGTCCAATATCTTTTAAAACTATAATTTTGGGAGGATAACCATATTTTTTTTTGTAATCTGTAAATTTTTTATTGAACTCTTTTACAGCATCTTCAGGTTCGGCCGTATGTTCGATAAACATTGCCCGTGCTTTACAATAAACTATGATATCGGGTGTAAATGGTAAAGAGACTTTTTTAAAGTTTTCTTCGCTATTATTGAAATACTTGATAAGACTATGATGTCGGGTTATCGCGGTTTTAGTGCTATTTTCGGTAAGCATCATACGAATGGCAGGTACTATGCGGGTTATCTTTTCGTCTATAGGAAGAGGTGTAATTTCAATATCGTTTTTAATTTTTGATTTAATCGTTGCATTTATTTGTTCATAAAGTAATTTGATCTCATCGATTGAATTTGCAGATACAAATACACCGTGGTTTTGTAAGAAGATAATATTGGGTTCACGATTAAATTTCGCGCGATAGGCAATCAGGTCATTTTCTACTTTTTTAAAAAGTATGTATCCCGGGTCGGTATAGGGGACATAAAGCGCCTCATCGCCAAATAGTTCCTGTGTTTGTTTTTCAGCGTCCATACTGCACATCATGGCGTTGACTAGGGTAGGGTGGGTGTGAACTACATAACTGTAATCAATAATCTCGTGAAGCGAAGTTTCAACCGAAGGCCTTAGGTTTCTTTCCGGATAAACGCACGCCCGGAAAAGGTCAGTTTTGATCTGATTTTCGCGTTCGACAGAACTTTTGCTATATTTCTTATCAGCTATTTGTTTAAGTTTCTCGCGGTTGAGTATGGCAAAACCTTCTTCAGTAATATCTGCCAAAGTGGTACCGCTGGCTTTTACCCAAATGTATTTCTCGTCTTTATAAGAGGTGTTTCCGCCGCCAGCAATTACATAAGACTTGTTCTTTCCATAGAAATGAGATATTTCTATGAGTTGTTTGATATTATTCATTGTTGTATAAAAATTAAGCACAGAGATTATTTTAAGTTTATTTTTTCATACCATTTCTTTTCCGCTTATGTATTTATTTTCTGCGACATAACCCCAAAACCCTATTCGCAGCCAAGGTTTTAAAAATAGGTAAACAATTCTTAAAAATCAAACTTTATAAAGTACTTATAAAATGAAGAGTCCCGATGGTTGCATAAATCAGGGTTTTAGGTTATATTTGGATCATAAACGAAATTGATCATTGAAATGATAAACGGTTATTTAAAAATAGCATTTAGTTGCATAGTTATCTATTTATTCATTATCATATTTATCCGCTTATTTGGGAAAAAGGAATTGGCCCAATTATCGGTAATTGATTTAGTTTTCATTCTATTGATTAGTAATGCTGTGCAAAATGCCATGGTTGGGAATGACTCTACGCTGACTGGAGGACTAGTAGCTGCTGCATCACTCTTCCTGGTAAATTATTTATTCAAATTTGTGATATATAAGTTTCCTCAATTTGGTGGTTTATTGCAGGGCAGCGCTTTGTTATTAATTTATCAGGGTGAGGTAAATACAAGAAATTTGGCTAAAGCCAGAATAACAATGCAGGAATTGAAAGAAGCAATACGGGAACATGGCGTATCAGGTATAAGTGAAGTTGACCTCGCCGTATTGGAGGTTGATGGTAATATTAGCATTCTCTCCAACGAATATAAAGACAAAACTTCAAAGAAGCGGAAAGGCCGGAACCGGGTGATGAAAACTGCTAATTGATTTCTCCGGCTTCGTCGTCATTAAGCTTCGTTGTCATTACCTCGTGTAATTGAGATATGTCCGACAGAGAATGGTATTGTTGGGTGAAAAAATATGCGAAAAAAAGCTATGGGCATGTCATTTTATGTTTTTAAATAAGTAACTTTATTGTAAAAAGTATGTAAAAGTATTTATCCCTATTCGAAACAAGAGTTTATTACATTTCCATTTCCATCAGGATTTTCCAAAGAATAAATTTCACAAAAATTGTACATATGAAAACACCACTACTTTACATTTTTATTTTATTTTCTTTTAATCTGTTCGGATTAAGAGCACAGACGGTTGATTCAACCAACATTCCTTTGGTAATCATAAATACTCAAGATTCCATTATTGCCGCCAGTAAGGTTAATGGTACCATAAAAATAATTGATAATGGGCCTGGCAAAATGAACCATCCGGGTGATGCACCTGTTTACAGCAGTAATATTGGCGTTAAATACCATGGGAGTTTTTCACTTTATTTTCCGCAAAAATCCTATGCTTTTGAAACACGCGATGCTTTAAACAATTCTGTAAATGTTTCTCTGCTTGGTCTTCCGGCCGAAAACGATTGGATACTGTTACAACATTATAATGATAAGTCATTTGTTCGAAATACCTTAACTTTCAGGTTGTTTCAGGAAATGGGGCATTACGCTTCCCGCGCCAAATATTGCGAAATGTATGTTAATAATCATTACATGGGGGTTTATACGCTAATTGAAAATATAAAGCGTGACAAGAACCGCGTTAACATTGCTAAGATGACTGCGACCTCCAATGTTGGGGACAGCCTCACCGGCGGGTATATTTTTAAAGTTGATAATATTGGAGCTGATGATATTACCTGGAACAGTTCTCATGCGCCAACCGGTTATTCGGTGGGCTCGGTACAATTCATTTATTCCTACCCAAAATCCGAAGACATTACAACTCAGCAGAAAAATTATCTTAAAAATTATGTCGATACTTTTGAAAATGCAATATTCGGCAATGGCTATACTGATCCCAGATATGGATATAATAAATACCTCGATGTTCAGTCATTTGTTGATTACTTCATTACCGGTGAGTTCACCAGAAATATTGATGCTTACAAGAAGAGCGCCTTCTTCTTTAAGGATAATATTTCAAATGGCGGTCTTATTCATGCAGGGCCGGTATGGGATTTCGACTGGGCTTATAAAAATTTTAGCGAGTGTTTTGAAAACACTTTAGATGGTTCCGGATGGGCCTATAAAATCTACGATTGTAGCCCATGGCCAGTGCCACCTGCCTGGACGATGCGGTTGGTCAGCGATACTGTTTTTGCCAATAAGTGTCACGACAGGTATTTTCAATTGCGAAAAACAATTTTAAGTATACCACAAATTAATTTCTATATCGACTCTATTGCAAACCTCTTAGATGGACCCCAGAAACGACATTATGCATTGTGGAATACCTTAGGAAAAAGGCCAGGTGTAGAAATTCTCGGCACACCTGAAATAGATAGTTTTCCTAAGACATACCAGGGGGAGGTGGCAAAGCTGAAAAAGTGGATATCGCAGCGATTGGACTTTCTTGATGCAAACATGATTGGTAAGGCAACGGTGATAACACCCAAAAAACTAATCCATTACTGGCATTTTAACAGTACTGCGAGCGCTGTTCATTTGGGCCCAATCCCTGCGGACTATTCAACACTGGGAAATGGTTCGTTGATTTACAAACCCATTCCGGGAGGTGGCCCCGACACGGCTCAGGCTTACATTGATAACATTAATCCGGGCGATACGATAAATCAGCGACCAGGGTTTGCCGGATGCTGCGGGGCTACGAATTATGCTGTTAGGACCCGTAACCCGAGCGATAATATGCAGTTTTTATGGTATATACCTACCAAAAAATACCAAAATATTGTAATTAAATATGAAACCCAGTCATCAAGTACCGCAAGTGGCCCACATAGACAGGTATTCTCCTATAGCGTTGATAGCGGCCTACACTTTATTACAGCAGGGTTACCGGCCGCATACGACTCGGCAGGACTTTTATGGGGAAAAGTTGTCCTTGATTTAAGTTCTTTACCTGCTGTGAACAATAATGATAAATTTGTTTTCAAAATGACTTTTACTGCGCCTAACACCGGTACAAGTGGTAACAACAGGTTTGATAATATTACGGTGGAAGGGGATACAATGCTAGCCCCTGTAATTACAAGTACCGCTTTAACGGGTGGTATCATCAACCTGCCATATTCTTATACTATTAAATCTACTGGTGATCCGGCCCCTACTTTTTCGGTAAGCGGCAATCCCACATGGTTAACCCTGCATGACAATGTATTGAGTGGCACTCCCACCTTGGTTGATACGATTGACCCAATTACAATCACAGCGACCAACCCGGTGGGTAGTAACCAACAGGTATTCACACTTATTATAGACGATGTTACTCCGGTTGCCCCTGCTATTACAAGTGTCGCGCCTACTGCTGGAATATTGGCCACACTATTTACATACAAGATTGCAACCACAGGAATTCCAAAACCGGCTATTTCTGTGAGTGGCAAACCTGCATGGCTTACATTGACTGATACTGTATTAAGCGGCACTCCGCCATCAGGTGGGATATTCGGTCCGATTACAATCACAGCAATAAATATTGCAGGTAATGCTCAGCAGTCATTCAGTATCACTGTGCCGTCTGTTCCATTAATTACCAGCGCTGCCATTACTGTTGGAATTGCCCATTCCCTGTATATGTATACTATTTCAGCTACAGGTACACCAGCGCCAGGTTTTTCAATAAGTGGTAATCCTTCATGGCTTACACTGAGTGGTAATATATTAAGCGGCACACCGCCCACAGTCGGGACATTTGGCCCAATCACAATAACTGTGGTAAACACAAAAGGCAGCAATCAACAAACCTTTAATATCATTGTTTCGTCTGCCCCGGCTATTACAAGTACAGTTGTGACTTTGGGAACAGTTGGTTCGGTCTATATATATAATATCACAGCTACCGGAACTCCGGCTCCTGTAATTTCAGTTGCAGGATACCCAACCTGGCTAACCATGAGTGGCAGTAAAATCAGTGGTACCCCTGCATCATCTGGATTAATCGGGCCAATAACCGTCACTGCAACAAATAGCGTATCTGTTGTCCATCAAATATTTTTTATTAAAGTGGCCAATCCTTCTGTTAATACCAGTGCATCCAAGCTTATACATTACTGGCATTTTAACAACACATTACCAGCCGATGGTTCCGGAGGCATTTCATTTGGTACGCATCCTATTGTTGCTGATTATTCCACACTGAAAAATGCAGCCCTGGTTTATCAGCCTTTGCAGGGAGTTGTAAAGGATACCGGTTCCATTGACAACCTTCAGGGAGACACTATAAATCAACGTTCAGGATTTGGCGGATGTTGCGGTACTTTAAATAATGCTGTGCGTACCCGTAACCCGAGCGATAGTATGAGATTTTTATGGTATTTGCCAACCTCAAATTATAAAAATATTGTTATAAAGTATGAGACTCAATCATCGAGCACTAAGAGCGGTCAGCGTGAGCAAATTTTTTCGTACAGCCTTGATAGCGCTTCAACCTTTATTAATTCGGCTTTCCCTGTTATTTCTAACTTTGCCGATACCGTATGGCAAAAGGTAACGCTCGATTTACGCTCGGTCACTTCCGTTAACAACAACGGTAAGTTTGTGCTCCGCATAAACTTTTCTGCCCCAAATACTGGGAATAAGGGAAATAACAGATTTGACAACATTACAGTAGAAGGGGATCCGATCTCAGGCACCGGGATAACTGAAATTGCAGGAGCTGATTATATCCTGTATCCAATTCCTGCATACGATCATATTAACCTGATAACGCCTTTTGAAGGAGACATCACCATTTCAATATATAATTCAACAGGCGGGTTGATATCGGTATATAATTTACATGGAAAAGAATCGATGATCAACACTTCTCACTTAAGCCCCGGTTTCTATTTTATGAAAATCAGTGAAAAGAAAGGGGAAATGAGTAAGACACTGAAATTCATAAAAGAGTAAAATTATTGTTTAATTTATGCGAATTAAGGGTGGAATTTTTCGCCCTTAATTCGCATATTTGCTAAATTGAAAAATTTTAAAATTCAAATTATGAGAAACAATTATTTTCATAGTAATATTGCCCTTGTGGGTTGTCTTTTAATCGGTTTATTATTGTTTGCGGGATGTGCCAATAAAGAAATCGTTACTTCGTGCCTGCATGGGCATACGTTTGGCTTTTGGGGTGGATTGTGGCATGGTTTTATTGCACCTTTCGATTTGTTGGGCATGCTTATTTGGAACGATGTTACCGTATATGCACAAAATACTAATGGGGCATGGTACGCGTTCGGCTTTCTCCTTGGCAGCGGTGGCTGGGGATTTTTTGGAGGCAGAGGAGTTTCCAGGAGACGGCATTAAAAGGCAATAACATTAAAAAAAGAAGTTAGCTGAAATAATTCTCAGCTAACTTCTTTTCATTTCATTATTGTTCATGGTGACAAAACTTTCTATAAACTAATCTTGCCAAGATTATCGTGTTTTTAGTAATCCTTTAATATTTTTCGAATGACAGGCGCTTTGGGATTTTCCGTGAGAAAGACCTTTAAAATGTACATTCCGGCGCTATAGGCGCTCATATTAACCTGTACCTTCTTTGTATTCAGGCTTGTCTGTTTTATAATTATATTTCCTGGAATTCCAGAAACTTCTATTGATTCAATCTCTGAACTGCTTTCGATGTTAAGGAAATGAGCTACCGGCACCGGATAGACACTTACTTGTTCATCGAGGCTTATGCTGGTAGTATTAGTAACTATATAGCTTAAAATGTTTGATGTATCTGAATAGCAGCCATTTACCGAAACAATTACAAAGAAATTTCCGCTTTTTGAGGGCTTAAAGGATTGGGCTGTTGAATCCTTGAAGATACCATCCATTTTTGAATACCAATGATTACCATTTAAAGCGCTTGAAAAAAGCTTATCATTCGTTTTTGAAATGGTTGCTTTCTGAGGTTTTTCGTTTACAACAAGATAGTTGGTTTTAGTTATAGTAATCGTTCCATTTACGGTAAGTGAGACAGGGTATGAACCTGAGGTACTATATACCACAGAAGGATTTTGTGTAGCGGAACTTGCAGGTGAGCCATTGGGGAACGACCATTGCCATGAAACTGGATTGCCGGTTGTTAAATCTGTGAATTGAATACTTTCATTTTGGCAGGCAACAGTTGTATTGGCTTTAAAATCCGGATTTAATACTGTAATGTATCCTGTTTTTATAATTGCATCAGAGCCACCTGCATTAGAAACCACCAATTTTACATCATAAATACCCGGAGTGTTATACACCACTGAAGGGCTGCTTGAAGTAGAGGTTAAAGGACTTCCTCCTGTAAAAGTCCATTGCCTGGAAGTTGGATTATTAGTAGAATTATCATAAAAATAAATAGAGGATCCTGTCTGCGTATTATTTGTACTTGCAGAAAAACTAGCCACAGGTTTTGAAGGCGAGGTTACAGTAATATACCCGGTTTTTACAATGGAATCAGAGCCCACTGCATTTGATACAACTAATTGAACATTGTACGAACCTGGCGCATTATAGACAATAGACGGGCTACTTAATATAGATGTTGAAGGTGTACCGCCTGTAAATGTCCATTTACGTGAGGTTGGTGAGTTAGATGAATTATCATAGAAATAGATATAAGTTCCTGGTGTGGTACTTGTTACATTGGCATAAAAATTAGCCACAGGCTTTGGTGGTAGGGTAATGGTAATGTATCCTGTTTTTGTAATAGAATCGGATCCACCCGCATTTTTAACAACTAACTTCACATTGTACGCACCGGGCGTATTATAGACAACAGAAGGACTGCTCGATGTAGATGATGAAGGCGTTCCACCCGTAAATGTCCATTTCCAGGATGTTGGTGAATTTGTAGAATTATCATAGAAATAAATATATGACCCTACTGTAGTGCTTGTCGGGCTTGCATAAAAATTAGCCACAGGCCTTGGTGGTAGGGTAATGGTAATGTATCCATTTTTAGTAATAGAATCGGAACCACCCGCATTTTTAACAACTAACTTCACACTATACGAACCTGGTGTATTATAGGCAACAGATGGGCTGCTCGATGTAGATGATGAAGGCGTTCCACCCGTAAACGTCCATTTCCAGGATGTTGGTGAATTTGTAGAATTATCATAGAAATAAACATATGACCCTACTGTAGTGCTTGTCGGGCTTGCATAAAAATTAGCCACAGGCCTTGGTGGCAGAGATACTGTGATATATCCCACTTTTGTAATGGAATCAGAACCTGCGGCGTTTGAAACAACCAATTTGACATCGTAAGTGCCAAGAGTGTTATAACCGACATAAGGACTGCTGGAAGTTGAAGAGGATATTGTCCCTCCCGTAAATGTCCATTTATAAGAGGTAGGATTATTTGCCGAGTTGCTATAAAAATATATATAAGATCCTATAATTACTTTTGTATTGTTTGTGTAAAAATTGGCTACAGGCTTCGGTAGTGAAGTCACTGTGATATATTGAGTTTTCGTAATAGAATCTGATCCTCCCGCATTGGAAACAACTAGTTTAACCGTGTATAAGCCAGGCGTATTGTATACCACTGAAGTATAACTAGAAGTAGAAAACGAAGGAGTACCACCCGTAAATGTCCATTTCCAGGAAGTTGGTGAATTTGTAGAATTATCATAGAAATAGACACTAGAACCAGTTGTAGTCTTTGTTGGACTCGCATAAAAACTTGTTACTGGTTTTGGAGGTGAGGCAACCGTAATATAATTTATTTTAATAAGAGAGTCTTTTCCATAAGCGTTAGAAGCAACTAATTTTACGCTATAAGTACCAGGAGTACTATAATATGCAGAAGGGTTTGCTGATGATGATGACGAAGGCGAGCCTCCTGCAAAATACCATTGCCAGGATGTAGGAATACCTGAGGATTGATCTGTAAAATAAACGTAACTTCCCACCTGGACATTAGTTTTGTCCGCTGTGAAATTAACGATGGGCTTTGCCGGACTTGTCAATCTCCAAGCCAGCGTAAAATTGCCATATGAAGAACTGTAACCACCTAGAATAAAGTATACCCTTTGAACAGAACCCGTTGTGTTAACATAAGTGTGGGTCTGAATATCCGGATCATCAACGCAGACCAATTCAGTGGTACCAGGACAGCTTCCGCCCAACCGTAAGGTATGACGTGAATCAAAATCATTATATGTCTGTCCAATATACAGGGTGTTACCATTAGGTACGTCTATATAAAATATCCTGTCAGGGGATGAACCAAAGCTACAGAAAGTAAAGTCGCTATGGTAACCTGCAGTAGAGCTTGAGTATGGACTTGTTAAAAGGGATAAATCCTGCGCATTTGTGCAATTCTCACCTGGAAGCGTTGTTACTACATTAATGAAACCATTTCTTGTTATGGAATCAGAACCCCCTGCATTTGAAACTACCAATTTTACATCATAAGTACCAGTGGTATTATACAATACTGTTGGGTAACTAGAGGTAGACGTTGAAGGTGTTCCGCCAGTGAAGGTCCATTTCCATGAAGTTGGGCTATTAGTCGAAATATCTGAAAAATATACGCTTGTACCTGGGGTAATAGTAGTGCCATTGACACTAAAATTGGCAACTGGTTTGGGAAGTAGTGCCACCGTAATATACCCTGTTTTTATAATAGAATCAGAGCCACTTGTGTTAGAAACCACCAATTTAACGTCGTAAGTACCAGGGGAATTATATTGTACTGAAGGGCTACTGGAGGTTGATGAAGAAGGAGTTCCTCCAATAAAAGTCCATTTCCACGAAGTTGGAGAATTCCCTGAATTGTCGTTAAAATATACATAAGTGCCAGTTGTGATATTCGTTGTTCCGGAGTAGAAATTGGCAACTGGTTTCGGTTGTGTGGTTATTGTAATATATCCGATTTTTACTATAGAATCGGAGCCACCTGCATTAGAAACAACCAATTTTATATCATAAAGACCTGGAGTGTTATACACCACTGAAGGGCTGCTTGAAGTAGAGGTTGAAGGGGTTCCTCCTGTAAAAGTCCATTTCCTGGAAGTTGGACTATTAGTAGAATTATCATAAAAATAAATAGAGGATCCTGTTTGTGTAATATTTGTACTTGATGAAAAATTAGCTACTGGTTTAGGAGGCGGGGTTACGGTAATGTACCCGGCTTTTAGAATCGAATCAGAACCACCGGAGTTTGAAACAACCAACTTTACATCATAAATACCCGGAGTGTTGTACACCACTGAAGGGCTGCTTGAGGTAGAAGTTGAAGGCGTTCCTCCGGTAAACGTCCATTTTCTTGAGGTTGGAGAATTGGTTGAGTTATCATAGAAGTAGATATACGAACCTGTTGTAGTGCTTGTGGGATTGGCGTAGAAACTAGCAACCGGTTTAGGAGGCACGGTTACGGTAATGTATCCGGTTTTTACAATTGAATCTGAGCCACCGGAATTTGAAACAACTAATTTTACATCATAAGTACCGGCTGCATTATATACCACTGATGGGCTACTATAAGTGGACGTCGAAGGTGTAGCACCCATAAAAGTCCATTTCCAGGAAGTGGGATTGTTAGTTGAACTATCGTAGAAGTAAACATATGATCCTGTTGTAGCACTAGTTGTACTTGCATAAAAATTAGCAACTAGTTTTGGCAACACGGTAATGTACTTCTTTTTTATGATGGTATCAGACCCATAGGTATTCGTTGCAATTAGCGTTACGTCATAGGAACCAGAGGTATTATAAGTAACTAATGGATTCTGAACAATTGACGAAGATGGGGAGCCTCCTGGCATAAGCCATTGCCATAGAGTTGGAGTTCCTGACGATAAATCCGTGAATTGGACATTATTGCCAACCATGATGGTCGTTTTACTTCCTTTGAATCCACTTGTTGGTTTTCCTAAAACGTTTAATGAACAGGGAACTTTGACTTTAGGTTGCAATAATGCAGTGCTTGTTATTGCTAGAGTATCCGCGTATAGACCAGCTTTAAGATTTTTGGCATTGAATTTTATGTTAACAATTGTGGACTGGCCATTTGATAAAGTATCTGAAACCGGATTAACAGATATCCAATCCTGCAATACACCTTTATCTAAGTAAGTTACTTCATTTTCAATTAATTCTTCTATATCACTTATGCCATTTCCATTATCATCCCGAGTAAAATTAATGGCTTGAAAAGCATTAAAAATGCTATTACCAGTATTCTTTAATACGATTGCACCACTACCAGGAAATCCCTCAAATTGGGCTAGTTGGGTTGCCCCGGGTAATACATCTACAATTTGCCCATCTCTATTGGCTTGATCAAGTGACCAATTTAATTGGGAAATGTGATTTGGATTGTTAAATATGGGATGTGATATATTGACTGCGAAAATATTTAGAGGAGTAAATATATCACTAACCCACTGAATTCCTAGCCCACTTAGTAAAGCATGTGAAGAATAATTATAAACACCCCAGTCAGCATAAATAAGCTTACCCCCTTGTGCCCTGTATATTTCTAATTGATCGAGAGCATTTGTTGTTGCTAAACTACTATAGGAATTGACTATGACTAAATCCCATTTCGTTCCATTTGTTAATTGAGTATTGAGATCATTCCAATTATTAACAAATGTTCTTGACAATCCTAATTTATGTATAACAGTATCATAAGGAGCATAACCACTTGAGTTGCCTTCAAATACCAAAATATTTTCTAACCCTTTGGGATTAAGTGTTTTGCTGGTAATCCGCTTTACTATTGCAACTTCTGAGATTTTATCATTCGAAAGGGAATTTTGATTGGTAAAAGCACTTTGTTTCGATACGAGCGGCTCAACCTTAAAATTTAATGGATTAAAATTAACTATTTTTTGCTTATTAATATTGAAAATTAATAATCCATTACCATTATTGCTAATAGTCATGGTTCGGGTCACCGAATCGCCAGTCATTAAAGTTTCACTGAAGGATAATGGACTTACAGAAATTTGTGGATTTCCATACCAACCAAGTGTTACAGGATCGGCTGATCCTGATTCACCTATGTCATATAATGTTTTTACTTCATATTTATAATTACCATAGGCAGGTAACATGTCTGTATAGCTATTATTCAACGTAGAATCAAGAATAGTCCCGTTGCGATAAATCTTAAATTTTGTGAATGTCAATGGGGAGAAACCATTTGTTGTTGAACCTTCAAGAGCTGAATTTTTAGCACTTGCAGAGTAAGTCCAGTTCAATCCAACTTCACCAGTGCTTGCATTTGTAATTGATGCCGTAAAATTTTTAGGTCTGGGTAAGTTGTTTATGGTAATAAAATAATCTTCAGTAATACCTGAATAAAACATAGTACATGCGTCGCCTGCACCGTTCATACTTCCTGCCGATCTACTCCTGATCCTCATTCCTGTTTTTCCCCTCAAAGCTGTTGAAGGTACAGTGAGATTAACTACACTAGGCACATTTGGGCTTGAGGAAGTGGTAACCTGGGTCCATTCCGAAGCTTCAAAAACCCCATTTTGATTATAATCTATCCATACGGAGATGATATCTGAATAGGTTGTTGTTACACTTAGGCGATAAGTAGTATCCGCATTCAGAGTGGCAGTGGTATTGCCAGTTGCCGGATATGAACCGTAAGTGCTGCTATCTGAAGTACTGCAACTGTTATGATTGGTATTGTTTAAAGAAGATCCTGCAATGGAAACAAGGCTTATATCCCCTGGACAACCTCCTCCTCCAAGTAAAGATCTACAATATAACTGGTCTAGTACTTTTACGTGATCATTTTTTATAACTGTATCCAATCCATAGGAGTTACCTGCAATCAGCGAAACATTGTAGTTTCCTGGAGTATTGTATACAACAACTGGATTTTGAAGTGTTGATGTTGATGGTGTGCCTCCGGGGAAATCCCATGACCATGTATTAGGCAAGTTGAGAGTTGCATCTTTAAATCTTATAGTGTCTCCCTTTGCTATAAGTTGTTTATCAGAAACAAAATTAGCTTCGGGTTTGGAATTGTTTTGTTGTATGTAAATTGTATAATCCTGGAATTGGCCATAATTAGTATTTGAACATGCATTGGTAAGAGTATAACCTGTAAAATCCGAGGCAATTCTTAAACGTAAAGGCGTATTGTATTGAGCGCCACCGGGAATAATAATTTTTTCCGAGAAATCAATAGTCACTTTATTCTTCTGAAATACCAATTCCCCTGCATCATCAAACCTGCCGTTATTATTAAGGTCTATCCATAACTTGACATTTTCAGCATGATTTGCGCCGACTTTGATGTAAAGATCATATTCCTTACCTTCTTTTACAGTAGTCTGAAAATTACAGGAATAATCACGGTAATCATCCATTGAACCTTTCGTAGTATTATTTATTGTATTTAAAATAAACTGATAAATACCTCCTCCTCCTGGGTATAAGGTATGAGGCGCACAATCGGCTGCAATTGGAGCCTGGCTATTAGAAACGCTGATGAGATTTTGTTTAAGCACAGTGTCGCTGTTATTGCAGGCAGCTATCCCTTCTGAAATTAATTGAACTGAATAAGTTCCCGTGTTTCTGAAAACGTGCACAGGATTTCTAGCTGTATCGGTTTGCCCATCGCCGAAATCCCATCTGAATATGTTTGCTTTGGAACTTCTATTGGAAAAATAAATGGGAGAGTTAGTATCACAAGCATTTGTTTTTGATACCACAAAATCGGCAATTACCGAATTGTTATATGAAGCGCCAACCCCCACAGCATACCATGCATTAGTAACTGCAATGACCTCAGGAGAGCAGTCTCCATATAAATCGGCTGCTGCCTGAATAGAATAAAACCTGGCGTCAGCATAAGTTGCAGACGGAGTAAGATAGACAGTGAGGTTTCGATAGGCTATTTGAGCACCCTTTTCCCTTCCAATTCCGCTTACATTATAACTATTGCCTATATCGTTTGTTCCCGTCCCGCCTTCACATAACAAATAAAACCAAAAATTTTGTACGCCACTATTGGTATGCACTTCCTCGTAAGTATCCCAGTAAAGTCCTTTATATGTATCAGGATCACCATAAGCATTTGGGTCTTGCATGCTTCGAAATGGGGTATGGGTTACGGACATGGCATCGCCCATCAAATAATTTGCAGTTGTTGGATTTTTATAAAAATCCACGACTGTGCCAAATATATCGCTGAAGGATTCGTTTAGGGCACCTGATTCGCCCGAATAAATTAACCCAGCCGAATGCTCAGTTACACCATGTGTCAATTCGTGTGCAACCACTTCAATTGGTGTCAAAGGCAAATAGGTAACCCCGTCACCATCGCCATAAGTCATGCAGGTTCCATCCCAAAATGCATTTACATAATTATGGCTATAATGGACATAACTTAGTAATTTTCCACCTGCATTATCATAAGAATTACGCCCAAATGTTAAATAGTAATAATCGTACGTTGCCTCAGTGGCATAATGCGCATCATAGGCTGCATTATTATAATCTATACTGTCATTCCAATAATTATCGTCATCAATAAAGTCGGTAGCGCTTGCGTAATTAGTACCGTGGTTTAAATTATACGTTTCAATTCCACCGCCTCTTCCGGATTCCCTTAATCTATAACTGCTATTGTAATAATCTGTAGTAATTGAAACGGTACCATTGTACATAGTTTTGGCTGTCCCAACAGCGTCACTATCTTGAATGCGGTTAAAGGTTTTTATAATTTCGCCGGTATTGGCATTAACAAAAATATATTGTCTGCTCAAAGGGTTAATAGCATATATGTCAAATTTATATGATAGTACATATAGACTGTCAACCGGCAGAATAGTCAACTCTCCTTTGGGCCTTTCAGTATTTTCCGACTCCCATTTATACTTTTCTGCATGAACATATTTTATAGCGTGCTCAAAAGCTTGTTGTTCATTTAAAAGCGGTATAGTCTCAATATTTTGTCCTAAAATATATTCCCCATTAGCAGAGTTTACCTTGCCATTTTTTGAATGAACCGAATATACTGCGCCTTCAACAGGCAGATTTTTATAATAGATTTGATATTTTTCATGTGAAAAGCCTTTTTTATCCGTCTCTTTACCGGTTAATTTAAGGCTATGGTATTTTGTAAACTTTAATGATTTATTCAACCAATTGGCTTGATTGGTTGCAGAATAAACATAATCATCTTTAAGTTTAATGTACTTAATACTTTTATTCTTTTCATTGAGCCTGATCAATTTACTTCCACTAATAATTTTTTCAGCGTCCTTTTTTTCAAAGGTTTGTCCAAAACTGAATATGGGAGCAATAAGCAAAAGAAGGATGATTAAATAAATGTTTTTAGAAGTCATAATGATTTATGGATAAGTTTTATAATTGCTAAAATAGAAACTATTATAGTTTGAAACTTGGTTGTTTAAGAAATATCATATTTACTCGATACTATATTTTATGGACGCAATAATTATTGAAACGTTCCCAGATTTTACATAGTTTTTTGATAAAATTTTAACCCACAAATATTGCGCTAATTTATATTTATTGCAATATGATTTTGATGAATGGCAGAAAATTCTACATATATGTTTAAATTTTTGTGACTAATGTTAATTGCTAAAATTTTATGATAAGTTGTAAAAATTATAGCATTTCGATAATAAATTGCAAGGATAATTAGATTCTGATAGAGAGCGAAGAATATCGGTATTATTCAGTATTTTCTTCATTGCCTTCGCCCAGCAAAAGCGATGATTCATTGTAAGGTAATTCTTCTACTTCTTTAAGCTTGCTTTGAATTTTTCGGGTACGTGTGCCTACCAATTCGTCAATATCTTCGCCTGCTTTTGTGATTTTTTCCTGGGCTTTTTTCAACACTTCGCCAAAGCGGCCGAATTCAGTTTTTACGGCTCCCAGAATTTTCCATACTTCGCTAGAACGTTTTTCAATAGCCAGCGTCCTGAATCCCATTTGTAAGCTATTTAGTATAGCCGCCAGTGTGGTAGGTCCGGTAACTACAATTTTGTATTCGCGTTGTAAGGTCTCGAGTAAGTTGGTGCGGCGGACAACCTCAGCAAAAAGTCCTTCCACCGGCAAAAACATGATTCCGAAATCGGTTGTGTAAGGTGGTTCGATGTATTTATCACGAATGTCTTTAGCAAATTTTTTTATACTGCTTTCGAGCGATTTGGCTATACTATTCACTTGATTGGCATCACCTGTGTCGTATGCTTCTAGTAAGGCATGGTAGTCTTCAAGTGGAAATTTGGAGTCGATGGGCAGGTAAACCGCTTGGCCCGAATCGTCTTTGCCTGGCAGTTTGATGGCAAATTCTACGTTTTCGCGGGTATCTTTGCGGGTAACAATATTACGTGCATATTGGTCGGGACTGAGGATTTGCTCAAGAATATTACCCAGTTGTATTTCGCCAAGGATACCACGTGTTTTAACGTTCGATAGTACTCTTTTAAGGTCTCCAACGCCTGTTGCGAGGGTTTGCATTTCACCAAGCCCTTTGTGAACCTGCTCAAGCCGTTCACTTACTTGTTTAAAAGACTCGCTGAGGCGTTTTTCGAGCGTAGTTTGAAGTTTTTCATCAACTGTAGCACGCATTTCATCGAGCTTCTTTGTGTTTTCTTCCTGCAGCGACTTCAGGCGGTTCTCAATCGTTTCCCGGATTTTATCCAGTTGTTGGATCATCGAAAAAAGTTGGTCCTTTTGTAATTGCCCTATGTCGGAAATACTCTTAGACAATACTTCTGAAAACGCTTTTAAAGAAGCTTGGGTTTGTTCACGGGCATCTTTTGAATTTCGCAAATTTTCTTCCCGGTTTCGGGCAAATTCATCGCGGAACGAAGCATCAAGACGGCCAAATTGCTGGTTTATCTGGTCAAAATTCATTTGCAGGTTATGGTCATCTTTAACATTGGACAACTTGAGTAATAAAATAATGCAAATGATGAGAAGAATGATAAGAATTATAAGCAGAACCGTTGAAATGGACATTTGTTAAGTAATTTTATTTTTTCAAAGATAGGGAAAAGGATAGAAAAGTATAAAAGTAAATTTTTATTTCTTAGGCGTAGTCAGAGACTACGCTTGACTATAGAAAGACAGTCTCTTTAAAAAGTTACTAAAATCTACATCAGAAAAATACCGTTTTTCTTACATTCATTAATCATTGGCTCAGGCCAAATGGATGCTTGTGTTTCACCAACATGGGCCTTGCGCAGGAACAGCATGCACAAGCGCGACTGCCCAATGCCACCACCTACTGAGAGGGGTAACTCATTGTTGAGGAGACGTTGGTGGAAATACAACGAGCGGCGTTCTTCGAAGCCTGTTTCCTTAAGTTGGTAAAGCAATGCTTCTTTGTCAACGCGGATACCCATAGATGAAAGTTCAAATGCTTGCTTCAGCAAAGGGTTCCAAACCACGATATCACCATTTAAGCCCCGGTATCCTTGAATAGTTGGCGTACTCCAGTCATCATAATCCGGAGCACGGCCATCGTGCTTTTCACCATTGGCAAGCTTACTGCCAATACCGATCACAAAGATAGCTCCATATTTCTCGGCAGCTTTTGATTCCCGCTCTCGTGGAGTGAGATTAGGATATTGCATTAATAATTCTTCGGAATGAATGAACTGGATTTCATCGGGCAAGAATGGTTTTAATTCGGAATAGTTTTCGTAAACCAAGTATTCCGTGCGTTTCATGGTTGAATAAATACCCTTTACTATAAATTTCAGAAAATCGAGATTGCGCTGTTCTTTTGAAATAACCCGTTCCCAATCCCACTGGTCAACATACAGTGAATGTAAGCTGTCAAGTTCTTCATCTGGCCGTACAGCGTTCATATCAGTGTATAAACCATACCCCATTTCGATGCTGTAATCGGCCAGCATCATACGTTTCCATTTGGCGAGAGATTGCACTACTTCAGCGGTAGCTTCATTCATGTCTTTAATAGGGAAAGCAACAGGCCTTTCAATGCCATTCAGGTTGTCGTTAATGCCAGTTCCCTTTAATACAAATAATGGTGCAGTCACTCTACGGAGACGCAACTCAGAGGCAAGCGCTTGTTCAAAAAAATCTTTAAGAAGCTTAATAGCTTTTTCAGTTTGCTTCAAATCGAGTATCGATTTGTAGTTTTTTGGAAAAATCAAATTCATAAATATCTTATAAGGTTTTAGAGTTGCAGTTTGAATAAAATGTTCGCTAAGCTAAAAAAATTAAATTAAATGCAGAAATTTTTGAGAGTTTGTTAAGATTTGTTTCAATAAATGGCCAAAAAAGGAAATTAAATGTGAAAAAGTCCTCCGCGTTGATAAATTTCCATTTGTATATTCGAAAATTTTTCTCCTGTAACCGATTTATGGTTTCGTTGATTTAAGATTTTGCCTGTGTTAAGATCGATTTCAACCATGTCATCCGTTTGGAGCCCTATTTCGTCGGTGTGGCTGCAAACAATGATAGGTAGACCTGCATTAATAGCATTACGTTCGTAAATCACAGCAAATGATTTTGCCACTATAGCTTGAATACCAAGGGCTTTAAAGCAATCGACCGCTTGTTGACGGGAACTGCCTATACCGAAATTGTAGCCAGTTACCACAATGTCGCCAGGCTCTACCTTGCTAGCAAAATCCTCATATCCTGATAAATGACTAAAAGTATAATTCGCCTCAGGGTTTGATTCGGACAATACGCTATAACGATTATGATATATCATATCAGTATCAATATTATCGAATGGTATATACCATACTTTACCTTTTAAAATAGTTGGTTTATCAGCTTTGAAGGTATCAGAGGTATCTTGTTCCGTTTGAACGGTCTCTTTCTTTGGGAAAGATAATAATGTCAGTGGCTTATCTGGGATATGATCCGGTTGCGTTATGAAACCGGCTACAGCCGATGCTGCAACAACAGCCGGTGATGCCAGGTATACATCACCTCGTCCGTTGTTCCCCGGAAAGTTGAGATTCCCGGTACTAACAGTTACTTCACCGAATTTGCTTGGCTTATCTACTTCTAATTCACTTCCACCAGGACCGGCAGTTGAAATAATAGCCCCGGCTTCCTTAAAGATATCGATTAGACCTTCCTGTAAACTTTGTGTCCATATTTCGTCTGTCACAGGGACTATTTTCAGAATGATACCTGGCGCGACTTTCCGACCTTTGAGAATTCCCGCAACAATACGTAAATCTTCAATCCGCCCGTTGGTGCATGTGCCTACAAAAGCAGAGTCAATGCCGGTATTCTGAAGTTTTTCTACAGCAACCACTTCTATTGGTCTCCCTGGCCGGGCGATCATTGGTTGAAAATTTTCAATGTTGATGTTTAATTCATCTTCGTATTCTGCATCCTCATCCGGGAGTGTAATTTGGAATTCTTTTTTAGATTTGAACTGACAATAATCCAACACCTCCTGATTTGGTTTCATCAGAAATGTAATAGCTCCCATTTCCGTTGCCATTGACGCGAGTGAAATGCGACTGTCCAGACTTAGCGTGTCAATCACTTCTCCTGTTATTTCAACAGCATATCCAAGAAGTTTATTAGAACCGAATATAGAAAGCAAGTTTAATGCGATGTCCTTTGCCGTGAGTTTTTCTTTAAAGTGCCCTTGCAGGTTAAGCTTTATAGTTTTGGGTACCCTGAACCATACTTTTCCTTTGCTAAAAGCAGCAGTAATATCCTTTTCGCCCATACCCTGACCCAAGGCTCCAATAGCCCCCAGTATGTTTGCATGTATATCGCCTGAAACCATCGTGGAACCTGGTACAACAAATCCTTCGTCAATCATCAGATGTGAACCTATCCCGGCGTGAATGTCAAATACCCTGATGCCATTCTCACGTGCAAACATTTTACATAAGTACAGGTTATCCGTATCAATATAATTAGAATCTATTTGGTGTGCATCGAATGTAAAAAATGTTTTACTTGGATCGGATATAGATAACTTATTATCTTGCAACTGTTTGATTACTTTAGCACCCCCGGAATCACGTGCAATTCTGATATCGACTTGCAAATCAATAATTTCACCGGGTCTGACAACGTCATAGACAGAATGCTTTGCGAGGATTTTTTCAATCATTGTCATTCCCATAGCATGTAGTATTTAATTTTATTCTTTTAAATTACAGTATGATGTATTAAGCATAGAAGGCTTTTCAATAAATAAAAAATTATCAAAATGATTTATATTGTTTTCTTGCTATTACAACAGATAAGGTTTATTATTGTTAACATCCGTGTTTTATTAGTTTAGTTTTTTAAATTAGCTTACTTTTTACCGATAACAAAAATATACCTTTTTATGAAAATGGAAGGCAATATTCGTAATCTTTCTCATTGGATGGCATTAGCTATTTTTTTAGCGCTTGCATTCATACTTTATGGCAACACGCTTGGCCACAAGTATTGCCTTGACGATTCGATAGTGATATCCCGTAATGAATTTACCAAAAAAGGGCTGGAAGGTATTCACGAAATTTTTACCACCGAATCGTTTACTGGTTTTTTTGGAAAGCAAAAGGAATTGGTTTCAGGAGCACGCTACCGTCCGCTTTCCATAGCCACATTTGCCATAGAGCAAGAGTTTTTTCATGGAAATACGATGATTAGTCACTTTATCAATATTCTATTATATACCCTAACCGTATTTTTTATTTATTTGATCCTTAAAAACATATTAAAAGGTACAAATGCTGTTTATGAATATCTGCCCTTTATTACTGCTTTATTATTTCTTTTTCATCCAATCCATACCGAAGTTGTAGCCAATATTAAGGGCCGCGACGAGATTCTTGCATTATTGTTATCGCTTGCAGGGTGTTATGCAGTAATCAAATACCTGGAAAAACAAAATCGTATTTTGCTTATTTCGGGCGCTTTACTTTGGTTTATGGCGCTTCTTTCAAAAGAAAATGCTATTGTTTTCTGGGCATTAATGCCTATGATGCTTTTTATGAAAGGGATATGGGAACAAAAAAAAAATATACCTCCTGTAGTAGCATTTACCATAGCGGCAATCGTTTTTCTATTCATCAGACATTTGGTTATTGGCGGGGCTTCGGGGGGTTCCAATGAATTGATGAACAATTCTTTTCTTCATGCTACATCGCAACAAAAATACGCTACTATCTTCTATACACTTTGGAAGTATATTACATTGCTGGTTTATCCCGCAATACTTACTTTTGATTATTATCCCTATCACATTTCATTGGTAGATTGGAGCAAGGTTGGTGCATTGGCCGGCTTAATTACTTACTTGGTTTTAATTTTATTAGTATTGTTGTATGTCAGAAAGAATTTTTTTATCACCCTTTCCTTATCCGTTTATTTATTGCCATTATTACCCGTTTCCAACCTGTTTTTTCCCATTGGGACGTTTATGAGCGAGCGCTTTGTATATTTTTCTTCACTTGGTTTTTGTTTATTAGTGGCTTTAGCTTTCTCGGCTTCTTTTAGAATACATGGAAAGCATTGGAAATATGGATTTTTTGTAATATTTGGTTTGGTCCTATTATCATACAGCATTAAAACCATTGGCCGTAATCGGGCGTGGTATAGTGATTATACATTGTTTACTACAGATGTGAAAACATCGTTCAACAGTGCAAAAAGCAACTGTTCTGCTGGCGGAATCTTGCTGGACAGCACTGATACCATCGCAGATATACAGCGAAAAAGTAACACGATTAATCAATCCATCAACTACCTGAAAAGGGCGGTAACTATCCACCCTAAATATTTCGATGCCTGGTTGTTGCTCGGAAATGCGTATTTTAAAAAGGAAAACAGCACTGATTCAGCTTTGTGGTGCTATACAACTATACTAAGTTACGATTCCGGTCACGAACTTGCTTTTCAGAACTCAATGGCTTTGGTAAATCGTGAGAAAAATGAAGATACGAAGCTTGCAATTCTTGAAAAAATTAGAACATATAAGCCTGACGATTACGAGGTAAATTACCTTTTGGGCACTATATATGGAAAAGAAAAGAATGACCTTGACAAAGCTATCGCTTATTTGACTAAAGCAGCTTCAGTAAATCCCCAGGGAAAAGATGCCTATATCGATCTGGGGGTAGCTTATGGATTAAAACGTAATTTTGCCAGGTCTGCTGAAGCCCTCCAAAAAGCCCTGGAAATCGATCCTTCAGATGCAGGGGTTTATATCAATCTTGGGGTTACGTATCAAAACCTTGGAGACAAGAACAAGGCTATTGAGTGTTTTAAGAAAGCTAAAGAGATGAAACGATAAGGCTCTTTACTCGAACAGGCTATCATCCCGAATAAGCAATAGAATTGCCGATTGTGGAACTATATTATATTTTTCTTTGTTAAATTCTATTTCCCAACTATTGCCTTGAAGATATACTGCTAAATCGCCTTCTTTCGGTTGAAGGGGAACATACTTCACCTGCTCGCTCTTATTTTTCCAAGGCTCGTCAATTTCAGCTATAGCAGGAATGGGATAACCTGGCCCAACTTTCATTACGTATCCAATCTGGATGTTTTCTTTTTCCTGGACCCCGGGAGGAAGTAATAACCCACCTTTGGTTTTATCCATTGGGCTTTTGGGCTTAATAAGCACCCTGTCGCCAACTACAATAAGCTTACTAATATCCTGGTTACCTATTTCTAAGAGCATAAATTTGGTTTGAAAATCGAGTTGATAAAGATAATATTTGTTTAATTGAATTTATAATTCACTATTCAGGTTATGTTATCATACATTAGGGAATGGGTTAAAAAGGAATTCATTAGGTCAAAAAAGTGCAAGTAGGGTCATTTTTTACATATCCATTAATTCGAATAACAAATTTAATATATATATTGCGATTGAAAAAACATAGCGTTAACCAATAAACTTCCTATATCATTATCATGGAATTAGACAATGCACTTCAAATTCCCTCTGAACAACTTCAACAACAACATTTTGATGCCTTTATTTCAGTTTCAGGATATGAAAGTCGCTGTACTTATTTAGCTAGTAAAATTGATTTATCAACTGTCAATAACAAACTGGTACTGGCTTTTAATGAAATGAATGATTGTCTTTATCGTGACTATAATGACGATAAATTCAGGGATTTGGGGTTTGCTTTTTACAATGTTTCTTCACATGAAATATCTGGTTTACCTGAAATTCTCGATAAGATATGTTTTGATAACCCTAAGAAAAGTCTTGATATACTGATTGATTTTTCCAGTATGAGTAAAGTTTGGTACCATGGAATTATTAATTATTTTACAGAACTTGAAGAAATATTATCTAATGTTAATTTATACTTTTCTTACTCTCCTTCCGAATATTTTAAATTGCAAACTACAATTTTGAATCAATCTTTTGATCCTGTTTTGCCAATAGAACCTGGCCTCAAACCAGTAGCTCTTATTGTGGGATTGGGGTACGAAAAAGATAGGTCGGAAGAGCTTGCCCGTAAACTAAAATCTCAGGTTACTTTTGCATTTTATGCTGATCCTGCCATAGATCAACGATTTGTAAAAGATGTATTGGAGAATAATCAGGCCTTATTGAAACGTATCAATAAAGATCAGATTGTCAAATATCCCATATTTGATCTCAATTCAATTAATGCTTCTTTAACCAGGTTGTGCGTAAACATGAGGATTACCCACCAATTGGTATTGGCCCCTATTGGCCCCAAGCCGTTTACACTTATGTGTTCTATTCTTTCAGCTCGTTATCCTGACATTAAACTTTGGAAAGTAAGTGCTTCGGGGAATGATATTCCTTCAGATCGTAAGCCGCATGGCGAGATGCTGGTGTACAAAGTTGTATTTACTTCTGAAGAAGTTGATTATTAATAACTTTTATTTTTACATTTTCAAATTTTCAAATTTTCAAATTCATTGTGGTCATGAACCGAATCTGTTCGCTCTTTAATATTAAGTACCCTATTGTTCAAGGAGGGATGGTTTGGTGCAGTGGCTGGAAACTTGCATCGGCAGTGAGCAATGCCGGAGGCTTAGGCCTGATCGGGGCAGGATCGATGCACCCCGAAGTACTTGTAGAACATATCCGTCAATGCCGCGAAGCAACTCAGAATCCGTTTGGCGTTAATGTGCCCCTGATGAAACCAGATATTGAACGGATCATGAATATTATCGCTGATGAAGGTATAAAAATCGTTTTCACGTCTGCCGGAAGTCCGGTTAAATGGACATCATTTTTGAAAGAAAAAGGAATTACTGTAGCTCATGTAGTGGCAAATACCAAATTTGCCCGGAAATGTGTCGAAGCAGGTGTGGATGCTATTGTTGCTGAAGGCTTTGAAGCTGGAGGGCATAATGGACGAGAGGAAACCACAACAATGGTTCTAATTCCGCATATTCATAAGACTGTTGATTTACCTTTAATTGCTGCTGGCGGAATAGGGTCTGGACGGGCCATGCTGGCTGCATTTGCACTTGGTGCCGAAGGAGTGCAGATAGGCTCACGCTTTGCTGTCACGGTGGAATCGTCGGCACATCTCCAATTTAAACAAAGCATTGTGAATGCACAAGAAGGGGATACCATGCTTACCTTAAAACGATTAGCCCCTGTTCGAATGCTTAAAAATAAATTTTTCATGCAGGTAAATGAGGCACTCGGCAAAGGTGCAAGCGATGAAGAGTTGAAACAGTTACTTGGTAAAGGACGCTCTAAGCTCGGGATATTTGAAGGTAACCTTGACGAAGGAGAGCTCGAAATCGGCCAGGTATCAGCCATGCTCAATGATATTAAACCGGTTTCGGCGGTGATGAACGAAATTCTTTCGGAATTCTTTGAAATTAAGCGTAAATTAGGCGATATTGATTTTTAATTTTCTAATCATAATTTACACAAAAATATTTTGTAAATACTTTATTTAGTGTTTTTTACAATCTTCATTTTTGTGTCTTGGTTCTCTAATCTATATAATTATTTCGGTCATGGATGAAAATTTTAGTATTCTGGCCATTAAGCCCGAATTCTCGTTGTCAAAAATCGGGCTATATCAGCATGGGACATTGATTTTTCTTAAATCTGTTCAACATCCGAAAGAGGCTTTGGAATCGTTTAAAGAGCAAACCGATCAGTATGAGTATAGGGCTGAGGCTGTTTTAACAGAGCTTCGAAATGCTGATATTGACATTTCTGATATTAGAATTATTATGGCTCGTGGAGGGTTATTGAAACCCATAGCCTCGGGTGTTTACGAGGTAAATGAAGCCATGAAGCGCGATTTACATCACAGTCCTGTCGGTCGTCATTCTGTAAATATTGGAGGATTGATGGCCGATTTTATCGCCTCAAAGATTTCAGGAGCCAAGGCTTATATTGCCGACCCTGCTGTGGTTGACGAAATGGAGGAGATCGCCCGTTATACAGGTTTTCCCGATATTAAGCGTCATTCCATCTTTCATGCACTCAACCACAAATACGTTGCACGTAAATATGCACGTGCCATAAGAAAATCTTACGACGATTTAAACCTTATTGTAGCTCACTTGGGCGATGGTATTTCTATTGGGGCCCACAAAAAGGGCAGGGTAGTTGATGTTAACCAGTGCTTCGACGGGGAGGGCCCATTTTCACTTGAACGGTCAGGCACTATTCCCATGGTTGACTTAGTACAAATGTGCTATTCCGGTAAGTATAAGCAAGAAGAATTGCTTACCATGATCCGCAACGAAGGCGGATTGTCTGCATACCTTGGCACAAGCAGTTATTATGAATTGGAAAAGGCCGAAAAGCAGAATACTACTGCAGTGCTAAAGATATTCGAAGCAATGGCATACCAGGTTTCCAAATACATTGGAAATTTGGCCCCTGTATTTTTGGCCCCTGTTGATGCTATCCTTATCACTGGCATGCTGGCAAATAGCAAATGGTTTATGAATTTAATAAGTGAGCGTGTAAAATTTATAGCGCCGGTACATGTATTCCCTGGCGAGGACGTCCTGGATGCCTTGGCTATGAATGGAAATATGTTGCTAAAAGGAGAAGTTAAGGTATTAGAATATAAATAGTAGGCTTCATTAGTATCTCTTCATAAAGTTGAGTGTGCTCAGAACAAGGATTATTCATTGATTATCTATTATTAAATGTGTTCATGAGCTCGCTTCGCTCGGTTAACTATTTTAGAATAATGATTTTAAGATAATTTTAAAATCAAAAATCTGCAATCCCTGCCTTCCGCCAGGCAGGCTTGTTCATTATTCAAAAAAATTTGAGTTTATAGACAAACATCAGTAATTAATTAGTAACTTAAAGGTTAGGTTATCTCTTAGTCATTGGGGTCAGGCTTATATATGTATTGACCAATCCTTGAGAAAGCCTTGTATTTTCTTAGCTAAGCAAAAAAAGTAGTATGAAAAAGTCTTCCTATATTGTTTTTCTTACTATTTTCTTCCTGCAAATAGGGAAGGGCCCCTTTATTTTTTCCCAGCAATTTACAGATGAATTAAAGACAAAACTTCCAAAGCCCGATCAATATAAATTATTAAAAGCCGCGACTTTTAACGACAAAGGGAAAGCCTTTATGGCTCAGGGCGGGAACTTCTCTGAGTCTCAAATTTCTGATTCCGTATTTTATAAAAACAATGAACAGCAGATAGAAGCATATTATGATAACCGTATAAAAGCGTCCTATTGTTTCAAAACTGCTAATGGATTATTATATAATGTTTTGGATAAATACATTAAGGACTTTTGGGAGAAATTTAAAGACGACAAAAAAACGCTTGAAATGATTATTAAAGTTGAAAATGAGGCCTACGACTCATTAATCAAAGCAGACCATTTAAGAGAGATGGCTGAAAAAGAATTATATATTGACGCTAAAATTCCCTTGGTTTCCAAAGCTGAAGCTATAGAAAATGTTGCTTTGTTCAGGCTGGAAAAAATTCTTTTTACATATATGAATTGGCCTGAAAAACCTAATGTTTCATGGCTTCTTTCGGCCGATAACGGCATTCCAAATACTGTGGCTTTAAATGAAAATATCCAGGTAAAAAGCAATATATCGGGACTTGGCACAACGGGTAATGGTTCCATCCAAAAGGCTTCGAATATTTATAGCCTAATGCACATTTCGGAAAGTCAAATCGATACCTTCAACGAATTTTTACAAAAAAAGTATCCTGGTAAAATAGAAGCTTACCTTATTGATTTTCAAGGATTATACGAAGATGTTATTGATTCACTGCACAAGGAATGGCATCAATATTTGTATAGTGGGAACATTGCACCTGATACAATAAAATCAAACCTTAATTTAAACAAGACTCCGGTTGCTAGCGATAAATTAACCTTAAACAACGCAACGGTCTCTCCCAACTTTCTTTTCAAAGTGCAAATAGCGGCAAGCAGGGTTCAAATGAGCCAACAGGTTTTAAAAGGCATTTATTCAGGAAACGAAGAAATAGTTGAATCATTTGAAGATAAATGGTTTAAATACACAATTGGTCAGTTTATGTCGTATAACGACGCGCGTAATTGCAGGGACAGGATAAACGTAAAAGGGGCCTTTGTAATAGCGTACCTTAACGGAAAAAGAATGAAGATACCCTTAACGCTGTAAAACTGTTGGATTAAACCATCAATCTAAAGATATTCCTTAATACTTGAATTCATGAGATTGCCAGGTTGTTATTTTCATAACCTGGGGGATCATGTTTTACATATTTTTAATTTTTTACCACTAACGTTGAACAAAAGCCTTTGCACATTAGTTATATAAAGTAAAAAGAATTTTTATGTCAAAATTCGAAGTAGTCATGCCTAAATTAGGCGAAAGTATAACCGAAGCTACCATCACAAAATGGTTTAAAAAAGAAGGCGATTCAATAGAAGAAGACGATGCATTGCTCGAAATCGCGACAGACAAGGTAGATTCTGAAATTCCTTCGCCTGTTGCAGGAAAGGTCACAAAGATATTATATAAGGAAGGCGATATAGTGCCTGTGGGAAAAGTTATCGCAGTGATTTCGCTTAATAGCGAAGGGACGGAAAAAATAACAGAAGAAATTACTGTGAAAGGGCCAGTTCAGGAAGCCAAGTCACCACAGGTTGTTACGGTTAAACCTCAAAGTTCTGACGTGTTGTTTGAATCGCGGTCAGGTCGTTTTTATTCGCCATTGGTGAAGATCATGGCCAAACAGGAAAGCATCTCTGTATCAGAATTGGATGCTATTCCCGGAACAGGTCAAAATGGAAGGGTGCGTAAAGAAGATATATTGCATTTTATTTCAGATCGTAAGAATAATATTGTAAAAAATCAACCTGTCCCTACTGCTTCGGAGGCTCAGGAAAAACAAAAAGCTACTGTTTCGATCGGAGCTGGGGACGAAATCATCGAAATGGATCGTATGCGCCGTCTTATAGCCGATCACATGGTGATGTCCGTAAAGACTTCCGCTCATGTGACGAATGTTCTTGAAGCAGATGTAACTAATCTTGTGCTTTGGAGAAACAGGGTTAAAGATGAATTCCAGCACCGCGAGAAAATTCCTCTTACCTATACGTCTGCATTCCTTGAAGCAATTGTTAAAGCGTTGAAAGATTATCCGCAAATCAATGCATCAGTTGATGGTTACAAGATTATCTTACATAAAAATATCAATTTAGGCGTTGCTGTGGCCTTGCCGACAGGTAACCTGATTGTACCGGTTATTAAGAATGCAGATCACCTGAATTTGAATGGTATAGCAGGAGAATTATTCAGGCTGGCAGAGGCTGCACGCAACAATAAGCTGAGTCCAGATGATGTCCAGGGCGGTACATTTACACTAACGAATTTTGGTACGTTTCGTAATTCATTCGGAACACCCATTATCAATCAGCCCCAGGTGGCTATCCTCGCCACAGGAAATATCGAGAAAAAACCTGCAGTAATCGAAACCCCAACAGGCGATGTCATTGCTATTCGTCATAAAATGTTCATTGGGTTAACTTACGATCATCGTATTATAGATGGTGCCCTGGGAGGCACATTTTTACGTAAGATTGCCGATTATTTAGAACAGTTTGATATGAACCGAACTATTTAAATAGTTACAAGTTACAAGTTAACTCTCTTAACCTGCAACTTGCGACTTGGAACCAGGTTTAACAATAGTATATAAATTAATAGGTTTACAATGTACAACGACAGGCTATATAGCATTAAAAAAACCGATAAAGAAATATTACGTAAGTGGTTTTACCTTATGGCGTTAGGTCGTGTAATTGACGACAGGGCTCCCAATTACCTGCGGCAGGCTTTAGGATGGTCGTATCATGCACCTTATGCAGGTCACGATGGTATTCAATTGGCCATTGGACAGGTGTTTGATCGCACCACCGACCATCTTTTCCCTTACTACCGGGATATGCTAACCACAATATCAGCAGGCTTAACAGCAGAGGAAATCATTCTCAACGGTCTTTCCAAAGCAACAGATGTGGCTGGTGGTGGACGTCACATGTCGAACCATTTTGCAAAACCCGAATGGAACATCCACAGTGTTTCGTCAGCAACAGGAAACCATTCTTCACAAGCTGTTGGTGTCGGGCGGGCTATGAAAAAATATCATCATCAGGGTGTTTCTATCTGTTCGCAAGGCGAATCGGCTGTATCTGAAGGATATGTCTACGAAGCCATCAATGGCGCTTCGAGAGAGAAATTGCCTGTCATCTTTGTTATCCAGGACAATGGGTATGGTATTTCAGTACCTAAAAAAGATCAAACTGCCAATAGAAGGGTTGCCAATAATTTTTCAGGTTTAAAGAATTTGAGGATTTTTTATTGTAATGGCAAAGATGTATTCGATTCCATGAACACTATGGCCGAGGCTAAAAAGTGGGTAATAGATAACGAAATACCGGCCATTATCCAAGCTAATTGTGTGCGAATACATTCACATTCCAATTCTGACCGCCATGAGCTTTACCGCGACGATTACGAACTAAATTACGTGCTGGAATATGACCCTTTGGCAAAGTTTCGCCGAATGCTATTAAGGTATAACCGGTTTTCGGAAGAAGAGGTACGCCAGATCGAGGAAGAAGCCAAACTGGAAGTGAAAAATGCACATAAAAAAGTACTATTAGCTCCTGACCCTGATCCTAAGTCAATTTTTGATTTTGTAATGCCCGAACCTTATGTTTCTGTTAAGTATCCGGAAGGAATTCATAACCAACAGGGTGAACCTGTAAAAATGATTGAAGCTATTAACGAGACATTAAAGGCTGAATTTCGCAACAATCCTGATACTTTTATATGGGGACAGGATATAGCCAATAAGGACAAGGGCGGTGTTTTCAATGTTAGCAAAGGTATGCAAAAGGAATTTGGCGCTGAACGTGTTTTTAATGCGCCTATAGCAGAAGATTATATTTTGGGTACCGCTAATGGTATGAGCCGGTTTAATGATAAAATCAGGGTTGTTGTTGAAGGGGCGGAGTTTGCTGATTATTTTTGGCCGGCTATGGAACAATTTGTCGAATGTACCCATGATTACTGGCGCAGCAATGGTAAATTTGTACCAAATGTTACGGTACGCTTAGCTTCCGGCGGGTACATAGGGGGAGGCTTGTATCACTCACAAAACATTGAGGGGGCCTTGAGCACATTACCAGGGGTACGTATCGTCTATCCATCCTTTGCCGATGATGCAGCCGGCCTTTTACGTACTTCCATGAGATCACGTGGATTCACATTGTTTTTAGAACCTAAAACTTTATACAATGCCGCTCAGGCTATGGCTGTAGTACCCGACGATTTTGAGGTGCCTTTTGGCAAGGCCCGCATTCGTCGCGAGGGAACTGATCTTACCATGATTACTTATGGGAATACAACTTACATGTGTCTCGAAGCTGCTAAAACCCTTGAAGAGGAGAAAGGCGCTACGATCGAAGTTATAGATATTCGTTCGCTTATTCCACTTGACAAAGAAACTATTCTAAACTCAATTAAAAAGACCGGAAGGGCATTGATAGTCCACGAGGACAAAGTGTTTTCCGGTTTTGGTGCCGAAATTGCAGGTATTATTGCAAACGAAGCCTTTGAATACCTCGATGCACCTGTTAAACGGGTAGGCTCAACTTTCACGCCTGTGGGATTTAACAGAATATTGGAGGCAGCCATATTGCCAAATACTGAGAAAATATTGGTCGCTGCAAGGGAGTTGTTGGCATATTAAATATTAGAAGATAGGGGAGAGGGTATTCACAACTTCTCATCTTCACAACTTCGTAATAATTGTACTCATGAAAAAAATAGGCCTAATCTACAGTTTCAACACTAACAAAACTTCAAAAATAGCCCAACGGATACTTGAGGCAATGAAAGATGCACCCATTGAAGCAGTAAATGTAGAAACCCTTACTGAGGAGCAGTTTCTTTCATACGATAATTTAATACTGGGGGTACCAACCTGGTTTGATGGTGAATTACCTAATTATTGGGATGAACTAGGCCCAGCCTTAGAAGATATGAATTTGAAAGGCAAGTATGTTGCAATGTTTGGCCTTGGCGATCAGGTAAATTATGCTGAAAATTTTCTTGATGCCCTTGGTATTATGGCTGTATTGCTCGAAAGCAGGGGTGCAAAAATAGTAGGCCATACATCAGCTAAAGGTTATACCTTCGAAAGCTCAAAAGCGTTAAGAGGCAACCAATTTTTAGGTTTAGCCATTGACTTCGAAAACCAGGCCAATAAAAACAAAGAGCGCGTTAGTGCCTGGGTTGAACAAATAAAAAAAGAGTTTAAATAATTAATAAGGAAATGAATTAATGAGTAATCCCTTAGTCAACTGCGTAAAATCTTCCAATCTTCCAATCTTCCAATCTTCCAATCTTCCAATCTTCCAATCTTCCAATTTTCTCACTTGCTACTTTTACTCACCCTATATGCTCATGCATACTATTTATAATTAAGTAAATTATCCTAATTAATCTTCCATAGTTCACATTATATTTGTATTAGTGCTTATTGGGTGAAAAAGATTAAACAAATTGCCCAATAACTATATATATACCTTTTGGGTATCTCGTAAATAATTAGTAACTTGAAGAATGCTACAAGTTAAAAGCTTCAAGCTACAGGCTGCAAGTTGCAAGTTTCTTATAACCAGCTTGAAGCATGCAGCCAGAAGCTATCAGCTATTTTAAACTTACAACTCAGTTTTATACTGGAGGATTTTGATATGGAAACTTTAAGAAAAATATTGTCGGCCTCAGCAAGAAAATGCCAAATAAGTGCGGACCATTTTCAATTGTCTGCAATGGCGAGGCGGTTGGGGCTATTGATAATGGTTTTGGTTTTATTTTGTAATAATAATTTTGTTCAGGCAGCGACCTATTACTCAAGGGCTACAGGTGTTTGGGCTATAAATACAACATGGTCTCTTGCAAGTGGTGGTGCTGCTGTTGGAGTAGGTGTATGGCCTGTAGCTGGTGACGTGGTGATAATTGAACGTGGTTATACAGTAACAGTTAATACTGCAGTTGCAGCTTGTGCAAGTTTGCAAATAGGAAGTTTGGGCGCTGGAGGAGGCTCTGGTGCAGGAACACTTAATTTCACAGTTTCTGGCAATGCCCTTACAGTTAGCGGATTAGTGCAAGTTGGAGGTTGGGGTAATGCAGCTTGGGCTGGTACAATTACATTTTTTAATACATCGTCACTTACTGCCGGAAGTTTAATATTGGGAGGTACAGGAGTTACTCCTGCAACTGGTACCATAACCATGACAGCAGGTAGCACACTAACTACTGGTAGTTTAGCTGTCGGAGCAGGTTCAGGTACCTGGACACAGAGTACAGGTACAGTTGTATTGAATGCTACTAATACATTGCCTGCAACAATCTTTACATCATTTAATAATCTTACTATTAATGTTGGAACCACAACCCTTGGTGTTACACTTACTTCAATTGCTGGCACACTTACTGTAAGTAGCGGCACATTTGCATTAAGTACTTTCAATGTTTCCAGTGTAGGTGCCGTAAATATGACCGGTACTTCTATCACTGGCACCGGTACTTTGACGCTGGCAGGTAATGTTACTACCAATGCAAGTGCAACAACTTCCATCATAAGTGCACCTATAGCTTTGAATGCTGCTACGCGTACTTTTACAATTGCAAGTGGTACTGCAGTTCCCGATATGAGCATTACTTCCGTGATTAGTGGCGCTGCTGGAATTACTAAAGCAGGTGCAGGCATATTAACTCTTTCCGGTTCAAATACTTATACCGGTTTAACAACCATCAGTGCAGGTACATTAAAACTTGGGGCTGCCGGAGATGCAACCAACACGCCTTTGGGTACAATAGGTTTAGGAACTTCTGTTACAGCAGGCGCTGTACTTGACCTAAATGGGTTTACCTTAGGTACCGCCGAAGCGCTCACATTAAACGGAACAGGAATTGCAGCTGGGGGCGCATTAACAAACAGTTCGGCAACAGCAGCTGGTTACAGCGGGTTAATAACCCTTGGATCTGCTGCCAGTATAGTCACTAACGCAGGAGACATTAATATTACCAATGCAGGTACGATAACAGGAGCAACCTTTGGACTTACCCTGGGCGGTTCCGGGAATGGAAGTGTTAGCAGTATTATTGGAACAACAACGGGTACTATTACCAAGAGCGGTACAGGCACATGGACTCTCTCCGGGTCAAGCACCTATACCGGATTAACAACTATCAGTGCAGGTACGCTAAAGCTTGGAGCAACTGGTGGAGCAATCAACACACCATTGGGTACAACAGGTGCAGGGACTTCTGTTACAGCAGGCGCTGTACTTGACCTAAATGGGTTTACCTTAGGTACAGCCGAAGCGCTCACCTTAAACGGAACAGG
>Ga0182027_10000999_pt1 | contig 47686 bp, 36 predicted proteins | sample 712E1DmetaG_FD_121300 | JGI IMG/M metagenome (GOLD analysis project Ga0182027, IMG submission 121300) | Permafrost microbial communities from Stordalen Mire, Sweden - 712E1D metaG (Illumina Assembly) | ecosystem: Environmental > Terrestrial > Soil > Wetlands > Permafrost | place: Sweden...
CGAATCGGGAAAGCTTTTTTGAAAATCGATCAGGTTACGCTCCATGTATTTTCCCGGCATAGATTGACTCCTTGCCGGAAATATAATTTAAGCAGTGTGAGCTAAGTACATAGGCATTTTATTTTTTTATCAACGTCTCGCATAACTTTTTAATTGTTTTGATTGCGGGCCTGTCAAAAAATACGCCATTTTTCGGGCCCTTTTGAGCGTCAATCCCCCGCAAAAACAAATAAAATACCCCGCCGAAATGCTTTTCGTAATCGTAATCGGCCATACGTGTTAACAAATACGTATGCAACGCGGTTATATAAATATGGTATTGGAAATTATAACAGTGCGCGTGCATGGCTTCGGTGATTTTTGAAACGGAATAGTCTTCAAGAGCATTTCCTAAATGATTTGATTTCCAATCAATAAGATAATATTTATTGTCAAACCTAAATACCAGGTCCATGAATCCTTTCATGTATCCTTCAACTGGTTTAAATTCAAGCCCCTTAAAGGAATGTTCCATTCCTTTTTCGGCAGTAGAAACAATTGAATTGATATCCTGAGCGGCAATACGATTTAAAGGAAAATAAAATTCCAATTCGCGCAAACATTCGCTTCTCGGAATATTGCAAAGTCGAAGGGTATTATTGTCAGGAAATAATTGGACCGACATAAGATTTTTAAGCATGTGCGCTATCGCCGGCTTCCACGAGAGGTCAAATCCATGCGTCCCTAAAGTATCGAGTATGAGTTTATTCGTTTCCGCGGACTCGATATTCGTAAAATCAGCTTGCTCCAAAATATCATGAAGAAATACTCCTGGCATTGCACCCTTTGGGAAAGAAAAAATGCCTTCGGCCTTATTTAATGAGAAAACCTTGTTAGAAGAGTTCTCAGAGCCTAAAGCATCGCTTTCGATAGAATCAGGGAACTCAAGGCCCAATAATGTTTTATCACTATGATGATACGATAAAGAAGAAAAGCTTTCAATTTTCCAGGGTTCAGGGATTTTTCTTTTAAATTCCCTTAAAACGAGGTCTTCGGAATTTTTTGTTTCATACGCAAGAGGCAATGGTTCTTGTTCGGGAAGCGTTTCGATTTCCAATCCATCACGTATGGATTTGGACGAAAGCGATTGCAATTCCGAATGCATACGTTCATCGGTCAATGATGTAAGTTTTGCCGATAAATTTTGCACAAGGGGAGCGGCAATTCCCGTACCGTGTAATATATACGCAAGGGCCGAGGTTGCCGCGCCTTTAAATGGCCCCCACACGCAATAACAGCGATGTTTTGCCCGGGTGAGCGCCACATACAAAAGCCTGATATTTTCAGCGAGCCTTTCGTTTTCTGCCTCGGTTTTATGGTCCAATAGTGCTTCCCGGCCCATGGCAAGCGTTGCGGAAAAATCGTTATTTGAATCATGAAATAAAACCGGCTTGCTTTTTTGGTTCGGCTGAATTTCCGATCCCGCCCAGCAAAACGGGCAAAATACAATAGGAAACTCAAGGCCTTTACTTTTGTGAATCGTCATGATCCGGACCGCATTGTCGTCGGTTTCAAGCCGAAGCAGCTCTTCGTCCGTAGCGCTTGTAGCATCATTGATTTTATCATGCAGCCAAGCGCATAATTTTCCTGGGCCGTGTTTTTCACGAAGTTCTTCCTCATGGATGAGTTCGATAAGATGCAAAATATTCGTAATGCGTCGCTCGCCTTGAAAATATGATATAAGGCGTTCCTGGACTTTGTTCTCCGACATGAGTGTGCGAATCATCGGCACGAAACCGCCGCTATGCCATAAACCATTGTACCTGCTTATCATCGAAATGCACGTTTCGGAAGCGTGTTCATTAAGATCTAGTTCGTGAATTTTTCCGGCATCATAAGAAAAAAAACAGGTGGTTAATGCGGCCCTAAGCTTTTGAGGCTTTGTCCAATTGCCAATTCCTTGAAGGAGGCGCAGCATTTCCAATGATTCGGGAGATTCGAAAACATTGCCGCTGCTTTCCAAGATGGAAGGGATAGAATAGTTCGACAAATCTTTTTGGATTAGTTCCGCTTCTTTGTTTTTTCGGACAAGAATTGCAATGTGGCTTGGTTGTAATAAACCAATTGAAAGCAAACGCGCTATCTCAAAAGCAATTGCCTTACCGATCATTTCCTGCGCCTTTGCAACGGGAATCGCCTGCATTGCTTGCGAATCGCTACGTTTTGCTATCCAAAGTTTGAAGCTCGCTTCGTTTTCCGGAAATGATGAAATAGGGGAGGCTGTTTCACTTGCAGCGGAAACATTCTTATATTCAATTTCGTCAAAAACAAAAGGCTTATTTTGATGAGTAAATAAAACGTTTATTGCGTTTAAAAGACCGGGCCGTGACCTATAATTATTTGTCAATGTATAGCGGTTTTCAATGGAACTGCTTGCTTTTAAATAGGCGAAAATATCCGCGCCTCTAAAGCTGTAAATCGCCTGCTTAGGATCGCCGATGAGAAATAAAATGGAGTTATTTTGAAAAATGGCATTAAAAATGCCGTATTGAATGGGGTCAGTATCCTGAAATTCATCGATAAGCGCGGCTTTGTAGGTATTTCGAAGCGACTCCACAAGTTCGAGGCTTTTACCGCTTTTTTCCAGGGCCTTTGAAACTTTCGATAGCAGATCGTCGAAATAGAGAATGTTTTGTTTTTCTTTTCTACTTATAAGCTCTTGATTGGCATATTGTAGAAACAATCCCTTCAAGTACAAAACACGCTCGTCAAAGTTCTGCGACAAGTTCTGGGCAATGCTTAAAAGGTCTTCGCAACAATCAAAAAATTCATGGCTTTGAAAATTGTTTCCTTTATTGAGCGATGCTTTTATCCTGGAAGTTGTCAATTTTTCAAAATTACAAAAAAGCTCCGGACCTGCAGAGCTTCTTTTCAGCAGTTCTTCGAGTGAAATAAAAAGGCCGCTTATTATTTTCTCTGAATACTTGTTTTTGTTCAGGTTTAATTCATTGAACAGTTTTTTGATTTCGCTTTTATTGCTGTTCCAGGAATCCGATACTTTTGCTAAGGCGGATGCAAACGATTGCTCGAGGCTAAGCGTATCAGGCTCGCCGATGTTGGGGATCAGGCGAATATTTTGCGGACTGATAAAGGGTTTCAATCCGTCGGAGAAACGTTCGGGCCCGAGCTTTTTGTCGACGCTATACGCGATAAAGAAAGGAGAAGCCCCGTAAAAATGCATCCGCCAAAAATCCTGTGTTATTTCCTTAAGTAAATCATTTTGGTCTTTGACAATTTGAGCGTCCAACGTTTGCCCGCTTTCAAATGCATTCTCATGGAGTACTCTTTGGCAAAATCCATGGATTGTAAAAATCCCCGCGCTATCGAAATTCCTAAGCGCGTCATTAAGCAAATCCAAGCCCTGCGCTCGGTGGCATTTTGCAAGTATTGCCGATAAAAAAGCATCCTCGCTTTTCCCGGTTTCAAAAGTTTTTTGGGCATTTTTAAGGAGGTCGCGAATCCGCTGCCTTAGTTCTTCCGTTGCCGCCTCAGCAAAAGTGCCTACCAAAATTTTGCTTATTTCAATGCGTTTTTCAAGAATAAGCCGCAAAAATAGCCTGGAAATAGTATAGGTTTTTCCCGTTCCCGCGCTTGCTTCAATGAGGTTACGGCCGCTTAAGTCCGAGCCCATTAAATCAAATTCTATTGGATTCGAATTCATGATTGATATAAAATCGGTTTAAAGAATTCGAGCGCCGTTTCTTTGAATGCCTCAGTAAAGGGATCTTCATGATCAAAACAAAATGACAGATACGGGTCCTGATTTTCCCCCTTCACAAAGTCATTTCCTTCCCAGACTTTTTTTGCATCTTTTATTGCTTCGAAAGAATTTTTATTTTTACGCAACACTGAATCGGCAAAAGCAAAGGATGTTTCAGGGAACAATAAAAGCGGGGTTGAAAGTCCGGAAATATACCAATTCACTATTTTTTCCAAGTGAAAAATCGGGCGCTTTATTGGAGGAATTTCCCAGGTTTCATGACGGCCCAGTAAAACGCTTTTGGTCGAAGGTTTACCCAAACTTTCGAGCGCAAGGTGCTCAAGCCATAAATTGATTTTGTCTTTTGCCCTGACTGTCGCAAATCGATAGTGAAAAAGACCACTCGAGGAAAAACCATTAAGCTCTCCGGCAACCTGGATTTCATTAACATTGCCGGAAATATATACCTTTTCAATCGGGTTTTGCCTGAGTGTTTTTTGTAGCGTATCGACAAAAACTTCCGCTTCATTGAACAAAACGTCAAAAGCGTATTTTCCCATATTCCCATAAGGTAATTTTCCCGTTGCTTTAAAATAGGCATAGCACGATTTGCGGTCGCAGCCATTCAAACATTGATCGACAAGCTCCTGACCGATTGCATATGCATTAAGTCCTTCAATGCAAAACGGTTCGTTATCAGAAAGAGAAGATTGTTTGTTTTGGAAAGAAATTCCTAGTTGCTTTTGAATAAGCGCCTGAATCGGATTTTTAAAGAAATTACACAAGTCCCTGATTGAAATTGCCGAAGGGCGCTCGGTTAGGGCAATAGGCTGAGAAAAAAATGGCACCCTTGTAGCATGCTTTTGTTTTTTAATTTGAGCAGTGTTAAAATTTTCTTTTGAAAAGCTAAAAAGCGGTCCGGCTGTTCTGAAATACTGCGAGCTAAAGCCTTGAAGTTTATGAAAGACATGGATTTTGTCGATAAGAGAGGGGATAGAAGTTTGAGCTGAGCTAACAAATCCTTTTTCAATATAATCAAGGAGTTCGGTTACAAGAACCGATGGTTGCCTCGTACTATTGTCCTGAATATCTTGTCCGATATAGCTGATATATAAAACCTCTCGTGCCGAAAGTAATGCTTCAAGGAAAATATATCGATCTTCTTTTTCTAGTGATCGGTCGCCCTTTTCAGGGTTTGTTGACATTAAATCCCATGCAACATGTCGCGATCTTCTGGGAAAAGCATTGTCATTCATTCCAACGAGGCATAAGACCTTAAAGGGAATGCTACGCATGGGAAGCATTTCACAGAAGGTTGTTGTGCCGGAAATAAATCCTGAGGAGTATCTGATTTTGGAAAGGGTTTTTGTCAAATAATTGGTAATAACTTCCAAATCAATTCGGCCTGAAAAACCGGTTTTTTTTTCTATTGTTGAAAGATAGAACAAACTATCATGGAACATTTTAAGGACTGCGGCGTTTTCGTCATCAATAGAAAAGAACTTTTTAATTAGGTTAGAAATAATTTCGGACCATTGCGAAAGCATATGTGGTTCTTTAAGCTGTTCATGAAACGCTTTCAATTGTTCGATGAAATCCAAAAAATTGCCCAAAACCTTTGATTGGTTACCTTCAATTCCGTCAAAGGGTAAAATTTCATCAACAATTCCGTTTTCCATTCCTTGCGCCATGGAATAGCCGAGAAGCATGCTTTTTAGGCCTGTTTCCCAGGAAGTATCAGTAATGGCAGGCAATTTAAGAATCGAAAAAGTTTCATTATCCAGTCCCCAATGAATATTGGTTTTTTCAATCCAAAGGCGAATAGAATCCAAGTCGGAATCGCTGAGATTAAAGGTTTTAAGTATTGAAGAAGATTCTAAAATTGAAAGAACTTCGGTTACAGTGAATCTGCTTTGTGAAATCTTGAGCAGCAAAAAGAACGTTTCAATGAGGTTATTGCCGGACATTAATCCGCAATCGGCAATGGTAAAAGGAATCCGCGTTTCCGCGGCGCCGAAAACAGCGCGAATTGTGGGTGCGTATAATCCAATATTCGGAGTCATGACCACAATGTCGGAAGGTTTTAAATTTTCGTTTTTATCAAAAAGGGCCAAAATAGAATCATAGAGAATTTCCATTTCACGCATTGCGCTATGACATGAGTGTATTTGAATGGAATTATCATCGATTAAAATAGGCAAAACCGGAACGTTTTCTTGGATTCCGCGTTGCCGCAAATGCAAAATGTCGGATTGAATAAATGATAAAAGAGAAGAGTCTTGAGGATCTGAAGCTATCGTGAACTCTTCAGCGTCGAATCCATGCATCATTGCTATAAAATCTCTTCCATAAGCTCCCCAAGAAGCTAAAAGCGAATTGCCCTGGTCCCAATGCAAATCCATTTGAGGAATATGTTTTTTGCCTTTTTTCTTGATTATTTTATGGATTTCTCGCTCGGAAAGGATATCGTCCCAATAATCTATTGAAGGGTTAAGTAAAAACATATGAACGTCAATGATTGTAGAAAGAGCACTGATAATTTCGGCATGAAAAGGAGGCAACGATGAAATTCCAAAAATTGAAATCCGTGAAATGTCGTTCCAAAGAGAGTTATTTTTAAAATAACCTGCAAAGGTCGAAAAGAATTCTTCGCGTAATTTTGCCCGATGCTTAGGTTTTCCTTCATTAAAAAGTGATTGCCAAAGAATTGACTGCCAATTTTTGGTTTTACCTTTTTCCCATTCCAAAACCATCGATGGCCTAAAGAGTGAATATTGATCGAAAATATCGGCAATTTGAGAACAAAGTTGATAGAGTTTTAATTGCCGATTATCGATTAAATAATTTTTTATCGGTTCAAATTCAGATCGGTTAATCATTTTCGGCAGCGCATCCATTATTCTCCAGGTGAGCTCCTGCGGATTAAATGGAGAATATTCAGTTATTATTTGTTTGAAAAGTTCTTCGATGAATGAATTAGGAAAAAGAAAATGCGCGTTGGCCCAGATTTTAAATCTCTCACTTAATTGCATTGAAATCCAATGTTGCATTCCCTTGTTCTGAACAACGATAATTTCGGGTGAAAGGGGAGAAGCGTGTGGAGTTTTAACCACTTCGAATAATGCATCGAGAAGAATTTCAAGCTTGTTGCTGGTATAAAGTTTTAAGGAAGCCATTTAAGCAGAAATATAAAATGCCAACAACTCTTGTACAAGCGAAATTGTCTGGACCACGGATTGACGCTGATTAAAGGATTTCGCAGAAAGAAAAGATTTAAATATTACGGCATTTCTCAATAAATTTAAAAATCAGAGAAATCGTAGAATCAGCGACATTCCGATCGAACAAGATTAGCAGGGGAATCGATTTATATATGATAGTTTACATAATATATATTATGCGACATTTACCGTATAGGGATGATTTCAAAACATATGGCCCATAAAGCTGTTTTTTGATCGATCTATAAAAGCATTATTGTCTACTTTTCAATGCCTCTCCGCGCAACAATTCCTTTATAAAAGTAATGCTTTATTTCTTTCATCTCCGTGACCAAATCCGCAATTTTTATAATTTCCATTGGAGCATCTCGGCCGGTTAAAACGATTTCAACATGCTTAGGTTTTTCAGATAAAATTTTCAAAACGTCTTTTAGATCAATAAGGTTTAATTGGATCGCGCAATTGATTTCATCCAAAATAATTAAATCAAATTTTCCATTAATAATTATTTTTGAAACCTTTTTTAATGCATTTTGAGCATTATCAATATCTTTTTGGGTTGGCTTTTTTATAATAAACGACGTTGCACCGAATTGTTCTATCGTGATAAAATCATTAACTCTTTTTAATGCAATGAGTTCGCTATATTTTTTCCCCTTTAAAAATTGTCCGATAAAAACCTTTTGCTTTGCACCGGCAGCTCGAATTGCCAATCCCAAAGCCGCAGTTGTTTTTCCTTTTCCATTGCCGGTATAAACTTGTATAAATCCTTGTTTCATTAATAAGCCTATGAAAAATAAAATGTTACTCAATCGAACGCTTCGAGAGAGCTTGTAGCGTCCGTTAAAAGATATCTATATGTCTTTGATTTTTATTAGATAACAGAATCCTAAGGAAAAACGGAGCTCCTAAAAGCGCTGTAATGACTCCAACCGGAATTTCTGTTGGAGCGATGATTATCCTTGAAAAAGTATCGGCAATAAGCAGAAAAATGCCGCCCACACAAAATGACATCGGACCGAGAACTCTATGGTTTAAGTTAAAATAACTCCTTGTAAAATAGGGAATTATGAGCCCAACAAATCCTATAGGCCCGCAGTTTGCAACCGTAATTCCAACAATCAGCGTTGTAGCAAAAAGAAGGTAAGCCTTTGTTTTTGTTACGGATACTCCCCTGCTTTTTGCCATGTCTTCGCCGGTCAGCAAATGGTCTAATTCGGGAAGTTTTAAAAAGATAGTCATGCTTCCTAACGCAATGAATATTAACATTATAACAACGGTATCGTAACCGAATACTTCTAATCCACCCATGAGCCAGCGCACGATTTGAAATGAGTCGTGCATGTCGCTTAAGTATTGGAAAAACATAAGCATACTGCTGAACATAAAACTAACCGCAATTCCGGCAAGAAGCATGGTCAGGCTATCGGTCTTTTTTGAAATTCGTGAAAAGCCATACACAAAAAATATCGCTAAGAAAGCACCTGAAAAGGCCCCGATTGCAATCCCTGAAATTCCAAGAAAAGTTGTGCTAAAACCGAATAAAATTGTAAGCGCAGCTCCGCATGAAGCGCCGCTGGCAACTCCCAAGGTAAATGGCTCGGCAAGAGGATTTCTGAACATTGCCTGATAAACGAGACCGCATAATGATAAACCGCCTCCGGCTAAAAAAGCAGTAAAAGCCCGAGGAAGGCGTAAAGAAAAAAAGATGTTTGATTGAAGAGCATTATGCGATAGTTCAAACGGAGAAATGGGAACCATTCCTAAAAACGGGCAGATGCAGAGGGCAAGGATGGCAGTAGCAATAAGTAATATAATTTTAATAAAAGTCATTTAAACTCAATTAAATTTAGATCTTCTGCAAAATAATTTTTCTGCCATTTTTTGATTCCGCAATTTCAAAGTCCACCTCGAATATTTTCTTATAAATTTCAGTTGATTCGCTTGATTCTTTTGAAAGCTTTCCGGAGAATAAAATAGTTCCATCTTTAAGCCCCAATATATTGGAATACCTATCGATTACGGAGGATATGTCATGTGTTACGGCGATAATGGTCGTATTAAATTCCGTATGAATTTTTTCGAGGGTTTTTATAATTAATTGCTGATGAAATGGATCTAAAAACGTTGTGGGTTCATCCAATAATAAAATAGGCGTTTTCTGCGCAACTGCGCCGGCAAGAAAAACCCTTTGCAGCTCTCCCCCGCTAAGCGTGTTCATTTTTCTTTCGGCGAATTCTTCGGTGTCGGTCAACTGCATTGATTCTCGAACGATTTTTTTATCCTGCGCGGAGGGAATGGCCATAAATCCCTGGTAGGGAAAGCGGCCCATCATCATGTAATCGAACACGGAAAAAGGTAAATTCCTGCCCGAGACCTGGGGCACATAAGAAATTAGTTTAGCAATATCTTTTGCATGATATATTTCAATTCTTTTACCTGCAATAGCAATGCTGCCTGATGTAATTTTTTCAAGACCCGCAAGGCATTTGATAAGCGTGGACTTCCCTGCCCCGTTTTTTCCGATAATCGCCCATTGTTCGCCTTCATTGATCCCAACTGAAATACCATGTAAAATCGGTTTGTGATTGTAGGAAAAAGAGAGGTTGTTTACGTCGATGAGCATCGTAATTTCATCTGAAAAGCAAAAGCGCTTTTATAAACGCAACCGGATTGGAAATAAAAGTACGAAGAAAAACTTCCAATATACTGAGCTTTTTTGAGTCTTTTTTAGACAGCGCTTTTGCAATGCCATCTAAAAAAACATCATCATGTTTTTTGATGAGAAGCGTTTTTAAAGCGTAGGACCGCATTTGCTGTTTTCCAAGGCCCTTTGCCCATATTTTTTCGTAAGTTTGTAAATGCTTATAATCGACACTACCGTTATGAAAAGCTTCGGCCGCGATTTTACCTGCCAATTGTCCGGCATACACGGAATAATTAATGCCTGCGCCGGTAAGGCTTATTACCTGCCTTGCTGCATCACCGACCACCATTGCCCCATCTTTAACCAAAGGTTTGAGCCATTTTCCCGCCGGGACCCCGCCACAATGAAGATCAATCATTTGTGCGCCGGGAAATTTCACAGCAACGAATTTTTCGAGCAAAGCCTTCGCTTTCCCCGCGCTGCTATTCGATCCCAGAACGCCTAGGCCAATGTTCGCCTGATTATTTCCTCGCGGAAAGACCCAGGCATATCCCGCGGGCGTAATGTTATTTCCGATATAAAAAATGCACGATTCCGCATCAATCGATTCATGCGTAACTTTGCAAAATGCGCATGTTTCCAAATCCACGGGATCAAGCGCCGTTTGCCAGCATAAATCGCGCGCGAGGCGTGACTCCACACCATCGGCAAGGATCACGCAGGGCGCGAAATACGATTCTTTGGGGCTTTTGCATTCGTAGAGGTTTTTATCATTTCGGTTGATCGAAATAACCGGCGTATTCGCCTGGTAGTGAGCGCCCAATGAAATCGCGCGCTTGACCAAATCCAAATCCATAATTTCGCGGTCAACTACGTAGCTATCAACGCTATTGACCAAAGTAACGGCTATTCCGCTCGGAGAAATCAATTTGACCCGTGATATTTTCGCCTTGATCCAATTGGTGTCGATTTCAAATTCATTGGAAAATGCTCCCTTAAGACCAATACCTTCACCACAACGTACCGGAGTTCCCGCTTTTTCTTTTCGTTCCAAAAGGCAAACGTTGCGTCCGCCCTTCGAAGCGGCCTGCGCGGCCATGGCGCCCGCAGGTCCCGCGCCAATGACAATAATATCGAAGGAGTTCATGCTCCGCTCGTTTTTGTTATTGAAAGCGCGCCAAACGGACACACTTTTACGCAGGTGGCGCACTGCGTGCATTTTTGATCGACAATAAGCGTATCAGTAAGAAGCAGAGCATTTGCTGAACAAACGCTTATGCACGTTCCGCAAAGATCGCAGGTTTTTGTATCGATTTTAAGCATATTCCTAAAATACTATGAGCAACCTATTTTTTGCCACGATACAGTGCATTTATCTTTTTAAAATCTTGGAGGATTGCTAATATCCGCGGCCCGGGAATGGTTGCATAATCATCTGAAATGCAAAAGATCATATTATTTTTTACTGCCGGAAGCATAGGCATGGACTTCCAATCGGATTTCAATCGTTCTTCCGGAACCTCCTGTTCACGAACGGCAAAATCGATAATGATCTCCGGCTGCATTCGAATAATTCCCTCCGAAGATATTTCCGGATAGGTAATCGCAGAGTCTTTAAAAACATTTTCCATGCACGAGGCATTTAATAGCTCATTATAAAAAGACTTTTTCGATGCACAATAAATTTTTGCAATTTCCCCATTCCCCCTATTTTCGCGGTCCACGCAAATGAGGGTTTTGGGCCACGGAGGATTAATTGTGTCGTGAACCATTTCATTTTTAATGAGTTTAATAAGTGAATCAGCTTGCTTTTCACGATCGCATTTTTGTCCGATTATTCTAAAAGATGAAAGAATTTGGGAAACATTTTGATTGTCAATACATAAATATTCGATATTATTTTTTTGAAAAAAACCAAATAGAGAAGAATTTTCTTTTAACAGCATTACCAAGTCGGGTTTGAGCCGCAGGATGATTTCATAATTAGGATTTGTATACCCGCCAACCTTAGGAAGTTTTTTGGCTTCCGGAGGAAAATTGCAAAAATCCGTCACGCCTATAACGTTAGTTTCCAGCGAAAGCGCAAAAAGCGTTTCGGTGATGCTTGGAGCAAAGGAAATTATCCGATGATAAGAGTGCTCGTTTGTTTTTAGGGCTTTTTGCTCTTGGCAGCAAAAAAGCCCTAAAAAACCAAATAAATAAAAAATTAAGCCACGCATAGCACCTTTAGTTATTTGTCAATAAGAGGGCAAGTGAATTGGGCGGAAGCCCGACATTTTTCGTTGTTCCAACCTTAGTATCGGTTTTAGGGTCGATTATGACGATTCCCGGGGTCAAATTGCTTCTATCGCCAACGTACACATACGCGCCATCAAAAGCCATATGACCGCTGCACGGAGCGTCGATGCCCGATATTTTTATGCCAACGGTTTTTGTTTGCGGATTAAAACTATGTAATTCGGTGTTAAAAGCCGGGGTTGAAATTACCGCATATCCTTTTATATCGCTTACAACGATAATCGATGCAATATCTCCTGAGAACGCCGACTCATCGGCTATTGAACCGATATTGGAGTCCGTCGCCAAATCGATTGCTTCAACTCCCCCATCATTAACGCCCCAAATTCCTACGCTGCCGACATAGAGCTTGCCGTTAAAAATAGAAAGCTCTTGCGGGTTTTTATAGGCAAGATTAATTGCCTTAACGACGCTATCGGTCGTGGCATTGATGACGATGATTTTACTTGTATCGGCGGCTTGGATGTAGCCTCCGGCCGGCGCTTTTAGGCGTTGACAGGCAATATATACTTTGCCGTTATAGTAGAGCTCTTTGCTCATATAAGGCACGACGTCCATGCTGTCGGTCCCGGTATAGGTATTATAAGGCGAAAGGTCGATTGTTTTACTTGATTTAAGACCCGTTGATGGGTCAATGATAACGACTTGAGAGCTTGCATATTGGGTAATATAGGCCTTGGACGAATTAATGCAAGCAATGTCTTGAATATTAACGGATTGGCCTATGTTTTTTTCATACGTTACGTTAGTAGATGAAATTTCGGAACCATTAATTTTAAGCAAATTATCTTTTCCATAACGCTCAAGAATATATAACGATCCTCCAAAGGCTCGAACGTCATTATCACTCCATGTTGAAAGCAAGTTTTTATATGCAGTGGTGTCGGATATACTGTAGAGACCGATATTGCCGGAAGTGTAATCATATGATATACTGACAGCAGGAACCGATAAATTGCCGGCTACCTGAAGCGCAACATCATTCTCTCCGCTGGAGGAATAAATTGCAATTTTATTAGTCGCAAACCCATTAATAATAAAAACAATCGTGTCATTAAACTCTTTAGTTTTATAGAGGAACGCGGATGATGCTCGCGCCGATGTATTGCCAGGCGTTGACGCTTGAAATGGAAGAACCTTTAAAATTGAAGTTTCATTCCCTTGTTTTACTCTCAGTAAATAAAGCGATGCATTTTTTATAACTTCGCGCAAATCAATGTAATTAAGTCCGGGAACCATAATTTTATTATTGATTAATTTGGTTTTTCGAGCACCATTTAATGAAAATACGTCAACGGTTACTGGTTCTGGTTTTAAGGTGTTAATTTCAAGAATGCCATTTCTCAGTCTGCTGCCGGTAAAAGGACAAAAACTTACTGATTTCCTATTTACACTAACCGGCGATAGATGATATACTCCATCCGCACCAGTTGAATCGGATATTTCAGGGTTATTTATTAAAGTAACATAAACTCCTTGAAGTGGCGCGCCGGTTATGGCATCGGAAACTTTTCCGGTAAGATTAATGCTTTGGGCACAGACTCCTAATGACATTGCAAAAGAAAAAATGGTCATTACCTGTAGCCGTTTCATTAAAAAACCTCCTTAATAAAGATGAAATTATTGTTATTGTTTAGCAAATTTTTTTATGCGCTTTGCAGGTTTCGTTTACAAATTGCATTTTAATACTGCATATTGCGAAAGACCGGGCAGCGGCCTCTGAAAATCGTAATCTTGAACATTAAGATAATTTTCCATTTTATATGAAAAATCAAAATGCTCGCCCAGCATGCACCCGATACCCGCGCTTAACTGCGGCTTTATTTGCACCTGAACGGTGTTGTCGAAGTCGGTGAAATACCGGGAACTACAATGCGCCCCATGGCTTACGTACCAATTTTTATAGGTAAGTTTAATCGTAACATTGTCAATAAACCGCGGCAGGAGCGGTTCGTCATTTCCGTCCCATGAAGAATACAGGTCGGAATGGACGATATTTTCCATAAAAGTAAAAGAATTGGCAACAGACATCCATGTGAATGGAGTCAACGTAATGTCGTTTTCAAGGCCTAATCCGTTGACATTAGACACATTCTTCGGGATGAACATACGCGCGCCGTTCATTGTATAAATGATTTTATCTTTTGTCATACTTGAAAATATCAACGAAGAAAATGCAATGTTAGGATGGAGAAATGAAAAGCCAACATCGTATTCCATGCGGGTTTCCGGAAAAAGGGCCGGATTGCCCGAAACATTCGCCCCTTCGGAATATTTTTCGGAGAATCCGGGACTTCGGCTGCTATACTGAATGCTAGCCATAAGTCCCAACCCATCTAATACCCTATAACGCAATTCGGAAAATCCGCCGGGATACCCTTTTTTCGTGGTCCCTCCGCCGGGGACCGGTCCCAAGGAAGTCATGCTGTCGTTCGTTGAATCGACTTCGTATCGGTAAATACCGCCTACTCTCGCCGATATATATTTTCCCACCTTGACGTCGGCCTCAACTCCGCTTTTTCCTGTAAGACGGAAATATCGTGGTTGTAAATGATCGGCGGGAACAAGAAGATTGTCATACATAAACCCATTATAGCCGGCGCTTGCGAATCCGATGAGATCGCAATAATCCGTGAAACGTCCTTTAATGAGGCCCTCCAACGCTATAAATGGCTGGCTAATGTCATGCAAAAATGGACCGGAGCCTAAATAAAACGGCTGGAATCTTCGGAATTTTTCATTTTCGGTTTTGCCCTTTACCGTCAATTGAGTGGTAATGCTTGAATCCATGGAGGTGATAAATGATTCTACCAATGATAATTTGCTGTTGCTGATGTTGCCGTCATTTGAACCTGCTTCGGGAAGATAAAAAATCCCTTCATTCGTAACAATCGCTGAAAATTGCGAAGTGAGAGTCGTATGATCGTTAATGGAAAAAATGTTTGCATAGGTTGAAGAAAATGTAGAATAAAAATTATTGTCCATTTTTTTTGCTGAATCATCGGTTGGAACGGATGGCCCCAAAGTAACGATGCTGTCGGTATAAGGATAATCATCGTCCGCCCATCCATAATTAAAGGACAACCGATGTGTCATTGGCCCGATGGTTTTGCTGATCATGGCGCTGCCTTCCCGGCATCCGAATGATCCAACCTCGGCGCTGGCCGTTGTCGCATCTTTGCGTGCCTCAGTAGTAAGGTCGATGACGCCTCCGGCATTATCACCGAAAACCTCAAGAGGCGGCGTACTTTTGTAAATCGAAATGGTTTGCAAAGACGAAAATGGTATTTTTGAAATGTCGACGGCGCTTCCGGTTGCCCCATTTAGGGGAATTCCATCGAGATACACCTGCACCTGGCTCGGTGAACTTCCGCGAATCGACACATCGGAATAATGGCCGAACCCGCCGGTATTGGTAATCGCAATGCCCGACACTGTTTCAAGCGCGGATTGCAGGTCGAGGTATTTTCCTGAAAAATCTTTTGCATCGAGCGTAACTTTTGAGGGTGAGTATTCTTTTATCCTGGTTGCGGTAATAACCATTCGATTGAGCAGCGTGGTATCGATGGAGTTATGGGATTGGATTTTTGGCGGGTTTTTAAACGTGATCGAATCAATGACCGTATCACAATATACATTGCGTACGCAAAGGCATGGCAAAAGCATAAACAAAAAAGCGATAAAAAAAACGTTTCGCGCAAGCAATGAAATATTTCCCTTGGTCCCTAATCCCGAAGACCACAAAGAATTGAAGCAAACACATTCAGATAGGTCTCCTGACTTTCCCTTTTGATTTTGGCTTGTCTTCCCATTTCCGTAAAACAGTGACAAACCAGCGCATTTTGACCGATATTTCGGCAAAATTGGGATTACAGTGGCGGATCCGTTCCCGACTTTCACGGGATTCCCTTGACATCTGAATATGAGAAAGAACGGATTAAAATTATATCATGAAAATATGGGGCGCAAGAAAATTAATCGATTGGGCTATTTTGCGAGGTTAATCATTTGAACTTCGGAGAAATTCTCCCCTTTAACGTGGATGACAACCACGCCGCTGGAGAACCGATCGAAGTTCATTCTGAAAGGATGAACACCGGCAGGCAGGAACTTTTTGGAGGAAAATTCCTTGGTTTTTTCACCGTTGATCACATAGGCGGTAACCTGTACAAATTGCGCCTTGGTAATTCTAAGCGTCAGCATTTTTCCGGCGCTTGAATATGACAGGACGGAATGGTCGCTTTTGGCGTTTCCAGGCCCATTTTCAATTTGCTTTCCTAGGGACCCATTGGTAACCGTCAGTTCGCCGACAAATTCTTTATTATCTTGCGTAACAACGAGCGGACAAGGTTGACCGGGTGGGCAATAAATATCCTCGGTTTTAAATATTTTATAGACCCCGGCATGGATTGGCCCACAGGAAAACTCGGTTGAAGAACCTGTTTTAAGACATTCCTTAAGATTGCAGTCCTTTTCATCAAACTGTGCAAAAAGGGTTATTGTTGAGTCTGAAACCACTACATTTTTGTTATAGTATTTAGTGCAGGAACAATGAGCGGCGTTAAATAAAGAAAAATAAATAGAATCGATTGTTGAAATTTTTAAAGGCTTTACTGTAACCGTATCGGAGACTTCCGAGCCAATTAAAAAGATCCCATTTGCAAAAATAAAATTAATATTAATTATTATCGAAATACCGATAATAAAAAACTTGCTGTTTTTATAGAATAATGACATAAAAACCATCGACTAAATTTTAATATTTAATAACAGCAATTATTATACCATAAAATAAGCATTAAAGCAATACATATTATCAATAATCGTGTTATTTTAAAGTTTAAAAGAGCTTAAAAAACAATTAAATAAAGCGCTTCCATGCCCGTTTTTATCGATATTTATAAGAATGCCTCATGGTGCCCAGCTTTTTCTTTCTCCAAAACCATAGCAGCAAAATAGTTACAAGGGATGCGATTGCAAATAAAACGATATGCCACAATGGAAATTTTAACCTCAGGAACCCCGAATTCTCATTATTTGGAGATTTTTTTTTAAATCCGAATAATTTCATGATATAAACCGACCGCTCGCTTTCTATGGGTTAATAATAAATATAATTTTTATTTCGATTGAGAAGGGAAGAAAGGCGCGTGGGCGCCTTTCTTCCCCTTGCTACCACTACCCGGTAACCGGTATTCCGGTCCCTATGTTTAAATATACGCCTAATAAAAATTTGTTTCAAGGGCCGTGATCAAATTCCGTCCTCTGCCAGAAAACACCGCACTGTCAATCACCTAAGGCTCTTTTAAGTCGGCAGTTATTACGGCGTATAAAGGTTTGAAATGGAATCAAATAAAAAATACGGGCAGGTTATCCATTACCTCAAATTATAGGACACATCAAAACCGAAGGCCATTCCATGAAAATTGTTTTCCGATTGCTGAGAAAGAAATCCGATATGAGTTTCAGCCTCGATCATACGGCTAAAGAAATCGCCTCCCGCTCCAAGGAAAAATCCGATTACCCTCTGGTCTTGACCCCAACCGAAATCAGGTGAATACCGGTAGTTGAGGGAATTAGCGATCATATCGTTGATCAAACCGAATTCATCGGCCTGAAAAGCGCAAAGAGCGCTGTTTTCGCGCTGGTTGAAATATCCAATGCGTACAAAGGTTTCAAAGGACTTTGGAAAATGCAACTCCGGAATTTCATTGAGACCGGTTTCCGTTCCGACCGAAAAACGGTCATAGCCGCGCGTTTTTCCGCTTAACGCTGGCCAGGCGGCGCCGTAATCAAGGGCCATTGAACTATGCGTATATTCACCATGGGCTTTAAAAATATTTTTATATCGAATCGATGCGCCTACCCCCAAGGTCATATCGGAAAATTTCCAATCACTTCCGACAAGCTCCTGACCGACGCTTAAATCGCTATTTGACGCAGTGGGTTGATACAACTGGTAGTGGTCCGACCAATAGCCAATAAAAAGCGCCGGACTATATGCAAAATCGTTTTGACGGATTTCACCGATGCCTTGCCATTTCCAGGCAAGGCTGTCGCCGCGGATGGGATCTTTATTGATGCTGTTTCCATTTTCGTCAACAACATAAACAAATCGATGCGTACCGATATGGAGCGAAAAATCGCTCGCAATCGGAAACCCCTTTTTACCGAATTCGATATACCAACCTAAAACTGGAATTTCGCCGGCGAAATAACGGTCATTAATAATAGGGTCGCGCAGTGTATCGAGTTTTGCGGTTGCGCCACCCTCCATACCGATAGTTACAAGTTCATGGATACGGCTGCCGATTGTCGCACTTAAATCCTCCAGGCCCATGATAAGACGCGTGTCCGGATTTCCTTGCGCTGTTTCATCGCCATAGTAACCCTTGCCCTGCAATGCCAATTGGAAAATCCCCGAAGGGGCCTGACCGGCAAGCGTCAAACCGAATCGTTGCAGCGGCAAAGACAATTTCCGGCCTCTTGAAGCATCGGAAATGTTTGTTGGTGTATAATAAAGCCTTAAATAGGCGATATTCGGTTTTGATAGGATAATATCCGGCACGTTCCAGGCTGTGTAGCTTTTTTGAAGAGAATCGTTTTTTCCCGCTTCATGCCACGTATCCGACCGAAAATCACAATCGACATGCACTCTGAAGCTGTCTTTTTCAAAAATCCCAAGCGGTGAATTGCAAAAATCATAGGAGTTATATTGGTCTCTATCCGTAAAAGAAGGAAAACCGAGTGATATTTTTTGACCGGGAATATCGATTGAAGACATTGATTGGGTAAATGCCGGTACGTCAAAAATTAAACAAAAAACGAGTATACGTAATAACTGCATTGAATTTTCTCCACTCACCTTTTCTTAATGCCAACCTGCCGCGCTGAGCGCCGCGATTTCCTTTTCCGTAAGCTTCCGGTAAGCGCCCAACGGTAGCGCTCCAAGCTTTACCGAGGCAAATTGTTTACGTTTGAGCCGGATGACCAAATAGCCGAGTTCTTCGAACATTCTCCTTATTTGTCGTTTTTTTCCTTCATAAAGATCGATTTCGTACCAATATTCGCCTTCGATAATGGGAAGAATTTCATGAATATCCCCGGCATGAAGAAGTTGGTCTTCTGAAACGACGCCGTCGGTTATCATTTTTTGCGCGTCGGCCACGCTTAATTTTTTATTGATTCTCACTTCATAGATTTTCTTTATTTGATATCGGGGATGCGTTAAGGCATGGATGCAATCTCCGTCGTTTGTCATGAGAATGAGTCCTTCGGAATTGAAATCCAACCGGCCAACGTAATTCAAGCCATCGGCGTTGAAACCCGCGATCCGTAATGCCTCATAAATCGTGGCGCGTCCTTCTGGATCGGACTTTGTCACCATCACGCCGCGAGGCTTATGGTAGGCAATGTAATGATATGAATTGCCTTGTGTTAAGAGTTTGCCTGCATGTTCAACTTTATCTTTGGCGGGATTGATTTTCACTCCAAGCTCAGTTACTCGAGTCCCATTAACGCTTATTTTACCCGACTCGATGAGCGTATCACAAAATCTGCGCGAACCTAGCCCGCATCGGGCGCAGAATCGATTCAGGCGCATGAGCATGCCGGGATCTTCGGCTTTTTTTTTATTTTCCATGGTTTGCAATGAATTTATCCTTAAATATTTGTTTGTAAAACAGTAATCATTTCCGAAAGGTCCGATATGACTTCAATGCGCGTTTTGATCTGTTTTTCAAGGCGCTCTTTCGAAAATCCATCCATGGTATATCCGCGAATGTTAAACATAACGGAGGGAATAAATATTTTCTTAAATGATCTCGCGATAGGTTTTACCGTTGCAATTAGGTCATGAGCGGTTAAAAGCCCCGCGACGGTTACGGATTCACCTAAAAAAGCATTCCTGACCAAGACCGTTTCAATGCAAACGGCGGGTAAAACCTTTTCCATCTCGCGCATGATCAAGGTAATATAGGCAAATGCCGATGCGGAGGTAATAACTAAATATCTCTTTTTCTTTTGATGGCTGCGGCAAAATGCTAAAATCGCTCGATCATTACATCGTCTTTTAAGGGATTTCCATTCCTCAAGTAATTGACGAATAAGCCCAACCCCATTTTCTAATTGCGGAAAATCTTCATAATATTTTGCAGGCGGAATCGGTTTTGCGGCTTTGATGAAAAACTCATCGGCCAGAAAAACCCTGCGTATCCCTACTCGCGCACAGTCACGATCGCTTATTTCACCCACGGTATTGCAAATAGCGCGTGCGTCATCGACAGTCATCGGTTGAAGGGGAATTTTCCTGTGCTTTGTAATTCCAACCGGCACGACCGCAATGGACAACAGGCCTTTTTTAAACGAAAGTAAGTCTTTAATCGAACGGGTCAAAACCGGACCATCGTTAATACCCGGACATACGACGATCTGCGTATGAAAACGAACGTCATTATTTTCAAGAAAACGTAATTGCTCAATGATATCGAAAGCCCTTGGATTGCCGAGCATAAACCGTCGAACCGACGCGTCGGTCGCGTGCACCGAAACAAAAAGGGGCGTTAGCCCCATTTCGACAATATGTCCCAACTGGACGGCAGTGGCACGGCTGAGAGTAAGGTAATTCCCATTAGTAAATGAATAGCGGTAATCTTCGTCTTTGATATACAGGCTTTTTCGAAGGCCGGGAGGCATTTGGTCGATAAAACAAAATATGCATTTATTGCAACAACGGCGTATGGGGCGGTCTTTAAACCGTATGCCGAGATCTTTCCCGCTCGCGCGTTCCATGGATAGAGAAAACCGACTTCGTTGACGCTTGACAAGGGCGTTTACATCCCGTCCGGCTGAAAAAAACCTGAAATCCAGATCGTCGTTCACGGGTTCGCCGTTTACGGAGAGAATAATGTCTCCCTTTCTCAAACCGGCGTTAAAGGCGATGCCGTTAGAAACAACGGAAATAATTTTGATGCCTGCAGGCGTTTTTAACATTTATTTAATTGAATTTGTTGAAATAAGATACGTATAATATCAGTGAAACGTTGATAAAAAATACTTTCCGCACAATCAGGTTAATGAGGAGGACTTTGCCGTGAAATCCCTAAAAATCATTTTGGCGGTTTGTTTTTTAATACTGCTCAGTATCTTTCTACTCTGTTCGATTAAAAATGACAATGGGAACCTTGCGGTTACCGGTCCCAACACAACCACTACAAAGCCTACGCCAACGGTCCCGCCCGTCCTCATCATTTCAGCCGACAGCAGCTATGTAGGCCCGAAAGAAACGTTGAACATAATTATTAAAGCCATGAAAGACAGCACCCTTACCAAGCCATCCGTTAATTCGTTGGTAAGCTGTTCGGTATCGGGAGGATTTTTAATAAAGGACACGGTTTTTACCGACTCCAACGGACGGGCGATTGTTCGGTTTACCGATAGTGCGAGCGCTCAAATAACGTTAACCGCTACATGCTATAACGACACTCAGAAATTTGCTTTCACCGTGACTAATTCCCCGGATAAAATTCAGCAAAGTATTCGGATCATCCCCGCCAAAACGGTGCTTAAAGCCGACGGAATGGACACGACGACCATAAACGTGACGCTTCGTAACGCAAATAATAATCCTATTGGGGCCGGAGAATGCGTTAAATTCATCACGACGTCAGGAACTATCGCCGGGACCAATGGAAGCTGTAACGACCCCGGCGAAAGTCCTACCAACGCCCAAGGATTGGCCCAAGCAACATTAACGAGCGAAAATAAAAACGACACGGCATATGTTACGGCCTTTTTGGCCTCGGACCTTACCAAAAGCATTGAAACAAAAGTAGTATTTCAAGGCGTCACCATTAACCTCGCCGTGGACAGCACTAACCTCAAAGTCGGGGGCCAAGCCACCATTACGGCGACCCTGATTAACGCTTCCAACGCGCCAATACCCTATGTTCCTATTTATTTTCTTCGCGGAAAAGACACGGCATCAAACCTTTCGATCGTTGCGCGCGACACCGCGACGAATTATTTAGGGAAAGCAACGTTTGTGGTAATGGGCAAGAAAATCGGTACCGATTCAATCCGTGTTGTTGCCGCGGGCGCCGGCGCCAGCGCCAGAATAACCGTAACCAATCTATCACTGAGTCTGCACCTAAGCGACCAAGTGCTTCAGGCCCGCTTTTCCGATTCCACTGTTTTAAGCGTCGTATTACTTGACAATAACAACAACGGGATTTCCAAGAGCATAAAAATCACTCGATTTTTTCAAAAAAGCGACGGCACTGATACTTCGGCTTTAAATATCATTACGACAAATACGCAGGGGAAAGCGTCTTTTACCGTCTATGCTTTGCCCTATGAAGACAATATGAACATTGAAGCAGTTGCCTTTGACAGCTCCGGAGATTTGGCCTCTGCGGTGACCACGGTAAGTTTTATAACAACGCGCACCATGACTATTTATGCCATCCCTACGGTTATTCAAGCGGATGGGACCAGCAAATCACAGATTACCGTCCAAATTAAAAACAGTCAAAATAATCCTATTGTTGGAGACGCCATTCAATTTACATCCGACGCCGGTATGGTAACGGCTTTGGATACGGCCAACGTAAACGGAATAGCCACGGCTTTTTTAACCAGCGACCGTCGTAATACCATTGCAACCGTTACCGGAACTCTTGTCCGTGACCCGACGAAAACCGTTACGGTCCAGGTTGAATTTTCAGGCGTCAACATCACCGCAACGGCGATTCCCCAATCGATCAACTCAAGCGGAAAAGACACGAGTATCGTTACGCTTACGCTGCTCGATGCCGCAAACAATCCGATTGTCGGTGAACAAGTCAATTTTAATCAAAAACATCCTGATGTGACCCATTTATCAAACCTTGATTCAGTAACTAATAATCGCGGACAAGCTTCCTGCAGGGTTTCCGGCACTGGCACGGGCTTCGACACGATTTCCGTCAAATCCGCGGGCGCGAGCTCTTCCGTAGTTATCAGCTACTCTTCCAATTTCCTTGCCGCCGATACCGCTTTCTGGCAGCCCTGCATTGCAAATGGAAATGATTCAACCCAAATTCGAATTCGCTATTTTCAGGGCGATAAAATTACGCCCATTCAAAACGCAACCATTAATGTTAGTGTGACCGTCGGCAGCATTTCCAGCGCTCCGGTTTTTGCAAAACAATTCACCTTGGCCCCCTCGAACCTTGGGAAATTATTGTTTTACATGAAAAACCCTAATTTTTCAACCACGGCCACGATTTCCGTGCAAGCGCAGACAACCCAAGAAATAACCTCAACAACGTATCAGCTCTATTTCAGTGCATCAAAAATTAAAAGGATCGTTTTAACGGGATCTCCGCAAGTCATTTCCGTTAATAGCAGCGGGTCAACCGCGAATATGGCCAAAATTACCGGTATCGCCTATGATTCAATGAACAATCTGGTTAAAGGCCAAATGGTAGGATTTAATATGATTCATGGGCCGGGAAGCGGAGAATATTTAAATCCGCCTACTGCCCAAACCGGCAGCGACGGGTCGGTGACAACATATTTGGTTGCGGGAACAACGCCAAGTATGTTTAACGATGTTTGGGTTGTTGCGGGTGACCTTTCGGCAAACAAATCGGACACGGTAAAATTTACCATTGCGGGCCCTCCGTACTCAATTACTATCAGAACAAGCCTTACCGAAGGAATAGATTACAAAGACGGAACGTTCGGGCTTCCCTGCGCCGCTTTAGTGACCGACGTCAACGGCAACCCCGTTGCCGACGGAACGGCGATAACGTTCAGTTTACAGGTTTCCGGATATGTTAACAAACAGCTTTCCGCTAATTTTCTGTGGAGCGGACAAGCAAACGGATATGGCGCCTATACGGTAACCATCGATACCACCTATGTCGTGTTGCCGTTTGAAGATTTTAACAACAATTTTAAATGCGACCCGGGCGAAGACCGCAACGGCGACGGCGTTGCAAGCCGGGGCGAAGACATCGACGGCGACGGTCAATTTATTACGGGCCCCGCGTATTTGGACATTAACCATAACGGGAAAAGGGACTATTTGCCCGGAGACGTCGTTGAACCTTATAAAATCTACCCCGTCGGACAAGATGCCGCGGGGAACACGATTTTCGATACTGCCTTCGCCGATTATGTGGGCGACGGCAGGCTTTACACAAAAGAACCGATGATCGGGGCTGATGCGAACATGAGCGACTCGGAATATACCGCGCTATTAAACGCCTATAAATCCCAGCACCACAATATGGGTTATGATTTTGACTCCTATCCTCAAAACGGCGTGGTAGACCCCAATACGGCCGTTTCCATAACTCGAACGGGACAAACGATCAGCGGAAAGGCCACAAATACAATTTTGTACGGACAATCGGACGCAACACGAGTTGAAATAATGGTTTGGGCGGAATGTCAGGGCATAAAAACGCAAAGCCCAGCCCAGTTAGTTTTACCTATTATCGTGTCGAAATAAATAAATAGAAACAATTGGATTTATGTATGAATAAAATCCCGTTTATATCGGCAATTGTACTTCTAATTGGGTTTATTCCCGTCGGGTATTGCGCAAATCTTGCAGATCCGACTGTTTTATTTCCGGTCGGGCGTTTTGCCGTGGCCGGTTCATACGATTTAGGAGGATACACGATAACAAACGATTCGGTGCCGTGCATCATGAACCGATTGCACGCAAGTCTTACCTACTCGCCCTTTTCATTTTTAAACATCGGATTTGACCTTGGAGCTACGCAAATGGACGTCGCCGCGGACACGACGCCTCAGGACACGATCGGCATTTTCCATGGCGACTACGGATTTTCGGGAGGGTTGCACGTAAAAATAGGGTCCGACTTTTTCTATGACGGACTTTTCCGCTTTATAGGTATTTGTCAAGCAACATATTTTTCGACTTCAAGCGCAAATGGAACGCTCTATAGCGGCAAGGACGCCGCGGGAGTCGTAGGACTCCAGTTCCACGTTCCTCAATTCGGCTATGTTTCGGCGGGGCCCCAGCTTTATCTGATTGAAGGCGAAAATAAAAGCTATAACTCTTCCATAAAAAACCCTTATTCCAACGTAAACAACCTGCGGGGCTGGCTGGCGATCGATTATTTCCCGCAGGACAAGCTTATGACCGGCAATAAGCTCTTTTTTTCAATTGAAATTTCCGTTTCCCCCACAGTTGCTTTCGATAAAAGGGCGCCTTTGCAAGAAGCCTCCATCAGCATTTCCCTGGGTTCGATAACGAAAAGGCTTTTTGGAGAAGAATCCGAGATCGATTGGACCCCATAACGGAGAAAAGAAAATTACCCCGGCTAAAAGCCGGATTGCCGCAGACCCAAGTAATCAGTCCTTTTCTTCCTCCAAACTCGCGCTGTCGGAGTCTAACGGTGAAGGATTGGCAGACGACGAATCACCCGTCGAGGGCTCCTCATTCATGTCTTCGATTGTATTATTGATGATTCTTTGGGCGTTTTGCTCGATATAATCGCATACATCAAGGGTATCCACGACCTTGCATTGTTTGATATATTCAATGATAGACAGTCCCGTCGAAATCATGATATTTCGGACCAGATTTTCATCGTACAATTTACACTGTTTACCCGTCATGGTGAGTTTCCTTTATCTTGTGGGTCAGTCCTTTAAGAGCCATAGCCTTTTATGCAAGACCCAACGTCGACCCGGTAAATTTTAGGATTAAGCGAACATTCTATACGGTAGTCCGTTCCGTTTTCCAAGCTTTGCATTTTTGCAAGATCATATTCCAAGGCTTTGGCGAGTCTTTTTTTATCTTTACTGAATAATATCAACAGTATAGGGGCGAGCAAATTGTCTCTGTTTACCCGGGTCACGACCCCCATTTCGCCCGTTTTGAGTTTGACAAAACTTCCTACAGGATAAACACCCATTTGTTTTGTGAACCATTCGACGATTTTTTTTGAAAAAGACTTGTCGCGCCCCTCAAAAAGCATGGCAATCGCCATGTTCGGAAGGACTGCAGAGCGATAAGTACGATTGGTAGTAAGCGCATCATAAACATCCGCCACGGCGCCGATCAACGCGATTTCATCAATCGCCTCGCCTTTAAGCCCTTGGGGATAGCCGTTGCCATTAAAACGCTCATGGTGCTGGTAAATTACTTTTTTTGAAAGGTCGGGAATTTTGTTCTTATATCGCACAAGCTCATATCCGTGTTCCGGATGTTTTTTCATCGCGTTGAATTCCCATTCCGTATATTTCCCCGGCTTATTGAGAATGCTTTCGGAAACTTTCATTTTCCCAATATCATGGAGCATGCCGCCAAGCGCGGCCTCGAACAGCCGGTCTTCGGAATAGCCCAAGGCATGCGCAACGACTGTGACTAAAAAGCAAACGTTAATGGAATGGGAATAGGTATAGTCTTCCAGCCCTTTGATCTGGGTCAAGCTTAAAAGGGCCTGAGGGTTGCGTTTGATGCTGGCGATGATATTTTGAATCAGCAGCTCAACCTTTTGCTCCGAAAACCATCGGTCATTTCTTATGGCGTTAAGGGTATCGGACACCACGGCCACCGCTTCCAAATGGATATCCCGAGCTTTGTCAAGCTCATTGAAATAGTCCGTTTCAAGTTTGCCTTCTAAAGGCGCAGGTGCTGGTGGAATTGTGGCTGACCCTTCGATACTCGTCATTTGAAGTTTTAATGCGTTTACTTGATTGTCATGGCTCATGGGCGAGACCGGCCCCTGTCGAAAGTGCGTTAAGCATAAAATGCTTTCACTAATTCACTTCCATTATACCGCTAAAAACCAGGTTACGCAATTAAAATAAAAGACAAGAATATTTTTAAGATTTCCGGGGTAATATCTCCCGATCTCCCCAGAGCGGAAAAAAACGGCCCTACGATGAATGAAGGCGGACCAACCCTTTCGAGGCAATGTCTTTTCGAAGCATTTTTCCTTCGAATTTGATCTTTTTTGCAGCTTCATATGCGGTGGTTATGGCGTCTGCAAGCGATTCTTCCCAAGCGCTGACGGTCAACACGCGACCGCCGCTTGTTATAATTTCCCCGCGCTTGCCTTTATTCGTGCCCGAATGATAAACGTCCACGTTAACGACTTTGGCTTCCGCCCTGTCAATTCCGGAAATGACTTTCCCCTTTTCATAGTTACCCGGATATCCTTTTGAGGCAAGTACCACAGCAACACAATATTCCGGCCTGATCGACCATTCAATCGACTCTAATTTGCCGTGGTTGGAGGCGCAGGTATTGAATATTTCAAACCAGTCGCATGAAACAAGGGGAAACACCGCCTGTGCTTCAGGGTCGCCGAACCTGCAATTGAATTCGACTACCTTGGGGCCTTCGCGGGTAAGCATGACGCCCACGTATAAAAGTCCGGAATAAGGGGCGCCTTCCTTTCTCATAGCGTCAAGAGTCGGGACGATTATGTCCTCTTCTATTCGCGTAAGCATGGCTTTACCGACGCATACGCACGGCGCGTACGCGCCCATGCCGCCGGTATTCGGGCCCGTATCGCCCTCTCCGACCCGCTTATGGTCTTGCGATACCGGCAATAACTTATACGATTTCCCGTCGGTAAGCACGAACACCGACGCTTCTTCGCCTTCCATTTTTTCCTCGATGACCGCCTGGCTTCCCGATTCCCCGAATTGCTTTTTGTCAAATATCTCTTGCAAAGCGCTGCGGGCCTCATCCAACGTTTCGCACACAAATGCCCCTTTGCCGGCGGCTAGCCCGCTTGCCTTGACCACGATGGGCGCCCCATGCGCCTGAACGTATTTCACGGCGGATTGTCTGTCTGTAAAGACCTCAAAATCCGCCGTCGGAATGCCGTATTTCTTCATGATTTTTTTCGCGAACGATTTACTGCCTTCTAGTTGCGCGGCCTTTTTAGTCGGGCCGAAAATGGTCAGACGTTTCTTTTTGAAAATATCCACGATGCCTTCAACGAGGGGAATTTCCGGGCCCACAATCGTCAGGTCGATTTCGCTTTGCTCCACCCATGCGGCCAAATCGTTCCAGTTTTCGATGGGGGCGTCGACAATGGTGCACCCGTCGTTTTCCATACCCGGATTGCCGGGATATGCATAGAGACATAACGGCCGTTCGCTGCGAAGCAGGGCTTTAAGCATGGCATGCTCGCGCGCCCCGCTGCCTATTATTAAGACAGAGTTCATAAATTCCATGAGTTCCTCCGAAGAAATCGATTTTTCGGTATTAATGCGAAAATAAGTCCATTATCCCTTCTTGGGCTTATTTTTTTTCACTTTTAAACTGCCGCCGGTCTTGAGTTCGTCATTTCTTTTTTTTGCCCAATCATCAAGCTTATAGAGCATTCTGGGAGGCCGGTGCCTGTTGCTGATCGATTTCATGGTTTTTGAGTCTTTCGCGCCAAGGATTTTATCTGGGAATCGAGGTCTTTGAGCACGTCGCTATCGGGATTATGGCCTATTCCCTTTAATAGCCACCCGCGGGCCGCGCCAAGGCTATCGAGGGCGATATAAACATTGACCAAATTAGCGTACGCTTCGGGTATATTATGAACTTTCTCAACGGATTTAAGAAAGCATTGCTTAGCGTCTATTAAATCGCCCTTTGCCGAGTAAATGGCCCCGAGGTTGTTCCATGCCCTCGAATATGATGGTGTTTTGTCAAGAATTCGCTTATAGAGCGCCTGCGCGTCATCGTTTTTTTCGCTGCGCTGCAAGGCCACGGCCTCATTATAGAGGGAATCCATCGGATCAATCGAACCGCCCTCGCCCTGTCGGCCGCTGTTATGAACCGAGGCGTAGCGGTTTTCGATGTCTTTGTTCGTCATTGCGGGGTTAAGCGCCAAGGCCGCTTGATAATAGGTCCACGCCGCGTCGATTTCGCCCAAATTATACGATGCGACGGCGCAATTATATTGGACGACCGGATCTTTCGATTCCATTGCAGCAAGCTGTTCATACCACTCGCGCGACTTTTTCCACTGTTTCAAGCCGAAGCAGGCGTTTCCGGCAAGCCTGCAAAGATCGGCACGGTCCTTGCCCTTGGCCTTTTGAACAAGCGCCTGGGCCATGGAAAGCGCTTCGGCGTATTTTTTTACCTGTAAAGCGGCCAATGCCAAGTTGTATTGGGCCGCAAAGCTCGTATCGTTAAGCGACGCTAAAAGATTATAGGCTTGTGAAAAATCGCCCGATGCAAACGCTCTTTCGGCGTCGATATCGACTTTCGCCTTGTCCCAAAAAGCCTCCTTGGGCAGCATGTCCAAACATTGCCGGGTCTTGGCCGGGTCCTTGCCTGCCGTGTAAATTTTTGCCATCGTATACCAATCGACCGGATCTTTTTCCTGAAGCGATTCCAGGGCGTTTATCGCTTTGGCGGTATCGCCTTGCGACAAAAACATCTCGGCTTGGGCCCTTTTGGTATAGAGCGACGACGGGAACTCCGCGCACAGAATCGAAAACATTTCCTCGGCCTTGGTTTTGTCGCGGGTCTTTTGGGCAAGCAGGAAAATATCGTATGCCGCAAGGTTTCTTTTCGAAGAGCTCAGCGCAAGACCATATGCGTTCATCGCCTCAACGCTTCTGTTGAGCCCCTCATAAGCGTTTGCGATATTAATCATGATTGAATTGTCGCCCGGCATGAGCATCCGGGCGCGGTTATAGTGGTCGAGCGCCTCTTCAAACCGGGATTCCTTTTCGAGTGAAAGACCGAGATTTATATGAATGACGGGGTTCGACGGGTCGCTATGAAGGTTTTTCTCCCAGAGGGTCCTGGCCATGAGGCCATTTCCTTGCATATTGTAAATCAAGGCCAAAAGCCCTTCGGAAGCAGGGTTGTCGGGCTTGTTTTTGATGCTCAACTGAAAATATTTTGAAGCATTGTCAAGGTCGTTTTGCTGAAAATATGCATACCCCAATTGATAATAGGAACGCCAAGGATTCTCGTCCGATTTGCTCAATACGCCTTTAAGTGTCTCAACCGCCTTGGCGAAGTGGCCCGCCGTCAAATAGTCGTCCGCGAGTTCGCTTTCGGATTGTGCGTCAAGAACAAAGTCCTGACGGGCTTTTTCAAGGACTGAAATGGCTTTGTCCCATTCTCTGGCTTGTCGCAAATAAAGGGCAAGGTGCCGAAGAATGCGAAGGTCTTTTTTTCCGTCCGGAAGTTTTTCCAAAACCTGCGCCGCCTTGTCGAGCTTGCCTTGGTGATAGTAAACGATCGACAATTGCAGGGCCTTGTCCGCGCATTGGTCGGCGCATGCCGCGTACTGCGCTTCCATGGACTGCGCGGCGCTTTCCAGGCCTTCGGCCGACTCCGAACAAAGCGCCAAATCGAGCTGCGCCGAGCGTAGCTCCGGGTCAAGGGCAAGCGCCTTTTTAAACTGCGCAACCGCTTCGTCCTTTCGGCCTCGCGCATACAGGATCACGCCTAATAAATCGAGATATTCCGCGCGAGCGTCAAGCTTAAGCGCGCTTTTAATAAGCTCTTCGGCAAGGGACAAATCCCCGCGCTGCTTGGCGCTCAGCGCTTTCATATAATAGAGCGCCGGATCGACGGCGGTGTCCGAAAGCGTCTTCCAGGTCGATTCGGCCTTGTCGTATTGCTTTTTAAAAAAATAAATTTGTCCGAGGTTGAACCGTAAAATGGGGTCGGCCGAATACAGGGCGACGCCTTTTTCAAAATATGCCGTCGACGCGGGAAGATCGCCGAGTTCCTTTGAGGCAATGCCCCCGATTAAAAAAGCGTCGGCCGCCGGCTCCTTGACCTTGGCCGAATAGTTTTTAACGTTTGAAAGGGCGTCCTTGAATTTTTTCGCGTCGATTTGCGCCCAAGCCAATTCAAGCAGCAAATCGGGCAGCGCTCCGCCAGAAATCGCCTCGGAGAAATAGGTCGCCGCGGCAACGTAATTTCCTTTCGAAGATTCTATTTGCCCGAGCATCTTCAGGGCCTCGGCATTGCGCTTAAGCTTGACAAGAACAGACTCTGCCTGGGCGGTATCGCCGGCGCTTATGAGCCCGAATGCCGCGCAGAGCCCCGCGTCCGCGCTGCTCTTGTCGAGCGCGTAGGCTTGTTTGAAATAGGAGCATGCTTCTTTTTTCTTATTGAGGCCGAGGTCGCAGCGGCCAAGCATGACCAGGGCTTCCACGAACTTTTTATTGAGCGTAAGCGCCTTATTGAAATACATGGACGCCGCCTCGTAGTCTTTATCGTAAAAATCGATGACGCCTAAATTATAGTAGGCGACGGCATAGGTCGGGTCCTTCGCCACCACCGATTTCCAAATGATTTTCGCGGTAGGGATATTACCCAACCTGAAATGCACCACGCCTTTATTATTGTCGGCGTCCACATAAACCGGAAGCATGGAGGAAGCCCGTGAAAAAAGCGCCATTGCGCTGTCGAGATTGCCCTTTTCAAGGGCCTCAAGCCCTTTTTTGTTGACGCCGTACGCTTCCTCGGCGCCTTTGACCAAATCGGACGGAAGTGCGTCGAAGGCGCCGTTATCGTCCTTCGATATTTTTATAGTGGACAAGGAATTTTCGGCGGATGCAAAGGTAAAAATCGAGAGCAGCATAAGCGTGAAGCCGTAAACATTATTTTTCATAAAACGAAACCCGCTCCGTCAGTTCATTCCATGTTGAAAAGGTTATGTCCGGAATAACGGCGCTTCTCAGTCCGTTTAAAAACGCGCTCTTATCGTCGCCCACATACAGCGCGGTTTTCATTCCGGCTTCCTGCGCGGGCTTGATGTCCGCGGCCAAATCATTGCCCACGAATACGGTTTGCGAAGGGAGAACCTGGTATTCGTAGAGAGCGTCGAAGAGTTTGCGAAAAAGGGCCTGGCTGGGTTTGGCCATGGAATATTCATACGAATAGTAGATCAAATCATGATCGAATATCTCGCCTAAATCCTCGATGGCATTATTCGACTGGTCACGCAAGAAGAGCGTGAGGTCGATCGATGTATAGAACTGGGCGTTCGATAAAATCCCAAGCCGCATATTCTTTTGTTTAAAGGCCAATAAGGCGTTTGCGACCCCGGGATATAACCCTCGGTTAAAAGCGTGGAAATTGTAATAATAGGCAATGCAGCGGGCAAGTTCGGCGTCGTCCCCCAAATCTTTTCCCGAATATTTATACCCATGGCGCTTAAGCATTAAGAGAATCGCGGTCCAAACCTCGTCGATTTTTACTTCGGGATAGCTAATGTCCTTTTCGATCAACAGGTTTTGCTTGAGCGTAATAAGCCCGTGGTACAAGTCCCATAAAGTGTTTTCAGCCGGATGCTCCTTGTCCATGTCGAGCAAATAGGGTTCCATGCCGAAATAGTCGATGGTGCTTTTAAATGAATTGAGCTGGGCATGTTTCTTGGTTGCTTTATCGCCGAATTCATTTTTCCAATAGTTGAAAAGCGTTCCGTAAACGTCAAAAATCAGAACGCGAACGTCGCGAATGATTTCATTTGGCGATGAATAAGAAAGCGAACGTAATTCCCGAGCATGGTCCCGTGCGTCGACCCGGTGAAGTTCGGCCGCGAATTCCGCTGCAATGCTCAAAACCGGCCCCCCGTTAACGTAATAAAGCTTTAATTTTGGCGGCGTCTTCGATTAATTTTTTCAATTGGTCGCGGGTAACGCATTGCTCCCCGTCGCATAAAGCGTTCGCGGGATCGTTATGGGTCTCGATGATAAGCCCGTCGGCCCCGGCCGCCATGGCAGCCATGGCAATGGGGTAGACATTGCTTTTGTAGCCGGTGGCGTGCGACGGATCGAAAATAACGGGCAAATTCGATTCCCTCTTCAGCACCGCAATGGCCCCGATATCGGCGGTATATCGCTGGAATTTTTCTTCCTCAAATGTCCTAATACCCCGCAAGCAAAGAATGACATTGGGGTTGCCGTTAGCGACCAGATATTCGGCCGCGAGGAGAAAGTCCTTAATGGTCGAGGACTCCCCGCGCTTGAGAAGTATGGGTTTCTTGTTATTTTTTGTCAATATGGCAAGTTCCTGCAGCATACCATAGGATTTCATGTTGCGCGCCCCGATTTGAATAATGTCGGCGTATTCGATAACGTTTTCGAGCACGTTTTTTTCTTCGTGACTTCCGTCTTCCCGAATGTGTCGATGAAGGCCGGTGGCCTCAGTTATGATGCTCAGGCCATAGCGCTCGCGCGCTTTTGCCAAAAGCTTAACGCCGTCAAGGCCCATACCCTGAAAACTATAGGGTGACGTACGGGGCTTATAGGCGCCCCCGCGCATAATGGGAATTCCAAGTTCCTGAATATATTGGGCAATAATCATGATCTGTTTTTCATTTTCCAAAGCGCACGGCCCGGCCATGATCGCAAGTCGGCTCCCGCCGATTTCGACATTTCCTACTTTTATAATTTTCGAGGCGGAAGAAAATTCGCGCGAGACCAATTTATACGGCCTTGAAATGCGGATGACTTTGTCAACGCCGTCGAGTTCTTGGAAACGTCCTTCATCAAGGCCGCTGGTATCGCCCAGAACGCCGATAAGCTCGATTCCCGTGGCGCCGTGTGAAACTTCATATTTAAGCCCCGCCTGGCCGATTCTGTTGAATACTTCTTGTTTTTGCGATGGCGTAGCTTCCTTGGTCAAATGAATGATCATGAATAAGGCTCTCCTGGTCCGGAATTAGTAAAACGTGATAAATCGCCTATAAAATACTTTATCCTGTTCCAAATTTCCCGATAAAATCGGGGCAGTATGGATTTTTATATCTCATTTCGGCACGGAGTATTTTATTCTATTATGCTTAATCGAATTTCCATAGACATTACGGCTATATATAAAATTCTTCAAAAAGAATTTAAAAAGCACCACATGCCGGTCGTTGAGTTGATACAATTGCAAACAAACGACCCGTTTAAAGTGCTTATCACAACCATACTAAGCGCCCGCACCAAAGACCAAACAACCGCGGCGGCCGCAAAAAAACTATTCCTTGCGGTTTCTAATTTTTCCGATTTAAATAAGGTCCCGCTTTCGCGATTGGAAAAACTCATTTACCCGGTGGGTTTTTACAGGACAAAGGCGCGAATGCTCAAGAAATTGCCCGGCGCCGTGGAAAAGCTTTTTAACGGAAAAATCCCCGACGATGTCGACGAATTGACCAAGCTTCCGGGGGTCGGCAGGAAAACCGCGAATTTAGTGGTTGCGGTGGGGTTCGACAAACCCGCGATTTGCGTTGACGTTCATGTCCACAGAATTTGCAATAGACTGGGATATTTAAAAACCAAGGACCCGTTTGAAACCGAAATGACGCTGAGAAAAATCCTGCCGGTCAAGTTGTGGACGACCTTTAATTCCTACTTAGTGTCCTTTGGCCAGCACACCTGCACGCCGATCAATCCGAAATGTTCGCTCTGTCCGATAGCGCTTTATTGTAAAAGAGTGGGCGTAAAAACTAAATTCCCTTTTTCGCCCTAAAAATCATCGCGCAGAAGTGCGTGAGCTATCGCCGCGACATTTCCTTGATGGTAACTTCGTACGGTTGCTTGATGACGCCTCTCTCCGTAATAATGCCCGTTATCAGTTTGTTCGGGGTCACGTCGAAAGCGGGGTTAAAAACCGTTACGTCCGCGGGAGCGGTGGGTTTACCGAATGCGTTTATTATTTCGTCTTTTTCCCGTAATTCAATGGGGATTTCTTTGCCGGTTTTGATGCCCAAATCGAACGTTGAAAACGGCGCTGCAACATAAAACGGAACGCCGTGGGCCTGGGCGATTAATGCCAGGCCATAGGTGCCTATTTTATTGGCGGTGTCTCCGTTTGCAGCTATTCTATCGGCCCCGACGATTACCGCATCGATCTTCCCCATGGCCATCACCGCGGCCGACATGTTATCGCAGATGAGGGTCACATGGATCCCGGCGGCCATGAGCTCGAAAGCCGTTATGCGCGCCCCTTGTAAAAGCGGCCTTGTTTCGTCGGCATACATGTTGAAGATAACGCCTTTTTCTTTCCCGAAATAAATCGGCGCGAGCGCGGTCCCCATGCCGCCGGTGGCAAGGCCCCCGGCATTGCAATGCGTTAATATGGTCTTATATTTTTTTATTTCCTCAAACCCGTTCTCCCCTATTTTCAGGCACGTTAAAATGTCTTCGTCGAGGATCTTTTGGGCCTCGTTTAAAAGCGCGCTTTTTATTTCCGCGATGGAAAGCGAGTTCGATTGTAATGCTACCTTATTCATTCTTTCGACTGCCCATGATAAATTGACCGCCGTCGGACGCGATGAAACCAAATAATCGCCTTGCGAGCGAACATGCCCTAGAAAATCTTTTAAGGTCCGGTCTTCCTTAAAATCCCGCACGCCAAGATACAATCCGAACGCCCCGGCAATGCCGATTGCCGGAGCGCCCCGGACTTTAAGTTTCTTGATTGCATCATACATCCGCTCGATCGTCGTCACGTCTTCATAGGCCAAAACGCCCGGCAATTGCGTTTGATCGACGATCCTACACGTATCGTCGGCCCAACGGATAGTCTTTACTTGCGGCATTAGTTACGACTCCCTTGGTTCTTCGACGGCATTTTTGGAAGCCTCGATAATTTTTCGGGCCACTTCCGCGGGTACCGCTTCGTAATGCGAAAATGATTTCGAATAAAACCCGCGTCCCTGAGTCAGAGCGCGCAGGGCCTGCGAATAGTTTTGGATTTCGGCTTCGGGGACCTTTGCGTTGATGGCTTGCAACTTGCCTTCGGGTTCGATGCCGCTTATCTTTCCCCTGCGTGAAGACAAGTCGCCCATGACGTCTCCAGTAAAATCGTCGGGCAAAGTGACCTTGAGATCGGCAATGGGTTCGAGAAGGATCGGCGACGCCGATTCAAAGGCGGTTTTAAAGGCCTCGCGTCCCGCAACCTGAAAAGCGATATCTTTTGAATCCACGGGATGGGTCTTGCCGTCAACCAAGAGCACTCGAATGTCGACGATCGGATAGCCTGCCATGATGCCTTCTTCCAATTTCGTTTTGACGCCTTTATCAACGCTCGGACGAAACGACTGGTCGATGACGCCCCCGACGATTTTGTCGACGAATTCATAGCCTTTACCGCGCGGCATCGGTTCAACGTCGATGGCCACCTTTGCGTACTGGCCCGCGCCGCCCGATTGCTTTTTATGCGTATATTCGACATACTTGACTGCCTTGGTGATCGTTTCACGATATGAAATTTTCGGGGGCTTTTTATTGACTTCCACCTTGAAGCGGGTCTTAAGGTTGTTTAAAATAATATCAAGATGCACGTCTCCCATGGCCGAAAGAATCGACTGGTGAATATCCGGGTGGAATTTATAGATAAAAGCCGGGTCTTCCTCGTGAAGCTTTGCGAGGCCGATGCCTATTTTATCGTCATCACCTTTTGATTTGGACGTTATGGCGACGCTCACGAGCGGCGGGGCGAATTGAATGGGCGCGAAGCTCGCGGAGACGCCTTTTTCGGCAAGGGTGTCGTTGGTATGCGTGTCTTTTAATTTAAGCATGACCCCGATGTCTCCGGCACAGATTTCGGTGGTTTCGGTACGGTCTTTTCCACGCAGGAAATACATGTTTCCCACACGCTCGCCGCTGTTTCGCGTGACGTTTTGCACGTCTTTACCCACCGTAAGCTTGCCGCTAAAGACCCGAACGCAATTGAACTCCCCGATATGTTCTTCGGAAATCGTTTTGAAAATAAACGCATTCGTCGGCTGGTTCAGCGAGCAGGGGACCATTTTCTTTTCACCACCGTCAAGGACCTCGACTTCCTTACGCGTGTCGGCGGACGGACACAAGGTGACCACGGCATTAAGGAACAAGTCCGTGCCCATGTTTCCTAAGGCGCTGCCGCAGAGCACCGGATAGAGCGATCCGGCCGCAAACCCCTTGGAAAGACCGGTGAGAAGGTCTTCCTGCGAAAGCTCGCCGTTTTCAAAATATTTATTCATCAAGTCTTCATCGGACTCTGCAATGGATTCCATAAGAGAGCTCCGCAGTTTATTCATGGCGTCTACAAGCTCTTTGGGGACCTCGATTTTTTTCCCCATGCCGCTGCCGTCCCGCGGATATTCGAACGCTTCCTTGGAAACGATGTCCACGAGCCCTTTAAATTGGGGGCCGATACCGATGGGAATATGCAGCGGGGCGACCGAGTTGCCGTAGGCCGCTTTAATCGCGTCGAGCGTTTTGTTAAAATCGACGTTTTCCTTGTCGACCCCGTTAATGAAAAACATCCGGGGCATTCCCGCTTCATCAACGAACCGCGACATGATTTCGGCGCCGACCTGCACGCCGTCGAGAGCGCTTATGAGTATTATCGCGGATTCAACGACCCTGAGGGCCGCCTTGGCGTCGCCTTGGAGATCTAAAAAACCCGGGGCTTCCAGAAAATTTATTTTAGCGTCGTTCCATTCGCAAAAAGCGAGCTTCATCGAGATGCTCATTTTCCGTTCGATCTCATCGGGCCTGCAGTCGAAAATGCTCGTGCCGTTATTGACTTTATTGAGTTTTGCCGTTGCTTTCGACGTAAAGCTTACGGCCTCTAAAAGAGACGTTTTTCCCACACCGCCGTGCGACAGCAGGCATACGTTGCGCAGCTTATTGGCCTCGTACTTTTTCATTAAGCCTCCAAGTGTAAGTGCAAAAGCATATAATGAACTTCAATACCGTGCTTTTAATATAAAAGTGTTATATTGTAAAAAGCAAATAAAAAGGCCTATTTCAGCAGCGGATATAAAAACTCGATGACGATTCCCGTTATGACCGGAACAATAAGATTGTCGTTGACCGTAAAATTTCCACCGACTTTTATCGGGAAAAGCTCCATGACCGTAATGCAGAGCGACGCCGCGATTGCCAGGAGAAGCGGCGTCGCGCCGCCCCAAGCGTCCAGAGCATGCGGAACCAGGCGAAAGCCGAGCGTAAAAAGGGCCAGGCACAGCGCGAAACATGCGCAGGATCCCTCGAGCGATTTTTTTCCTATTTTGGTCCGTCCGATCGATTGTCCGACCAGGGCCGCGGCCGCGTCGCCCCAGATAAAGGCGCACAAGACCATGAACGAAATAAAGGGTTTATTGACAAATACAATAGAGCACGCGAGAACCGCGTAGACGATATACGTCGCGCCGGTCATTTTTTTCGCCTCTTCCGGCCTAAGCGCCGCGCCGCTGAGCCGGTAAAAAAAGGCCTGGACCGGGCCGAGCCGAAACCGTGCCTGTTCGAAAGCCGTAAACCCAATCGCGGCAAGCAGAGCGAGCGCGGGCGGATAGAGTTTGGGAGTCAGCCACGCGGGAAGCCACGAATAGTGGGGCGCGTAGCGCGGAATATAAAGGACCAGCCCCGGAAAAATTATCCCGGTGAATAAGTGTAATACTTTTCGGTAGACTTCTTCTTTTTTCAAGGCCATATTTTTGCCTTCTATTGTTCACGAATTGCCGTATTTTAGCGATTAAGGGACATCGGATAAGTCCAGGAATTATACAGATACGATGAATAAGTCGGCTCCGTTTTTAAAACTATTGAAGCGCCCGGAAACAACGTTTTTTTTACATCAGAAAAATTAATTGATGCCCCGCCCGGAAAAACCAGGCGTTTTGAAATGAGCCAGGAGGTATCGCGGCCAGCGGTTTCAAATAGCGAGATAAAACTATATTCCGTTACATTCACGTTCAGGACATACCGCGAATTTCCCTTTTCAATTAGTTCCTTGCTTTTCAAATCAGTGCCGACCCAAAAATATTGGGCTCCTTTTTTTTCCGCGATGAACACTTGGCCGAAGCGCTGCCAAATCGCGATCCCTCGCGGTTCCAGGAACTGGTTTTTATCGTCGCCCCGTGATCCGAAAACGTCTAAAAGCCTGAGATCTTTGTCGAATTTTACGATGCAGTGGTTTTCCTTGTCGGTCACCCAAACATTATGAAAATAATCGGCAGCCGCGTAAAACGCCTTATGACCGGGGGGCATGCTTGCTCGGACAACGATAGCGCCGCGGAGGTCCATTTTCAGGAGCCTGGTCCCATTGCCATCGGCGCAATAAAGAGATCGCTCACCCGAAAAATAGCTCCATCGCTGCTTTCCGTCTGCAACGGCAAGCATGGAGGGGCCGTTTTCAAATGGCGCGTTGGAGGGCCCTGAAATCACGCGCAGCAAATCGCCTGAAGGCTTATAGACCGCGATGCGACGATTCCCGGGATCGCTCACGTAAATTTCTCCGTCCGCGTCAAGCGCAATTTGCGAAGGACCGCTTAGTCCGGGATCAAGTGCGGTTTTCCGTCCGAAGACCCCTATCCAACTCACGGTTTTTCCGGGATTAAACAAATGGACGATCCGGTTATTGCCGCAGTCCGCTACGTAAACATTGCCGTTGGCGTCGATGGCAATGCCCTTGGGGTTTAGGAATTGACCGCTTTCGCTCCCGCGCGTTCCATAGCGAGCAAGGCCCCACATCGACGTATTATAAATCAATTCCGAGCGTCCCGAATTGACGCCATACACGACCACCTCATCGTCGTCCTTGGTCGTGGATGTATCGTCGCGCGATTTCATTTTCACGGTAGCGATCCCTTGAGGATCGTCGAACGATGTTTTTAATCCGAAAAATAAAAACAATTTCGCCGGCGTCGCTTTTCGGACCCCATACGAATGCAGGTACGGCGGAAATACGAGGGTTTCGCCGTTTGGCTTCATGATGAACAGCCCAACCATGAGCAAAGCGGCATGGTGATTTATATGTTTCATTACAGGCATGGGAAGAAATTATTTTAAACGACTATGAAACCAATCGTCTTGGCAATGGTTATCTGTGATTATTATTATCGCGACGCACATTCCGGTAAAAGCGTTTTGTCCGGCACTTTTAGTTCGATTAATAGTCCGGGGTTTCCCTCAAAACACGGGAATTGTGCAATATACATTGCGCTCACGGACGTTGCGGCAAAGGGCCAATTGCAATTGATTTTTAAAAAGGAAGGCGGCGAATTCTTTCTTAAGTTGCCGCCCTGGAACGTAGAACCGGCGGAAAACCGCCGGGCCGTCATTGAAATCGGCGGTAATATAAACGGCCTTCCGCTTCCGGAAGAAGGCTTTTACGAATTCGTGGTACAATGGGACGGCGTCGACATATCGTCGAGGAGGCTAACGGCCACCAAAGTCGATTTGAACGAAGCCATGCCGCCCATTCAAAGCTTTGACTTGCCGACATAACCGATATATTTTCTATTCCGGGATCGCGGGAATTAATTCACCATAAGGATATTATGCAATTATCAACCGTTATCGTAAAAATCGTCGGTCTTCTTCTTTTAGGTTGGACCATCAGATCGGTTTTAAAGCATCTCAAGGAAAGAAAATCGGCCGTGCAATCCGAACAATCGATCACCGAGCAATTTCTCAACAATATTCTTCTTTATTTGTGGCTCACCTTCATGACTGTTTTTTCCATTGGGATGATGGTCAATAACTAGTCAACTTTTACGGTTCATCAACGCCCAGCGCCTTAAACGCCGCCTTAAAATCCTCCGGATAGGGCGCCGTTATGGCCATAGATTTTTTCGTAAAGGGGTGCGTAAAGCATATTCTATGTGCATGGAGGGCCTGGCGGTTAAAACATTTGTACAGTTTATGTGCGAAAGGACGTTCGAGCACGGCGAGCGTGTTGATATGGTCTTTTCCGCCTCCGTATAATGTGTCGCATAGTATCGGAAATCCCACGCTTGCGCAATGTACCCGGATTTGATGGGTACGGCCGGTATGCGGACGAAAATGCACAAGCGATATGCCGCTATAATAATGCAAAAGCCAGTATTCGGTGTTAGCGTTTTTACCTTCGGTATGCACCGCGCGTTTAATCGGGTCGCGTTTATTTCTTCCAAGGGGTCCGTCGATGATGGCATGTTCCTTCGGACGAAAACCGACGCATAATCCCGTATAGTTTTTTTCCATGGTCCGTTCGAAAAACATTTTCGCAAGCGCCGCATGCGCGACATCCGTCTTTGCCACGAGTAAAATTCCGGATGTGTCTTTGTCAAGCCTGTGGACGATGCCCGGCCGCTGGATTTCAAAGCCCTTGGAAAGCGACGGCACATGAAAAAGCAGCGCATTGACCAGGGTGTTGTCGGGATTGCCTTTTCCCGGATGCACGACCATGCCCGCGGGTTTATTGACCGCCAGGAGATATTCGTCTTCGTAAACGACGTCCAGGTCGATGTCCTGGGCGCGGGCGCGTTCATGGCCCACGTCATGCGACTCTTTCGCGTCGATTGCCACGACGTCTCCTTGCCGCAAACGCTCGTTTTTTTTCACGGGGACGCCGTTAAGTAGAACGCGCTTGTCGAGAATCAATTTCTGGATTTTTGATCGGGATATTTCCGGCATGCGCGCGGACAGGACACTATCCAAACGCTGCCCGACATTTTCTGAAGCGACCGTGAATCCGAGCGAGGATAAACCGTTCATCGTGGGTCACTGGATGTTATGGGCGCCGGAACGCTTTTTTCTTTTGGCGCAAATTCTTCCTTTAAAAAATTAATAAAAATGAGCGCCACGCCTACGGTTACATATACATCCGCCATGTTGAATATCGGCCAATACAGCCTGTCGGACACGCCGATACGAATAAAGTCAACAACGCCGAGTATGGGGTGGATGATCCGGTCTAAAAGGTTTCCTAAAGCGCCCGGAAGGATAAGCGCAAGGCCCCATTTCATGAGCGTATCGGAATCCTTAAGGGATTGGTAATAGACGATAATCACCGCAATCGCAATAATGGAAAAAATGAAAAAGAAAGTATTAAGCGGAAATGACGGAAGAAAATGGCGAGGGTCAAACCCGAACAATGCCCCTTTATTGTAAACAAGCAGCAATTGCAAAAACCTGCCCGCCATATGAAAAGGCCTTCTTCCTTGCAGCGAAGAGGCGGCCAAGTACTTTGTCAGCCAATCAGTAAAAAAACAACCCACGGTAACACTTGCGAAAAAAAGCCATTTTCGACTCTTCGGTCCGATGGACACGTTGTCCTCCTAAAAGCCACCAGCTATGCCGGTGATGTTTACTTTCCGTCTTGCGCCGGCGTATTGGTTTGAATGATATTATTAAAAAAATAACTGATGTCCTAACCTTATTATCGCTTTTTGCTTATCATGAACTTTTTTCTTGCCTTTTTTAAAATTGTCCGTCCGGTCAATGCCCTCATGTCGGGCTTGGCGGTAGCGCTGGGGTTTTGGCTTTCGAACAACCATGCGCCGCTCATGACCTTGGCGCTTCTGGTGATTTCAGCAATGAGCGCCGTTGGTTTCGGCAATTCAATCAACGACATTCATGATATGGAAACCGATAAAATAAGCCACCCCGACCGGCCGCTTCCCCGTGGCCTTATTTCCCCGCACGCGGCGATTGTCATTGCGTTTTTTTGCGCTTCATTTTCTCTCGCCAATTCTTTTCTCGCCTCGCCCCTGTATGCCTTAGCTGCTCTTATTCCCCTAATTATTTTATGGTTTTATGCGTTTTATTTTAAGGCCACGCGACTCTTAGGCAATGCAGTGGTCAGTTTGTTGGTAGCGTATCCGCTGGTTTTCGGCGGTTTGCATGCCCAAAGAATCGACCGCTTATTTGTTCCGGCTTTACTCGCTTTTTTACTGAATATGGTACGGGAAATCATTAAGGACGTTGCGGATGAAGAAGGGGACAAAAAATCAGGGATCGTAACTACCGCAGCGCTGCCCGAAAAAACGCTCACGACCTTATTCATTATCATTTCGGGATTATATGCGGCGTTTTTATTCGTGCCGTTTATCGTTAAGCATTTCGGAATCGTTTATTTCGCGATTTGCGCATTCATAGCGCTACCGCTTCATCTGTGGTGGTCGACCTTGGCCATAAACAAAAAGTGGCGTTTCCACCTTGCCGAAATATCTTCCCTCATTAAGCTGGAAATGGTCGCCGGGCTTCTGGCCCTGGCGGCGGACCAGGCGATCAAGCAATTGATACGATAATAAAAACGGCCGCGTAATCGCGACCGTTTTTTATTCGCACGCTCTTAGCCCGCAAGCCTGCAGAACCAAAAACAATCAGCCGTTTTCAGGTTCCGTCGCAACCGGCTCCAGCTTCTCTTGTTTTTCTTCCTTGACTATTTTCTGAGGAACATGCGCTTCGAGATATTGCTTGAAAACGTTTTCGTCCTTGTCTTTAAAATAATCGGAAATGCTTAAAATGATCTTTCGTCCTTCGAGGTCGAACTCCACAACTTCGGCGAAGATTTTTTCTCCTACTTTATGAATTTCGGAAGGATGGTCAACGTCTTGACCGAGCTGGTTGAGCGGAATGAACCCCTCGACGGAATCGGTAAGGTTGACGATCATGCCGCGGTCCAATATCCTGGCTACTTCGCATTCCGTTTCGACGCCGACCGCGAATTGTTTTGAAAGTCCGGTCCACGGATCGTCGGTGAGCTGTTTGATGCCTAAGGAGATTCTCCGCTTTTCGACGTCGATGTCCAATACCTTTACGTCAATGGTATCGTTTTTCTTAAGCAGTTCTCCCGGATGGTTGATTTTCTTGGTCCACGACATATCGGAAATATGCACAAGTCCGTCAACGCCTTCTTTAAGTTCGATAAAAGCGCCGAATGCCGCAATATTTCTGACTTTGCCCTTGATAACGCTGCCATAGGGGAATTCCGACGCGACATTCGCCCATGGATCGGGTTCGAGTTGTTTAAAACCGAGGGAAATCTTTTGACTTTCCTTATCGATCTTAAGGACAACCGCTTCGACGATATCGCCGATACCCACGATTTTCGACGGATGCTTAATATGCTGGGTCCAGGACATTTCCGAAATATGGATAAGCCCCTCAATTCCCTTTTCCAGTTCCATGAAAGCGCCGTAGTCGGTAATGGAAACGATCCGGCCGCGAACGCGGGAACCTTCGGGGAATTTGTCCTCAATGCCCTTCCACGGATGTTCGGAAAGTTGCTTGAGACCCAAGGAAATTCGTTCCTTGTTTTCATTGAAATCGAGGACTTTAACTTTGATTTTATCGCCCAACGCCACGATTTCGGAGGGATGGTTGACCCGTCCCCACGACATATCGGTAATATGCAAAAGCCCATCAACGCCGCCCAAATCGATAAAGGCGCCGAAATCGGTGATATTTTTGACCGTGCCTTCGCGGATTTGTCCCTTGTCAAGTTCGGCGAGGATCTTTTCGCGAAGCTGGTTACGGTCTTCCTCAAGAATAACACGGCGGGAGACCACGATGTTTCTCCGGGCCTTATTGAGCTTGATGACCCTGAATTTATATGTTTTGCCAAGCAGGGAATCCATGTCGGGAATTTGACGAAGGTCGATCTGGGAACCGGGAAGAAAGGCATCGACGCCGAAAAGGTCTACGACCACGCCTCCCTTAATGCGACGAAGAATCGTACCTTCAACAATTTCCTGGCTTTCGAAGGATTTATAAATCCTGTCCCAAACGCGGAGAAAATCAGCGCGGGATTTGGAAAGGATAAGTTGGCCTTCGCTGTCTTCGACTTCTTCAAGGAACACTTCGATTTCATCGCCCACCTTAAAGGAAGCGACGTCCTTGAATTCATGGATCGGGAGAATGCCTTCGGATTTGAAATTAACGTCGACGAAAACTTCCTTTTCGGTAATTTTGAGGATTCTTCCTCTAACGACTTTTCCTTCCTCTATGCCTTCGAGCGACTGTTTATAATTTTCCAACGCCGTTTGCACTTCGGAAGGGTTGTAAAAACTTTCCTCGAAATCCGATAAATCCACCGCTTTTCCGTAAGCGTCAACGGCCTGGGGCGATTTGCTGGAGATTGTAGTGGAATCCGCCATATAAGGCTCCTAATAATTGGGTTAAGGTTAATGAAAACGGTTATTGATTAAAATTCACCGACATTTCCGTATTTTGTAATTTTTGCGCTTTTTCCACGATATAACGCACTTGTTCGTCAAGAGACATATCGGTCGTATCAAGCTCTTCGGCGTCAAGCGCCTTGGTAAGCGGGCTATTACTGCGCGTCGAGTCCTTTAAATCGCGCTGGGCTATTTCAGCCTCAAGCTCGTGAAAGTCTTTTTTAACGCCGATCCGTTCGAAGTCTTTTTGCCTTCTGCGCGCCCGCTCTTCAATGGAAGCGACCATAAAAAATTTTAATTCCGCATGAGGGAATACTACCGTGCCGATATCGCGGCCTTCGCATACTACCGATTGTCCCTTCGCGATTTTTCGTTGTAACCCGACCAATTCTTCCCGTACGATCGCAATGGCGCAATAGTCGGAAACGTTTTTCGTGACCGCATCGCTTCGGATGGCCTCACTGACGTCTTCATTGTCCATCCACAAGCGCATTTTGGGCGGACTTCCCGTAAAAGAAAGCGTCGTACTCTTCATAACGCGGTCAATAGCCCGCAGATCGGAACAACCGATTCCGGTACGCAAACATTTCAAAGTAATGGCCCTGTACATGGCCCCGGTATCCAAGTGGAGTATCCCCAGATTGATTGCGACCAATGCCGCGGTTGAACTTTTTCCCGAACCCGCGGGACCGTCTATTGCGATTATCATACGACCCTAAAACCGCTAAAATTTGAGAAAACTTTTTTAAAATAGTTCCTTACTATATAATATGTCAAGACATACGAAAAAAAACTAACAAAGGGTTGAAAATGCGCACATTAGCGAGTATATTATATCGTAGGAACTTTCCGACCATTTACAGAAAAAAAAACCGTGAATTTTCCGCTTTATTTGCTTTTGCCGCTGGCAAGCTCGGTTTTTTACGCCATTTCAGCAATGATTTTCAAAAAGGTCTTCGATAGCGGCGTTAATCCGTGGCTTTTGAATTTTCTTTCGAACATTGCAACATGCATTCTTGCCGTCCCGCTTTTATTTGTTGACGGCACGCACGCGCGGGGAATGCCTCTTTATCAACCAATATGCGTCGGGCTGATTTTTATGGTCGGTCAGATGTCCTCGATGCTTGCGCTTAAGCAAGGCGACGTTTCGGTTGCGACCCCTCTGTTAGGCATGAAAGTGTTCCTGGTTGCCGTTTTTACGGTGTTGGTTTTAAACCAAGGGGTTTCTCTTGGATTATGGGCGGCCGCGGCGATGGTGACGATTTCCTTCATTTTGCTTCGTGGACCCAAGGGTGGACAACGCGGTCATTTTTTATCAACGGTGCTGTACTCCCTGCTGTGCGCCTCATCGTTCGCTCTTTGCGATATCCTTATACAAAAATGGGCGCCCGCCTGCGGATCGGGAAGATTTCTCGGGTATATGTTTATCGAAATCGGGTTAGCGTCGATTATTTTTCTTCCTTTTTTTGGAGGAATGATATTTTCTTACTCCAAAAAAACCTGGAAATGGACAAGCTATGCCATGTTTTTTATTGCGCTTCAAGCGATCATTATGGGGATCGCGTTAAGCTATTTCGGCAACGCCGCCGCCATGAATATCGTGTTTAGCTCGCGAGGAATTTGGAGCGTTTTCATCGTGTGGCGCTTCGGCGCGATTTTTAATAATAAAGAAAGCGATGCGGGCAAAAACGTCATGCTTGCCCGTTTGGCGGGTTCAACCCTTTTATTCGCCGCAATCGCGCTGGTAATAATAAAGCAATAACATTTTCGTAAAAAGTACTGTATATTTATATGATTATATAATTACTCCCTTTTTTAAAATCGGACACGGACATAGCAATGCATATACGGGAAAAAATGATCGACGCGCTCTATTGCGGTATTCTTGGCGATGCGCTGGGTATACCGGTCGGGTCTTCATCCGGACAACAATTGGCCCTCTGCGCGGTTAAAAACATGTTCGGATATGGGCGGTGGGACCAACCGGAAGGAACGTGGTCCGACGACTCATCGCTGACGCTCTGCACCATGGAAAGCCTTGCAAAAGGTTATGATTTGGAAGATATGGGTAAAACATTTTGCAGCTGGATTTTTGATGGACATTGGACCTCTACCGGCTTTGTTTTCGACGCCGGACTCACGACCTTCATGGCGCTTGACAGAATTAGAAACGACAATACGAGCGCCCGGTTTTCCGGTTGCGTTGACGAAAACGATATCGGCAACGGCTCGCTCATGCGAATGCTTCCGGCCGCGCTGTATTTTGCTTCGGAACCAATAGAGTCGTTTTTGACGGCGGTGCATGAAATTTCGGCGATCACCCACGCGCACCCACGCGCTAAGCTCGGTTGCGGTATTTATTCGCTGCTCATCCGCGAATTGCTTTCGGGCAGCGATAAAACCCATGCATTCGAATCCACGATCGACCTAGCCCGGGATTATTACGGTCATCTAGAGGAATTCAAAGGCCAGTTTAAGTATTTTGAACATATCCTACGCCCCGATTTTGCGTTTCGCGCGTTTGAAGAAATCAAATCGACGGGATATATCGTCGAAACGCTTGAAGCCGGCATTTGGTGTTTGCTTAACCATTCGAACGCAAAAGAGGCGATTCTTGCCGCGGTCCAGTTAGGAATGGATACCGATACGACGGGAATGCTTGCAGGGGGTTTGACCGGTCTTTGTTACGGACTAAAAGATGTTCCCGAAGTTTGGTTATCGTCGCTCGCACGGAAACCCGACATCGACACAATGATTCAGAATTTCGTTGCCGTCATCATGCGTAAGGCCATTAAGGTCTCTCTATGAAACCCGCTCATATCAGGGACTACGATTTGCTGGTGGTTGGTGAAAGCTTTGTTGAATTCAGGTCGGAAGCCGACATTTGCAATACCGACTCCTACGA
>Ga0182027_10001000_pt1 | contig 47607 bp, 36 predicted proteins | sample 712E1DmetaG_FD_121300 | JGI IMG/M metagenome (GOLD analysis project Ga0182027, IMG submission 121300) | Permafrost microbial communities from Stordalen Mire, Sweden - 712E1D metaG (Illumina Assembly) | ecosystem: Environmental > Terrestrial > Soil > Wetlands > Permafrost | place: Sweden...
GCCGTAGTAGCCATAGTAGAGGATTTCGTGCTGCCGCGAGACCGGCTTATCCGTGTCGATGTCCGGACTCTTCTCCACCTGGGCTTTGGTCAGTGCGGCCTCGATGCGCTTGTCCTCCCAGTCGATCGCACGGACGGCGATCGGCGAGAGGAGCACCTTGCGTTCCACAAGCCACCCCTCGTGGGTCATCCGCTTCGTTCCCGTATCGACCACGACGTAGCGCACCGTGAAGCTCACATCGTCGAAGTAGCACTCCTGGGCGGTCCCGATGTCCCCATCGGTGGCGCCGATCGTGAACCCGTGAAGATCCTTCATGCTCCGGAGCATCGCATCCTCCTTTGTCGAAGGGTGCTGTCCCCGGCCGCAGCTCTGGCCTCCGGCGCCCGCCCTGCCGCCGGTCGGCTTGACCCAGGCCCTGCAACCAGAGCAATCGCGCCAAGGAGGCTCACCGGTGCCATCAGGTTCGTCTTCACCGCTCACCTCCGTGCCCCGAGATGTGCGCCTTCGGTAATGAGCCGACAGTCCCAACGAAGGAACCAAGTCCCACGACTCTCGTGGCGTGCCTTCCTTCTCACCCGCCTACGAATCTAGTCTCTTGGTGCTGTGCGGGATAGCGCATTTTCCCCCGAGATGAGAGCCGCGGATTAGGTAGAAACTACACAGCCGGTGTCCGAACCTCTGTCGTCTTCCGAGGAGCGCACGCGCGTATGCCAGCCGGGGCGTCACAAAGACTTGCGAGGTCATTGCGACATCGCTGCTGGAGAGGACACACAGCCTCCACCAAACTCCCGCCACTTCGGGCCCGTGGCCGGACAGCCCGCATTTCGCCTCAAACCGCGCCTCGGTGAGGTCTCGATGGACAACTTGGTGACCGCGCCGCCCGACGACGGCGACGACCTGGAGCACCTCGCCAGGCAGCGTCACACTCCCCGAAGACCTGACGTGAGCCGATTCGACTCAGATTCCCAGCCATTCAGGCGAGACACACCGTCTTGTCTAGAGTGGAGAGTTCCGTGGTTTCTACCCACCTCGCGGCCCTGCTCCTGGGTAGTAAGCGCTCTTCCCGGCGAGGGATCGGAGGACTAGGTTTGAGACACGTTCGAGAAAGGACGGTCCCTCATGAAACGCGTATTCGCCGTGGTGGCAGGCTCCCTGGTCGGTGTCGGGCTGCTGGCGCTCGCCGGGTGCGGCTCCCCGATGGTGCCCAAGGCAACGCGGCATGCGGACTCGGGGATCACATCGGTGATCCAGGCGTCGCTGGAGGCCAACGACAACGTGAAGGCGCGCGAGGTGGACGTCGAAACCCGTGAGGGCGTCGTGTACCTGACCGGCGTGGTGGACACGGAGCAGGCCCGCCAGGAGGCCGCGCGCGTCGCGTGGCGCACGGAGGGTGTGGAAGGTGTCATGAACAACCTCACGGTTGGGGAGAGGACGGTCGGCAGTTGGATCGATGACGTGATGATCAGCTCGAAGGTCAAGGCGAAGCTCATCGCAATCTCCGAGATCAAGACCGGGGAGATTGACGTGGGTTCCTCGCAGGGGGTCGTGACGCTGATCGGCCGCGTCAGCTCTGAGAAGATCAAGAGCATGGCGGAGACGGTCGCGCGCGACACCAAGGGCGTCAAGGACGTTCACAACGAGCTCCTCGTCGGCACCATGAAGTACTAGGCCCGGCGGACTGGAGGACTGTGATGCTCTGGACGATCTTCGTCATTCCTCTCGTGCTACGGAGCGCCCGATGATGAAGACGGGCGATGCTCCAGCATTCAAGGCAGAGGAGACGAAGCTGACGATGTGAGGAGCCCGCAGGTCAGCGGGGCGCCTCCCCGCCGACCCGGTCGCTCCGCGGTGGTGGCTGAAGCCACCTGTCGCAGGTGGGAAGGAGACGCTCGAGATGGCCAAGGATCCTGTTTGTGGCATAACCCTCGACAACAAGGCCCCATACAAAAGCATACATGCGGGGCAGATCCATGTGTTCTGCTGCGCTACCTGCAAGACGACGTTCGACAAGGAGCCTGGACGGTACGTGGCCTTTGCCGGGGTCGCTCTCGTCACCCAACGGCCGCCCTCCGGGCCCCCAGCCTCCCCCTTCGTGGCCATTTCATCAATCGGGCACCTCCTTCAGGTCTTTCTCCCCAAATCGGTGTCCAATGAGTTCCACGGGCGACCCACTTGGTTCTTTGCCAGCAGGCGCTCGCGGGATGGCCGCCAGCCGCCGGAGGCGTCCAGGGGACGGTACGCGCGAGGCAACGTCGGCGAGTACGCCTGACTGCCCCCATGGCGCCTCGAGGAGTTGTCCCAAGGGCCGCAAGAAGGGAAACACGACAGCTGAACAGCTAGTGTAGCACCTCATAAATAGGTTGATACAAAAGTGACGTCCTGGTTGAATAGGGCATGCGCATTGCGAACTCACGGCTAGATTCAAATGGGATCCGCTTGCCCGCAAGAGGGCTCACTTTGATTGCCAATCTCCGCGGGGTGTGCGCCATCAGCGGCTCACAGCGTCTTGCGTCTTGGCGCTCGCCTGGGTTGTTGTGGGCTTTGCGGAGCCCGGTGGCGCGCCACGACCCGCGCCGAGCACGACTCGAACCCGATGTGCACGCCCGTCATCCGCGAGCGGAATCGCGGCCGGGTCGGCGGGCGATCCGTCGAGCTCCACGCTCGCCACGCCCCGGCACCGCCGCTCCGGGTTCTCCACGACGATCGTGTAGTCCGTCTTTCCGAATCTCCAATCGATCGAGTAGGTCGGCCACGACGACGGGATGCACGGGTTCAACGTGAAGCATGCGCCGCGGCGCTGGAGTCCGAGGATCCCTTCTACGGCAACCCGGTACATCCAGCCGGCCGACCCGGTGTACCAGGTCCAGCCGCCGCGTCCCCGGTGCGCCGGGTGGTCGTAGACATCCCCGGCGACCGCATAGGGCTCGGTCATGTACTGCTCGACCTCGCTCGTCGTCCGCGAGTGGTTGATGGGGTTGAGCATGTGGAAGAGCTCCACCGCCTCGTCGCCGCTCCCGAGACGCGCGAGCGCGAGGGCGACCCACGCCCCGGCGTGCGTGTACTGCCCTCCGTTCTCGCGAATCCCCGGGATGTAGCCCTTGATGTATCCCGGGTCGAGAGCCGTGTGATCGAACGGCGGCGAGAGGAGCAGGACGACGCCCGAACCGCGCCGGACCAGGTGGGTGCGCACGGCGCTCATGGCGCGCTCGGCGCGGTTTGCCGGCGCGGCGCCCGAGAGAACGGCCCACGTCTGCGCCACCGAGTCGATCTTCCCCTCGTCGTTTTGGGACGACCCGAGCGGGGTGCCGTCATCGAAGTACGCGCGCCGGTACCACTCGCCGTCCCAGCTTTGCTCCAGCATGGTTCCCAGACGCTCGCGTTCGGCGCGGTAGCTCGCCGCTCGGGGCGCCTCACCCCGCTCCTCGCACAATGGGGCAATCGCTCCCAAGACGGCGTGGAGGAACCAGCCGACGAAGACGCTCTCCCCGCGGCCCTCGGGGCCGACGCGGTTGAAGCCGTCGTTCCAGTCGCAGCTCCCGATGAGCGGCAAACCGTGCGCGCCGGTGGTGATCGCCCGATCCACCGCCCTGATGCAGTGCTCGAACAGAGTGCCCGTCGCGCGGGAGACGGCCGGGATCCCGTACGCCTCGGGCTCTCCGGGCGGAACGGGAGGCGCCTCGAGGAAGGGCGCCCGCTCGTCGAGGACGGAGCGGTCTCCGGTTGCCTTGACGTACTCGGCGGCCGCGTAGGGGAGCCAGAGAAGGTCGTCCGAGCACCGCGTGCGGATGCCCTGGCCGCCCGGGGCGCTCCACCAGTGCTGCACGTCCCCCTCGACGAACTGGCGCGCGGCCGCTCGCAGGAGGTGCTCGCGGGTGAGGTCCGGCCGCGTCAACATGAGCGCCAGCACGTCCTGGAGCTGGTCGCGGAAGCCGTATGCACCGCTCGACTGGGAGTAGGCGGAGCGCGCCCAGACGCGGCACACCAGGTCCTGGTAGAGGAGCCACCTGTTGACCAGGAGGTCGAAGGAGTCGTCGGGGGTGGCGACGCGCACGGCGCCCAGCGTGTCCTCCCAGAACGCCTCCACTGCGACGAGTTCGGCCTCGGCGGTTGCCACGCCGTCCTTGCCCGCGAACCGCCGCAGGAGGGCGCGGGCCTCTGCCGCGTCACGCCCCTGGCCGAGGAGGAACACGATGCGCCGCGTCGCGCCGGGCTCGAGCTCCACCACTGTCTGCAACGCTGCGCACGGGTCGAGGCCGGCGCCGAAGCGGTTGGACAGGAGCGGCCGGCCGAGCGCGGACGCGCGAGAGAGCGAGCCGTTGCGGCCGAAGAACTCGAGGCGGTCCCCGGTGGCCGAGAGGAGAGGCTCGCTCGCGGCGGCGAACGCGACGCGCTCCCGCTCCGAGCTATACAGGTCGCGCGCCAGGACCGCTCCAGTCTCGGCGTCGCGTTCGGTCGCGACGAACCGCGGGCCGCTCGCGATTGGCGGACCGAGCAACCACTCGTTGTACGAGAAGAGGGTGATGCGCCGCGGCCGGTCGGAGCGGTTCGTCAACGTCAGGAGAGACAGTTTCACGGGATCTTCCCGCGCCACGAAGACCGCCAGCTCCTGCGCGATTCCGTGCGCGGCGCGGGAGTAGCGGGTCACGCCCGCCGCGTGGCGCACCACCCAGCGCGGAGATCGCGGCGTGCGCCGGATGGATGTCGGCGTGGCGCCCCACAGGGAGCCGTTCTCCTCGTCGCGCACGAAGATCGCCTCGGCGGTCGGGTTGGTGACCGGGTCGTTGGCGAACGGGGTGAGCCGGTTCTCGCGACTGTCCTCGGACCAGGTATGGGCCGCCCCGGAGGTGGTGACGATGCTCCCGAAGCGCGGGTTGGCGAGAACGTTGATCCAGGGAAGCGGTGTCTCCCGTTCGCCATCGAGGACGACGACGTATTCGCGGCCGTCACGCGTGAAGCCGCCGAGGCCGTTCCCGAGAAGAAGCGGCGTTGGCTCCAACTCCACTTCCGGCTGGCCCGGATCCGGGTCCTCGTCGACCGGCACGTGGCCCAACGGGAGTGGAGGCTCCGCCTCCGGGCGGTCGAGCTGCTGTTCCAGGGTGCCGCGGTCGCCGGAGACGACCGCCTGGGCGACAACGTTCAGAAGGACCTTCTCGGCCTCCGAGAGCAAATCGGCCTGGAGAAGAAACACGCCGCCGGGCTTCCCTTTCCAGGCGCTCCACGGGCTGCCGTCGATGAGCTGGGTGAGCTGTTCGTTCGTCTCTTCGCGGTAGCTCGCCGGGTGCTCGTTCAGGATCACAGCGTCGGCCTTCAGCCCCTTCAGGCGCCAGTGCTCGTGGGCGGTCAGGACCTGCCGGACGAGCTGGACGTCGTCCGGCTCTGTCAGGCGGACGAGAACGATTGGCAGGTCGCCCGAGATGCCGAACTTCCAGAGACTCTCCTGCCCGAGCGTGTTCTTCGCCAGGGTCTCCCCGTCGGCCCGAAGGGATGCGTCGGAGAAGAAGACGCGGGACCCGAGCCGTTCGGTGAGCTGGGCCTGTTCGACGGAGATGCCGAGATGCCGCTGTGTCATCTGCGCCTGCGTGTAGGCGAGGGCGAAAGCGCGAGCGGCGACACCGTGGTCGTGATACTTCTGCGCGCACTCGCGCGCGGCCGGCTCGTCGCCGGCGACGCCGGTCGTGAACGAGACGCGGGCAAACCCCCCGGGCGCGAGCCGCAGCCTGGTCCGGAGGCTCAGGATCGGGTCGAGCACGGCGCCGGTCGTCCCCGAGAGAGCGCGCCCGTCCATTGCCTTTGGGTTTTCGGGGCCGCGCCCGCGCCCCAGGAATCGCATCCGGTCCGTCTCCCACTCGACTTGCGCCTGCGTCGGTCCGTGGATGGAGAGGACGTGAAATATGACGAGCGCCGGATCGTGCGGGCCGCGGGGCCGACGTCGCGCCAGGAGAGCCGTATTCTCGGCGATCCACTCCGTCTCGAGGAAGAGCTTCCCGAACGCGGGGTTGGCGACGTCGTCGGCGACGGACCCCAGACCCACTTCGACGTAGCTCGTCAGCTCGATCTCGCGGGGACGGTCGCTCTGGTTCGTCAGCGAGACACGCCGGACCTCGGCGTCGTCCCCCGGTGAGACGGCTACCTCGAGGCGCGTTGCGATGCCGTCGTCGAGGCGTTCGAAGGCTGCCTTCTCGGCGAGGAACTCCACGAGGTAGCTTTCGGGTTCTTTGCCTGTTGGCTGGTAGGCCGCGGACCAGATAGCCCCCGTGTGCACATCGCGCAGATAGACGAACTGGCTTCCCGGATCGCGGGTACGGTCCTCCCGCCACCGCGTCACGGCACGGCCGCGGCAGAAGCTGGTCCCGCCGCCCCCGTTCGTGACGATCGCGACGTAGCTGCCGTTCGAGAGGATCTGCGCGCGTGGGTACGGCGTGTGCGGCGAGCGGAGGCGGCGCGGGGCGCGCGCGAACGATGGTGGTTCGGCTCGGGCCTCCTCGGCCGGGCGCGGCTCGATGACGGGCGCCTCGCGTGGGATGCGCTCCTGCAGGAGAAGCTCGGTCGCCTGAATTCTCCGGTCAGCATGGAACCGGTCGACCATCACGTCGTCGAGCAGGACGTTGGCGATGGCGACGAGCGTCATCCCCTGATGGTGTGCCATGTGGGTCTTCACGATGACGCCGGCGTCGGGGCGCGCGGCCGGAGAGTCGCCGGTCTCGTCCGGCTTCCGCGTCGTGTAGTCGACGGCGTCGTAGTATCCGAGCGCCCCCTCGGCTCCCGCGGCCGTGAGCCGTCGCAGGTTTTGTGCGGCCCTGGCCGGCTCGAGGAGAGCGGCCAGCGCGGTCGCGTAGGGAGCAACGACGAGCTCGTCGGCCAGCCCTCGCCTCAAACCGAGGCCCGGGACGCCGAACTCCTTGTACTGATAGTTGCCGAGCCGGTCGGTCAGATCGTAGGCGGACTCGGAAATTCCCCACGGAACGTGGCGCTCGCGACCGTACCGGATCTGCTTCCTGACGACCATGCGGCAGCTCAGGTCGAGGAGCGTCCCCGGATACGTTCTCATCAGGAGAAGCGGCATCAGGTACTCGAACATCGTCGCGCCCCAGGACACGAGGGTCGGGACGCCTTCCACGCTGACGACGAGCCGCCCCAGGTGGAACCAGTGGCTTTGCGGGACGTCGCCCTTGGCGATCGCGAAGAAGCTCGCCAGGCGCGACTCCCCGGCCAGGAGGTCGTAGTAGGAGTCGTCCGCTCTCCCCGGCCCGCCGGCGTCGGCCATGCGATAGCCGATCGAGAAGAGCTGACGCTGGCGGTCGTAGAGGAAGGAGAAGTTCATCCCGTCCGCCAGGGCCGTCGCGCGACGGGCAACGTCGGACAGGCGTGATGCCAGGTCTCCCCGCGAAGCGCCCAGGCGCCGGCACCCTTCCGCCACGGCGAGAAGCGCCCCGGCGAGGTTGCCGCTGTCCACGGTGGACACGTAGCGCGGGAGGAGCGGCGAGAGGTTCTGCGTGTCGTACCAGTTCAGGAGGTGCCCCTCGTGGCGCTCGAGACCTTCGACCGTGGTCAGCGTCCCGTCGATCCTCTCGACCATCGCATCCGCCGGAAGGAGGCCCAGATCGTGCGCCGCGAGCGTCGAGAGGAGGCCCATGCCGATGTTGGTCGGCGAGGTGCGGTGGGCGACCGTGGGCTCTCGGTCTTCCTGGAAGTTGTCGGGAGGGAGCCAGTGATCCTCGGGGCCGGCCAGGGTTTCGAAATAGCTCCACGTCTTCCGCGCCACATCCTTGAGGAACTCACGGTCCTCCGGCGACAGCTCCCGCCGGCGGGGCACCGTGGGCCGGCTGAGCCAGTACGCGCAGGCGGGCGCCGCTGCCCACAGGACGAGGAACGGCAGTGCCAGACCAAGAGCGCCGGGACGAACGGCGCCGGTGAGGGCGAGAAGCCCCAGCGCCGCGATCGGGCTCGCGGCCATCTCGACGAAAAAGGAACGGATCCCTTCCCGCAACATGCCGGCGGCTCGCGCGGCCTGCGCCGCCGACGTCTCCCAGTCAAGGAGGCGGCGTTTCGTGATGACGAGCCGGACGAGCGTCACGGCGATCGCATGCGCCCTCTCCCAGGCGTGGAATGGGAGGAAGACCAGCGTCAGGAGAGCCTGAGAGAAGGCGGTGCTCAGATCTTCCGCGAGGCCTCGAAGGTGGACGCGGGCTGGTTCGTGCGCGGGGCGCGGCTCCAGGAGGTGGAAAAGGGAAGCGAGAAACGGGAAAGCGACGACCGCGAGGCCGCCCAAGGTCCAGGCGAGAGGGCTCCCCGGCAGGAGAGTCCACGCGGCTCCGAAGAAGGCGAGGAGAGCGGGCGCCACGAGGCTGCGTCGGAGGTTGTCGAGGATCTTCCATTGACTGATGAGCGGGAGGCGGTTCTTCACGAAACCCTGCGGCGTCGGGACCAGTGGGAAGAGCCAGGCGAGGATCTGCCAGTCGCCGCGCACCCAGCGGTTCTGCCGCCGCGCGTGCGCGAGGACGTTGGCGGGGTAGTCGTCCACCACCTCCACGTCGGAGACGAGCGCGGTGCGCGCGTGCAGCCCCTCAAAGAGATCGTGCGACAGCAGCGCGTTCTCGGGGACGCGCCAGCCGACGGTCGCCCGGAAGGCATCGACGTCGTATAGCCCCTTGCCGGTGAAGATTCCTTCGCCGAACAGGTCCTGGTAGGTGTCCGAGACAGCCGTCGTATAGGGATCGACGCCGGTGTGCCCGGCGTACAGCCGTGCGAAGAGCGACCCGGCGGCGCTCGCGAGGTTGACGCTCACGCGCGGCTGCAGAATGCCGTAGCCCCCCGTGACCCTGCCCAGGGCGGCGTCGACCACGGGCCTGTTGAGCGGGTGCGAGAGGATACCGATCAGTGTCCTTGCGGCGCCCCTCGGGAGCCGCGTGTCGGCGTCCAGGGTCAGGACGTAGCGCACCGAGGGGAGGATCGAAAGGTCCCCGATCTTGACGGAGAAACCGGTGTCGGCCGAGGAACGCAACAGGCGGTTGAGCTCCACGATCTTGCCACGCTTGCGCTCCCAGCCCATGAAGACGCCCTCTTTGGGGTTCCACTTCCGGTCACGGTGGAACAGGTAGAAACGGTCGTTCCCGTCGTGCGCGTGCCGGCGGTTGAGCGCCTCGATGCCGGCCACCGCTGCGGCCAGGATCTCGTCGTCACCGGAAATCGAAGGTGTCCGCGCGTCCTTGAAGTCGGAGAGGACCGCGAAGTGGATCCGCGGGTCGAGGTTGCCGAGCGCCTGCACCTCGAGGTGCGCCAGGAGCGGCTCGACATCCGCCACGTTGCCGAGGAGCGTGGGCACGACCACCATCGTGCGGGCGCTCTCGGGGATCCCTTCGCTGAAATCGAAGCGGGCGAGTCGGCGCGGCGGCACGAGCGCGGCCACGATGCGCTGGATGATGAGCACGGCGAGCTCGCTCGCGGGGAGCAGCGCGAGCAGGGCCGCGGCCGTCGCCATCACGGCGGCGCCCGCGGCGTCCGCGTATTCGTATGCGCTGAAGACGCCGAAGCCGGTCAGGAGGCCGATGCCGCCGAGGTAGGCCGCAGTGGCATGGGCGAAGGCCCAACGGCGGAGTCGCTGAGCGAGGCGCGGGCGGTACGCCACGTCGATCTCGAGGCCGCGCCGGCCCGGGCCGATCAGGTGATAGCCGACGTGCGCCGCCCTGTCGTCGACCCCCTTCCGATCTGCGCCCTGGCGGGCGCTCTCGACGGTGCGCAGCGCGATGCGCACCTGCGCCTCGCCGGTCGGCTCGGCGAGATCCTCGACGGCGTGCCGGTAGCGGTCACGGCTTGCGAAGTCCATGCGTGGGTAAACCCCGGCCGGGTCCCGCCGCAGGATCTCCTCCACCGGGCTGACCAGCTCAACAAAGCGGCTCCAGTCGAGCGTCGCACAGAACCTAAGGCTCGTCACCGTATTGCCGGTGGAGACCTGATCGGTGGCCTGGCGCTGGTTCTCGGAGCGGACTGCATCCTCGGGCGTCGTGCCTCGCGCGGCAAGTGCCTGCTCGACCGCTGCGGCGAGGGGCGACACACGCGGATCGTACTCGCGCATCCGCTGCCGGAGCTGCGCCACGAAGGCGCTCGGGAGGGGGTCGGGCAGAGAGCCGGCAGTAGCACCGCTTTCCAGCCGCGCGAGAACACCGTCCGCCTCCAGGCGCGCCGCCCGCCCTGCGAGGATTCCGTCTGTCAGGAGCCTCAGGTTCTCGAGGAGCGCGAGCTTGAGCATGCTGGGCCACGCCCAGAGCTCGCCTATCGTCAATGGCGCCACGGTCTGGAATGCGAGGACGAACCGCGTGAGCCGCTCCGCGTCGAGCCGTCCGTCGCCGTGCCGGATAAGCTCAATCGCCATCGCATGGATGCGGGCCCTGCCCGAGAACTCGCGTGCCGCGAGTTTCGGCAGCTTGCGGTAGTAGCGGACCGGGAGGTCGTGCCGCACGGCCCGCGCCTCCGACTCGACGAGATGGAAGTTGTCGAGGAGCCACTCGGCGGCCGGAGGAACGGCAACGCCGCGGCGGGCGTCGTCAGCGAGGTAGCGGTACCCCGCGCCCAGGGCGCGGATGTTTCCTTCCAGCCGTGGCAACACATCGTGCCCGCCCGCATGCGAGGCAGGTTTCAGAGTGAAGATGGCGGCGAGCGTCTTTGCTCGCTCCTCGAGGCCTTCGGGGCTCAAGATCTCGCCCCTGAGAGGCATAGCCGTTTCGGGCCGGCGCCGTCCGAACAGTGGTCACCTCCTATGGAGTCGTCAGCGCTTCGCCGGCGCCGCTTCCTGTCGCTTGCCCGACCCCAACTCCGCCACCTGGAGCATCGCCGCGTTGCCCGCGGGCACGATCCCTATGGCTGCAGGGACCGGGACGGACGCTTGCTTCGATCCCACCTCGGCCCGGGCCGCCGCCAGTTCGTTCCCGACCGCTTCCAACCGTGCACCCTGCTCGGAAAGCCAGGCAAGAATGGTATCGCTCCCTGCGTCTCTCGCCGGCGGGCGGGGGCGGCGACCTTCCCAGGCATGGCCCGGAACGCCGGCCGATCGGGCCGTCCCGCGTCCCCGCTCGATTTCCTCGGACAACCGCACGGCCAGGTCGAATGCCTGCTCGCGCAAGGTTTCCTGCTGCACCATCAGGGCCGTGTTCTGGCGCCTTGCCGAGTCGATTGCGGAGCGGGCCAGAAGCCCCTCGAAACCGGCCAGCAAACCGCCGGCGAGGACGACCCAAACGACGATGCCGAGAGCGAAGATCAGGCGCCGGACGCCGCGCGAGGTGATCCTCAGGCGACGGATCCTGGCGCCGTTGGCGGGGTGCCATTGCACTTCCCAGCGGATGCGATCGTTCACGTCCACCGCGGCACCTCGCCCGGTTCCCAACGCGATCCGCGGTCGGGGCGTGGCCCGACACCGACCGGGAAATCTCCAGCTGCGACGACTGCACGTGTCAAGGGGAACCGCCCTTTCCGGACCGCGTCTCAAACGTAGCCTTCCGGCCCGCCGCCGTGAAGCGCACTTTCTACCCGGGAGCAAAGCCGCAGACTAGGTAGGAACTACCCGGCCGATGTTCTTCCCATGTCCGCCCGGTGCGGCAGCGACACCGAAGAGTCGCTCGATATCGAGGCCCCTCGAGCGCAGCCTGCGCGGTTTGCGAATCAGGTAGTGGTAGCGCACACCGAAGGAAAGCAGCGCCCGTTCGAGAAGACGGCGTCCGCGATAGAGGCGCGACATGACGGTCCCGACCGGAATTGAGAGGATCGTGGCGATCTCTCTGTAGGCGTGGCCCTCGATGTCGGCGAGGAGGACCACGACTCTGAAGGCGGGGGGGAGTCCCGCCAACGCCCGCTGCACCTCGCAATCGAGCGAGGCTTCGACGACCTCGTCCTCGGGAGTGCGGGTCACCGATCCATGGCATGGCGCAAGCGCCGACTCCAGAGTCTCCTCGATGTCCTCGAAGGCCACCAGGGCCGGCGCCTTCTGGCGCCGCCGATACTCGTTGATGAACGTGTTTTTGAGAATCCGAAACAGCCACGCCCTGAGGTTGGTGCCGGGGCGAAAGGTCCCATAGTGGCTGAAGGCTCTGAGGTAGGTGTCCTGAAGCAGATCCTCTGCGCCATCCGCGCTGCGGGCAAGGCGGAGTGCCGTCTTCTGCAGCTGCGCTTGGTAGGGTAGTTCTCCGAGATCGAAGTTCCAGACACCTTGCTCGCTCACGTCAGCCTCCAGACTGTCAAGCTAACGCACCGTAGTTCGCTCAAACTGCATCGACAAGCGCACTTACTACCCGGGCCAGAACCGGTCCCCTGAGTGAAAAATACGCACTCGACCTGACGTCACTCGGCAGACACGGCGGCGACCTGCGTCATGGAAACCGGTGAGATGTTCGTCTCAGAGTATCCGCCGCCGACCTCCGCGGCGGCCCATGCTCTGCGACCAGTTTCATCCTACGGGGTCGGAGAAACCGGTACGCACTGAGGCAACGGCTTTGACGGCACTTCGGGCGCCTTCGCCGCCCAGGCGACCTTGCCCGCGATGGCGAGCCAGTCAGCACCACTGCCGACCGACTCGATCGTGAATGGAAGGTCCTCGGGCATCTGGAACAACGTCACGTCCGTGTAGGTCTTCGTCAGAAGCGGCCCGATGAAGTTCACGACCCAACCGACGATGCCCCGGCATCGCGGTTCGATCCTCACGTTGCGGAGGAGGAACCTGCGGCTCGCCGCATCGACAACGAGGTCCGCTTTCCCTTGCGTGTCGCAGATCTGACGGAAGAGACGACCTTTGCCCTCCTTCTTCTCCACCGTCACGTCAAGACTGACCAGGAAGCAGTTTCCGCCGCACGGACCGAAGCGCCGCGGCTCGATGACGACGCCCACCTTACGGATGACGGGCGGGATGTCCTGACTCCACTTGGCGCGCAGGACCTCGAAGGCTGCCTGCTCGACGGGGGGCCACGGCACCGTGAACCGGTACTCTCCCGTGGCGGTGCCTTCCTCGCCGCTGCCAGCGTCCTGGAGGTGAAGCTTGGTCGCGAAAGACCCCTGAAAGAGGAGCTGGACACACCGTTCGCCGACTTGCGAGACGGGATAGCGCACCACGAGCGGGTAGGCCATGCGGTACTCGGATTCCAGCTCCACATCGCCCGTCGCCCGCCCGTCGACAACCGTTGTCCCGCTCGTTCGTAACTTCACGGTGCTCAACGAGACGACGACCCCGCCCCGTTCGATCCCGCCCGCTTTGCCGAACAGCTCTGCGTCGACGATCCCGGAGTACTGCCCCTCCGGCTGCAGCCGCAAATTCCGGACGAGGAAATGCGAGGGCGCCTCGACGTTGACTCTCGGGCCGCCCGGTAGGCGGAGCTCGCCTGCCGTCAGATCGACGGCGAGGGCGGCGGCAGAGATCGTCACATCGAGGGTGCCGTGGGTGCGTGATGCGACCCGGAACGCGCCTTCCGTCATCTCGCCGTGCGAAAAAGCGCAACGGCTCCCGACGAAGGCAATGGCGCCATTCTCGATCTCTCCATCGACCCGGCCCGCAACCTCGAACTGCTCCAGGCGGCCTTCCCAAGCCGGCCGCAAGAGGCCCGCAGCGATCGCGACGCGCACAGGCGTGCCTTCCCTCGGCTGCGATGCGGTGTGGAGCTCGAGCATCTTGCCAAGGTTCAAGGGGCGGCCGCCATAGGCCACGAACTCCGAGTCGTGGATACGCACCTCTCTGACAAGGTCGATGAAGGCGGGGCCGGAAGGCGGCGAAGGAGCCGGAGAAGTCAGAGGAGGTGGGGCCTTGTCGGTCGCCGCGGGCGCCGCAGCTCCCTTGGCGTCCAGGACCTCGCCGTGCAAGACTGACAAGATGTCGGTTCGGAACTCGAGCTTGCGCAAGGCTGATCGGGCCAGACCCCGAAACAGCCAAACGATGGGTCTCCAGATGCCGCGGCCCCGGTAACTGGCCTTGGTGATTCCCTTTCCCTCCTCGAAGCGAAGGCTCTTGATGAGAACCTGAGGCCGCAGGTGATCCCCCTCGAGGAGTAGCGCGCCACCGTTGACCGCAAGGTCGAGGCGGCTGACGTGCCCTCCGACTGCCGTGGCAACGAGGGCTGCCGTCGGTGTTCCGACGACATTCAACTTCCACCCATCAGCTACCTGCACGCGCCCGGTTCGCAGCTCGATCTCGAGATTGAACGAGCCGCTGTCGACGCACGCGGCGATCTGGTCGAGCACCGGCTGTGAGCCCGATTCCAGGGGCGGCTCCGAGGGTGAGACTGTCACCACCGCAGGCGGAGCGGCCGGCAACGCCGGGGCCTGTGCGAGCGCGGGTGTCATGGCAAGAGTCGGAAGGAGTGCGGTGGCCCAAGCGGTGCAGCCTCTGCGCGTGGCCGTTCGGCCCAGCGTTCTTGACGACGACACGCTTCGCGATGGCTGAGATTTCATTGCGGTGCCGATGTGATCGTCTGGTCCGGGCAAGGCGCAATGTACGCTCTCCGCACAAACGGGCGTTCGGCCATGACGTAGAACGCGTAGATGAGCAGGTGGCCCGCACCAGCGGCGACGAAACCGGGGAGAGAGCCGTAGAGGAGCGCATAACCGTATCCCTGGAGCTGCCCCACCGAATACATGGGGTTGCGCAGGAAGCGATAGGGTCCGCCGTCACAGATGGGGGCCACCGGGCGCCCGAGGAACATGTCGCGGAAGTAGTACACGTCCACGCCCACAGTGAGCGTGGCCCACAGCTTGACAACCAGGCCCACCACGAACAGCGCCACACCTGCGGCGAGAACGAGAGGCGCGGGCACCGCCTGCTCCAACCTCGGAGCGTGCAGCGCCGCCATGCAGCCGACCCCCAGTCCCTGGTTGAGGAACATGAGTCCGGCCAGGGTTTCGTACGCCCGGAAAGCGCGCTCCTCGCCGAGGCGAGCGATGGCGCGGGCGGGAAGGTCTGATCTGAGAATCGCCGCGTTTCCACCGTAGTAGAAGACGAGCGTGAAGAGGAAGTAGGGCAGAGTAAGTCGCCAGTCGGCGCGGTTGATGAGAACGTGGGCGAGGAAGACGGAGGCGACGCTCCCGGTCACCCACACCGCGTTGAGGTGCTCGAGTCGCCACCCAGCCATCGCGATTATCGTTGACGCCAGGCGCATCACCCGCCGGAGAACTCCGCACCCATGTGATGCTGGTCGTCCCCGGCGCACAGCACCCGCAGGCATGTCCTGATGGTTGTGTTCCTCAACTCGCACGCGCAAGTCAGTCATGCCTCACCTTCGCGGCTGTCGCAGCTTGTCCGGGACACCGAGCAGAGTACCACCCTGAACGAGGGCGACGCGTTTCATGGAATGCCTTCCTTTCCCGAGCACATCTCGAATCTACTGTTCTGGCCCTCTATCGGGATGCGTACTTTCTACCCGGGAGTCAAGCCGAGAGTTAGGTAGGAACTACCCGGTCGGTTTGTCGGCGCCCTTGCCGGTGCCTGCACGAGCGTTGGCCTGTCGGCGCGTGGCAGGCGAGCGTAGGGCTTTCTCGCAACGGGGCGTGCTATAAACAGAGTTAATATGGCCTGGGTCAGGGCAAAGGCGGTAGCAGCGGAGCTTGCGCTGGCGGACAGTGGCGCCACCGAGATGGCCTTCTACCTGGCGCTGTCGCTGGTGCCCTTGGTCGGCGTCACGATCGCGCTGGTCAGCCGCTGGCTTCCCCTCGACTTGAGCGCGTCCATCGAGGAGGTACTGCGCGGCGTGCTGCCCGCCGCTTCTCATGTCGCCCCCGGTGAGGTGCTGGGCTGGGCGCGCTCCTCGGCCAGCCAGGGGTGGCTGACGGTCGGCTTCGTCGTGGCGCTTTGGACCTCGTTTCGCTTTATGTCGGTGTGCATGCGCTCGCTCGGCACGATGGTCTCCACCGAGGTCCGCCGGCCGGTGAAGGCCTGGCGCTCGGCCGCCAGGTCGCTACTGCTGCTCGTGGTCTGGATCGTGGCGCTGGTGGCGACGGCGCTATTCCTCCTCGTAGCGCCTGCCATCGAGCGCGGCTTGCTTCGTCTTCCTAAGCTGTCGGAGCTCTCGCTGTCGGCCTTCGCGGCGCTGAGGGCGCTCCTCATCGTGGCCGTTCTGTTCGGCGCGATTTACCTGACCTACCGCGTGGTCATCGGCACGCGGGCGAGCCGGCTGCGCGTGGCACTGGCCGCGCTGCTGGCCTCCCTTGGCTGGATCGGCGCCAGCCGGGGGTTCTCCCTCGCCGTCCCAGTGCTTTGGAAGGCAGCGCAGCTCTACGGCACGCTCGGCAGTGTGGTGCTGTTCCTGATCTGGGCCTACGTGATGGCCTGGGTCCTCCTCCTCGGCGGGTTCTTGCTCGTGAGGCCCGACCGGCCGCGAGCGGCCGGCCAGGAGCGTTTCCCCGACAGGCTCCTAGCGCGGTGAGGGGTGCCGGCACACCGTGTGCGTAGTTTCTACCTGCATTCTAGCGTTGCCACCAGGTAGAGACTACGATTGACTCGAATTTCGGGCCAGGGCAGCATGTTAAAATTAACCAATATTCGCGTGGGAACGGCCCCGAAACGGTTAGGTGTGGACTCGGGGGTTTCGCCCGATCGATAACAGGGAAGGGGGAGAGCCAACATGAACCTCAAGCATATGAAGCTCTTGGCAACCGTGGCATTCGCAGTGTTTCTTTGCGGCGCTCGGCCGGTGTTGGCCGCCACCGCACCACCGCTCGGTACGACGCAGACCTTTGCGGTCCTGGGTGGCTCGACGGTGACGAATACCGGTTCGAGCGTCCTCACCGGAGATCTGGGAGTCTGGCCGGGTCTCGCGATCACCGGTTTTCCTCCCGGGACTGTGAACGGAACGACGCACAAAGGTGACGCCGTCGCGCTACAGGCTCAGAGCGATCTCGTCGTTGCGTACAACGTCCTCGCGGGCCAGGCGTGCGATACCAATTTGACAGGCCAGGATCTCGGTGGAATGACGCTCACGCCAGGCTCCTATTGCTTCTCGACGTCGGCTCAACTGACGGGGACGCTCACTCTCGATGCCCAGGGCAGCGCGAGTCCGGTCTTCGTTTTCCAGATCGGGAGCACGCTCACGACCGCGAGCGACTCGCTTGTTCGCTTCATCAACAATGGAGGTTCGAACTGCAGCGGGAAAAATGTGTTCTGGCAGGTAGGCAGCTCAGCGACTCTCGGTACGGGCACGACGTTCGCAGGGAGCATTCTCGCGCTCACGAGCATCACCCTCAATACGAGCGCCGGCGTTTCCGGGAGAGTTCTGGCGCGGAATGGCGCCGTGACGCTGGACACCAACACCGTCAGCGTCTGCGCCACGATCTGCCCGACAATCACGGTGAACCCGGCCACCCTGCCCACCGGGAAAATAGGTGTGCTCTACAGCCAGACGATCACCGCAACGGGGGGCACCGGGGCGTACACGTTTGCGGTGCCGCCCAACTCGCTTCCTCCCGGCCTCACGCTCACCCCCGGCGGTGTCCTTTCCGGGACGCCGACCACGTCCGGCACGTGGATTTTCACGATCACCGCCACCGACGCCAACGCCTGCACGGGATTCAGGGTCTACACCATCACGGTCAACGCGGTGAATTGTCCGACTCTGACGATCCTTCCCGCCACGCTCCCCAACCCAGTGGTGGGCACTCTCTATAGCCAGCCGATCACCGCGAGCGGCAGTAGCCCCGACTCGTACCTCTACACCGTGACGGGCTCGCTGCCTCCCGGCCTCGGGCTCAATCCGGCAACCCCCCCGGCTATCAAGACGGTCAACCTGTCGGGAACTCCCACCACCGCCGGCATCTACAGCTTCACGATCACGGCCAAGGACGCCAACGGCTGCCAGGTGAGCCAGGACTACACGGTAGTGACCGCTCCCCCCCTGTCCGGGGGCATCCCCACGCTCTCCGGGTGGGCAATGATCATGTTTGGGGCTCTCCTGGCCCTGTTGGCCCTCGCGGCGATCCGAAGGCTTGCGACGTAGCCATCAACCGCTCCTCCGACCTTGAAGCGACCACGGGGCGCGCCGGCGCCCCCTTTGTTTGCTCTCGCGTGGTGGCGACATGGGAGAGTATCTTCCCGGTCAAGGAAGGCTAGGAGCCTGTCCGCGTTGATGGGCATCGTCGTCCGCACCGCGGTCATATCATTAGATGGAGCTTCACGGTGCGGCCAAAGATCGAGCCTCGGAGGCGAAATGCTGGGAACGGACCGGAGCGCAGACAGCCGGGTCGTGCAGCGAGCCAGAATTCAAGAGAGAATGGACGAAACGAAGTAAGGAGGTTTGAGATGGAGGAGGTCGACCACACCCGGATCTACGCCGTCATTTTCTTCCTGCTCGCGGTGCTGGGCATCGGTTTCGTCTGTTACCGCGTGCTTTCGCCCTTCCTCGCCGCCGTCGCCTGGGCGATCGTGCTCGCCGTCGCGTTCCAGAAGCCATGGTCGTTCCTCGAGCGCCGCATGCCCAAACATCGCAACCTCGCCGCTGCGCTGTTGACCCTCGCCATCGCGGTCGGGGTGCTCGTCCCGGTGGGTCTGTTGGTGGGGATGATGGGCAGCCAGATCATCGCCGTGACCACGAAGATCACGACCAACTTGAGCGCCGAGGACGTCAGGTCGTTCTCGGACTTTGTGGCGCTCCCTAAGGTCGCGCGCTTCCTCGACGATGGGAGAATCTGGGCGGGCATCTCCCCCGAGGACTTCCAGAAGCTGGCCGCCGTGGTTGTGACGCGGGCGTCGGCAATCGCGGGTGCGCTGAGCACCAAGCTGGTGCTGGGAGCGTTCGACGCGATGCTCACGGTCATGCTGGTGATCTTCCTGCTCTTCTTCCTGCTCCGAGATGGCCAGAGGATGGCCGCAGCGACCGTCGACCTCCTGCCCACCGACGCAGACGGCCGCAGCCGCATGAGCCGGTCGCTGCAGTCGATGCTGACCGCCATCTTCCGAGGCTCGCTGCTGTGCGCCGTGGCGCAGGGCCTGCTGGGCGCCATCGGCTGGTGGATCGCGGGCCTTCCCTCTCCGTTCCTCGCGGGGTTGGTGATGGCGATTGTGTCCGTTCTGCCGGTGGGGGGAACGGCGCTGGTGTGGCTGCCAGGCGCCGTCTGGGCCTGGTCGACGGACCACCACACTTCGGCGATCTTCCTTTTCCTGTGGGGGCTCGTCGTCACGTCGCTGTTGGTCGACACCGTCCTGCGCCCGATGCTGGTCCGGGGCACCGATGAGCTCACCACCCTGATCGTGTTCCTCGGGGTGTTCGGCGGCCTCGCGGCGTTCGGGTTGCTCGGCATCTTCATCGGTCCGGTGGCGCTGGCGATCGCCGTCGCCCTCCTGGAGGTGATGCGCGGCCATGCCGGCAGTCCCCGTATCGACGTTGCCGGCTGATACTGCCACTAGATCGAACATTGAGTAGTGGAACGACGGACGTGGAGGGTATCAGTCATGCGCCCACCCTCGAAACTGGACCCGAGGTCTACGGTAGATCAGCCGATAGCGCGGGGTAAGGAAGCGCCGGACAAGGTGGCCTACCAGCGACGACTGGTAATTTGGCTCACGCACCTCGGCCACACCCTGCAGGGCGCTGGCTCCTTTCGCCCGTACCCGTCCCCAAGCTGACCAGGCGTCCGCCCACAGGATGACCAGGGTCGGAACTACGCGGTGCTCCCGCTTTCTCGGCTATACTGCGACCAGTTTCACGGATTCTCGGGGGGAGATTGAAAATGACACCTGCAGGTCGAACAGTGCTCATTCTCGTCATTGCCGCGCTTGCGCCGTGCCCGCTGCTCGCCCTCCAGGCGGGACAGGCGGCCGGCACCGCGTCGGTCGACGGGACCACCGCCACGCTGGCGTTCGCCGTCAGCACCACGAAGGAAAACCTCTTCGACGATTCCAAGAGGGACACCGTCGTCGTGGTCACCGACCGCGCCCTGGGCGACACGGCGGCCGACGACGAGGTCGGACTCTCGATGCGGGCCAGGCGCGGCGAACTGCTCGTGCTCGCGCTCCGTCTCGACGGAACGAGGCTCGTGAACGTCAGCGTCAGCCACGAAGGGCTGACCGGCATCGTGAAGCTGCCCGGTGCGTGGTTCGAGTACAAGCCCGGCAAGGCGGGCGATGGGACCGTCACCGGCTCGCTCAAGCTCGCGAAACGCGAGTCCGACGGCCACTCCTACGCGTGCTCGGTCGAGTTCGTTGCCTTTCCCGCGGCGGCCCCGGTCCGCGCTTCGGCAGCCGAGGCTCCAGCCGCTGTCCAGCCGACGCCCACGCTGCCGCCTGCGACGACCAGCACCCTCGACCCCAAGTCGCTCACGCCGCTGCTGGTCCAGGCGATGATGCAGAAGGACGAGGATCAGGCGCTCAAGCTCATCAAGCTCGGGTCCGATCCCAACGGCCGCGACCAGTACGGCACTCCGGTGCTCAACTGGGCCGTGATGATGTGCCAACCGCGCGTACTGAACGCCCTGGTGGACGCGAAGGCGAGCCTGACGTACCAGCGGGCGCCAGGGATGACGATCCTCCAGGAGGCGGGGGTGTGCCCGGAGGCCGCCAAGATCCTCCGCGCCGCCGGCGCACACTGACCCTCCAGTCACGGCCCCTTTCCGGATCCGCTCCCCTCAGTTGCGGCTGGCGAGGAGCTGGCGTATCTACGCGTCGATGCCCGATGGGTCGGGCAGCAGGCCGCGCCGTTCGGTCCCGCTGCTCGCCGTGCGCCAGGTGGTTCGCATCGCATTGCCGATCGGATTGGCCATGAAGATCGCTCGCTGGCGTCCGAGGGCACGGGTGAAGTCGCCGGCGAAGGTGGTAGCCGAGACCGAGCGGAACCGCACGCCCCGCGTCCGCAACCACTTCACGGCGTCGCACTTCGCAACGAAGAGCTGCTCAGGCGTCGCGCCGAGGATGCACTGGCGGGCGGACCAGTCGTCGACCAACCACCGCATGATGGTCGTATCGCTCGGACACGGACGCAAAGGCGACTCCATCGTGTCCCACTGGAGCGCCCGGCCTTCCCAATGGTCGGCCGGTTCGTCCGCTCGCACGTTCTATCATCTCCCGGGTCGGGGGAACCCAATTCTCGAGCCCGGACCGTCTCATCCGACGTCACACGATTTCAAACGACCCGTTGCGGTTCGCCGTCCTCAGCTCCGCTTACCGCGGCCAACACCGAGCTTGCCGAGAAAGACGAGGGAAGCCTCGAACCGCGTATTCTCACGGACCTCGCCCCGCTCTCGCAGGGAATCCTGGAGTGTGCTGCCGGGCGAGTTGGCAGAAACGACATCCCCCCTCACCACGATCGGAAGAAAGGTCGTCTGCGGCGCGAATGCTGTCAGGTAGAAGGAGACGGCTCGGAAGCCCTCAATCGCACCGCAGAAATCGAAGGGGTGCCCTTCGGACCGGATCGGTGGCTGGTTGAGCTGGAGGAAGGCGAAAGCGTGTTTTCTGGCCCCTGAACTATGCCGGGGTCGCCGTGGTGGCGCAGTCTCGCAGGAGGTAGTCGAGGACATCCTTGGCGGAGTAGCTACCGCCTTCCCCGACCACGAACGCCTTGAGCTGCCTGAAACAGTCGCCGACGGTCAGCAGCGGCTGCTCGAGGTACCCTCCGCGCCGTTCTCGCGCGAGACCCAGATTCGCCAAGAGCCCGTTGCAGAGGCACTTGCGCCCCTCGAGCTCCTCCGGGGCGCCGCCCTTGGCCAGCCAGCTCGAGGCCGGCTCCGCCGGGCAGCGATAGCCGACTTCGCCGTCCTCCCGCTTGTAGATGCGGCGCAGGAACCCGAGGTTGCAACCGCGCGGGCGCCTGAGGTATTCCGCCACCTCCGAGAGGGTACCCTCGAGGCTGAGGACCTTGAACGGGAATCCGGTCGGCGACGCGAAGGCGTCCGTGATCACTTTCCCGATTCCCTGCGATGCCACGCTGAGCGCCTTCTCCTTGATCGAGTGCAGAAGGCCGGACTCCCGGCAGAACGCGAACAGCGTCCCCACCTGCACCCCCGCCGCGCCGAGGGCGAGAGCCTCCCTGACCTTCCCCGACTCGCCGTACCCGCCCGCGAGGTAAAAGGGCACTCCGAGCTCGCGGATCTTCGCCACGTCCACGGCGTCCTTCGGCCCGTAGACAGGCTGGCGGTCGGCATCGAGGCTCGAACCGCCGCGGGGCGGCGCGTTGTGTCCGCCCGCCGTCGGCCCCTCGATGACGAAGCCATCGACCCGGCCCGAGGCCTTCCTGGCCATGGTCAGGGCGAGCACGTTGGAGGAGACGATCGGATAGAAGGCCGGTCGCCGCAACTCTAGCGGCGCGCCGCACAGCACGCTGCGCGGCGACAGGTGAGTGCGAAAGTTGTCCTCGGCCGTCGCACCCTCGACCTGCAGCGCCATCGAGACCTCGTCGTGGCCTGCCAGCCGGTCGAGAATGGCCGGGACCTCGCGAGGTATCCCGGCGCCCATGATGATGACGTCGACACCGGCCAGCATCGCGCCGTAGAGACTGGCCAGAACCGGAAGCTGGATCTTGGTCAGGAGGTTGAATCCAACGGGGTTGTCGTGTCCCTCCTTCGCGAGGAACACTTCGACGAAGTTGGCGGCAACGGTGTCCTGGATGAGCTCCTCGGGATCGCGCAGCACGTGCTGCCTCGGCATCCTGGCGGAGCGTCGGTCGGCGGGGTTCTCGACGAAATAGGCCGCCACGATCCGCGCCGCGACGTCCTGGTCGGGGAATGCGGCGAGCGCGCGCCGCGCGTGCCCGCCGTCGTCGCCGGAGCGCAGGCGACCCGCCATGATCGCTTCCGCACCCGTGCCGGACACGACGCCGAGCTGGCCCTCCAGCGAGACAGCCCGTGCCAACACCCAGTTGGACACGCCGGCGCCCATACCACCCTGGATGATCAGCGGCAGAGCGACAGCACACCTCCCGCCGGAACCGCGGGACCAGGCCTCCCCGTCTGAGCGTTCCAGCCGGCTACTCGGCGTCTCCGCCCGGAAGCGAGCTGCCGCATGGATGATTGCCTGGAGGTGATTTCCCACACGTACATCTCGCTCGTCGACGAGTCCCCCAACGGGTTTCAGTGTACTCCTTCCCTGGCCAGCATGCTCTCCACGGCGGATGCTGCTCGTCCCGGGGATTTGCGCGCCTTCGAGAGAGGCGCTACTTCTCGACAGGTTGGCGCAGAATCGTACGCAGCTTCTCTGGTTTGGCCCTTCGCGGGTCTCCCAGGTAGATCTCGTGGTGCTTGCCACGGTAGCGAAAGCAGTTCTCCGACGCAAACGTCTTCATGCGCGCCATGGTTCGCGGTTCCTCATGGTACGGGCCGACGTGCATCGTCTGGATCGAGAGCCCCTCGGTGAAAGGCCCGAAGCGCAGTCGAGTCGCACCCGGGATGCCAGCCCTTTCCCTGGCGTCCAGGAGGGCTCGGGCGAACATCGTTTCAGTGATGTGCTTCGGCTGCATGACCATGAGCGTCCAGCGCCAGCGGGCGCTGGCCTGGAAGTCGAAGTTGCCCGAGTCAACCCACCACAACGCCTCGAGCGCCATCACGGCGTAGTCAACGGGGTTGCGCGCTCTCTGTTTCGAAATGGACTTGAGCGAGAAGGACACGCCGGAGAGCGCCGCAATTGCGTTCTGGAAAGCGACCGACGTTGCCGGCCGCTCACTCGGTTCCATGTAGCCGTCGATCATCGCGAAGTTGAACTCCGGCACATTGACCACCGCGATTGCGGCCGCGGACGGCGCGTAGAACCGCTTCAGCTCTTTCTTGAGATCGATCTTCGTGACCACAGCGTCCCCCTTCTCTTCGGGGCTGCCTCCCCCTGAGGGGCAACAGTTTGTGTGGGCGGTCCCATACCATGGTACAGCGATTGTGCCGTGCCGCGGGGCCGTAAGGATTGTGGTCCGCTCGAGAACCTCGACCTCGCTTTGGACCTAACTCACGCGTACGCTATGTTCTCGGGAGAGACAGGGAACGTCCAATCAACGAAAAACTCGATGAGGGCCTCGTTCCTGGTCCTCAGCAGCGGACCCTACCTGAGCGCCGGGACGCGGACCCAGACCGCGATGGCAACTGCCTCCGGTACGCCTGCATTATGCCCCGCCACGAAGTCCCCCGGCCGTCATTGAAATTGTACTGGCCGGGTTGTTGACCATGGTGAGGAGGCCAGCCAGCACGTGGCCGCGCCGGCACAGCAATGGTTATCCGAGGCAGATGAAAAGATCGAGGGCGACGCCGAGGACCCAGTGGATCAGGATCACGTAGAGCAGTGAACGGGAGCGGAGGGCGACGAAACCAAACACCACACCGCCGAGGATGGCGCCGTAGATCTCGTCCGCCGGTTTGCCTATGTGCATGAGGGTCGATAGCCCGGTCTGAACAAGGATCGCCGTCCAATCGCCCAGGCTGTCACGCAGCCCGTTCTGAACGAGGCCCCGGAAGAAGATCTCGAAGCCGGCGTAGTAGAGGAGGTAGGCGGCCGCGTGCCCGAGGAAGGCAGCGGCGGACCTGCAGGCCCCAGGGTTCAACGGGTACTCGGCCAGGAACCGGATTTGCCTCGCAGAGGGGTACGCGAGCAGCACCATGACCGGGGTGAGGAGCAGGAGAGCCTTGATGCCGAATCGCCAGTCGCCCAGGGCGAGACCGTACTCGACCACCGATTCCCCGAGCACCGTCTTGATGATAAAGAGCGAAAGAAGGCCTAACAGCACGAACGAAGAGCCGAAGGTGTACAGCTCCGCCGTCAGCGCAGGATCGGAGCGGAAGACGAACCCGGTGGAGAGATCGTTCAGGTAGAACGCCTTGGTCCCGTAGTACCTAAAGGTCGTCAGTACGAACGGTGCCCAGAGCAGGATCAGCGTGGGCTTGAGGCGCACGCCCTCGAGAAGCCCACGCAGCGACGCCGGCCCACCTTGGCGGCTCACGGCCCGCTCCGTCCGATCTTCCGCAACCGTACGAGCCACTCGCAGGTGAGGCGGACGCCCTCGCGCAGCGGCGTGCACGTGTAACCCAGCTCACGCTCCGCCTTGGCGCAGGAGTAGGCCCAGTCCTGCAGGAACGTCGCCACCCAACCTGGAGTGATTCGCGGGTGCGAGCCGAACCACTGCGCCCTTCTCTGCTCGAGGTGGGCGTAGGCCAGCGCGAGGGGGCGCGGAAGAGGGACCTGGCGATGTCTCCTCCCGCACACGTCATCCACCACCTCGAAGAACCTCCTGAGCGAAGCGTTCTCGCCGCCAAGAATGTACCGCTCGCCGACCCTCCCTTTCTCCATCGCGAGGATGTGGCCGCGCACGACGTCATCCACCAGTGCGTAGTTGCCGACGCTGCTGCCGCCGTCGAGGAGCACGGGCAGCTTGCCGCGGTCGTAGAGGTCGATCATGAGGCTCACCGAGTTCCCCTCGGTGAGCTTGCCGGGGCCGTAGACCCGAGTCGGGTTGACGATGACGACCGGGAGGCCCTCGGCTGCGAATCGGAGCGCCTCGCGCTCGGCGACCGTCTTGCTCTCCTCGTACTCCGTGAAGAAGCCTGTTGTGCTGCGTGGCGTGGTCTCGTCGCCGACGACGCCCGGCAGGGTGGGACCGAAAGTCACAACTGTCGAGGTGACCACGACCCTCTCAGTGCCGGCGGCGCGGGCCGCGGTGAGCACGTTCCGCGTGCCTTCGACGTTGTGCGCGAAGAACGACCTCGCATCTCGGGCCCAGTTGCGCGCGTATCCCGCCAGGTGGATGACCCGGGAGCACCCTGCCATGCCGCGCTCGAGCGAGGTCCGGTCGAGGATGTCGCCCTTGACGAGCGAGATGTGCTCGAGGGCGAGGCCCTCGCGGTTACTCGCCGCACGCGTCAGCGCTCGCACCCGATTCCCGCAGCGGACCAACTCGGCGACCAGCGCGGTGCCGATGAACCCGGTAGCACCGGTCACGAAGACGGTCTGGGGGCTCCCCACCGCTGTCACTCCGTCGGCGCCGACGGCCGCACTGACCCCCTTCGGGGCCACCCGGTCGGCGGCACAGCAACGGGGCGGAGGATCCTGGACTTTCCCGGGGGAACTTGGACCTGTGCTCCCATCGCGGGCAAGGTTAACACCGCCCAAGGTGCCGCGAAAAGGCGTCGGGCGGGGCGGCGCTTTCGTCTCAGCGCGGACTCGCCGCCCGCTCCCAGGCGCGCAGCAGCCCCGGCGCGACCGCCACCACCGCCAGGGCGAGAGCGATCCCGGTCACCGCGTCGCTCGCGTAGTGGTAGCGGCCATAGACGGTGGAGACGTATAGCGTGAGGACGATCGGCGCGAGCAGCCAGAAGAGCCATCGACAGTGGCGCCACGCCATGCCCCACAGTACCGTGGCTGCCGCGCAGTGCGGGCTCGGCAGCGAGCCGCCGACGAAATGGAGCTTGGCGCGGACCAACTCGCCGAGCGAGGTGAACACCCAGCCTTCGAGCGGAACAGTGAACCGCGCGCCAATGAATGCCAGCGGCCCTGCCACGGGGAACAGGATGAACCCGACGTCGCACAGCACGTTGACGAGACCGAGGCTGAAGAAGACCTCTTCCACCGCACGCCCCCCCCGGCGAGCGTAGATCGCCGCACAGACCAGCGGGTAGAGCGGGAGGTAGACCACGTAGGCGAACATCATCCACTCGGTCAGCCACGAACGGGTGAACCGCTGCATCCAGAGGTTCGGCTGGACGCCGAAGAGGCGCTCCTCGAGCGCCAGCACGGTACCGTCCAGCCAGCGCCCGCGCAGGATGAGCTGCAGGGAATCCACGGCGCCGAAGAGGTAAGCGTAGGCAAGACTGACGGTCCCCATCCGGACGAGGAACCTCGCGCCGCCGTTGTTGAGGCATCGAGCCACTGTAGTTCCGGCAAGGAACACCAGCGCGGCCACCAGGTTCTTCGCCGCCAGCAGATGCCACCCAGCAACTCGGCGGCGGAAGGCAACCGCGAGCACGGTGTAGGCGACGAGCGCCATAAGTACGAGGACATCGGCGGCCTCCAAACCCAGCATCCGGGGCAGACGAGGGCTGGCGGACGGAAGGCGTCCCCGAGGCTGGCGGCACTCGGTGATGAAGCTATCGGGAGATGGGTGATGAATCACGGTCATCCTGTCGTCGAGGAATGGTACGGATACTCGCAGGGAGCTTCAAGGCATGCCCCATTCAGCCCGCACGCGCGCGAGGTCAGAACAGCGAGTCGCTGGTGAGCTGGAACACCGGGCCCTTGCCGCGATCCGGGTATGCGAGCTCCAACCGGAGGATGCGCACCAAAGAGGCGCGGGTGATCTCGACAAGAAGGCCGCCGCCCACGTCGCCCCGCCACCCATCGGTAGGCGGCCCGACCCGTGCGCCCCAAGTCTTGCCGCCGTCGGCGAACGCCGTGAAACCCAGGGCCGCGACATGGAGGAGCTCGCCGGTGATGCGGCGGCGCCACTCCAGGTTGGTCACCACCCTGGACGTCCCGTCGAACGTATTGGGGTCGTAGCCGCGGAGACCGGTATCGGCGCCCAGCGTGAGCTGCCGATCGCCGTCGAGGTTGTGGCCTAGATCGGCCGCCGCACGGACTCGCCAGCCCGCCGTTCCGGTGAGCGCGCCTCCCATTTCGATGTGGGTGACGGCGTTGGCGAAGCCGCCATTCTCGACCCGCCCCGAGAGGTCGGCAATCAGCCAGGAGTATCTGCTCCCGTTCATTTGCCCCAGGATGAGAGACCCGTGATAGCGCAGCCTGGCGCGGTCGCCGCCGAACGCCGGCAGCGAGACGCCGGCTGTCACCAGCCAGTTGGGCCCCAGAAGGAGATCCTCCTGCCGAAGCCACGCACGAAACCCCTGGACCACTCTCAAGTTGAGGATCTGGTGCTCCCAACCCACCTCGACACCCAGGAGGTTGCGGTTCTCCGGCTGCGGATAGGGAGAGCCGTCGAGGCGGTGCCAGTCCTGGAAGATGGCTCGGTCGCCGAAGACTCCAAGAGTGATGCGGTTGGTGAGGATGCCGTCGCCCGGCAGTCGTAGCCCTCCCCACAACTCGAAGGTCCGCGTGTTGGCATGGCCCACCACGTTCCGCTCCCCGCTCGACCACAGGTACTCCTGCAGCCCCTGGCGCTGCCACTCCACGCCACCGGCCCGCGGCGTCAGGATGGCGAAGAACGGGTACTGGAGTTGAAAGACGTCGGTAGAACCGTCCGAAGACTTGTCGTGCTCGAGCTCGAGCTGCCAGCGGCTGTGCAGGAAGGTGAAGTCCCTGTACCTGAAGGTCGTGGTCGTGCGTTCGGCGTCGGAGCGAACATCGAGAAGGAAGCTCTTGCCCAGGCCGAAGAGGTTGTCCTCCGAGATGCTACCGCCGGCATGCCGATTGCTCCCCGAAATCCCGAAGTCGATTCCGACCCCGGTCGTCCACTGGTCGTGGGTCTCCACGATCACCTCGGCCCCGCCCGGGACGGAGCGCGCCGAGATGTGCACCGGATTGAGGAAGCCCGTGCCCCGCAGGATCAGCTCGCTCTCGGCGAGGCGCGCCGGATCGAGGGGGTCGCCGACGTGGAAGAGCAGCAGCGAGCGGATGAACTCCTCACGGGTCAAGATGTGCAGGGCATCGACCCAACGGTACGCCCACGCCGAGGTCGCGGGGTCGTTGAGATCGTAGATATCGTGGCGCTCGATGCGCACTGCCACGATCGGCGAACCGGGCGCCACCTCCCCCGTCCCGGTGCCCGTGCTTATTGCAGCGAGCGCACACACTGCGCCGACGAGCCACATCGTGTCGCTATTATCACTCGCCTTCCAGGAACCTCGTCACGCGTGGCCGGCACGGGCCGGCTCGAAGTGGCGGTAGAAAATGCGCTTCACAAGCTCTCCCGAGAGGATGTACATCGCCACAATGACCGCCACCAGACCCAGGAAGAGAGGCGGCAGCGGGGTCAAGCCCAAGAGGGGTGCGAACGGCAGGAACGGCATCACCAGTGTGATCGCCACGACGCCCAGGGTGGCCCATAGCAGGCGCTTGCTGGGTCTGCTGCGGAAGAATGGGCGACGGCTGCGGACGACAAGGACGATGAGGGATGCGGAGAGCACCGACTCGACGAACCAGCCGGTGCGGAACTGGTTGGTATTGGCCTTAAGGACGTATAGCAACGCACCGAAGGTCAGGTAGTCGAAGACCGAGCTCAACACGCCAAAGATCAGCATGAAGGAGCGGATGAAGCCGATGTCCCATCGGCGGGGCCGGGTCAGCATCTCGGCGTCCACGCTGTCGCTGGCGATTGTCGTCTCCGGCATATCGGTGAGCATGTTGGTCAGCAGGATCTGTTTGGGCAGCAGCGGCAGGAACGGCAGCAGCAGCGAGGCACCCGCCATGCTGAACATGTTGCCGAAGTTGGCGCTTGTGGCCATCAGCACGTACTTCAGCGTGTTGGCGAAGGTGGTTCGGCCCTCACGCACACCGTCGACCAGCACGTCCAGGTCCTTCTCCAGCAACACGATGTCGGCAACCTCCTTGGCCACGTCCACGGCGCTATCAACGGAAAGGCCCACATCGGCCGCGTGCAGCGCCGAGGCGTCGTTGATCCCGTCGCCCATGTAACCGACCACGTGACCGGCTTTGCGCAGGGCCAGAATGATGCGCTCTTTCTGGTTCGGCTCCACCTCGGCGAAGACGTCGACCTGGCCGACCCGGGCGAGGAGCGCCCCGTCACTCATCTGCCTCAGTTCCGGGCCAGAAAGCACCTGTGCGCTGCCGAGCCCGATCGCTTTTGCCACGGTCCCGGCCACCAGGGCGTTGTCCCCGGTGATGACTTTGAGGCTTACGCCAAGCTCGCGCAGCCGGCCGATGGTCGCCTCGATTCCGGCCTTGGGCGGGTCGGAAAACAGGATGAAGCCGAGAAAACTCATGCCGACTTCACTTTCCTTCCCGATCCTGGTTTCGGAACCGAGCCTCTTGCAGGCAACCCCGAGCGTTCGCTGGCCGTTGTTGCTGTACTGGACGTACTGCGCCTCGATCTGCCCCCGCACGCTTTCCAAAGGTACCGCGACTCCCGCCACGTCCTCGGCGGCGGTGCACACCTCCAACACCTGGGCGAGGGCGCCCTTGGTGATCATCACGTTGCCCTCGGGACCGGCCGCGAGGATGGAAAGGCGCTTGCGCAGGAAATCGTAGGGAACCTCGTCCAGCTTCTTCCAAGCCGAGATGTCGATGCTGCCGTGGTTGCGGATGGCTGCGTCGATAGGGCTCGAGAAACCCGTTTCGAAGGAGGCATTGAGGCGAGCGTAGAGCAGGACGCGATCGCTCGCCTGGCCTCCCAGGTCGTTGGCGGACTGAAGGGTCACGACCCCTTCCGTGATGGTGCCCGTCTTGTCCGTGCACAACACGTCCATGCTGCCGAAGTTCTCGATCGAGGACAGGCGCTTGACGATGACCTTCCGCTCGGCCATCCGGCGCGCGCCGTGGGCGAGGTTGATGCTGACGATCGCCGGAAGGAGCTGCGGTGTCAGGCCCACCGCCAGCGCCATCGAGAACAGAAAGGACTCGAGAACTGGGCGGTGTAGGTAGACGTTGAAGCCGAAAATGGCGATCACCAGGAGCAGCGTCACCTCCAGGAGCAAGTACCCGAATCGTCGCAACCCGCGCTCGAAGTCGGTCTCTGGCGGACGCAGTTTGAGGCGCTCGGAGACCCTGCCGAACTCTGTGTCCTTTCCGATCGCGACCACCAGAGCCGTGGCCGTGCCGGAGACTATGTGAGTGCCCATGAACACGGTGTTCGTCCGTTTGGGGAGGGGCGTCCCAGCCTCCAAGACCGCCACGGACTTTTCGACTGGAAACGTCTCGCCGGTGAGGGTGGCTTCGTCCGCGAAGAGGTCTCGGGCCTCGAGGAGCAGGCAATCGCCCGGGGCCGTGGCGCCGGCCGAGAGAAGGACGACGTCGCCGGGCACGACCTCGATCATGGGAACGTCGTGCGGGGCGCCGTCCCGCAGCACCTGGGCCTTGACCTCGACGAGCGAGAGAAGCTTCTCCACGGCTCCCGCCGCACCTCTCTCCTGCCAGAAGCCCAACAGGCCGCTCGCGAGCACGATGGCGAGGATGATCGCGGCGTCCGTCGTGTCGTGGAGGAAGAGGGAGATAACGGCGGCACCGACGAGCATGAGAACGATCGGGCTCGAAAACTGCGAGAGGAGGAGGGTCACGGCGTCGGTACGCTTCTTGGGTGCCAGCCGGCGGGCGGCGTAACGCTTCGTCCTAGAAACAGCCTCGGCCGCCGACAGCCCATTGGGCGTCGTCTGCAGTCGCCTCAGGGCCTCGGCGGAAGGCACGCTCCAGAAAGGTGGACCCTGCTGCTCCATATGCCGTCTCCTCCCATTCGCATTTTGCCATAGCAATCTGCCTGACGGCGGACCCAAGAACAGGACGCGTGATTCTTGCCCTTATGAGTGCTTCATTCTCCGGTAGAAGCTGCGCTCCGCGTGCGTGGAGTCGAAGACAGCATGCCTTACCTCGACCTGCGTGCGGAAGCAGCAGCGATCGATGAGGTCGCGCTCGAGGGTGGCGGAGCTGGTCGAAGCACTCAGGTTGCCACCGGGCCGCATGAACAGCGCGGCAGGCGGTGGCCCAGAGCGCCTCGGAACGACCGCCTCGACCGCTGAGAAGCGACACGACGCGAGAGCCAGCGAGGCAGTTCGGATGCCGACCGCGTAGTTCCTACCTAATCTGCGGCTCCGATCCCGGGTACAAAATGCGCTATCCCGCACAGCACCACAGGGACTAGATTCGTGGGTGACCGAGAAAGGAGGCGTGCGACGAGAATCGTGGGACCTGGTTTCTTCGTTGGAAGTGCGGGCCCATCACCGAATGCGCACGTCTCGGGGCATGGAGGTCAACGTTGAAGATGAAACTGATGGCGCCGATGATTCTCCTTGGCGCGAGTGTCCTGGTTGCAGGCCTTGGGGCGAGCCGACCGGCGGCCGCGCAGGGTTTCTACCTTGGCGGCGCCGCGAGTCACGCGGCGATCAACACGACGGTCATCGACCAAACGCGGAACTCGTACAAGTTCTTCTTAGGCTATGAGTTTCCTGTCTTCCTCGGAGTCGAGGCCGCCTGGGTCAACTTCGGCAAGTTCGACGGCGTGATTACTTCGGCGGCAGGCAGCACGCGAGTGGGGTACGACCCGAAAACCGGGACGGCTGCGCTCACGGGCCGGATCCCGGTCGGCGATCTGGTCACGCTCTACGCGAAAGCCGGCTACATGTATTGGAGCACCGATGTGACGCTCACCGGCACCGTGACCGACCCGCATTTCGTGGCCGGAACCGACCATGGGCACGACCCGTTCTATGGCGCGGGTTTGCGGTTCAACTTCGGCAAGTTCTCGGTGTTGGGTGAGTGGGAACGCTACAAGCTCCGCGACGTAGACATCAACGCCGTCAGTGCCGGAGTCCGCGTTACGCTCTGAAGCGGTGCAACGTGCGGAATCTCGGGAGTTCGCAGAAGGAGACACACACCATGGGAAAACTTCTGGCCGTCTCGCTCGTTCTCTTCCTGGCAGTCTTCACTCCGGCCGTCCGAGCTCAGGCAAACTCGCCCTACGAGCCCTTCTCGGCCGATCAACTCGACAACCTGCTGGCGCCGATCGCGCTCTACCCCGATCCGCTGCTGGCGCAGGTGCTCGTCGCCGCGACTTTCCCGGACCAGATCGACGCAGCGGCCCGTTTCGTGCGCGGCGACCGCAATGCAGACGATGTCGACGGCCAGCAGTGGGACGTCAGCGTCAAGGCCGTGGCACACTACCCGACCGTCTTGGCGATGATGGCCGACAAGCTGGACTGGGCAACCGCCTTGGGAGAGGCGTACGCCAATCAGTCCACCGACGTCATGGCATCGATCCAGCGGCTGCGCGCCCAGGCGCGCTCGGCAGGCAACCTCGTCACCACTCCGCAACTCCAGGTCGTCGACTCCGGCGGCGAGATCGAGCTGTGGCCGGCGCAACCCCAATACCTCTTCGTGCCCCAGTACGACCCGGCCGTCGTCTTCTTTTCCCGAGCGCCTCTGTTCTTTGGCGCGCGTTTCTTCATCGGAGCGTGGCTCAACTATGACTTCGACTGGGGCGGCCATCGCGTCTTCTATCACGGCTGGGAGGGAAACACCGGATGGATCGGGCGGAGCCGCCAGTACATTCACCCCAATACCGTCTACGTGAACAACACCTTCCGAAACGTCGTCATCAACCGGACGATCGTGAACCGCCAGGTGAACTACGGCGCGCTGAACCGCTACGACGACATTCACCGCACGACGACTTTCAACAACTTCCGCGGCAACAATCGGGTGGTGAATCAACCAGTGCCTCAGTCCGCTCATGTGACGGTGCCCAACAAGATCATCACCCGCAACCTCAACACCGCCAACCCGAGGATCAATGATTACCGCGGTCATGTGCCGCAGCCGCCCGCGCAGGTCCACGTGCCTGTGACGCCGGCTTTTACTCCCGTTCGGGGCGCTTTCGACCCGCGTGTGACCAGCCAGCGCGGCCAGGTCAGCCGGGCGCTGGTTCCGCGCAAGCTGGTGACGCCGCCTTCGCGCCCGCCTGTTCGCCAAGTGAAACCCAAAGACGGGAACAAGCACTGAGCTGGGGAGGTCCCGAAAATGACCACACACCGCGAGCAAACACGACCTGAGAGCAGGAAAGGACTGGAGCGTATGGGAATGCCAAAACCAATGAGGTCACCGGGACTTCGCAGCCGCGTTCCGTTTGCGCCGGCACTGCTCGTGTTCTTCTTGATCGGGACGTTCCTTGCCGCTTCCCTGCTGGCCGCGCCGAAGAAGGCGCCGAAGCAAGAGCTCTTCGCCACTCCGGAAGCTGCGCTGCAAGCTCTCGTGAAAGCCGTGAAGGACACCGATCATCGGGAGCTGACCGCGATCTTCGCGCCTGACCGTGAGAAGCTGATGTCCGGCGATCCCGTCGAGGACGCCGGCGCGCTCAAGGAATTCGCCGCCAACCTCGATAAGTCCGCGACGCTCGAGAAGGTGAACGATTCGAAGTACATCGTCCTCGTCGGCGAAGAGCACTGGCCGTCGCCGATCCCGATCGTGAAGGATGGCCGCAAGTGGCGCTTCGACACCGCGGCGGGAATCGAGGAGATTTCGAACCGGAGGATCGGCGAGAACGAGCTTTCCGCGATCGCAACGTGCCGCGCCTACGTGGTGGCGCAGTGGGAGTACTACACCGAACCGAAGGGCTCGGCCGAGGACGGCCTTGCCGTTTACGCACAGAGGTTCATCAGCACGCCGGGCGAACGCGACGGCCTCTATTGGGAAACGCCCGAGGGCGGCAAACTGAGTCCGATGGGGAGCCTGGTGGCCCAGGCACGAGTGGAGGGCTACCCGCCGGGCACGCCCAAGAGCAGCGATGAGCCGAAGCCCTCTCCGTATCACGGATACTTCCTCAAGATCCTCAAAGCCCAGGGGCCGCACGCGCCCGGAGGCAAGTTCAGCTACGTCATCAACGACAACATGATTGCGGGCTATGCGCTGATCGCCTTTCCCGACAAATGGGACAACTCCGGGGTCATGACCTTCATCGTCAGCCAGCAGGGGCGCGTGTACGAGAAGAACCTGGGCCCCGACACCGCCACGCTCGCCGCCGCGATCACCGACTACGACCCCGATCCGACCTGGAAGCTGGTCGAGGAGCCGTAGGCAGCCGCAATCGGTGCCTGAGGAGAGCTCTGACCGACGAGCCGGATCTCAGTCGTCGCGCGCAGATATAGCGGTAAGGACTCAGGCCGTGCCGAACGGCGGTCCGGGTAGAGAACGGTGGGATACACGCTGTTTCGAAGCATGAGGAGATGACGACGATGGGTAGCCAAGCAAACCTCTGGCTGATCATTCTCACCGTGGCCGTCGCAGTCGGGATCGGCTTCCTGGTCCCTGTCCTCATCGAGCTTCGCCGGTCCGCGAAGAAGCTGACCACCGTCCTCACGATCGCTGAGCAGTCCTTGGACCCCCTCCTGCGCGACCTAGATGCCACGGTGCAGAAGCTGGACCGCGTCACGAACGACATCGGCGCGGTGACGGACGATGTGCGCGCCTTTTCCGCCTCCATGCGCCGGGTCGGGAGGAATGTCGGCGAGCTGAGCGGCCTGGTTTCGGTTGCCAGTTTCGGGTTCGGCACCGTGCTTCCCGCCTTGAAGGTCGGCATCGGGGCCGGCCTGACGTTCCTGGTGAGAAACCTGTTCAGAAAGAGAGGTTCATCATGAGCAACTGCAAGAGCAGTTTCAGCGGTCATACCGTGGTCCTTTCCTTGTTAGTCGGTGCGATCGCCGGTGCAGCAGCGGTGCTGCTTCTGGCACCTAAGGCCCGCCGGGAGTCCGCCGAGCGGATTCGCGGGTTTTCGCATGACCTGAGGGAGCGGGCCTCGGACACCATGGACACGGTCAAGGAGAAGATCTCCTCGACCGTCGCGCGAGGCCAAGACTTCCTCGACGAGAAGCGCTCCGTGATCTCTTCCGCGGTCGAGGCCGGGAAGGAAGCCTATGGGCGGAGAAAGGCCCAGGTTCCCAGTGGTGAGTAGGAGCCTGCCCAGGTAATGGCGCGGGGGGGCACACGCATGGGTCTTGCGAGCCCCAGACAACGCGCGGGGACAAGCGGTGGATCTCGGTATGCCGGCCCGCGTAGTTCCTACCTGAGTTGCGGCGTTGCTCCCGGGTAGAAAGTGCGCTACACGTCGGGGCGCCAGGGAACTAGATTTGAGATGCGTCTAAGGAAAGGCAGGTGTTCCATGAAACACGCAGTCGTCGGGGCTTTTCTCGGTGTAGCTCTGCTGGCGCTCTCGGCTGTAGCGGCGGGCGCGGAAGAGTTGACGGTCAACTCGATCGTGGCGGCCCAGCAGTCCGGCGCCTCGGCCGACGGCATCATCGCCATGGTCAACAGCCCGGTCAATACCATAGGAATGACGGCCGGGGACATCGTCACGCTGCGTAATGCGGGCGTGCCGGAGACTGTCATCACCGCGATCTGGGCGCGTATCCCGGCACCCACGCCAGCGCCCGTGCCGCTCCAGCCCGATGATGCCCGCCTTGTCGATTTCGTGCGCCTGATCAAGTCAGGGATGTCCGGCTCCATCATCGCCGAGCAGGTTAGGCAGTCAGGCCAGGCGTACAACCTCTCGGTCAATGATCTTCTCTACCTCAAACAGAACGGCGCCCAGGAGTCGACGATCGCGGCCTTGATGGCGACCAGCGCCGGGGCCACGATTGCGCCGGGCGCCGCTCCGGCTGAGTTGGTCTTCGACGACCTGATTCTGGTGAAAACGGGTTTCTGGAATAAGGACCGTAAGGGTCGCCTGGTCATGCATGGCGACGTTTTCACCTGGATGGATGATCGCGACCCCAAGGAGAACTTCACGTTCCAGACAACGGGCCTCGAGAAGGTGTGGTTTACGTGCGAGGCGCGAACCCCTGAGAACTTCTGCTACCAGATCAACTTCCAGATCGTCAAGGGCGACCGCTACCGGTTCCGGGACAGCCACCGCGAGTCGGGATCCAACGCTGCCGTCGTCAAGATCATGGAGGCGCTGCGCACGTACTTCCCGCGCATCGTCTTCGGAACACCGGACAACTGAGTTTGTGAGACGGTCGTGCACGCAGCGCACGGCCACGACACGGGTCTTCGGGATCCGTAAAGGAGAGAGATGCCATGGGACAGCAAGAGACGCGCGGCAAGGTGAAGAAGATCCAAGGGCAAGTGAAGGAAGCCGTCGGCAACGTCACGGGCAACCGCAAGTTGGAGCGGGAGGGCGCGCGGCAGCGAGCCGAGGGCGCGGTCCAGGAGAGTGTTGGCAAGGGCCGTCGGAAGGTAGGCGAGTTCGTCGGCGGGGTTGCCAAGGCGATCAAGAAGTAGGGCGGACCAATTTCCCTCGACACCCTCCCCTCGCGTGGCGGGAGGAGGGTCCAAGAGGGCGGTGTGAAAGGAACTTGCCATGACAATGTCACTCACGTCACTGCTGCTTCTCCTCGTGATCGCGGCTATTTGTGGCGCCCTCGGGAAGGCGATCGCAGGTGGGGTTCGCGGCGGGCTGATCGTCTCGATAGCCCTTGGCTTCATCGGAGCCCTTGTTGGGCCTTGGGTTGCTGGGTTGCTCAAGCTCCCGGAGCCCTTCATGGTCACCATCAGTGGGCATCCGTTCCCGGTCCTGTGGTCGATCATCGGCGCCGCCGTGTTTGTGGCGATCATTCACCTGTTCTCCCGACGGTGGTGAGACCGCGCTGTTAGCCGACCTCCTCGCACTCTCCGGCGGCAAGCATCGATCTCGTCGGGAAGGGTATGGACGGGGCGCCAGGATGAAAAGGAATGTCCTCCCCGACCTGCTCCGGGCCGCCACTTCGAACTGGCCCGTACAAGGAAGATTGGGCACCGGCGGGCGGAACGGCTGCGCGAGTGGAGCAAGGAGGCAGTGATGCCCCAGACGCCGCATGTAGAACGGCATTTCACGGCCAGCGAACGCGTCCGCGACGTCGTCATCGGGATGTCGGACGGGTTGACGGTTCCCTTCGCGTTGGCGGCAGGGCTTTCGGGCGCCGTCAACTCGACCGGCATCATCGTCACGGCCGGCCTCGCCGAGATCGCGGCAGGCTCCATTGCCATGGGCCTCGGCGGCTACCTCGCGGCCAAGAGCGATGCCCAACACTACGCCAGCGAGCGCGTCCGCGAGGAACTCGAAGTCCGCGAGAAACCCGAGGCAGAGGCGGAGGAAGTGCGGCAGGTGCTTCAGTCCTATGGGGTGACCGCAGAGGCGAGCACGCCCATCGTGGAGGCCTTCAGAGAACGACCCAAGGCGTGGGTTGATTTCATGATGCGCTTCGAGTTGGGCCTCGAGAAGCCCGATCCGCACCGCGCCCTGGTCAGCGCGCTGACCATCGCCGGCGCCTATATAGCCGGCGGGTTCATCCCCCTGGGACCCTATCTCATCGCCGGCAGCGCCAAGACGGCACTCACCGTTTCGGTGGCGGTCACGCTCGCGGCCCTGGCGCTGTTCGGCTACATCAAAGGCCACTTCACCGGCACCTCGCCGGTGCGTAGCGGACTGCAGACCGTACTGATTGGCGGACTCGCGGCGGCTGCGGCCTTCGCGATCGCCAAAGCCATCACGTAGCAGGTATCGGCCGTGGGTCTGGTAGAACTTGTCGTAACGGGGCGACGGCGCATGGAACGACGAGAGACGCCTTTGGTCTGTTTCTGGGATCGGCCGCGGGGGAGTTGCTCAGACTGCCGCGGGTAACAGCCTCCGGTTGGACGTCGGACGAGGCGAAGCGGCGACTTCGTCGCGATCGCGGAGCAGTTCATCCAGGAGGACGAACCGGAGCTTCCGTCGAACATACTGGGCGAATTCCTCGGGGGACGTCCGAATGACTGCTTCTCTTGAGAAGCGCTGCAGAGAGCTCGAAGAGCTGCTTCGGCTCGCGCAGTCGGAGAACGACGCGATTACCTGCCAAGCCGAGGACACCCTCCTTCTCGGGCGCGTGGCGGAGGTCATTCTCGAAGAAGATGTCGACCAGAAGATCTTCGAGAAGTTCCTCGAGCGCGTGGCGATCCTCAAAGATCTCCATTACGGAGCTCATTTCGAGCTCGACAGCGGCGAGTTTGTTCTCCGCGAAGAGTACGCTCCCTTTCTCAATTCCACTCCGTCTGGCGCGAGGCTCGCGCTGCCGGCGGACATCTACGACGCCGTCCTCAACTGGGACGAGCCGCCCGGCAGCATCGCGTGGGACGTGCCTCCCGGCTGCCTCACATTCGAAGCCCCAAAGCCCGAAACCAGCGCGATCCTCGCTCTGCCCTGCATAATCAGGCATCGGCCGCACGGAGTGTTTCTCTTCGCTGACAACCGCCGCAATGCGACTCAGCTCCGCGCTCTCCTTCCCGTGCTGCAGAAGATGGCGCGGATCGTGCGAAATCGCATCGAGCAGCTCGCGCTCTTGACGGAACTCTCCGACATGAACCTCGCTCTCGAACACAGGGTCGACGAACGGACGGACGCGCTCGCAGAGATCAGCCGCGCGCTCGTGGAAGAGCTCGCCGGGCGCCGCGAGGCGCAGGCGGAACTTCGCCGGGCCGCCGCGGCGTTAGAGAACACCACCGACGGCGTCATCTTCGCGGATAGCAGCCAGCGGATCGTTGCGGTCAATCGTGCGTTCACCAAGGTCACCGGCTATGAAGCCGACGAGGTGATCGGGAAAACTCCGAGGATCCTCCAATCGGGGCGTCACGATCCCGAGTTCTACGCCACGATGTGGCGCTCGATCCGCGAGACGGCCCGGTGGCAAGGCGAGATCTGGAACCGGAGGAAGGACGGCGGCGTCTATCTTGAGCTTCTGAACGTGAGCGTGGTCAGGGACGAAGCAGGCGTCGTCACGCATTACGTAGGCGTGTTCTGTGACCTGACCGCGATCAAGGACTCCGAAGCGCGCTTTCACCACCTCGCGCACTACGACGCGCTGACGGATCTGCCTAACTGGCTTCTCTTCCGCGCCCGTGTCGAGCACGCGATCGCGCAAGCCCCCGAGCACCGTCTCGCGGTCCTGATCCTCGGCGTCGACGGGTTCAAACACCTCAACGATTCGCTCTGGCACACGGCCGCCGACGAATTGCTGCGGCGACTCGCCGCACGGCTCCGCGGACTGAACCGCGAGGCCAATACCGTCGCGCGCCGCAGCGGCGACGAGTTCGGAATCCTCCTCGAGCGTGTACCCGACCCCGAGAGCGTCGGACGCGCGGGATGGAACATGCTCGAGGGAGTCGCGAGCCCGTTCGAGGTCGAAGGGCACGAGGCGTTCTTGACCTGTTCCGCGGGAATCAGTCTCTACCCCGACGACGGCACCGATTTCACGACGCTGCTCCAAAACGCTGAAGTCGCGCTCCATCGGGCGAAGGGCTCGGGACTCAACACGTATCAGTTTTACACCGCCGAGATGACCGAGCGTGCCCGCGAGCGCTTCGGCATCGAGTCCGACCTGCGGCGCGCGGTTCAGCGCGGCGAGTTCGTTCTCCACTTTCAGCCCCGGTTCTCGCTCGGCACCGGCGAGTTGACAGGCGTCGAGGCCCTCACCAGATGGCAGCATCCGGAACGGGGCCTGGTCGCGCCCGAGTCGTTCATCCCGATCGCCGAAGCATCCGGGTTGATCGACAGCCTCGGTGCGTGGGCGGTGCGCGAAGCGTGCCACCAGGCGGCCGCATGGCAGGCCGAAGCACTGCCGCCGTTCCGCGTCGCGGTCAATCTCTCTACGCGGGAGATCACGAGCTCGCGCCTGGTCGGGACAGTCGGGTCGGCATTGCACGAGGCGGGCCTTGCGGCGGATCTGCTCGAACTGGAGATCACCGAGAGATTCCTGATGGAGCAACCCGAGGCGGTACAGGACGCGCTGCAAGAACTCAAGAACCTCGGCGTTACGCTCGCGATCGATGACTTCGGAACGGGGTACTCGTCCCTTAGCTACCTGAAGATTTACCCCGTCGACAGACTGAAGATCGACCAGTCGTTCGTCCGCGACATTCCTTTCCACCCCGACGACCAGGCGATTGCACGCGCGATCATCACGTTAGGTCATGGCCTTTCTCTGAAGGTCATCGCCGAAGGGGTCGAGACCGCGGACCAGGCCGACTTTCTCCGTACGAATCTCTGCGACGAGGCGCAGGGATTCTTCTATAGCCGGCCTATGCCGGCAGCCGAATTCGGTGATTTCCTGCGGAAGCGAGCGTCTCGCTGAAGTTGAATCGGAGCGGGGCTTTGATTCGCGCTGACCCAAGACCCGAAAACTGGTTAGGTGAAAGTCGAGTCCGGGGCGGATCGGTGGTCTCCTCGAGTGGCGCAGATTGGGGACGAGACGCAGAGGCGGGATCGGGATCCGAACCGCCGAAGTCCGACAACGCAGATGGCCCGCTATCGGCCGCGCCCCGTTACATCGTGGGGAGGTACCAGCAGATGACCTTGGGCTCCGTCATCTCCTGCAACGAGAACTTGATCCCCTCCCGGCCGAGCCCCGAGTTCTTGATCCCGCCGAACGGCATCGAGTCGAGCCTGTAGTCGGTCGAGTCGTTGACCATGACGCCGCCGGCGTCGAGGCCGAGCGCGAGCTTGAACGACGTATCCACGTCGCGGCTGAACAGTGCCGCGTGCAAGCCGAACGGCAGCGAGTTCGCCTCGGCGAGTGCCTCTTCGACCGTCGCGACGGGGTAGAGGTTCACGGTCGGCCCGAACACTTCGGAGCGGTGGATCGTGGCGGTCGTGAGAACGTTCTCCAGCACGGTGGGCTGCATCAGGGCGCCGGTGCGGCCGCCGCCGATCAGCACCCTGGCGCCGGCCTGCTTCGCCTCGGCGACCCAGCGCTCGACGCGCTTGGCCTCGCCCTCGGTGATCATCGGCCCCATGTCCGTCTCTTCCTTCATCTTGTCGCCGATCTTGTACTTGGCGGTGAACTCCACCATGCCGTCTCGGAACGCGGCGTAGACGTCCTTGTGGACGTAAATGCGCTGGACGCCGATGCAGTTCTGGCCGGCGGCCCAGAACGCTCCCGACACGCAGCTCTCGGCCGCCCAGCGGATGTCGGCGTCCTTCCACACGATCACCGGCGAGTTGGAACCGAGCTCCATCCCGATCTTCTTGATCCCCGCGAGCGTGGTGATGCGCTGCCCCGCCTCGAGACCGCCGGTGAACGAGATCATCCGCACGCGGCCGTCCTTGGCGAGCAGGTCCCCGATCTCGGCGCCGTGGCCGGTGATCGTCTGCAGTACCAGCGGCGGCAGCCCCGCCTCGACGAACGCCTCGGTGAGCTTGAGCGCGGAAAGCGGCGTCACGGTGGCGGGCTTGAGGATCACCGAGTTGCCGGCGGCGACCGCGGGTCCGAGCTTGTGCGCCACCAGGTTGAGCGGGTCGTTGAACGGGGTGATCGCGAGCACGACGCCGATCGGCACGCGCTGGTAGTAGCCGACGCGCTTCTCGCCTCCGGGGAACGAGTCGAACGGGATCGTCTCGCCCTGGATGCGCTTGGCCTCCTCGGCGGAGATCGTCAGCGTGTTGACGCAGCGCCGCGCCTCTTTGCGGGCCTCGCGGATCGTCTTGGATCCCTCGCGGGCGATCGTGACGGCAAACTCCTCCAGGCGGCCCTGCACGATCGCCGCCGTCTTGAACAGCACCTGCGCGCGCTCGTACACGGTCATCCTGCGGGCGACCTCAAACCCCTTTACGGCCGCCGCGAGCGCCGTCTCGACGTCGGCCGCGGTTGCGCGCGGCACGGTATCGATCAGGGAGTTGTCAAACGGATCGCGAACGTCGATCGGCTTGTCGCGATCGACCCACTGGCCCGCCAGCAGCATCTTCATGAGCGCCTCCGGACGATGTGCAGCAGGTCCGTGAGCATCGAGAAGCCCGTCTGCGCCCGTCCGGCGCCGGGGCCGACGATCGTCACCTCGCCGAGAGCGTCGGTCTTGATGGCGACGGCATTGGTCGCGCCCATCACACCCGCGAGCGGCTGGGACAGGTCCACCAGGCGCGGCGCCACCGATGCCTTGACGGCACCGCCTTCGCGCCACACCCGCCCGATCAGCTTGTACCTCTTCCCATCGTCTTTCGCTTTCGTGATGTCGGCTGCGGTGATCTTGGTGATCCCCTCGCACGGGCTCTCGGTCGGCTTCAAGGAGGCGCCAAACACCACGTTGGCGAGGATCGTGACCTTAGCCAGGGCGTCCCACCCGAGCACGTCGGCGTCCGGGACCGCTTCCGCGTAGCCAAGCTCCTGCGCCTTCTTGAGCGCGTCCTCGTACGACAGCCCTTCCTCCATCCGGGTGAGGATGTAGTTGGTCGTTCCGTTGAGGATCCCCTGCATCTCGAGGATCTCGGCGCCGGCCAGCGTCTCGCGCACCAGGTTCAGGACCGGCGTGCCGCTCATGACCGTCCCCTCGAACAGGAACTCGGCCTTGTGCTTCGCGGCGAGCTCCGCGAGCTCGCGGTAGTGCAGCGCGAGCGGGCCCTTGTTGGTCGTAACGACGTGGACGCCGCGTTCGAGCGCCGCCTTGATGTGGCTCGTGGCCGGCTCGCCCGTCTTGATGTCGGTGTAGGTGGCCTCGAGCAGCACGTCGGCCTCGGCCTGCCGCGCCATCGCGAGAGCGTCCCACCCCTTGCCGCCCCGATCGAGGGCTACGAGCGACTCGCCTTTGGCCGCGAGCGCGAGCGCCTTGGCGAGATCGATTCCCGCGGGGTCGTAGGCGGTCCCTTTGATCGTGTCGGCGATGCCGGTGACCATCCAGTCAAATCCGTAGCGTTTCTTCAGCTCGTCGCGTTTGGCGACCAGCAGCTCCGCGAGCCCCTGCCCCACCGTCCCGAATCCCAGAAATACCAGTTTCATCGTGACCTCCTCAGGAGAGTTAACAGTTCAAAGTTAACAGTTGACAGTTGACAGTTGACAGTTCAAAGCAAGAACGGCGGTCACCCTCGTCTCTACTGTCGACTGTGAACTGTCAACTGTCGACTGGGTTGCCGACCGTCGGGCGATCGCCGGTCCGAGCGCCCCCGGACACGACTGGCGCATCAAATCTGCCTCAGGGCCTGATCGAGATCCGCGATCACGTCGTCCGGGTGCTCGCCGCCGACGCATAGCCGGACCATCGTCGGCGGAATCCCGGCCAGCTTGCGCCCCTCCTCACCCTGCTGCGCGTGAGTGGAGATGGCCGGCAGCGTCGCCACCGACTTGATCCGGCCGAGGTCGGTGGCGCGGTAGATGCGCTGCAGCGCGTCGAAGAACCGCCTGGTGTCCGCCGCCGAGCCCGCAATGTTGAACGACATCAGGTGTCCGAACGTCGGCGTCCCGTCGTCGACCAGTCGCAGGTAGCGGCACGCGAGATCGTGCTGCCGGTGGTGCGATAGGCCGAGGTAGTCCACGCGCTCCACCTTCGGGTGCTGCTCGAGGAAGCGGGCCACGGTCATCGTGTTGGCGGACATCGACGCGATCCTGAGCCGCAGCGTGCGCAGCTCGTTCAGCAGGAAGAACGCGGAGTGCGCCGACATGCAGGGACCCGAGTCGCGGAACGGCCACAGCTTCAGCCAAAGCGCGTAGTTGGCCTTCGCCTCATCCGGGAGGTGCCGGCTCGTGAGGTTGTGCCGCGCGACGATCCCGCCGCCGATTGCGAACCCGCCCGCACCCACGGTCTTGGTGAGCGAGTGCACCACGACGTCCGCGCCGTGCTGCAGCGGGCGCATCAGCGCCGGCGTCGCGATCGTCGAGTCCACGATGAGCGGGATCCCGCGCGCGTGCGCGAGCGCCGCGACCGCCGCGACGTCGAAGCACGACTGCTGGGGGTTGGACGGCATCTCGGCGTACAGGAAGCGCGTGTTCTCGTCGACGAGAGCACTCCACGCTTCGATGTCCCAGGGCTCCGTCACCCACCGCACGAGCGCGCCGCGCTCCCGCATTCGCACGTTAAAGAGCTGGAACGAGCCGCCGTACACCTGCGCCGCCGAGACGAAGTTGATCGCCTCGCCGGCGGCGCCCGAAAGCGCCACCAGCGGCTCGATGGCCTGCTTGATGGCGGACATCCCGGAGGACGTGCACAGACCGGAGGCGTCCTCGTCGCAGCCGTACGACTCGAGCAGCGCCAGTGTCTCCTCGAGGTAGAACACGGTGGGGTTGTGGATGCGGGAGTAGCACCAGGTCGGGATCAGGTAGCCGAGCCCGGCCTCCATCTCGTCGCTGTCGCAGTACGCCTGCGAGGTCGAGGGGAAGATCGGCTCGATCACGCCGCCGTTCCCGCTCGCGTAGACCTCGTCCGCGCCGTACGCCCCGTGCACCGCGATCGTGTCGAACTTGAGCCGCCGCACCCCGGCGCGGAATTTCGCGCGCCGCGCCACGAACTCGTTGGCCCTGTCGACGTACCTCTGGACTCCGGGCGAGAGCTTCTGCTCCATCGACTCCTCCGCTTCCTTGACAGTTGTTCCGGCAGTGCTTCGAAGGTGCGGCCCCAAAACGGCCTCCCTGGGATGGACCAGCAGGCGAGTTGTACCACCGAATTTGTGAAACCTCAACACAAGCTGAGATGACGTCGCGGCACCCGCCACGACGGGACGGGACAGGAAGGACAGCGACCGCCCTCGGCGCCGTGTCGTTGCGAGGCCCTGGCTGTATCGGGGCGACGAAGCAATCTCCGGGGGGACCGCAAGGATGCTCCGCCCTGCCTGCGACACGGCTCACAAGGGCGGAAGGTGCGTAGATCCCTCCCCCGCTTGCGCGGGAGGCTAGGTGGGGCATTACGAGGCTGCCTTCGCCCTCACCCCGCCCCTCTCCCGCCAGCGGGAGAGGGTGAGAGGCGCGGCCCGTCAGCGGCTGACCGCTGCCTACGGTGCGGCGCCGTTGAGCAAGCCCTGAGCCTGCGCTATCGGGCGGTGGAGGGCAGCGCGGTCTCGACGAGGGCGAGGGCCTGATCGAGGTCGTCCCTGAGGTCCACGAGGTCCTCACATCCGACCGCCAGGCGCACGAGCCCCGGCGTGATTCCCTGCCGCAATTGCTCCTCCCGCGGCACCGTCGAGTGCGTCATCGAGGCCGGGTGTTCGATCAGCGACTCGATCCCGCCGAGCGACACGGCCAGCGTGATCACCTTCACCGAGTTCATCAGGCGCCGCCCTGCTTCCACCCCGCCGCGCAGCTCGAACGCGATCACTGACCCCGGCCCGTCCATCTGGCGCTTCGCGAGCTCGTATTGCGGGTGCGAGGCCAGCCCCGGAAAGCGCACCCACTCCACCGCCGGGTGCGACTCGAGCCACGCCGCCAACGCCTGCGCGTTGGCCTGGGCGCGCTCCACCCGCATCCCCAGCGTGCGAATCCCGCGCAGGACGAGCCACGCCTGGTGCGGGTCCATCGTGAACCCGAACGAGCGCGCCACGGTGGTCAGCGCGACCAACAGCTCCGGCTCGCGGGCCACCACGATCCCGGCCACCACGTCCGTGTGGCCGTTCAGTGACTTCGTCAGCGAGTGCAGCACGACGTCGGCACCGTACTCGAACGGCCGCTGCAGGTGCGGGCCGGCGAATGTGTTGTCCACGACCAGCGGCACTCCGGCCTGATGGGCGGCCCCCGCCGCGGCGGCGAGGTCCACCAGGTCGAGGTTTGGGTTGGCAGGCGTTTCGACGTACACCATCTTGGTCTCGGGACGGATGGCCGCGGCCAGTGCCGTCGAGTCCGCGGCGGCGACGAACGTCGAGGTCACGCCGAGCCGCGAGAAGTACTTCTCCAGCAGGCCGCGGGACGGCCCGTAGAGCGGATGCGTCCCGACGACGTGATCGCCCTGCTTGAGCAGCGCAAGGAAAACGGTGCTGACCGCGGCCATGCCGGTCGCCGTGCCGATCGCCCCGCACCCGCCTTCGAGGCGCGCGACGCACTCCTCGAGCGCCGCGATCGTCGGGTTGCCGAGGCGGGTGTAGATCGGCCCCTGCGAGGTCCCGGCAAAGCGCGCCGCGCCCTCTTCGGCGCTCGGAAACGCGAACGTCGAGGTCTGGTAGATCGGCACCGACACCGCGCCCTGGTGCGCCGCGGAGTCGAGCCCACCGTGAATCGCCTTGGAGTGACGCCCTTTGACCTTCGAAGTCATGAAGCCTCCCCCCCCGAGCGTATCAGTTTCCAGTGGTCGCCTGCTCTTCGCGCAGCACGAGCGTCACGCCCGCCAGCACCACCGTCGTGCCTACCACCATGCTCGGCGTGACCGGCTCGCCCAGCAGCAGGGCACCCAGAACTACCGCCACCGCCGGGTTGACGTAGGTCGAGGTGGAGACCCGTGTCGCCCCCCAGTGCTGCAGCAGGTAGAAGTAGGCCGCGAACGCGATCACCGAGCCAAACACGACCAGGTATGCGAGCGAGGCCACGGCCCGCACCGTCAGAGGCCCCACCATCGCGCGGCCGGTGAACGCCGACACTGCCAGCAGCAGGGGCGCCCCCGCCGCCATGTGCGCCACCGAGAGCGCCACCGGGTGATAGGCGCCGCGGATGCGCCGCACCCAGAGGGAGCCGCACGCCCACATCACCACCGACAGCTCCACCACCAGAGCCGCCGTCACGTCGACCGCCCCGCCGCGCCACGGCTCGAAGATGACCACGGTCCCGATCAGACCCGCGCCGATCCCGGTCCAGCCGAGCGCGCGGGGGCGCCGCTCGCCGGGCACCAGCCCGCTGAGCCCGGCGGTCCACAACGGGCTCGTCGTCAGGAGCAGCGCCGTCAGCCCCGAATCGATCCGCGTCTCCGCCCAGAAAACCATCCCGTTGGAGAGAGCGATGAAGAGGACCCCGATCCCGACCGCAGGCCACCAGCGCGACAGCGGCCCGGGGAACGGCACCCCGCGCGCCTTCGCCACCCCGAAGGTCACCGCTGCGGCGAGCACGTATCGCATCCCGGCGTAGAAGAACGGGTCGAAGCTCTCCAACCCCACCTTGATCGCGAGGTACGTGCTTCCCCAGATCACGCAGATCGCGGCGTACGCGGCGAAGAGCCCCCACCGGGGCGCCCGGCTCATCGCCTCGCAGGGTATCAGGCGGGGTCGGGGACCTTGGCTGGCGCTGCCCGCTCGTGGTATCGTTCACAACTCGGAGAGCCAACGTAGCTCAGCCGGTAGAGCAGCTGATTCGTAATCAGCAGGTCCGCGGTTCGATCCCGCGCGTTGGCTCCAATAAATTCAA
>Ga0182027_10001001_pt1 | contig 47594 bp, 63 predicted proteins | sample 712E1DmetaG_FD_121300 | JGI IMG/M metagenome (GOLD analysis project Ga0182027, IMG submission 121300) | Permafrost microbial communities from Stordalen Mire, Sweden - 712E1D metaG (Illumina Assembly) | ecosystem: Environmental > Terrestrial > Soil > Wetlands > Permafrost | place: Sweden...
AGTACAAGTATAGCTTTCGGAATGTCTGCCGTCCTAAGAGAATTAGTCGACTGCCATTGATCGTTCTTGTCTTTGTAACTTCTTTCAAAAGTTACAGACTTGTATTCGACCTTTTTGCCGTCTCTAACGGTTTCGTTAGCCCAAATCGTTGCGGCTATCGCGCCAGACCTGAATTTAGTCTCTGGCATTTTTTTGCCCATCACGTCGTTGACTGATGGCATTTTTATCTGTGTTTTTTTCGGTTCCATTTTCTCCTCTTGCTTTTCGCATTTTATTTCAAATCCCTTTATGGAGCTGTAAAGCCAGACGGCTAGACGCTCAGGGGACGAGGTGCCAGTGTTAATTTTAACACCAACAATACCTAGAAACTTATGTTATTTATATACCCTGCGTGAGGTTGGCTAGTGTGGGAAGTGAAGTCTTTATCGACGGGAAACAACTTTAGCAAATTTCTTTCTCTTCCATCCAATCAAGAATAATATTCCTATCAGAAATGCTGGTCCAGATATTATCAAAAACCACAATAACCTATACCATTCGAAGTTAGGACGCGCACATACCCAGACAATGTATAATAATCCTGCGAAAATAAACGCTATTCCTCCAACTATCTCGCGCTTCCAAGAAATAATTAAAACTGCCAATAGAATCAATGCAGGAATGTTGTGCATGAACAATCCTAAGAGTGTTCCCCAGAATCCATAATGTCCATCGAAGACATCTAGCGAAAAGAGCATCAAAAACAATATAAAGATTATCGACAATATTCTTGGAGCCCAATATACGAATTTACCGACTTTTCTGACGGTTTTTTTATCGACTTTAGAACTTTTTCTTTCCATAATCGCATAACGGACGAACGCGTATTTAAAGTTAATTTTTCTTACTCGCTGAACTTGAACAACAAATTTATAAATTTATTAAGATTACAATAAATATGAGAAAATCCTACATATATCTCTTCATCACAATTATAGCTACACTTTTTATTGTAGGATGTGTAAAAGAAAATAAAGTCATAAATAATGATATTATTGTTCCAGCAATAGAGGACCCGAATATTATCATCAACAATCCAAATATAGATATTATTAGGTTTGCCCCGAATGATGTTGACAATCTAATATTTGACAGAGTCTGGTATCTCGATAGTGATACCGGTCAAGGATATATACAGAAAGGATTTCTGTTCTTTAATGTAACTGGTGAAGAAGCATCTATCATACAACAGGGTGGTATGACATATGTCGTAAATCCACACACCATAGATCCACGGATTACGTTAAATATCTTTGTATGTGACGAAGATAACGCCACCGTCTGTCTAGATAATCTGTTCATTGACACCCCGAAGCATAATAAGAATTTAATCGAAGAAGATGTGTTTATTTCTGATAAAAACATTTCTTATTATGGATATCGACAAAAAGAAGGTTTTACGCATATAGATGGTCTTCTTACGGATACGGATATAACATCATACACATGGTGCGACCATAGATACTGCTTCCAGGTTAGTTCACATTATCAATTCGAGAATATCACCACAGCTTTAATTCAGAGAATAATAGAAAGATATTCTAAATGATTTTAATCGTTAATTATCTTATTTTCTTATATAATATTTTTATTAAATATCCTTCAAAATCTTAAATCCTTTATATACCTCTCGTCGATGTATTTATATATCAAAATAATAATATTTATAAATAGATATTCACCTTTAACTGTATTCGCGGTTTTCACGGACAATATGCTACGTGCATAGTCCCAGACTCTCGATTAATCAAGAGTTATGGGAGAACTGAATTTACTAGGAGGATGGTTTTTACGCGCTGTATAAAAATAACAAGTTGGACGAAACAATTTCACACGAACTATCGAATAGGTTGTCTTATCTGATTAGTGTAACAAATCATTCTAATAATTCTAAAAATTTAACTAAAAGCACATTAACAATAATTACATCTGGAGGGCAAGAATGAATGGAAAAATAATTGTAGAATTAAAGTCTAAGGACAAACAGAAAGACTTAACTTTAAGTCAAAACGTCATAATTGGGAATAGGATTCCAAAAGATTTCTTTATGACGACAGGACATGGAGAGTCTGACATCACGATTCATGCAGGATCATATCATTTGGCATTAAAGGCCGCAGGCATTGAAATGTGCAATATCATGACATATTCATCAATCATGCCGGCAATTGCTACTGAAATCGAAAAGCCTCAAATAGTGCATGGAGAGGTCATGGAAAGCATAATGGCAGTCGCACATTCAAAAAAAGGCAAGCCAGCAACAGCAGGCATAATATACGGTTGGCTGTATGATAAAATGACTGGAAAAAAATATGGCGGACTAGTATGTGAAAATAATGGAACTTATAGTAAGAAAGAGATAGAGAGATTACTAAAATTAAGTCTAAACGAGCTTTATATCAATGGTTTCGATGATAAATACGACTTAAAAGATATACGATTGACTATCGAGAGCTTTACGCCAAAGAAGAAGCATGGAACAGCATTAGTCGCAATATGCTTCAAGAACTATGTCGTGCCGATGGTGAGTTAAGTTTTTTAATTCTTTGATTATTATGATTTCTATATATCAAGAACCTTATAATCTCCGTCAAAGCCTAGATTATAGACTTCTGTTTTTCCTATTCTCGTTTTGCCTTTACCTTCATGAATGTGTCCGCACAAAACTAATTTAGGTTTATACTTTTTTACAACTCTTAGAAGAATCTTAGAACCGCGATGACCAAGTATTGTCATGTCAAGATAACCATAAGGAGGAGCGTGAGATATTATTATTGGATTGTCTAAACTTTTTAACAATTTATTTAATTTGATTTCTCTTGGAGCGTTTAGCGCGTGTTGTTTTTTCATCCATGGACTTACTTTAGGACTATGCCGCATATGCGGCTCAAAACTCATGTCGAAAAGCACAAAATTCTTTCCTCCAATCTTTACCTTACCTGTTTTTTTATAATACAAATTTTGATAACTAGAAAAAATCTTCTTTGTCAACTTATCGCTATCTCCATGCAAATACATATTCCCTCTTAGAATCAGTACAGGTTTTTTATAAGAGCATAGTTTCTTGACTATATCCTCAAAAAGCTTATCAGCCTTCACTATGAATTCCTTCGGAAAATAATTAATCTTTCCTTGTCTGAATTCTTTTGGAACAGGAGGGATGTCGCCAGTACAAATAATGACGTCTATGTTTTCTTTCTTCATGATTCTATCTAAGTTCTTCGGCAATTTTCCGTGAGGATCTCCGATTGCAAGTATCTTCATAATAATTTAATTGAAACGCACTTTAATAATTTAACGAAAAGACACAAACTTAATAAAACAACATATCATAATATCTACAGAAACTAAAATGCAAAACAAAAATCGTGCTTTAATTTATGCTTTAATCACCGTAGCCATTTGGGGAACAGCGGCAACAGCTTCTAAGTTAATGCTAAAAAATATTTCCAACTTTCAGCTTATGTTTTATGTGGCTCTGTTCGCTACAATTTCTACTTTTGGTATACTTTTCTTTACTAGGAAGATAAAATCATCGTATATACTCTTCAAAGAAAATTGGTCAATCATACTTTTATTGGGAATCATAGGTTCAGGGATTCAGCAATTCTTCTACTTTACAGCCCTCGCAAACGGACCAACAGCGCAAATTAATGTATTAAATTATATGTGGCCTATTTTCATGCTTTTGCTCTCTGTGTTTATCCTAAAAGAAAAATTATCGTTTAAAATAATCATTTCATTTCTTTTAGGTATTATTGGAGTATATATCGTAATAACAAGAGGACAATTCTTTTCTTTTCAGATACAATATCTATATGCATATTTATTAGCTCTCGGCGGCGCTTTCTGCTGGGCTCTTTTTTCCATATTAAACAAAACAAAGAATTACGAACCGATAAGTTCAGTCTTCTTATTTAATCTTGTAGGTTTGATTTTTATGACGCTTGTAATGCTTTTCACAAATTCATCCTTTAATGTTCCTTTTAATCAATTGATAGGGTCTTTCTATATTGGATTATTCCCGACAACAATAGCTTTAATATTATGGGTTAAGGCGTTACAAATCGGAAAAGCATCATTTATAGCAAATCTCGGACACTTAACACCATTTATTTCATTGGTTTTTATTTTTATAATTTTGAGAGAAAAAATATTATTGAGTGAAATAATCGGATTAATAGTGATTGTTTCAGGAATTTTATTATATAGTCTGAAAAGCACAGTTTCTCCAAAACTTCCTGAATCTAAATCTTCATCTTAAATTAATTGACTTTTATTCCATAATCTTTATATTGAGAGTTCTATGTCTAGAAGTATTATGGACGAAGACAAAAAGATCATCAATGCAACATTAATCACTGGAGCATCCAGCGGGATTGGATTGGAATTCGCTAAGGTATTCGCGAGAGAAGGCCATAATCTTGTTCTTGTTGCAAGAAGTGAAGAAACGTTAAAAGAATTAAAAGCTCGTCTTGAAGAAGAGCATGATGTTGAGGTAAAGATAATCATTCAAGACCTAAAATATTATAATGCTCCGACTGCTATATATGATGAAGTCAAGAGGAGCAATATCAATGTAAATATTCTTGTGAATAATGCCGGCTTCGGCAATCATGGAAAGTTTGTTGATACTGATTTAGAAACAGAACTTGAAATGATTCAAGTAAACATTACTGCATTGACACATCTCACAAAATTATTCTTGAAAGACATGATTGTCAATAATAATGGCAGAATATTGAATGTTGCAAGCACAGCAGCATTCCAGCCAGGACCATTGATGGCAGTCTATTATGCTACTAAAGCTTATGTATTATCGTTCTCTGAAGCGTTGGCTGAAGAATTAAAAGATACGAAGATAAAAGTTACAACATTATGTCCTGGTCCTACTGCGACTAACTTTTCTAAGAATGCAAACGTTCACGATACTAAACTATTCAATGGAAGAATTCCGACAGGCAAAGATGTTGCAGAGTATGGTTATAATGCTCTCGTCAATGAAAAACGCATAGCCGTGCATGGTTTCAAGAATAAAATGTTCGTTCAAAGTTCTAAGTTTATTCCGCGCAAGACCATAACTCGAATGGTTAGGAAGTTGCAAGAGAAGAAAGGAAATATTTAAAAACACAGATATGTGAGAAGACAATATGGATCAGGAAACGACAAACATCTTAGAACCGCGAGAAAAAATAGTTTGGCAGGACATCGTTAATAGAAAAGTAATGTTCTTTTACCTATTTTTTTCATTAATAATCACAGTAGGGATATCAATCTATTTTTTTCTGCAAAAAACCATTAATTATACTTCCAATAATGTGCCAAAAACCATAGCAGGGTCAACGCCTGGCTTAATAATCTTAATTGCTGGCCTGATTATTTCTTTACTCGTCTTTTTCTCTAATTATGTAAAAGTATATAGCATAACAAATAAGAGAATCATAATAAAATCTGGATTAATCGCAACAAATTTCAATTCAATATATTTTACGCAAATACGAACCGCAAATGTTACTGTAGGGCCGATAGATAAGATATTCTCAGTAGGCACAATACGTATTGATACTGGAAAGATGGAAACTGTAACGACAGGAAGTGGAGGAAATGAGCATAGTAGTATACAAACCGCTTATGATATGCTTCTTCATATCAAACAACCATATGAAGTCTACAAACATTTCCAATCAACATTAGATGATAGACAGGAGAGTTTGTATTCTGGAAGAGCTGATAGAGAAGATAATTCTGCCGCCTACAAAAAAGCTGTTAAATAAAACTTAGCAATAATTTTATAGAAACTATATTCAAATCCACAATATTTAAAAGCTCATCCATCGTTATTCTGTCAAGAACTGCGAACTAAAGTTTACAGGATGCAGTTCTTGAGCATGATCAAAAATTGTTTGAATTTATTTCTGTATTACATACGGAAGTTTTATCAAAAACAATTTTTGACATCTAAAAGATGGGGTGAGAGTGTTTGAAGATTAATCCAGAGCACTACTTTGTTCTGCAAGGCGGTAGAGTATTAAAAGACTTAGATGAATTAGTACACTTTCTAAGAATCGTTGACAAGAAAACTTTCGAATATCATGTCAATGATTCTAAAAATGATTTTGCAAACTGGATTAGATATGTATTCAAGAATAGAAGGCTTGCTGAAGCAATAGATGATTTAAGACATGAAAATATCGCTCAAATGATTGAACTAATAGAAAAACATGCTCATGAGATAAAAATACTTGTTGTCAACGGTGGGAGCTCTTCGCTTAAATTTCAATTGATAGAATTCACGTCTAAGAATGCTCCGATAAAAGGTCTGATTGATGCAATCAATCTAGATAGATGTACTATCGCATTAACAATAAACGGTGAGACTACAACAAGAAATGTCACAATAAAAAATCATGATGAAGCTGTTGAATTAATGATCAAGAGTCTTCTGGACAACGATATTATTGGTGATATCACAGAAATCAAGGCATTAGGACATAGAGTTGTCCATGGTGGCGAGACATATACTGAGCCGGTCGTAATAGACAGCAATGTTATCGACAGGCTTAAGGAACTCTCAACACTTGCACCATTGCATAATCCTGCAAACATTTCATGCATACAGGCATGCATGAAAACATTCAATTGTCCGCATGTCGCTGTATTCGATACAGCATTCCATTCTACAATTCCAAAAGAGAAATTCCTCTACGGCTTGCCGTATGAATATTATGAAAAGAACAAGATTAGAAAGTATGGATTTCATGGCTCAAGTCACAAATATATTGCGGGAATAATTAATGAATTTTTCAAGATTGAAAATAAGAAGAATATGAAGATAATAATATGTCATCTTGGGAATGGATGCAGCATTACTGCTGTAAAGAATGGCAAGTCATTGAATACCACGATGGGATTTACGCCGCTTGACGGTCTTATAATGGGCACTAGATGCGGGCATCTTGATCCTGCCATATCTATATATTTAGGAGAAACACTTAATATAAGCTACGAACAAATGGATAAGATACTCAACAAACAATCAGGATTATTAGGAATTAGCGGACACGCAGATATGCGCGACCTTCGCAAGACTGAGAATGAGGAAAAATCAAAGCTTGCAATGGAAATGTTCGCTGACAGAGTAACGCATTACATTGGAGCATATGTTGCAGAGATGAATGGCGTTGATGCAATAGTATTCACAGGCGGAATTGGAGAGAATGCATATTATATCAGAGAGATGGTCCTAAAGAACTTTACATATCTCGACCTGAAACTTGATTCTAAAAAGAATGAAAGTAATGAGTTCATAATCACAACAAAAGATTCTCTAGTCACAGTATTTGTGATGGCAACAAACGAAGAATTGCAGATAGCTACAGAAACGAAGAAAGTGTTGAAATTATAAATGTATTCTATGGATGTTAATGACCTAATCGAACCTTGGTGTGTGATGTGTTTAGGTATATTTTCATAAAAAACCATAAGCTTTATATATTACATGTATATACTGTAATAACAGGTGTTACTTGTGACTATATTTTTTAGCAAACATGCAAGAGAACGAATGATATCGAGAGGAATATCGGTCAAAGAAGTAGAAGATGCAATAAAGAGTGGCTCAAAAACTATTCAAAATCCTGATAAGATACTATCAAATTACAGATATTTTTGCGTAGTATACAAAAAAATAGGAAACGATACGTTTGTAATTACAGTAAAACCAAGGTGATTAATATGAAATGTCCAATATGCAATGGCACACTTAAAGAAAATGTAACCAAAGAAAATATGTTTGGAGTATATCTGGGAGAATTTCCAACAAAAACATGCAATAAATGCAACGAATCATTTACGGATGAAAAAACTACAAAAGAGATAGAAGATATAGCAAAAAAGAAAGGAATATGGAATCTAGGTCGTAAAACAAAAATAACAAAAAGTGGAAACTCATTGGCAGTAAGAATACCAAAAGAAATCGTAAATTACCTAAATCTAAAAGAAGGAAAAGAAATATACATATACCCAGAAAACAACAGAATAATAATAGAATAAGGTGAGGTATACTTCCTGAGTGTTCTAATAGACCCACGGATATCACACAAAGTGTTAGTAGCTTCGCCCAGATTTAATCCGCCAACCCGCAGAATCTCAACAACTTATCTTTCAAGTTCTTTTCATCCAAGAACTTCTCGCTCTTATACGTGCACAAATCTAGAACTTTATCCAAATCCTCATCACTATTCCATAGACTTCTTATCAAATCAGGATATTTCTTCTTAAGGTATTGTAAAACTATGCAAGAAACATACATATCATCCATATATCCATACACTCCATATACTTCTTCAGGCACAACATCATTAGGCACCAATAGATATCCTAATGCGGCATTTATCATTATTCTGGATGGTCTATCCACAGTTTCATTTTCAAGCATATCACACTCTAATTTTACTAAGTCTGGAAAATGCAACAACTCTCTGTCAAATTCCTGTCCAGACTCATCTATATTCTTTATTTCTTCCCTTAGATAGTCTATGAATGTCTTTCCCATAATAAAACTCGGACATATAAGTATTAAAAGGTTTCGATAAATATTCTACAATAAATAATAAAATTATAACATTTATAAAACTGCCATCACATTCTAAGGTTATGTTAATCAAACATGTGCCTGAAGATTTCATCGTAGAGGAAGTTCCACTCAAGGAATGGAATGATGCAGGACCATTCGCAGTGTTCAAATTAACTAAAATAAATCTAAATACTGAGCAGGCTGTTGAGATTGTCGGTAAAAGATTTCATATTTTACATAATGATATCAAATATTCTGGAACAAAAGATAAGCATGCTCGCACAACACAATACATAAGCATCCCGAACAGAACAGGTATATCGGGCATACGCTTAGACGAAGATAATCTCAAATTAGAACATGTCGGTTATAATGATGAGCCGCTAAGTCTGGGCACATTGACAGGCAATAGATTTATCATAACGATAAGAGAATTGGAAGAGAAAGAATTGCATGCATTGAAATCGAAGAATATTAATAATTCAAGAAAACTCGTCATCCCAAATTATTTTGATGAGCAAAGATTCTCGAGCAATAATTACAACATAGGATGCAGCATAATGAAAAGAGAATACAAGAAAGCTGTTGAATACATGTGCGCGAGTAGCAGTATCTATGCTGACACCACAACTATATATTTGGCTGCACATCCAAACGATTATGTAGGCGCGTTACAACGTATACCTAAAAAAACACTTATGATGTTCATACACGCCGTCCAATCTTTTATATTCAACGAAGCTTTATCCAGAATCTTACTTGAAAACGCTCTAAAAAAGAACATTAAGCACTATATCATTCCTTATAGCGCAGGCAATTTCTTATTCTATGAAAACTGTGAAGATTATGAAAGTATAGGTAATTCTTTAGAATTTTTTCTAGAATTGATAGGATTCAACACAAACAAGATGGACCATCAAGTAAAATATGTAATGACTGAACTCAGTCTAACTCAGAGAGACTTCATCATTAGAGCATTGCCGGATTTAAGCGTCGAAGGTTCATCAAGAACTTGTTTCGTGCAAGTCCAGAACTTAGATGTGAGAATAATGGATGATAGAACAATCCTGGAATTCGAGTTGCAAAAAGGATCGTATGCTACAATAGTTGTGAAGATGTTATTTAACGAATAATAAAATATATTAATAAGCATTATCTAAAATAAAGATATCATGAGATAAAATGACTAGAAGAACATCTGCTGCATTGCATTGGATTTATCAGATACTAAAGAAGCATAGGATAAAGTTCATGATTACAGGAGGATTCGCTACCAGGACATATGGTTCCAATAGGACGCTTGCCGATATTGATATAGAGATTCATAACACTAAATTTCCTCTCATAGAAAGCTCAGTCCATAAATATATCGTATACGGTCCTAAGCGGTATAAAGATAAAACTTTTGATGTCCTATTAATGACGCTAAAATATGAAGGGCAATTAATAGACATATGCGGGTCGGATTCTGAGAAATTATTCGATAAAGAAAATGATAAATGGTACAAGGAACACATAGACTTAAATAATGATGTTAGTCATAAAAAGGTATATGATTTGGTTGTTCCTATGGAAAAAGTAAAGAGCTTGATTAAATACAAGAAGAAAATATCCCGAAGAGTTGACATTCAAGATGTGAGAGCGCTGGAAAGAAAGAAAAGAAATTTGAAGAAAAAGAGATAAAAAATAAATATCACATTATCAAAAGTTATTTAATTTCAACACAGGGCTTACTTGATATAAATTTTTTCCTTTATAGCCTATTTTAGCAGAGACCTCTTTTATGAATTCTTCTGCCCCAGACTTTACATCTATATTTGTATTAGCTAAAAATTCTAATCCTTTATACTTATAATCTTTAAACTTCATAACTCCTAAAGTTACAATCATATTTTTATATAAAGTGATTCCGCCTATAGAAATAAATTGGCCAAAATAATTATGAGCATTTCTGTTATCTTCTATTACTTGTATCTGACACTGAATAGGAACACCCTCACCAAGAAGTTTGGAAATCTCAATCATTGATAAATCCTGACTACGATGATGACGCTTATCTTCAACAGAATTAACATATGGTCGTTTTATTCTTATATAATGAGCAGCAATAGGAACTGGATATTCATCATCATAATCATTTTCAGTTAATCGCATTATTATTGACATATGAAGACCACAGAGCAAGGGATATAAAAACTTTTCTATTTGAAAGTAGTTAGTATTTTTGGAGAACCTTAATTTACTCAATCTCCTTCCCGCTAATCACTCTTCCCGCCTAAGAATCTTTGTGTGTGTTTTTCATCCTCGATAAACACGTTTATCACTGCATCCTGCTTCTTTATCTTGTCGATTAACGCGTCCATATTCAATCCAGGATTCTGGCGGATATCCATTGTGATAATCAATCTTCCATCTTTTCCAAGCCGAGTATTGACCGAGTCTACAATCTGTTTTTCTTTGGCAACAAAATTCAGCATCTCACCCAACACTCCTATCTTATCCTTAACATCAATCCTCAATGGATAAGAATGTGTTTCTGGCCGCAAGGATTGCAGATGAACTTCTATATTCATATCACAAGTATATACATTAGGGCAATCAACTCTATGTATTACTATCTTTCCATCCTTCATCTTGAACGCTCTCGTCTTTTCAGATTGTCTAGGAGTACAGCATTTAGGAATCTTTATATCATATTTTTTTCCTTCAATAATCATCTCGCTTGGAAAATCTGTATCTTCATCCAGTTCAGACAATTCGTGCTTCTTCGCACGTGTATCCACATCAATATTCAATGCAGCTCTTATCTTTGTCCTTGTATGCGCGGATTTTACGAATGAAAGCCATGACCTTGAAGGAGTTGCATTCTTTTGCGTCAACACATCAACAACATCTCCAGGACTTAAAGTATAATCCAATGACACAACAACGCCATTTACTTTTGCCTGCTTGCAATGATTGCCTATATCAGTATGAATCGCGTATGCAAAATCTATAGGCGTAGCATCTTCAGGCAATGCAATAGGGTCGCCTTTCGGCGTAAATACAAATATTTCCTTCTCGAATAAATCTATCTTCAATGATTCCATGAATTCATTCGCATCTGCACTATATCTTTGCCAGTCTAATATTTGCTTCATCAATGCGATATGCCTGTCAAACTTTTTATCTTTCTCATCGCCCTTATATCTCCAGTGTGCTGCCACACCTTCTTCCGCAGCTGAATGCATATCTTTCGTCCTTATCTGTACTTCTAAAACACTTCCGTGGCCGATAAATACTCCTGTATGCAAAGACTGATAGCCATTCGCTTTTGGCAGTGCAATATAATCCTTTAATCTATCAGGCATAGGCTTCCACATGTTATGTATCAACCCTAAAGCCTTATAACATTCATCCACTTTTTCGACGATTATTCTGACGGCCATCAAATCATATATCTCATCAAACTGTTTATCTTCAGCAATTAATTTCTTGTAAATACTGTAGAAATGCTTTGCTCTGCCATCTACCTCAGCATCTATGTCGTTATCTTTCAACGTTTTTTTCACCAAATCTATTATTCTACGTATTTCCTGCTCACGCTCTTCACGCTTCTTAGCGACTTTGGATTTCAGCTCCTGATATTTTTTATTCTCTAAAAATTTGAATGATAAATCTTCCAGCTCGCCTTTGATAAGATACATCCCTAATTTATGAGCTATAGGAGCAAATATTGTCATTGTCTCTGTAGCGATAATCCTCTGCATATCTGGAGGCAAATATTTTAGTGTACGCATACTTTCTAATCTTTCCACTATCTTGATTATGATTACTCGTATATCCTTAGAACTTGCAAGCATTATTCTTCTGACATTCTCCGCCCTACGCTCTTCTTCAGCCTCTAGACCAACATTTTTATCAACATTTCTAAGTCTTGATAATGCTTGTATCAATAATAATATCTCTTTATCAAATTCTTTTTCTACAACTTCCGGCTTTACATTTGCTTCTTCCATGACTGCAAGCAATAATCCTGCAGCGACAGTATGCGAACCAAGTTTCAAATCTGCAAGCAGCATTGCTACATTATATGAATGTGTAAAGAAGTCTTCTCCAGACAATCTCTTCTTCTCATGCAAAGTATCATAAGAAAACTTCAATGCCTTGCTTATCAGAGGAATATTCGCATTAGGATTATATGATCTAATCTTATTTAGCAGCTCTTCGCTTTTCTTCTTGAACTCTTCCTGCGAATCTATGTTTATCATGTTAAGTTTTTCCTAGTCTCCTCTCAACATTGTATCGTACTCCAAGTCTGCCTCAGAGTGTAATCAACAAATAGTCTTCAGAATCTTTAACAAATCTTTCGTTACTTTCTTTATTGGTTGCTCGCCGTTTATCACGTGTAGAATTCCTAGTTTACTATATTCCTTTTTTAGCGGTTCGGTCTGTGAATGATATACTTCTAATCTTTCCTTAATAGCTTTCGGTTTATCATCATCTCTTTGAACTAGCTTAGTCTTGTCATCATCACAGTATCCTGCCTTCTTAGGTTTTAAGTATATAGTATTATAATTTTTTCCGCATTTCGGACAAACTCTTCTTGATGCGATTCTCCTTATAGATTCTTTCTCAGAAATATGCAGTTCTATCGCTGCATCTATATGAAAATTTTTCTTCACAAATATGAGTTGATTTTCGCTTCTAGGATAGCCATCAAATATTATGCCGTTCTTATTCTTCTTCCTGTCTCTATATATCTTCAATGCAATACCGTTTGTAATCTCGCAAGGCACTAGATCTCCTCTATCCATTATCTTTTCTACCTTTTTGCCTATTGCTGTCTTATTCTTTATTTCAGTCCTTAAAGCTTCGCCCATAGATAAATTATATAATTTGAATTCTTTAGCTATAGATTCTGCCTGAGTGCCTTTTCCTGAACCTTGAGGTCCGAATAAGATTATATTCATGATTCACCTAAAATATATCTTCTAAATTCTGCTCTAAATTCTGATTCATCCAAAATATTGTTTTGGTCCCTTAAGCCTGTCCTTGCCTGACTCTGCTTTCCATGACTGCTGTATCTTATTGATTATGTCTAACATTTGCGGCTTTATGCTCTTAATCTCCTCATGCACAAAGCTTATTGTTGATACAGAATTCTTATCATCATTCATTATGACCGCTTTTAATAATTCCCTATGAGCGATTATTATGCGCTTATACAAATCAAACAAATTTATCTTATAGGAATCATCGAATGCATTAGTCTCATATAATGCATGAAATTCTTCAGGCTGAAGTATCTGCTGTATCAACTTTAAATAGAATTCCAATACTTCAGACATCTTATGCAGTACCGCACTTATATTAAGATCCTCTTCAGAAATATCATAATCTTTCTTTATAATCTCAAAATCCTTTATTTTGGATAATGAGTTGTCAGTTTTGGGTTTAACCATTTTAGCCGGTGTCTTGTCAATCTTACCTTTTTTTATGTTTATCATAACATCATGTATTCGTCATGGATTTTTAAAGTTGCTGGAAACTTTAATCAGTTTCCAGCACTCAAAAATCCAGAAGATTTTTGTTGTGACGATAAAAGATTAAATGTATGGAGAAAATTTTATAAATCAGCTTAACAACAAATAAACATGCCCTCATCAAGAATCATTAAATTTTCTGAAAATAATAGAAAAGGATTATTATCCGTACCGGTCGATTCTGATAATGATTTAGTCTTAGGATTAATTTATGGTGCACTTAAAAATGAAGTATTTGACTACGATGATAAAAATTTTAAGAATATATTAAGAGAATTGATGGAAGAATATGCTGATCTGAAGAATAAGATTCTTAAGACGCCAAAAGAAATTCCTCAAGAATTGATTAAACTAATTACTTATGCCGGCCTTATATTGAATAATATATTCAAAGAGCTACATGCTAATAATATAAACGAAGAAGTTATGAGTGAAAACCTAGCTAATCTACTAAATAATACCAATAAAATATACAAGGAATATAGACTAATCATAAGAGAATTAAAACATAAAGATACAATTCTAGAAAAAATAAGAAATTGGAGTGGAATTAGGAAATTTTTAGTTACTACAGCAGTTGTTAGCACCATCGGCGGAGGAACAATGATAGCAGGAACACCGCATAAAGGAATTCTAAATGCACCAAACAAAAATACTATAGTTAAAGAAAATGTTAAGAGCACAATTCCTGCTAAAACCAAGGTTTTAACTGCAAAAGAAATAGTTGAAAGAATAGAATTAGAGAAGATAGAAAAACTGAAAAATGAATATAAACAAGTCAAAAAAGAAAGAGAACAAATAATAGTTAAGGTTAAAAAGATTTTATCCAAACTAAAGATGCCTGCAAATTATATTCAACCAAAACACATAATGGCACTTATGTGGGCTGAATCTCGATTTAATCCTGACGCCATGAATGGAGACGATGTAAAAGGGATAATGCAGGTTAACGATAAATCAGTAAGTATGGATTTAGAGAAGAATATTATGAGAGGACTGGAAATACTTAAAGAAAAGGAAATATATTGCAGAATTAATTGGAACAAGGATCATATTAATCCTAAATGGGATGAATTAAGGGCTGACAAAAAAATACAGATAGTATTTGCAGCATATAATTGCGGACAATCAAGGCTAGATTCTAAGTATAATTGGAAAGTTCGCGACTCAAATGATGAGACTGAAAGTCATGATCAAGCCATATGGGATTACATAAATCATTTATATTAACCATAAATATTATGAGAACAACTTTTATAAACCCATAAATCATTCTTAATAGAGCACAAAACGAGGTTAAATTATGAGAACTATCAAAGATATGAATCTTGATTATAAGAGAGTTTTAGTTAGAGTTGATTTTAATGTTCCATTGGATGCAGATGGAGAGATTACTTCTGATAATAGAATCAAGGAAAGTCTTCCTACAATAAAATATATTCTAGAGCATAATTGCAGACAAATAATATTGATGAGTCATCTAGGCAAGCCAGATGGAAAATTTGTCGAGAAATTAAAAATGGATAAAGTCGCTGATAGACTTGAAAAACTATTAGACATGACTGTTGTCAAGATGGATGATTGCATAAACATAAATATTCCTGATGCAAAAATAATCATGCTAGAAAATTTACGATTTCATCCTGAAGAAGAAGCGAATGATGAAAATTTCGCTAAGAGACTTGCAGTATTAGGAGATATGTATGTCAATGATGCATTCGGAACAATGCACCGCGCGCACTCGTCGACTGCTGCCATCACAAAATTCCTGCCAGGATGCATCGGATTCTTGGTCGAGAAAGAATTAAAATATTTAGATTTGTCCCACGCTGAAAGACCATTCATTGCAATACTTGGTGGAGCAAAAATCAGTACAAAATTCGGCGTGATTAAAGAATTATTGAAGAAAGTTGATTATTTATTGCTTGGCGGAGCGATGATATTCACGTTGTATAAAGCAAAAGGATATAACGTCGGCAAGAGTTTGTATGAAGAACAATTCCTTGCTGAGGCAAAACTTTTATTGAATAATGAAAAGATTATACTGCCCGACGATATAGTCGTGGCAAATGCCATATCAGGGGATGCTGAAACTATGGTTGTTCCAGAATTTGACATGCCTGAAGATTGGATAGGATTGGATATAGGCCATGAATCTGTACAGCTGTTTAAAGATTATATTAATCGTTCAAAAACAATATTCTGGAATGGTCCGCTTGGATACTTCGAGATTCCTAAATTTGCTGCAGCAACAAATAGTATTGCAGAATATCTTGCAAATAGCGAAAAAGTTGTTGTTATAGGCGGTGGAGACACTGAAGAAGCAATTCTGCCATGGAAAAGTAAATTTACACACGTGAGTACTGGTGGAGGAGCGAGTCTAGAATTCGTTTCCGGAAAAGAATTGCCGGCAATACGCGCGCTCAAGGAAAATGAAATAGAGTTTCATGATGTAGTGTAGAAGAAAAATAAAATTAAAATAATTGTTCAAGAGTTCTCTTTTTTTTACCTTGTATTAAGGTTATCTTGTCTGGAGGTTCACGATGGATAACTTTTCCACTCTGTTCTAGCATCACACCTGCATATTTAGCTATTTCTTCTCTAAGTATTTTTTCTCTTTTTCCAGAGAAGGCATTATCAAATGATAATTCAGCTAAAAATATGGCTCCAAGATAACCCCATCCTCCGGCTTTTTTACTATCTGCAATTCTATAATCTAATATAGAGGCAGTATGCAAAAACACAGTTCCTTTGAAATAAGGAGATTCTAGTCCTTGATATAAGAGTATTTCTTCGTCTTGTGTTAATCCATTATCTTGTCTTAAAGTCAAATAATACATAGCATTATCTGAAATAGTTTTATATAAATAAAATGGGTGATACCCGATAGGCAAACCCATAGATATCTTTTTTTCTTTAATAACTATAGAGATATCCTCTGGAGGTTTTTCTACATACACTCCTCCCAACTCCTTGCGTCCAGTCTCTCTATCAATTATATATTCTTGTGGCATATTCATCCCTCCAACAATTTTTTATAATACTACTAACACGTGATACATATTTATAGTTATGTGGGTGAAAATCACCCACAACATTTATAAGCTTCTAACCCTGTGTAGTTTTATGGATGAGATTAAACAAATATTCGAGCTTGATGACAAGGAAGCAAAGATATTCTCTATGCTGATAAAGATGAAGCAGGCAAGCGTCAACACATTAATGAAGAAAACAAATATTGAGAGGAGAACAATCTATGATATTCTAGAAAGACTTATCCAGAAAGGATATGCAAGATACATCTATGAAAATAATGTCAAGACGTATTCTCCGACGGACAAACATATACTATTGGAATCACTTCAAAAGAAAGTCGAGGATTTCAAAGGTGTGATGCCGCAGTTCGATTCATTCGACACAAAAGAGTCTCATGTAGAGATATTCAATGGAATAGAAGGCGTCCGCATGGTCTTCAACGAGATAGTCGCATCTAAGGATACACACTATGCGTTTGGTGATGTTAGTAAATTCGTTGAGCAGACTGGATTCGATACTCAGAAGTTCCTTGCACGTCTAGAAAGACAAGGTGCACATGAAAAAATAATATATGCTGAAGGCAAAAAAGCATTGAGAATCGCTAAGGGTGAGTACAGATTCTTGAAGAAGGAACTTGTTCCACCGACTCCCGTTATAATCTGCGGCAATGTTACATTTTTGTTCATGTTCTCCGATCCAATCCTAATCATACGAATGAATAATAAAGAAATAACATCATCATATCAAGCATACTTTGAAACTTATTGGAAGATTGCTAAGAAATAAAGAATAAGTTCAAAATTATTTTTCTAAACTTGTTTCCAAACCATATCTATAATCCTTTACACCATATATTTTTATTAGAGAATAATTAAAAGCATTATAGTCTAAATCAAAAGGCAATCCTGCTAGAATGTTCTCTTCTTGTTTATTTCTAACTTCAGTCACTTTTTTTTCCGCTTCAGGAAAATGAATCGCTTCTATGGTGGCATTCTTCAAATTTTCCTGAAACTTATCATATTTCTTTAAAGGCTCCTCATAAGACTGAAGTATTCCTTTATTAGTGCGTATAGCTAGATTCCTCGCATATTCCACAAAACCGAATGCAGCACCCACACTTAAAGTCAAAACAATCTCATTGAATGCAATTCCTGAAACACCAACTCCTAATGCAGCAAGTTCCCATAAAAATGTTCCTACAGCCTCATTATTACGTTTATGTGCTTCGCTAAATGGATTATAACAATTCTTAAATTTTATATCTTTTAAATGTTGATTATATTTTTCTGATAGTTTTTGTATTTCAAAAAAAGTCTTATATTCTGACTGTGTAAAGAAATATGGTGTTCTATCAAATTTCTGTCTCACTACATCTTTCGTAAGATCGACTTCATCAATATCTACTTTAATTATATTAGCGTTTTCTGCATCATAAGTAAAATATCTTATAATAGGATTTTTAGAAACAGTATTACAAAAATCATCGATATTACAAATTCTTTTCTTAACACCATTTTCATTTATCAAATCCATTAATGTTAGAGTTATCATTTTATTCTTCTTAATATAAGATTATGCTTAGTCTTGGAAAAGCAAAATCTATTTATAAATTTTATTGCTACTTAAGAATAGTACCTATAATAATTATCTAATCATCAAACTTAGAATTCTTTCCCTTATGTTCGTGCCCCGCTCTCTTATCTCTTCCTTTCTCGTCTATTCGCAAGTATCGGCCTTTGTCTAGAATGTGTTTAATAATCAATGTGTCTTCTTTCTTGAACAGACCATATCCTAAGTTCTCATCATGCTCGTTCTGAACAAAAACAAGTCCTTCCGATAAATTATTAGGATTGCTAGAAATTGATGCTGACAACACATTTCTTCCGCACAAGAACATCCATTGTGCCTTTTTATTTACAAATATTTTTTTCGATTGTGCATCAGGAAGCCTTGATATCAAGTCAATCAATGCAGGACTAGGACTAAAGCCCATCTTCTCTTCTCCTAGATGCAATCCTAGAGAATATATGTCTCTATTTATTCCGTTCTTTATCTCCCACAATCTCTCTTCTGCCTGATAGAAATTACGTCCTACTCGACGTACATCTAATATATCTTCATTTGTAAACTGTGTAGTAAATTTTTTGAATAATGTTAAATCTTGCGTCATATTGACTAAGAACAATTATTTGTTTAAAGAGTTTATGATTTATTGCTGCTCACAAATTGGCAGCCAAATTATCTTATTCTTTCTTCTTGTCTTTCTTTTCTTTAGAATCTTTTTCCTTTGACTTTTCTACTTTATCTATGCCTGCTGCAGCTATCGGGTCAATCTTATCTATGCCTGCTCCTAATGCTGCCATCATCTCTTTTCTCGTCTCACACACAGCAACCTTCGCAGCCAAGTCCAACTTATTATTCATCGTCAGCCATGATTCGAAATCATTATGCTTCTTATTCACATATAATTCGAATTCTTTATCAGTCATCGTTACTAACTCTTCGACCAAATCCTTCTCGCTCATCAACAACACACCATTCTTCAATTTAAAGTATCTTTCTATTGGTTGATTCTTTCGTCCAGCCAATTGTTTTGTGATTGGCTTCTTGCTGATGAACTGTATCTTTGAAGCTTTCTCGACAAGCATCACTAATGCGAACAGAACAATCAAATATACTGCTAAGATTATAAAATCTACATATACACTCTTTAATGTGGATCCGAATATAGTCAGCTTCTTCAATAGTTCAGAACATATCACATACGGATTGTACCGCGCTATCTGCTGAATTACTGGAGACATAGATTCCAATGGCAATATCAAGTTGGATAAGAATAATAGAACGCTGCCAACACTTATTCCTGCCATCGTAACAGCCTCTTGACTATTAAACATGTAGCCGATGACCATTCCAATTAATGTAAATATTGATATTGCTGCTAGTATCAACACAGCAGTCAATGCCAGGTTGCCGAATAATGATGTATTTAAGAAGTAATACGCTAGGGCCAATATAAAGACTAACTGCAACAACACGACGACAAAGCTCGTCAAGAATATAGACATTACGAATGTCAAATCTTTTGTTGGAGTTGTAAAGTTCCTGAAGTATGCCTTGCTTGTCTTCTCCATTATTATCAAATTGCTACTTAACATTATTCCTATGAACACAATTATCAATATTATGAAGTATGGGAATATGAAACTCAAGTTTCCTGACTTGCTGCTTACAGGCTTTATTGTCGTCTTAATAGGATTCACGATGCTTTGGGCATTCGTAACTTTCAATGCATTTATCTGTGCATTATTCGTCTCTATCAATGCCTTCAAGTCATCAACGCTCGTCTTCACTTCAGACAACGCCTTTATATTGTCTGCCACAGCCGTACTGGAATCTCCTGTAGCCGTCCTGGCATCTGAAAGTTTCTGATTCAACGTATCGACATTGGTGGACAATGTATCTAAAATACTCGACAAGTTTCCCATATTTGCATCTGAAATATTTGTAGCATTGGCAATTTCTCCTTGCGATTGATCCAGTTGAGCCTTAAATGAATTACGAGTCGTTTGATTTGCCCACGCACTTGCGTCAGAATAAACGGTCTGTCCATTCGTCAACAAATCATTAGCCGCACTTTTAAGGTCGCTCGTACTGGATTGAATCTTAGAGGATAATGTTCTTATTGGACCGACATCAACATTTGTCGCTGTAAGATCTAATTTGTTAAGGTTTGACTGCACATTATTAAGTTGTGTCGTGATTGCAGCTATATCAGTTTTTACTTTTGATATTCTGTCTAACTGCTCGATATTGCTCTTCTTAGTATTATCTATAACAGTAATCAAATCATTAGTCATCTGATAACTCAGCTGTGAAGTAGTAATGTCAACTTTAGAAGAAACTGTATCAATTACTGAATAAACAAAATTCGCCCTGGACTGGTCGACATAGAATTGTAATTCGTTAGTCTTATTATTATCTAATCTAAAATCGTCCGGGAATATTATACACAAATGCGCCTTGCCCTGCTCTATCATATTGATGCATTGTGTATCAGAGTTATATTCTATGACAATAAAATTAGGATTATTAGTCAGCGCAGTTATGAACGAGTTCGTCAGCTCGGTCTTCTGATTGGCATAATAACCAATATTTAATTTCGAAGCAGTATTATTATTGAATGCAAAGCCGACGAGAAGCATTATCATCAATGGTCCGAAAACTATAACTAGCATCGAAGTCTTGGACCTCATCAACAATTTCAAATTTTTTCTAGTTACCTTGAATACTTTCATAATAACTTTCACCTAAAATAATAAATTCTTTTTTATGCATCTCGATGCATTTGAGATTCACTTTGAAGGCTTATGCTTCTTGTTATCCTCATCCTCTTCTTTCTCTTCAGCCTTATACTGGTCTGTTCCTGTAATATTTATGAATATCTCATCAAGCGATGGCCTCGTGACTTTCAAATCCACTATTGTTTCCTTCAATTCTTCAAGTCTCTTCATCAATGAATTCAAGACTAACTCCGGTTTCGACGTATAAATGACTAGTTTTGTCCCTTTATCCTCTATCTTAGCTATATGCTTTGCAACATCAGAATTCTTGATATGCGATATCTCTTCATAATTTCCTGGGAACGTTTCTAGATGTATCTCTTCATTCTGGGAGAATCTCTGCTTTATCTCATTAGGAGTTCCGACAGCCAACATCTTGCCTTCTTTCAATATAGCAATTCTAGAGCATAATGATTCTAATTCTGACAAGTGATGCGATGCAAGTATTATTGTCGTGCCTCTCTTATTGATTTTCCTGACAAGTCTCCAGATATGATTTCTCAATAGAGGATCCAAATCTGCTGTCGGCTCATCTAAAATCAATATCTTTGGGTCATGTATCAATGCACAGGCCATGTCTAATCTTCTCTGCATTCCACCAGAAAGATTTTTCGCTAATTTATTCTCTGAACCTTGTAAATCCATTAGATTTATCAGCGTAGTAATGTTGCCCTTCATGGCATCTTGAGATAGACCATATAATGCCCCGAAGTATTGTAGATTCTCCTTAACAGTCAAAGTATTATAGAACGAAGGTGTTTGCGCCGCCATCCCTATTATCTGTTTCAGATTATCATTCTCCTTGAACACAGATTTGAATCCTTTCGATTCGTCGCCTTCCAACAAGTGTTCGCTCCTGAATGTTATCTCTCCAGCTTCCGGCTTCAAGAAGCCAATCATGATATTCAATAAAGTCGTCTTCCCAGAACCTGATGCACCAATAAGACCAAGTATCTCTCCACCCTCAATCTCTAAATCAATATTATCTAGAACTATTCTTTTATCAAAGACTTTGCTTACTCCTTTTATCTTATAAACCGTCATAGACATAAAGTTAACTCACCAATTAAATATATCTATGAATCCTATATATAAATATTTCGAAACATCATTTAGAAAACTTTATTTGAAAACATCGCTTCTCATTACCTTTTCATTACTTTTTTGGCTGTAGAAAATCACGAGGAGGCTTACTACTCGGAATGCCATTAAATACGCTAGGAACATATTTTTGATTTTGATGTGGAGCATATGGGAAAAGCTTAGGTTCATCCTTATGTATTAAACGATTATATATGCTAGTTTCAGTAGCAGGCTTCACATATTCTATGCTTCCTAACCCAGCATTGTATGCGTCTATTGCCCAATTTATTGCTTGTTCATCACTACAATGATACATTCTTTGTATTTGTCTTGCTAAAGATGTAAAATACCAGACGGCTTTTGGAATAGCTATTCTAGGAACAAGTCTGTCATCATCAAGTTTTTTTACATCTACCTCACGAAGAGCCCCTTCAAATTTTACAAGTAATTGTTCTTGAACTTTATATAGAGAATCTGCTTTTAACTTATACATCTCTGCAGTCTTAAAAATATTATTACGAAAATTTGCACTCGCTGCATTTCCTGCAAATTTATATTGTTTTTTCACGGCGGCTAATTCTGTTTCATATTTATACAACTTAGGATATTTTTTCTGCGAATATACATGCATCCCAAGCCATTCTGCTGTCTCACGAGTAATTTGTCCTATACCAAATGCTGGAGCAGTCGATATTATATAAGGATCGAATCCAGATTCTTCAAAAAATACACTAATCAGTGTTTCTGAAGGAACCCTAAATGTTGTCCTAAAATCATCACCTGCCTGAAATATCATTCCTAAATAAGATTTAAATCCTGAAAAATATTTTTCAGGATAAACTTGGAGTGCATGTTGTCTAACAGTAAAATTATGTGCAATCACAGAAGAATCTATAGATTCAGGACGCTCATATGACAAATCAATTGAGTCTCCGCCAATCCTTCTAATATCTGGAGGCATTTCTAAAATTTCATATCTATATAGCGCTAAATCTGACACAATAGCAGAATCTATATTTAATTTTGAAATATTTATTCCCTGACTTACTCTTTGACTTGCTCTTTGTTCTAAACTTTGTGTAGAAGTTATACTATTAGAAGTTATATTTTTATTAGAATTTGTAATCAATTTAAGTGTAGAACATGATGTAGAAGCAACCACGAGTGCAGAACCAATCAACGCCAGTTGTGAAGAAGAAAGTTTGCGCATGTGAGTCCCTCATAGATTCATAACAAAATCAGACTCACTCTCTTAAAACTCTCTTAAAATATTAAGACTTATAAAAATACTAATAAAAACAAAAAAGATTAATCAAAAATTATTTTAATTATTCCTTCTTAGGCTTCTCGACCTTGACTTTCACAGTAACTGTTCCTTTTGCTTCCTGAACCTTAGCGACTGCTGATGCAGATGCGAAATCAGTTATGATATGATATTTTTTAGTTACTGATCCTGAACCTAACAACTTATTGCATTTCAAGTCTTTCAAATTAATATTATATGCGTCGCCTTCTTTCTTTGCAACACCATTCTTGATTAATAAGTCTAAATGTGTCTCGATGTAGAATAGGTTTATTGCCTTAATCTTTGCAGCATTCTTTGAAGCGAAGCCATGTCTGCCGAAGTATTTTACATCCTTCCATATCTTTGTCTTCTTCTGGTCTGCTCTCTTACCAGTTCCGGCCATTCCTACTCCGCCCTGGTGGCCGCTACCTCTATGCTTCTTATGACTGCCGTAACCATGCGAACGAGCACCACGGAATCTTATTGATTTCTTTTTTTTATTCAATGACATTTTTATCCTCTATAAATATTATTTTGTAATTGTAGTTAAACCAGATGATTATATCATCTTTTTAATTAATACATTAATCTTTTCCTTTCTATAACCAAGAGCACCCTTCAATGTGAATGGAGTCTTTATTCCTCCACGCTCGAAGCCTCCTCTTGGCGGTTGTAAATGAAAGTAATTGACTAATTTTCCTTCCTTCTTCATGCCGCGCTTCTCTACCAGCAACTTATGAGTTTCCTCGTCTAATTCTCCATAAGTTATGTAATCCTTACATTTGTCAAGCATGCCCATCAATGCATCAGTCTTAGGATATACTGAACATGTATGTTTCTTGTGAAGGTGCAACATGAACAATGTGCTTTCTATCTCCTTCTTAACATCATTAGTTCCTCTTATCCTTATGATTGCGATTTGTGTCATCTTGATTTCTCCTTGATTATTATTCTTAAATTATTCTATTTATCCTTTGTTAACTTACTCTGTTATATCTGCTCCTTCTTGTCTGTAGGTTTTGGTCCATGTATTATAGACAGACTCTTGAAGTATTTATCCTGAACCTTTGTACTGTTTAACTTTCGTAATGCATCTTCCAATGCTTTTACAACATTAACCATGTTTCTTGATTGTCCTCTGACTTTAGACCATACATCCTGTATGCCTGCTAATTTTAAGACCTTTGCAACTTCCTTCTGCGCCTTCAATCCAGTTCCCTTAGGCGCTGGCTTTAATTCGACAGTTACTGAACCGCATTTACCGATTACTGCGAATGGAATACTATTTGGCTCAGTCCTTGCATCTGCCCACGACCCTGACCCTCTTAAAACTTTGATTAATGATAATTTTGCTTTTCTTACTGCCTTTTCTCTTGCTGGAACAGTCTCTTTAGCTTTTCCAAATCCTAACCCGACATAACCATCCTTATTACCTATGACTGCATATGTTGAGAATTTCGGTTTGTTACCTTCTTTAGTCTTCTTCTGCGTCTGTCTGAAAACTCTTCTGGATCCTCCGCCGAATTTACCTTTGGATTGACCAATCATCAATAAATCTGATTCCAAATTTGGAAGCAACATATCAACTATTTCTGGCTCTAATATAGGCTTGCCGCTTAAGATAATTTCTTCCATCGTAGTTATCTGCCTAGATTTTACTTTCCTGCCAAGTTCAGTCTTTGGCTGCCATCTATCTAAATCAGTCGTAATCTTTATTGTCTCTATCTTCTCTTCCTCGATAGGAACGATTAATACTTTTTCTGTTTCTTTATCAATTGGTTTTGGTGACATTTTTTTACCTTAGTTTTTAATCATTAATTATTATTTTAATTATTAACTATAATTTATTTTCATAACTCATTTCATCAATTTTTGCTTCATATCATGAAATGATTTTTCAATATCTGCCGGCGATGTCTTGAATTTTCCATCCTTTGCATAAGCAGCGATATGCTTTCCGCTCAATCTGTCTTCTGAAGGGAAAATATCATCCGATGCAGGAACGTCTAGGCCATTATCTTTGACGCCTTTTACTACAGCATATAATCTTGTCCCTGCTCTCTGTAATTGTAATCCTAAATCAACTATTGCCTTATCCACACCTTTCTTCTTTGCTTTCTGTGCAGTCAACATTCCTGTCAAATATGCTGCTGGAATATTTCCTGTTGCATGCTTCCATCCGAGTTTAGCTAATTCTGAGCTGTTTGTTGTGACAATTACTTTATCTCCTTTGTCTGAATAATCAACTATTTGTACAATTATATTTTTGTTAGTTCTTCTGATTACAAGTCTAGGTACTCCGCTGACTAGCATCTTTAGACGCTTCTTATAATCAGTCCTACCTTCTCGTTTTCTTCTATATTGCAAAACCTTTATGACGTGTCTCATGTTAAAACCTTAAGCTATCGATATTTTTATATTTTATTTTTATGTTTTTTATATTATATATAATATTTTTTATTATTTTATTATTTCTCCTGTTTAAGCGGCCTTCTTGACTTCTTAGCATTCTCGTTGTTATCAATGACGACTTTCTTAGCTGCTTCTTTGTCCAGCAATAATTCCTCGTGCTCTTGCAGATATAATTTTATGTGTCTTCTGCTTCTGAAGTATCCGCCCTTGCTCTTCAGATACAACTCTCTGTAAGCTGCTCTTGTGATTACCTTCTTTTCTAACAATAATGTCAGGAATTCTCTTTGGACTCTTATCGTATGCATCCAGATCTGCTTAGGATTTGCTCTTGCTGTAGCCTTTCCCTTCTTGCTTCCAGGTCCTGCCCTTCTGCCTTTATGCTTCTGAACTGCTAATTTCCTTGCTCTAAATTTTGAAGTAAAATTTCCAGGCTTCTTAGTTATTGCGCCATCGCCAATCAATAATTTAAGATCCCTCTTAGTTATTGCCTGCTTTATGTCTTCCAATCTATCATCGTTGAATACAACTCTGTCGGGCGAACAACCAAACAATTGTGCTGCTAAACGTTTTTGAACTTTCAAATTCATATTAATCACTCATTATTTTTATAATCATTAATTATTTTTTAATCAAATCATAATAGTTGACATAATAGTCGACTTAATCTTTGTGTATCAACACATCTTCTCTTTCTTTCTTCTCTTCAGCTTTTTTTTCTTCTTCCTTCTCTTCTGCAACTTCCGCTGAATCTTCCGACTTCTTTGATTTTTCCTTCTCTTTCTTCTCAGCTTTCTTCAAGGAATCTTCAACTGTCTTTTTCTTCTTGTCAGATTTCTCTGCTTTAGCTTTTTCCTTGTTTGCTTTGTCCTGCGCAATCTTTGCTCTGAATTTGTCTGCTTTGATATTAACAATAGGAACCTTTAACTGCTCTGCCTTTTCTATTATCTCCATTCTCTTTTTATTGCCAACGTTTCCTGATATGATTATTGCCTGGTGTTTCTCAACCTTTGCAACATCTTGAACATTAAATATTATGACAGTTTCGTGGCCGTGTCTGTCTAATCCTCTGACTTCAACAGGACTTCTCCACCCTTTTGAAACCATTATTGAGTATCCCTTGAATTTGTGCCTCATCTTAGACTGAATTCCTTTAGGCCTTCTCCATCTATCGCTGATTCTTTTCTTTCGGCCGAAGTTCTGCTGCTTAAACTCTGGCTTCTTGCCTTTGATTGTCTTTCGAACTTCCAACAATTTTTTCTTTTCAGTTTCAGTCATTTCACACCTTTAAGGGTTTGAAAATTTTTAATTTTCACACCTTGAATATAATTTACATTTATTTGATTTGATTTATACTAGCATTATTTTAATTCATTATCATCTTAATTTTATTTTATATCCACGCCATCCTTATGCGTTATATATATTCCGTCCTGGAATGTTCTTCTATCGAAGTTTGCCCTACGGGCAATCTGCTCTATAGCTGCAGCAGTCAGTGCAGCCAATTCCTTGTCAGGACTAGTTACTGTGATTTCCGGCTCCTTGACAACAACGTCAACGCCCGGCTTGATCCTTAATGTTCTAGGAACTGTCTCTCCCATATAATTTTTTACTTCCAAGATATTATTCTTGTATGTAATTTTCATTGGGAAATGCCCTGAACAAATCTTTAATTTGTAAACGCACGAGTTGAGCGTTCCTTTGAACATGTTTCTTAAATGTGCGCTTGTACTTAATACAGCTGCCTTCTCTCTTTTAGTAGGCTTCTTCACATCGAATACAATCTTGTTGCCTTCCTTTGCAATCTTTATTTTAGGAAATATGAATTTTCTCTTGACCTCTCCTTTTACAGCCTTCACAGTAAATAGACCATTATGTATATCTACAGTTACGTGCTCCGGAATTGCAAGTTCGTGTTTCCATTCTGCTGGTTTCATGTTTTCAACTCAAATCTGTACTATAATATTTTACTTATATTATAATTATTAATTATCATAATCTTATTATCATATCTTTAGTAGCAATAGCACACTAATCTTCCGCCCAAGCCTTTCTCTTTGGCCTGCATGTGCGTCATCAAGCCCTTTGATGTGGATACAATCATTACACCAAAATCTTTTGCCGGCAAATATCTCTTCTCAAATTTCTCGAAGTTATCCTTCTTGACATTGAATCTTGGTGTTATTACGCCAACTTTATTAATCGCTCCGATAAGGTTTATTGCTAACAATTTTCCTTTTCCATCCTCTACTTCCTTGTATTCTCCAAGATAATTATTCTCATTCAATATTGTCAATACTTGCCTGATGAATTTTGAATTGTTACCTACTAAAATCTCTTTTCTTCCTAGTTTCTCGTGATTGTTTATGTACGACAACACATTTGCCAACGGATCATTTAACATTTTTTACACCTTTGGTTTGAAAATTTTTAATTTTCAAACCTTTGAACATAATTTAATTTTATTTGTTTTTTATTATTTTAATTTTTTAATCATTGATTCTGATTATATTATTTTTTCCTCAATTATATTTCTTGAAGCCAATCCTTGTAGCCACATCTCTAAAACATTGCCTGCACAAATTTATGCCATACTTGCTTATATGTGCACCTGTTCTTCCGCATCTCTTGCATTTCTTGTCTAGCGCGCTTCCTTTTCTCTGCTTTGGTACAGAATATTTTGCATGCTTTAATTTCTTACCAGGCTTGTCCTGCAATTGCTTCATCACTTTTGTATGATCAGTAGTTGTCATTTTTTCCTCTATGATTATCTATAATTAATTATCTATAATTATCCTTATTGTTCTTCCTCGTCAGATGCGAGCGTTATCTTGAAGTTTTCCCTCATAAATTTTATCGCATCCACTTTGCTTACTCTATGATGTATTGGAACTATTCTCTTCAATACTTTTCTAATCTTTATTCTTGACCCTGGTCTCGCTAAAGTTATTGAACATTGCAGGCCCATCGAACCTATCTCTGGGTCATATCTTGCATCTCTGATGTCAGTATATTCCTTCATTCCGAATGATACATTTCCATTGTCATCAAAATTGTTAGTTGCTAATTTATTATCTTTAGCATAAAGTAATCTAGGTATTAATTCCAACGCTTTCTGTTTTCTCAATGTTACCTTGACACCGATAGGCAATCCTGGCCTAAGACCCCATGCAGCAATCCTCTTCTGAGTCACAGTCCTTACAGAAGTTACTCCGCTTATTGTGTTCAGCAACTTCTGGGCTTTCTCTAAGGCAACTTGATCTTTTCCTGTGCCTATATTCAATGTAAGCTTCTGCACCTTGATATTTCTCATAGGATTTACAGTGTGCTGTATCTTTGCAATTTTTGGATTTGCATTATTTGTTTGTCTCATCTTAATTAAACCTTGTTGATAATAATATATTTATAAGTTGTATATCCATAATTTTAATTTAAAGCGTCATCTTCAATAACTGATTCTCTTTTCCTATCACTAATGCATATTCTGTCTTAGTTTCGAACTCATCATCTTTGGTCTTGACTATTATACCTTCCTTTTTTACATCATTGACTTTCCCAATCTTTCCGATGTGTTTACCTTGATACAGTAATACAAGTGCACCCTTCTCGAAAGGCAGATGCTCTTTGACTATCTGCTCAGGCATTGTCAATAATAATGAATCCTTGACTTTGTAATGATGCTTGTCAAAAAATACATTTCTTCCATCCATCAAATTCAACTGCATCTTTCCTTTGACGAATGTCTTTCCTATTATTTTTGTAATCTTCAATACAGACTCTTCTTTTGTTATAGGTAATATTCTCAATATACCATTAGTATCGATTATCAATCTAAAATATTTTTCAATCTTTGGTATTGATAATACATCTGTAAAACATAATGGGTATTTGTAATCAGTAACTTTTTTTCCATTTACAAATATTAAACCTTCAAATATCAAGTGCTTGACTTCCTTGACGGAATTTGCTAGTTTTAAATCGAATTTCAAAATGTTTGATACAGGTATGGTCAATGCTTTAGGCATGCCGCCTGGATTGCTCTTCGTAGTAAACTTAATGCCCTTTCTCTGAATCTTCCAAGTCTTCGGTGCGTTAATCCTTTTTAAGTGTCTCTTGACCATGAATTTTTTAGGAAAAAATCCATCAAAACTGTGCGACATTTCGCCTTGCGAAAGTCCCACGCGTCGATTTTATTTTCCATCCTCCTTAGATGTTTTATTTAATTTTGATTTTACTTCAGCCTTCTCAGTCTTAACTTTTTCAACTTTAGGTTTTGGCTCGACTTTAACTTTTTCAGTCTTAACTTTTCCTTCAGGTTTCTTCAGGCTGGTTAATCTTTCCTTATCATCAGTATTTAATTCTACAAGCATAAGATTTGATGGCTCTATAGGATATCTTGCCTTTGTACCGTCTCTCTTTACATGCTCTATCTTTGAAATGTAGACCTTTAATTTTTTTACATTAACTTCTTCAATCTTGCCTTCTTGCTTCTTGAATTGCCCACGCATAATCCTGACCTTGTCTCCAACTCTTACTCTTAATGCCCTAATATTATATTTCTGCCTTAACTCTTTTGATAAATGTGCATTCAGGAATTCCCCACGTATATGTAATGGAGCATTGAATCTATATTTTCTCTGTTTGTTTGGTTTCTTGCTTGAAACCCATGCTCTTGAAAATCTTTTCATTTGACACCTTGAATGTAAATTTATTTTATATATTATTTTATTTTTCTTAATTGTTTATACCTTATTTATACTATTATGCTTGCAATCTTTGCAACCATTGGCCATCTATCAGCTACTTCCTTAGCGATAGGACCTTTGAATATTGTTCCCTTAGGATTTCCTTTCTCATCTTTTAATATTACAACCGCATTGTCTTCAAATTTTATTCTCATGCCGTTGTTTCTTTTGTATTCTTTCTTCTGCCTTACAACTATTGCAAACGCTACTTGTTTTCTCATCTCAGGCTTTCCACGTTTCACGGCAACCATCACCAAGTCTCCGATTCCTGCAGCCGGCTTCTGACCTTTCACAGTCTTATGCCCGAATACCGAAAATATTCTTACAGTCTTTGCACCGCTGTTATCACAAGTCTCTACTTCTGACCCTACAGGCAATGATTTAACGATGTTTGCTTTTAATCCTTTCATTTTTAATCACTCGTTGAATATTATTTTTAGTTTTTTATTTTTAATTAAATATAATTTATATATTACACATATTTTTTATTTTACAAATTTCTTTACAACCTCTATAACCACAAAGTTCTTGGTCTTCGAAAGAGGTCTTGTCTCTGCAATCTTGACAATATCTCCTTCTTTTGCATCGATGCTTTCTGGATTGTGAGCCTTTACTGTTGTCCTTCTCATCTCGAATCTTTCATACTTGCTGTTGAATTTTTTTCTAGGCCATTCTACACTTACAGTCTTCTGCATCCTTGAACTGGTAACTGTTCCTGTGAATATTCTGCCACGTACTTTTAATGAGCCATAGAATGGATCCTTTGGATCAACACTCTTAGGCGCCTTTGCAGGCTTTGTAGTTTCAATTCCGATATTTTTTATTTCTTTTTTTGCCATTTTAATCTCTTGAATTTTTTACGAAAAAATCCAGTAAAAGTGATGTCCTCACGAACTGCGTGAGTTCATCGAAACTATTATTTTGAATTTTAAATCGTTTCACGTTTTAACTTTCAGTTTTATCCTGTCTTCAGGACGCTTTGCGATTTTTATTCCCTGAACTGTCAGGCCGCCTATCTTGAAGGTGTTTCCCTTCTTGAATATCATCTTGAATTCTTTGAAATTTCTTTTGTTGACCAAAACTTTGAACGAGTCACGAGTCTCATCGACAATTTTTCCCGTCAAGCCTAAGAGTTGTCTATTGTTCGAACTTACAATCTCTACTTGTTCTCCGATAAATTCATCTCTTATACTCTTTATCATATTGTCCTTTTGCTTTTTTGCCAAAACAGCAGTCTCAAACTATTGTTAAACGACTGTTTTAAGTAATTACCTGCCTGTTCGTAAGTCAATTGTTTCTGGGGCAAAGCCAATCTCCATCAGTGCTTCCTGCACCTTTATCAAATGGTTTCCTTGCAATTCGATGTAACCGTCTTTCGCCGTACCACCGCATGCAAATTTATTTTTTAATTTCTTTGCCACATCTTTGATATCGATTTCATTAGTATCGATACCTTCAATCATTGTGTATTGCTTTCCGAATTTCTTCTTCACGAGCTTTACGACAATCTTCTGGCTCTCTCTAGCTATCTGTTCACATACACATAGCTCTTTTGGCAAACCACAAACGTTGCATATATTAGCCATTTTTGTTTTAGTTGTTTACTGAATATTATTTTTTATTTTTATACATTATTGCCTTGAAGGTTTTGTTTTTATTTTATTTTCCTCATAGGCTCTTATAATTCTTTGACTTCAAAGCTTTTACCTGCTTCTCGAAGCCTTGCTGTTTTAATGTCTCTGCCTTTGCAAGAGTTCTCTTTATGTCGCGGATTTGTTTAGTATTCTTAGGCGTGGTTCCAACAGCAATTTGAGCGTTCAATCTCATCATCTCTGTCTTCAATTCCTCAAGCTTCTTATTAAGCTCGTCCCTAGGCAATTTTTTCATATCTGCGAATTTCATTTTGATCTTATATTATTTTATTTTTTAATTAATATCTTATTTACTCTGATTTCTCAGCATCTTCTTTCTCGACATCTTTGGATTCCTTTGATTCTGCCTTCTTAACTGGCTTTTTCTTAGCTGGCTTCTTCTCAGCGTCTTTATCTTTTGAATCCTTTGCTGAATCTTTTGATTTTGATTTCTTTTGCTTCTTATCTTTATCACTTGCTACAGCATCGTCTTTTAAGACTTCCACTTTTCCTGTTGTTGTATCCTGCACTTGCGCTTGATCTATAAATATTACATCATCAGGCATATGTGTTGTAGAAGGCATTATTCTTACCTGCACACCAACTATTCCTGTCTTTAATTTTGCTGACGAGTACGCAGTGTCAACACCTGATACTGCAATGTCTCCTGATTTTTTTAAATATCCTAAATAAAATCTCCAAGTCTTTGCTCTGCTTGAAGGAATCTTTCCTGAAATCAATATTTCAACACCGCGTGCACCTGAAGCCATGACATCTGTTATTGCTTTGTGACCGATTCCCTTGAATCTTGCTGTACCAAATCTCTCTAAAGAGTTTGCAATTCCTTCTGCAACTATGCTTGCATCGCCCATAGGATTCTCTTCTTCCAATAATTCTATCTGTGGATTCTCTAAATGAAACTTGTCTTTCAAGTCTTTAGTTAATCTTGTTATGTTTGAACCTGATTTTCCTACGATTAATCCTGGTCTGCTCGAGCAGATTAATATCTTCTCACCCAATGGTGTTCTCTGCATCTTGATATAGCTTAATCCTGCTTTTCCTAATACGCTTCGTAAATATTCCTCGACTTGGAATTCCTTCAAGTTTTCTGCAACGAATTTTCTCTCAATCATTTTTGTTATCCTTTTTAGTTATTCTTTTGCTTGATTATGTTTGTTTTATTTTTAATTATCTTCTTTCACAACATCTTTCTTTACAACTTTCTTTTGTGATTTTTCTGCAGTCTTCTTCTCTGATTTTTCAGACTTTGTATTTTCTGACTTTGCTTTTCTTCCTGAAAGACCTTTTATCTCTTGAAGTACCACTTCAATATGTGAATTTTTGAATATGCTTCTTCTCTGTCGTCCAGCATGATTATTCTTCGGACCAATCTGCATTGCAATATGCACGACTTTTAAGTCTGCGCTATTGTATCCTTTATTCTTTGCATTCGCTTCTGCGGATTTTATTACATTCAATATCAATTGACATGCTTTTGGATGATATCTTCCTGCACTCATTCCAGACTTGTGGCCTAAGCCATTAGTAAATCTTGTGAATGGAACTGGTCTTACAAAATTAATTGATTGCTCCAAAAGCGTTTTTGCTTGAGCCAATGGTCTTCCACGTACATATTTGCATATCTCTGTGCCCTGCTTTGGTGAAATACTAAGATTCCTGCCGACCGCTTTCACAGTGTTCTCTTCGCTTTTTTGGTATGCATAATTATGTTGTGCCATTTTAACTTAAACCAATTTTATTTATTTCCAATCTTACTTATTTGACTGATGCATTGCTTGAAGACTTTGTCGCTCCGACTCCTGGCGAATTGTGCTGGACCTTCTTTCTCGTTTGCGATAACTCGCCGAAAAAGCATCCTATCATATCTTCTTGTATTATTACAGGCATAAACTCCTTGCCGTTATGAATCTTAATAGTCTTGCCGACGAATTGAGGTAATACAATCATGTCTCTTACATGAGTCTCTATGCTGTCTTGCTTGTGTAATTTTTTTATTATCTTTTTCTTACCATCATCAAGTCCGCGCTTTAAACTTCTTCGCTGCCTCGATGGTAGCATCTCTGCTAATTCTGATAATGACATCTGTTGCAAATCTTCCAACGTTTTTCCTCTATAATTCCAGATTTTTTTAGCCATTTTTATCTTACTCTCTGATTATTGCCTTAGTCTTTTTTTGACCTGTCCTCTTTGGTCTTATGTAACCGACATTTCTACCTGGTGGAGCGTTCTGTGGAGCTGGTCTTGCCTTACTCTTTCTTGAACTTCTCTTGTTACCAAATGGATGGTCGACTGCGTTCTGTGCCGAGCCTGACATTTGCGGGAATCTTTTCTTTCGTGCATTTCTATAGAATGCCATTGTTCCTGCTTTAAGGAATGGTTTTTCTTTTCTGCCAGACGCTGCTACAATTCCCAATGTTGCTCTGCATTTTAAATTGAATTCTTTAATTCTCTTTGACGGCAATAATATTGATATTGCTTTATCGCTCTTTGATACGACTTTTCCGAATGTTCCTGATGTCCTGCAATACTTACCGCCGTCGCCAGGCATTCCCTCGATGTTGAATACTGTAGTTCCTTCTGGAACATCTTTTAAGTGTAATGTATTTCCTAATTCTACTTCTGCACCCTCGCCGACTCTTAATATCTGGCCTGTTCTTACTCCTTCAGGTGCAATCATCAATCCTGTCGTTCCATCATTATATTTTACGCTCAATAATGGTGCTAAGTGTCCTTGGGATTTTACAACATCCAATACTTCTGCACTAATTACTCCATGCTTTACTCTTGCTTCTCCTAAGTATCTAAAACTTGGAGCAGTAAAACTAGGACCGCCTCTTCCTCGTGCCTGTTGTGTTAAGTTCTTACCCATGTGAAATACCTTTGATCATTATTTTATTTTGTTAAATTATATTAATCCTAATCTCGTTGCAATATCTATTGCCGGCGTCTCGTTGCTGAATCTTACATATGCTCTTTTCTTTGCATCTGGTCCGATTCTGGTCGTGACATTGACTATCTTTACTTTGAAAAATGATTCTAGTTCATTCTTGATAGTTTCTTTAGTTGCTTTCTTATCAACTTCAAAGATTAATTTATTCTCTGACTCCATCAATTTTATGGATTTTTCCGTCGATAATGGATTTTTTACGATCTGCATGATTTTCACGTTTTGTTTTTAGTTTGTCGCTTTAGCGACCTATTTGTTTTGGTGCAGCTTTTATAAAAGGTGCTTACATAAACTTCTTCGCTATTACGTCGATTGCACCTTCAGTGTATAGTGTTAAACGCCCTATTGCACATCCTGGTGCTAATAGTTCTGCATTCAAATGTTCTGGAGTAACGATTTCTACACCGCTTACATTTGCTGCTGCTTTGTTTAAGTCGCACTTCTTGCTTACGACGAATAAAACTGATTTCTTAATTTTATGAGGTCTTCCTCTATTCTTTCCTTTGCCTGACCTCTGTATTTTTTCTTTTGTCCTATCCAATTCTTCTCTGAATCCTAAAGCGAATAATAATTCTATTACATCCTTAGTCTTCTTGATATTCTCTACATCATTGGATAATAGGAATGGAAAATCTTTTGGTAATAAGTGTCCTCTAGCTGCTACAATATCTCTATGCATTGTCGCTGCTAACGCTGACCTTAATGCTTTTCTTCTTTCTTTAGTGTTTAATTTCTTATCCCAGATTCTATCTACTTTCGGAGGATGCGCCCTTCTACCGCTGACTGTGTTTGGTGCCAATGCGCCGACCCAATTGAATCTTGTTCCTCTATGGGACATGATTTTTCTTGGCGATCTTGCAATACCGATACCATATGCTCCTTTGTAATCTCTTCTTCTTCTGGATAATTTTGCTGACACCATCATTCCAGCATTTGGATCTGAACCGTATGGTTGTCTTGAATTTGCCTGCACTGTCAAAACTGCTTTTGAAATTAAATCTGCTCTAATCTCTTCATCGAACTGGACTGGCAACTCTTTCTTGCTTGCTTCTTTTCCGGTTTTATCGAATACTGGTATTTTCATTTGCGTTGTTTTTGATTAATTTTTAATGATAAATTTTTAGTTATAATTTATTTTATTTTGGATTCAAACTTACTTCTGTTATTGTTGGAATTGATTCTGTCGGTCTTGTTCTCATTGGCTTAGTCATTATGATTGCTCTCTTCTGAGGACCTGCAACACTGCCTTTAATCATTACATAAGTAGATTTTACTAGACCATATTGCGGCCAACCGCCTCTTGGATTTACTTCTTCAGGCTTTGTCCCTACTTTTACTAATTGTTTATTGAATTCAGTCCTTAAATGGTATCCTGTCTGACCTGGATGTGCTACTCTATACAAGAAGTGTCCTTGTCCGCTCCATCCACCTAAAGTTCCTACTCTTCTTACACCCTTCTCAGTCTTATGATTCTTGAATGTTACACCAAATCTTTTTACTGGACCCTGCAAGCCTTTTCCTATTGTTACAGCGTGTACATCGACGAACTCGCCTTCTTTGAAAAATGTATTGAACGGTAACTCTTTATCATGATTTTCCTTTACAAATTTTATTTTATCTTCTACTGAACCAGTCAATGCAACTTCGAATAATTCCGGCCTCTTCTTTCCTAGACCAGCAAATCTTGGTTGCGTATATACTATTACTCGTGCATCAGTATAATCATGCGCATTTAATTTATCTAACTCAGCATTTTCCTTGTGGACTTTTTGATGAGTTATTTTTCTTAATAAATCCTTGTCGACTTTAAATAGAATTTCTGTTGCAGCTTGTTTTCCTTTGTATGCCTGCCTATATAATCTTATTCCTGCAATCTTTAATGGAGGACATTCGATAACTGTAACAGGAACGAATATTTCCTCGCCTTTTGAAAAAGAATTTTTTCTTGTATCAAGGCCTATCACATGCGTCATGCCAACTTTATATCCCATGAATCCTAGCAATGCATCTTTAGAAGTTGTCGTCCAGGATCTAATCTTAGCATATTGCCTCTTAGCCTTTACTCTAGGCCAATACTGCATGCTTCCATGTCTTGGTTGATGTATTTTTGCCATGTCCCTTTTACAAAAGTGACGTCAAAACAAATAGTTCGCTTTCAGCGAAATTATTTATGACGTAGACTAATTTACCTACTATCTTATTATCATATTATTGCTGCATTGTGGTTTGCTCTCGCATCGACCAACGCAATAATTAAGCCTCTCCATGAACATCTTCTAGAAACATTTAAGTTTCGAGATGCCCTTTTCAGGCCTTTGAACGATTGTGCTCGATTAAGAGCCAATCTACGTCGACAAGCGACGTTTGTAACAAATAGGAATAAAAGTTTGTTTATAAAGGTTACGGAGTGAGCATAATAATCCTTTTGTATTATATAGTAGATATCCTTATTTATTTTTAATCCGTAAATATTCTGAAACAATTGGACCAACCGGTTCGTGAACGACGATTCTTGAAGGATCTTTTTCATCTAGATATTTCCAACCTCTAGAGGTAGGTATACATGCAGAAATGTTTTCTTTAAGTATAAATTGACCTATATCATCAATAACCATAGCTATTGCCCTTGTAAAAGAAATGTTTTCTATCTTTTTATCCTGGTAAGGATGCAAAGTAATTTGTATAGAATAATGTTTTTCATTCCAGTCGCCTCCTCTACTATGAATAGGAATGATTACGGTTCCAGGAATATAATGAAATCTCGGGGCGCCTATATTGTTTGGATAATTATTCTGATGAAAGTACTTAGAGGACTCAGATAAATATCTTACAACATCTTTAATATTTGCATTTAACAGGATAGAATAATTATCATAAACTCCCCACTCTGCCGTGAGCTTATGATTTTTAAATTTCATACCTGATAAAGCAGTATAATCTATCATTTCATCAGGACATTCCTTGATTGCTTTTAGATATTCTTCAAGTTTCATGGCAACAAATTAACATTTACACGTACTTCTTTTACATCACCATCTTTCAAATATAATTCGCAGATTTTACCCTGTAAATCGCTTACGCTATATCTCATCATATCACGCAGGAGAATTATATTTTTGAAAGCAGTCGGACCTTTATATTGTATGTATTGTCCGGATTCAGTTCTGAAAGACATTCTGAGCAGCACATCCTTTGGGTCTTTTCCTTTTACAAAATCATCCAGCGAAAACACATTTGATTGAAGTATAAGCGCATACTCTTTAGTAAGTCCTTCAAGATCTTTTTCTGTCAAACCATTACTTGACCATCTATTCTCTGCTGTTTGATTATTGTCAGTCATTTTCTCCTCGAAACATGATCTTAAGAACATCTACTATAAATTTTTCTAGTCTTCTACGCTCGTTTCAACACTTTCTTATCAATAGTGTCTTTTATCTTCAAGTTTAATTCTACGCATCCTATCATCGGCCCTGTTGAAGCTGCAAATTTTTTCAATGAATCATAATCTTGAACTAATACTGAATCCAATGTCTCAGACGAGAAATACCATCCTCCAGTGTATGTTCCTTCAAAAGCTTTGACATCTTGTGGTGATATACAATATTTAGTGTTATGTTTTGACACGCTATATATGCACAGCGGATCTGAATCTTTAGTTGGTTTTACAGCAAACAATAGATGCATCTCATTTATGTCTCTTTTCAAATGACCTATAATATTATATTGTCCTTTATCTGTAATTAACGACCCTGATCTAAAGAAACCTTTCTTATCGCGAGAAACACTACCATTAAGAGTTGTTGACTCATCTGGTCCGCATACATAATGAAATGTTCCGTCGAATGTATATTCAGTTTTTTTGTTAGTTGACATTTTTATAAATAGTTTTCGCGCATAATAGTTTCCTTTCTTCTAGGCAATACATGCTGAATTCGACTTAATCTTACAGGTTTTCCGTTAACATCTGATGAAATCTCATTGAATGCATTGAATGGATCGTAATGTTCTACTCTAAACCCCAGAACTCCTTCACCAACGGCAGCACTTTCTTCTAATAGATAGAAAGAAAATATTTTCAATTTACCTGGCTTATCAGAGTCATCTTTCAGTAAGCGTATATCATTTGCGCGAACAATGTCATATATAGTAACCAAGCTTATATCTGAAGCTTTTATGTCAATTGCGTTTAGTGCAAATTTAAGAAAATATCCTTTGGATTTATTTTCTTCTACAGTATCCACAAATCCATTTAAAAAAACACTATTAGTATAATTATCTGTTATTTTATCCTCAAGCTTACTCTTTGCATAAACGCTCATGCCACATAATACTAAGACATCTTCGCCCTTCAAATTTCGTATAGCTGTTATCAATTTAGGAGAATTCATCGGAAGATTATCCATAATCGACCCAGACATATTATCGTTATTTTGTGATAATATTTTATTTCTGATTCCATCATATAGCCAATTCATTGTTATCACCATATATAATCTAATATAAATCTTCTATCTTTCCTACACCTTTTCCTCGATTGAATTGCATACCTGGATGTAGATTTTCTATACCTGTTAACTTTAATGGAGCATTATCATTGTATTTAGCCTCAAGATATGCTAGAATAGGATTTACATGTAATATATTATATACATCGTTTTTGTCATCTGCAACATTGAAGGAGAATAATTTTAATGCAATATCTTTTGGAAAATCTTTTTGCAGATGATTCTCAAAGACAACATCTACGACATCGCCTAGATGCACCATATTCTTACCTAGCCATAATTCATGGTCTTTGATATCTTTGCTTCCAAAATCACTTTTTAGATAGCCGCGCACAAATCTGCAACCTTTAAGAGTATCTTTTGGAAGGCCGTTATCAGCATATCTATATATAACAACCACAGGTTCATCTTCAAATAATTTTATTGCCTTTAATACCCTGCTGAATTCATCAACTACTATATTACACTGCCACAATAAATTACCAGCATAATTTTTATTATTCGGTAGAACTAATTGTTTTACACCATAATATATTTCTGAATCCATCTCTATCACCTATACATACTTCGCTTTGCCTGTTCCTGTGCCTGCAACATGAATAATATTAGAGAATTCTGACTTGTCTACGTTTATTGACATCGGTTCATCTTTTAGTATATTATCTATGCTTTCCAGCTTAACAGGCATAGTATACCCCATCTTTCTATCCGATATCAATGATTGAACAGTGCTAACAAGACACATAAATCCATCTAAAGGATTAACTCCTACACCCAACTCCAGCATCTTCACATCATACATTGTTGTAAATTGATAATGATGTAATTTACCGCTCGTGGGATGTTTTATATCTCTTACTGGAATAACCATAATCGTATTATATTGAGTTATATCGAAAGGAGATCCATCATATTCTACTCCACTAGGCGTATGTGACTTAGGACCATCAAAGGTAATATTATCGCCCGCGACGCTTAATAATTTTCCCATTATAAAATGAGCACCTACTAAATCATTTGATATAGGCCTACCGATTCGACTATATAAAAGCAATACTTCTAAACCTTTATCTTTATACATTGACAAATTTTTTATGCCTTGATATTCTGTAAAATTCTTTATACTCATGATTATCACCAATTCTGGAAAAATATTACTACTATATAAAGGTTACGGAGAGAAAGATTTATAATTAGATTCAATCACATAACCAAACATGGAAGAATGTCTATATGAATTGAAAGGAATCATAGAATATTTTGAGCAGATGATACTTCTAAAAGGAAAAATAATCATATACAATAAACCAAACGATGAAAAATTTTACGCCAGAGGCCAAATCGTAGAAATTCCTGGAAATAAAAAATACATCGTCGAAGGTGAACTAGTAGATATGCCTCAAGATCATAACATAGCACTGGACTTGATGGAAACACCGTTGAACGCAGAAGTCAATAATATATCATATCATGTTACAAAAGATTATAGTAAGATAAAAGAGAGAGAAATTCCTATAAACGGTACATATAAGGGGATTAGAAGAGATGATATATTCGAAGATCTATTCGCTGAAGACACTCAGCCATTAGAAGAAAAAATTAATGAAATGGTTACAAACTTATCAACAGCAATCGATAGCAAACCAAAAATAGCGATTATGTCGTTAAAATATAAAGGATTGGTTCCGCCTAATTTTTCTTTTTCTTAGAAAATGTTATATAATATTTCTTCAGTGCATAGAATAAGTATAGTATTGGTAAAACTTTTAAATCTCCTTACAACACTATTAGCATGGGAGAGAATAAATCAGACGATACAAAAGATATAGGAATTACTGTTAAGAAATCTGAAGATTTTTCTGAATGGTATACGCAGATTATTCTGAAAGGAGAATTGATAGAGTATGGTCCTGTATCTGGATGCATGGTCATCAGGCCTTACGCTTATGCTATCTGGGAAACTACACAAAAATTCTTTGATAAAGAGATACAGAAGATGGGAATACAGAATGCATATTTTCCGATGCTCATTCCAGAAAGCTTATTTCACAAAGAGAAGGAACACGTCGAGGGTTTCAATCCAGAAGTCGCATGGGTCACGTATGGAGGAGATACGTTGCTTCCTGAAAGACTTGCGATAAGACCGACATCTGAAACAATAATGTATGATTCTTATAAAAAATGGATTAGGTCCTGGAGAGATTTGCCATTAAAGCTAAATCAGTGGTGTAATATAGTCAGATGGGAATTCAAGCATCCTGTTCCATTCTTAAGGACGAGAGAATTCTTATGGCAGGAAGGGCATACTGCATTCGCGACGAGAGAAGAAGCAGAGAAAGAAGTCTTCGAGATATTAGATTTATACACAGAAGTATTTGAAAATTTATATGCTGTAGCAGTGATGAAAGGAATAAAATCTGATAATGAAAAATTTGCTGGTGCAGTAATGACGACGAGCATCGAAGCATTTTTCCCGAATGGCAAAGCAATCCAATGCGGGACATCACACTTGCTTGGACAAAATTTCTCTAAGGCATTCGACATATCATTCCTAGATAAGAACGGCAATAAAGATTATGCATGGCAAAATTCCTGGGGAATCAGTACGAGAGGACTTGGAATAATGTTTGGAATACACGGCGACGATAAAGGAATCGTAATGCCTCCAAGAGTCGCCCCAGTACAAGTTGTTATAATTCCGATAATATTTGATGATAGCAAGGATAGAGTATTAAGTAAATGTTCAGAATTAAAAGAAGAATTATTGAAGAACGATATTCGCATAATTATAGACGATAGCGATTATAGACCTGGATGGAAATTCAACAAATGGGAAATGAAGGGAGTTCCGATAAGGATAGAGTTAGGTCCAAAAGATTTAGATGCTAAGACTATAAAAATGGTGTTTAGATACAATAATACTAAAGAGACATTAAGCGGAGATGTATATAATATCGTAGCAAAAGTCAAAAAATCATTGGAAGAGATTCAACATCACATGTTAGAGAATTCTCGTAAGATGTTGAGAGAAGCGACTGTATCATGTAATACTATAGATGATTTGCAGAGAATTGTCGAGGATAAAAAGATTGCATTCGCTCCATTCTGCAATTCGAAACTCTGCGAAGAAGCAATCAAAGATAAAACAGGAGCGAAATCGCTCAACACTCCATTGAATCTCAAAGACGAGAAACATTCATGCGTCAATTGCGGCAAGCCAGCCAAATTATTCTATTTCGGGAAGAGTTATTAGAAAGCTCGTTCAAACATATTTTATCGATGAGGAATCTATAATTATAATTTAAAATAATCTATTAATTCTACACCACTCATATTAATTTTTAGATTTATCTATAGGAGTTTTCCCCTTCCTCCCAGTACGATTGTGAGCCACGGCAGCATGGATAATATTTTTCAGAGCGCGCTCATTGATTCTATCACCCTCATAGAGGTCGATTGCTCGCCACTTGTTGCCTTCAAGACCGGCGTTGAAGATTTTGTCTGGATCTGAAAGGCTTGCGCCTTGAGAAAATGTTAGTTTCACCTTATCCTTATGAGCATTAGCCACTAAAATTAGTCCATCATGAGACCAACATGGGCTGCCCATCCATTTCCACTCCTCGATTATCTCAGGGTCAACATCATGAATTATATTGCGAAGATTAGCAAGCATTTTGCCGCGCCAATCCGCAAGGCCTGCGATATATTTATCAATAAGTTTGGATGGATTCATTTTCGTTGCCATATCAATAGCTAATTGAAGTTAATTTAAATAGTTTGGGAAGTATAGATACTATAAAAAAAAAATAGAACAAAAAATTCAAGATAACATATTAGTCTTGTTCTTTAGTAGCCCCGCCCAGAGACCACTCGATACTGTCCGACGACAAAGTCTTAAAGTGTCCGTAAACATGCAGGGTTACTATAACTTCGAGCACAAAAACCGACAATAACCCGAACAGAACTCGTAATTAAGTAAGTTTAGAATGATATTCTTTCTGTATTTTTAAAAAACCATTTTCTTAATATTATTGGTGTAAGTATTGTTGTTAGTAAACTCATAAATACTAATGACACATAAATGTCTTGTTTTATTAGACCTGCGTTTAATCCTATTAGTGCGACTATCATTGCAACTTCTCCTCTTGGCGACATTCCGAATCCGACTGCTAATGAATCTTTTTTGGACATTCCTTGCATTCTTGCAGGTATGTAACAACCAATAAGTTTTGTTAAAACTGCAATAATTGTTAAAACTAGTAAGAATAATAATATCCACCAAGTTACTGCGTGAATGTCAGCAAGAATTCCTAATGATATGAAAAATATTGATGCAAAGATTATCTGTAAATATTCTGCACCTTGTTTATAATCTTTTCCTCTTCTTATAATTACTCCCTCAAGAGATACGCCTGCAATAAATGCGCCAATGATTCCTGATAAACCAATAGATTCAGCAATTAATGCATATAAGAATGCTATCATCATAGCAAAGATAAAAACTGTTTCAGGATATTTTATGGCAAATTTGCTATTATCAATTTTTTTAATTGCTTTAGTTAAATACATAACTCCAATTACAATACCAACACCCACAAAAAGAATTGCTTTAATCAAGATCCAGAATATTGGAAAGAATGAAAAACTGCTTGTTGCAATTTGTTGAGAAGTTGATAATATCAAAAGTCCAAATATATCATCAATAACTGCTGCACCAATTATTGCTTTAGCAACATCCGATTGCAATTTACCCATTTCACGCAAAACATTAGCAGTGATAGCAACACTTGTAGCAGTTAAAGCCGTTCCAATAAAAATAGCGGTAGCAAAATCGAAACCGAAAATTTTAGCAACAGCGTATCCTCCAATAAATGGAAAGATAACGCCAATTAATGCTATAACTCCATACTTCCACTTAAAAATATCCAGTACCTTAAATTCTAAACCAATAACAAACAATAAAACAATAGCACCTAGACTCGCAAGACTACGAACAAAATCAGTATAAGTAATCAAACCCAAAACACTTGGACCAATAATCAAACCTGCAAGAATAACACCAATAATAGCAGACTGATCAATTTTAGACGCTAACAAATATCCACCAAGAGCTACAAACAACAATAAACACATCTGAAATTCTACTGTCGCAAATAAACCAGTAAACATAATATTACAATAACAACCAAGTTTAAAAAATTAATCCTCCCCAGATTACTAATTTATTTTCTTCTAGCCAATATCACGCATACCAACACAGCAACGAATACAACAAATCCATATATGCATGTAGGTATAATCAACTGATAATGGCAGAACTTTCCGCATATCGGATTGAATATTTCTTGGTATGAATAAAACCCTGAGAATAATACTCCGAGTATGGACATGTATAGCAATGAATTCTTAGCCAGCTTGTCTGCTGGATGAAGAAGCAAAGCTATAGTTGAAATCATGATTGTAAAAAATATCATTAGTCCATAAATACATACCGGATGATTCCATAAGAATGGGCATGATTCTCCAAAAGAGCATACTCCTGTGAGCATCTTGCTAATAGTAAGATAGCCTGCAAACAACACTCCTGCAATAGATAAATACAGTATTGCCTTCAATAATTTCCTGCGCATAATAGATGCGTATCAAACATATTAATAAATGTTATGATGAAATTATTTTTCATTACAACATAGAAAAACTATGTTACTACGCAAAAATTTATAAATAGGTAATAACATACAAAAGGTATTATAGTATGAGGGTGTGATTATGGTTTTAAGTAAGTTAAAGAAATTTTTCAACAGCATCTTTCATGGATTAAAGGGCAGCGCAATTTTTTTCATGCTCGGTGTTATGTTCTTCGCATTATGGAAAATAATTTATATGATATTATCCAAGGATTTATTATTATCCAAATATATCATCTCTGCGATAATGGCAGCATTCATTATTGCAGGATTCATCTATGGTATAATCGCATATCGCAAGAAAAATCATCATTACAAGATGTATACCATGACTGGCAAGAATTTCATCATTAATCTTGTGTTGACATTGATTTTCACAGGATATTTTTGGTATGTACTACGGAACAAAATTATACCATCCAATACAATATATGTATTCTTCGTGGCAGCATTCATATTATTCTATGCATTCAGTGCATTAATCAGCAACATACATCATCACGTTACAAATAAAAGAAGACGGCATAAATTAAAGAAGAGCACAATAGTCTTGGCAATAATATTCAATCCTATATTTGTATTAATATATCTATGGTTATTCAGCATGGTCGTGTACAATGCTGTATATGTTCCTTGCGGCGTCAGTGTACTCGGCGTAGACAAGAATGTATACACAGGCAACACTAGAAATTTAGGAATAACTCCTGATGAAAGGATTATAGCTATTGATGGAGTTAATATAGTTTCTTTACAAGATGTTAGAGAATATATGAATAGCTTGCAATCCACTAAAGAAGTTACAATAGATACTGTTAATGAGACATATCTCATCAAGACGTATTCTGTCGACGGCAAGAGATATATGGGATTGTTGTTGAAAGAAGAAGCATGTGCAAGAGTGTATAATTAAGTTTCAGGCAATATAAATTAATTTCTGAGGAAAAAATGGATGATAAAGATAAAAAATACGTTGACAACTCTGAGATTACAGACAGCGTTATGAATTGTTTAATATTCGCTGTAAAGGCCACAAGAGAAATGGGCGGCATAAAGGAGATAGGCATCAAAGGATATAAATTTACTGCAACAGAATTTATGGCAGAAGCGAATGAACTTGTAGAACTGGGCTATTTAAGCAGGCAAATGATTTTTGCAGATAGCAATGACAATCAAAATTGTCGATTAGCAGGTGAACAAGGAAACAAAAACATCTCAGGATTATATTACGCATTAACAGAAAAAGGATTGATTAAATATAAAAATACAATTCTAAAATCATCCGAAAAAGTATAATATATTGACAAAATATTTAAACACGTTATTCGTAATTCTATCATGAGTGGTGAGTTTAATGATTTCTCTGCGCCCGATGACAGAGTACAACATATTGATATAAAGATTAAGAAAGTCGGTCAGCTGTTTAATTCTTTTGATCCGAGCCCATTTCTGGAAAAGGATCTGGATGATGACGCATTTGAATATATCGTTAGCTCTGTATCTGAACATCCGCTTAAAACTAAGCAGAAAATCGTATTGCACATGCCGGCAAATCAGCGTGCTAAACTTTCTGAAGTGGAGATACGCAGAGCAATCCATAATTTTTTTGAATATAAAAAAATACTCGCTGAAAGAAGCATTAAGTTAAAGCTCAAAGAAGGACAATTAAGCTTTATCGTCGGGATAACATTCTTATTCATATGTTTAGGCACTGGAGAATATATACAAAGTCATGTAAATAATACTTGGACGTATATTGCCGTCCA